>OLIH01000036.1_pt1 | contig 183207 bp, 190 predicted proteins | sample 1609721 | NCBI WGS metagenome assembly OLIH01 (sample SAMEA4350157, study PRJEB24818) | metagenome | biome: human; feature: gut; material: faeces | place: Denmark | collected 2013-09
GGCGTTGTCCACGGCGTCATCGACACCACGCGGCTGACCAGGTCCAGCTTCAGCGCAAAGTAGGCCAGGGTCGCGTTGACCATCGGCACCAGCACGAACGGCAGGAAGAACAGCGGGTTCATGATGATCGGCGCGCCGAACAGAATCGGTTCGTTGATGTTAAATACGCCCGGCACCACGCCCATCCGGCCAATCGTCCGCAGATGCACGGCCTTGCTGCGCAGCAGCATCAGCGCCAGCGGCAGGGTGGAGCCGACGCCGCCGATCAGCAGATAGTGATCCCAGAAGCCCTGGACATAGATATGTGGAATCGCGGTGCCTGCGGCCATCGCCGCCTGGTTGATCGACAGATTCGCCATCCAGAACGGATTCATAATCCCGGTGACGATCAGCGCCCCGTGAATGCCGGCAAACCACAGCACCTGGCACACCAGTACCGACAGCAGGATCGCCGGTAGGGTATCGGAAGCCGCCACCAGCGGTTTCACCAGCGACATGATCGCTTCCGGGATGATCATGCCCAGCTGCGCTTCGATAAACAGGTTCAGCGGATGCAGCGTCAGCACGATCGCCAGCACCGGGATCAGGATCTCGAACGAGCGCGCCACGCCCGCCGGAACTTCAGGCGGTAGACGGATCGTAATGTTGTGGCGTTTGAGAAAGGCGTACAGCTCGGTAGAGTAAATCGCCACCAGAATTGCGGTAAAGATCCCCTGGCCGGAGAAGTAGGCGGTAGAGATCTGGCCATCTTTCAGCGGCGCGGCCACCAGCAGAAACGACATCAGCGACAGCATCCCGGCGGTCAGCGAGTCCAGATTATGGTGCTTCGCCAGGCTGGCGGCGATCCCGACGGCGATAAACAGCGTCATCACCCCCATGCTGAAGTTAAACGGCAGCATCAGCGCATCGCGATGATCGAGCGAAAATTGCAGCCAGGCGCGGGCAAAGCCCCACGTCGTATCCGGGGAGAACGGCGGGAAGATAAACACCAGCAAAAACGAGCCAACGATCATAAAGGGCAGGGCGGTAATGAAACCGTCGCGGATGGAGGTGACGTATTTTTGCTGGCCGATCGCCCCCGCCATAGGCGTGATCTTCTGTTCAATCACGGCGATCAGCTTCGCGTACAGAGAGCTCATGATCTTTCCTTAGTTTTTGTTATCGATAAGGGAAAGCGCGAAATCCAGCACGGCGCCGCCTTTCTGCATGCCGTAATCCATCATGTTGATGGGTTCCACGCGGATCCCGTATTTATCAGCCTGTTTTTGCAGATCTTTCTGCATGTATTTCACCTGCGGCCCCAGCAGGACCACCTGGTAATGGCCGACCTGTTGATCGAACTCCGCGACGCCAAAGGCGTTGATCTCTACGGGCAACCCGCGCTGCTCGGCCTCGGCGATCATTTTTTTCACCAGCAGGCTGGTGGACATGCCCGCGGAACAGCACAACATTATCTTTTTCATATATCGCTCCTGATGAGTGGGATGCGCCGACTATAGTCACAACGGATATAAAACGGAAAGCGCTTTCCGTTTGTGGATTTATTTATTGTGACCACGATCACCTATGACGGGCTTTTACTTTACACAGGAGTGCGCGATCATCCAGGCGACTACTCTCTTCTGAAAGGCAGGATTATGAACATTCAGTTAATGAATGTTGCCGTCGATATCATCGAGCAGCGGCTGGCGCCGCTGGCCAACGTTCTGACGCGCAATAACCACATTACGGCGATGCGCGACAGCTTTGCGCTGGCGATGCCGTTTGTGATCGTCGGAAGTTTGCTGGTGCCGATTTTGTTTCCGCCCGTTTCCATCAACGGCGCATCGGCCTTTGGCCAGTTCTATTTCCAGCTGCGGCCTATTCTGCTGCCGACTTTTGAACTGACTATCGGGCTGGTGGCGCTGATTGTGGCCTTCGGCGCCAGCGCCAGTCTTGCCAAGCAGTACCGGCTACCGGAGCGGCTCTGCGGGCTGACCGGCTGCCTGGCGTTTTTGCTGTTTATCGGCTTTCGCGACAACGGCGCGACCAATATTTTTCTTGGCGGAATGGGGATTTTTACCGCGCTGATATCGAGTACTTACGCCATTGAAATTGTACGCTTTTTCTATAAGAAAGGCTGGTGCATCCGCCTGCCGGAAGAGGTACCGGTGATGACCCGTAACGGCTTTCAGCTACTGATTCCGCTGCTGGTGGTGATGCTCTCTATTAGCGTCATTAACGCGCTGCTGTTGCAAAGCACCGGGCGCATTTTACCGGAGCTGATTAGCGAAGCGGTGCGGCCGCTGGTGGTGGCCTCCGATACCCTAACCGCGGTTTTAATATCGTTATTTATCTGCAACCTGCTTTGGTTTGTCGGTATTCACGGGGCGCTAATTATCACCGGGATTATGAACCCGTTCTGGATGACCTATCTGTTTGAAAACCAACAGGCGCTGGCCGCCGGTTCCGCCACGTTACCGCATATTTACCTGCAGGGATTCTGGGATTTCTACCTGCTAATCGGCGGTATCGGCTCGACGCTGCCGCTGGTTTTTATGGCGATGCGCAGCCGTTCCCGGCAGTTGAAAAGCGTCGGGAAAATTGGCCTGCTTCCCTCGCTGTTTAACATTAATGAGCCGATATTGTTCGGCTTTCCGATTATCATGAACCCGGTTTTTCTGCTGCCGTTTATTTTTGTGCCGCTGATAAATGCCTGTATCGCCTGGTATTTAACCCATTTGGGGATTCTCGACCGGGCGGTGGCGATGCTGCCGTGGTCGATGCCGGCGCCGCTCGGCGCGGCGTGGTCAGCCAACGGTAGCTGGAAAAACTTATGCATGTGCCTGTTCGCTATTTTTAACGCCTGGATGCTCTATCGCCCGTTCTTTAAGGTCTACGAACGCCAGCTTGCCGACGCTGAACGCTAAGCTTTTCGCCTGTCTGCCCCAGCCCGCCCTGCGCGGGCTTTTTTATTTCTGCCAGAATATGTGAACTCCATCACGAATATTTGCCCGCTTTCGTTAAATTTGTGAACTCATCCGGCAATTACGGAAAGCGCTTTCCTTTTGTGGATGTACATTTCCTTTTTTCATCCGTAAATTTCCTCCCGTTCTCAGGCAGTGTTAATAAAAAAATAACCAAGGATAAAAAATGATCAGGCTAAATCATTCAATACCTCTGTCTTTACTTGCCCTTGCGGTGATGAGCGACTGCGCCAGCGCCGATCCGAAGTACGATTTTATGCTGCATGGCTATATCCGTTCAGGGATCCTTGCCAACGCCGACGGCAATCGCGCTGACTCCGTTGGCCTGATGCCGGACGGCAAGTGGCGTCTGGGCAACGAAGAAGATACCAAGATCGAACTGATCCCAACGGTGACGTTAACCTCGGACAGCGGCGTGGTGGCAAAAGTCCAGGCCAACATCACCCATCAGTCAAAATGTACCTCTGACTGGAACTGTCAGGACGACGACGGGCATGATGTGCAGTTCCGCGAAGGTTTTGCCGAACTGTCCAACCTCGACTTTGCCCCGGAGATGACCTTCTGGGCCGGTAAGCGCTACAGCAGCTCCAACACCTCCAGCCATCAGTTTGACTGGGAGTACATTCAGTACAACGGCACCGGCGGCGGCTTCGACAATATGGATCTTGGCTTCGCGCGCTTCGATGCCGGGGTTTACGCCTTCTCGCCGACGGACGAAACCAAAGCCTACCCGGTCGACAAAGGCGATCAGGGCTATCCGGATGACTACTCGCTCAACCTGTGGCTGAAAAAGATCGGCGGCACCGGCTTCGATCTTGAGCTGATTGGCCACCACATGAACCGCAACGAGAAGCACCCGACCTCGGCGGAAAAAGGCTACGGCGTGACCGGCGTTTACAACTTTGACGGCTTCTACGGCCTGACCGGCGGCTACTCTCGCGTGGTCTTCCAGTACGGACGCGGCCTGGCGGCGGGAGACTCGCTGGGTAAAAACGGCTGGGGCTGGGCAAACCTCGACGATACCCAATCATGGCGCGTGGTGCTGGATAACATGGCCTCGCTCGGCGACTGGGAAATCTCCACGTTTGCCTACTATCAGAAAGACAAAAACTACCGCTGGTGGACGGAAGACGCCGAAGGCTGGGGGCGCACCAGCTGGGTGGCGGGGATTCGCCCGTACCAGCAGATCACCAAAAACTTCGCCATGCAGTACGAGCTGGGCTACGAATATCTCGACGATAAAAACTACAAAGGCGTGGACGGCAAAGGCAAAGGCGGCCTGACTAAAGTGACCATCGCGCCGACCCTGACCTTTGATTCCGGCTTCTGGACGCGCCCGCAGCTGCGCTTCTTCGTCACTTACGCGAAGTGGGATAAAGGGGTGTCCGACGCGCTGGACGGCAACTACGACTGGAGCACCAATACCCTTTCCGCCGGTAGCTACTCGCGCAGCGGCGACACCGATACGCTGAACTTCGGCGTGCAGGCCGAAGTCTGGTTCTGAGGAGAGATAACGATGATTAAGCCGGTGAAAAAACTGATGCTCGTCGCGCTGCTTTCGGCGCTGGGAAGCGCAGGCGCGATGGCCGCGGAGCAGTCGCACTTTGAACACTTTATTACCCGCGACGGCGCGACGTTAAAAGATGGCGACAAGGTGTTCCGCTTTGCGGGCATTCATGCGCCGGAGCTGCATCGTATTGAAGACGACGCGCGCGGCACCTGTAAAGCCGACTCGCGCGGCTGGGGGCAATACTTCCGCTGGCCGACGGCGGAGGAACAGGAAAACTGGATTAAAGCGCTGGTGCAAACCGGCGCCAGAGCGCAGCGGGTATACGTGCTCTCGGTACAGCAGGCGTTTGACGAGGCCTGCGGTCGCGAAACCCATATTCTGGCTCCGGAAACCGCCGACGACATGCCGCGTCTGAACGAAAAGGCGATGCGGGTGTACGACAACATGATCGCCGAGGCGGACAAACAGGGTCTGCGCCTGATTCTGCCGTTTATCGATCACTGGTGGTGGTGGGGCGGTCGCGAGCAGCTGGCGGCGTTCTACCACGAAAAGCCGGAGGATTTTTACCGTACCGATAGTAAAACCTTCAAGGCCTATCTGGACGTGATTCGTCAGGTTATCACCCGTACCAACAGCGTGACCGGGCGCCCTTACTATGACGAAAAAGCGATTATGGCCTGGGAGACCGGCAACGAGCTGGAAGACACCAACGCGGCGTTCCTTCAGCAGACCGCCGCATGGATCAAAAAGTGGGCGCCGCATCAGCTGGTGGTGGATGGCACCTATAAGAAAATTAATGCGTTTGCGCTTAACGATCCCCATGTCGATATCGTCAGCAACCACTACTACACCAATGCCGATAACAACCATCCCGATCAGGTGAAAAAAGACCTGACGGCGGCCGCGGGTAAGAAAGTCTACATGGTGGGCGAATTTGGCCTGCTGGATGCGCAGCAGCTTAACGCCATTATGCAGTCGATCGTCCATAGCGAAGTCAACGGCGCGCAGGCGGCGGGCGGTTTAATCTGGGGCTTCCGCGGTCATCGTCACGATGGCGGTTTCTACTGGCATAAAGAGTCCACCGGCCACTACAGCTACCATTTGCCGGGCTTCCCGGTCGACGGTAAAGCCAATCAGGAGATGGAGGTAGTCGATCTGGTGCGGACCGCCGCGGCGCAGATGAACGGGCAGGAGAAAGCGCCGCCGCTGCCGAAGCCGGATGCGCCGAAGCTGCGGGCGACGGATTCACCGTTTGCGATCAACTGGCTGGGGGCGGCGGTAGGGCGCGCTTATGATGTCGAGCGCGCCGATTCGGCATCCGGACCGTGGAAGATCGTGGGGCGCGATATTTCGGACGGCGTAAACGAGTGGAACCCGCAGACAATGGATCTGTTCCGCGATGACTATCGCAGTCTGCAACTGGGGAATACGTACTATTACCGCGTCATTGCTAAAAACGAGAGCGGCAGTTCATCGCCTTCGAACGTGATTAGCGTGAAGCACACCCAGGCGAATCAGGCGCCGGAAGTCACGCTGGTGGAAACGCTCACCACCAGCCAGGACCAGGGCGTGCAGCTCAGCGCGAGCTGGCGCGATGACGGGCTGCCGGATGGCAACGTTAAGGTGAGCTGGAGCAACGGCGGCAACGCGCAGGCCCATATCTGCGCGACGGATAAAGCCGAAACCCGCGCCTGGTTTAGCGCCCCCGGTGAATACGCGCTGACCTTTAGCGCCGATGATGGTCTGCTCAAAAGCAGTAAAACCGTAAAGGTCACGGTGACGGAAGCCGTCGGGAAAGCGCCCGCTGATTACTGCCGTTTTAGCGGCGGGGTTGTGAACGTGACCGATGGCAAGATCGAGGCGGCGAAAAGCGAGAAAGACGCGCTGACGATTGACGAAGACGGCTTCCTCGGGCCGTTCGCCAACGATGGCGATAAGGTGAGCTGGCAGGTTGCCGCGCCGTGGGCCGGCAAGTATCAGCTGCAGGTGACGTTCAGCGGCAAATGGGGCGGCAAGAAAAACTCGTTTATCGTCAACGGCGGCGCGCCAATCGCGGTTGAATTCCCGCAAACCGATGAACAGGGCCAGCAGCTGCGGGTGCCGGTGGAGCTGAAGGCCGGCGATAACCGCATCGACTTCGGTAAATTCGCCGGCGACTGGGGCTACATGTTTATCAAATCGATTGAAGTGGTTGCAGAGTAGTGCTTATTGGCTGCGCCCGTTGGGCGCGGCCTTTTTTAACTTACAGGAGGCGTTATGACCCGGTATCAGTTTCCGGAAGGTTTTTTTTGGGGCGCGGCGGCATCCGGTCCGCAAACGGAAGGGATAAGCAACAAGCCGCATCGTTCTATTTGGGATAGCTGGTTTGCCGAACAGCCGGAACGTTTTTATCAGCAGATTGGGCCGCAAACGGTTTGCGACACTTACCATCAGTATCCCCAGGACGTGGCGTTGATGAAGCGGACCGGGTTCAACTCTTTTCGCACCTCGATTCAGTGGTCGCGGTTGATTGACGACTTCGAAACCGGCGCGCCCAATGCGGACGCGGTACGTTTTTATCATGCCTACCTGGATGAGATGATTGAAAACGGCATCGAGCCGATGATCAACCTCTATCACTTTGACATGCCGGAAGCGCTGCAAAAGCAGTACGGCGGCTTTGAGTCGGCGCACGTGACCGATCTTTTCGCGCGTTTTGCCCGTACCGCTTTTGAGCTGTTTGGGCACAAAGTGAAATACTGGATCACCTTCAACGAGCCGATTGTGCCGGTTGAGGGCGGCTATCTGTATGACTTCCACTATCCCTGCAAGAAAGACGGCAGTCTGGCGGCGCAGGTGGCGTTTAACATTATGCTGGCCCACGCCAAAGCGGTGCGCGAGTTTCGCGCGCTGGCGCTGGAAAGCGAGATTGGCGTGGTGCTGAATCTGACGCCGTCCTATACCCGCAACGACAGCGCGGAAGACCAAAAAGCGGCGTGGTATGCGGATCTGTTCTTCAACCGCAGCTTTCTCGATCCGCTGGTGAAACATCAGTTCCCGGAAGCGCTGTGCGAAATTCTGGCCGCGCACGACTGTTTGCCGGAGGTGACAAAAGCCGACGTTGAGCTGATTACCGGATCGCGCGTCGATTTTCTCGGCGTTAACTATTACGTTCCGCGGCGGGTGAAAGCGCGCGAAAGCGACTATACGCTGGACTATTTCACCCCGGAGTTCTATTTCGAAAACTATGTGAATCCGCAAGGGCGCTTTAATCCTTATCGCGATAATAATGAGATTCTGCCGCAGGCGATTTATGACATTGCCGCCAATATTCGCGATAACTACGGCAATATAAAGTGGTTCCTCGCGGAAATTGGTATCGCGATGGATATTGAGTCGGAAGGCGAGCCGGGCGAGGACGGGGTGATTGACGATTCGTTCCGCATCGGCCTGATGGAAGAGCATCTGGTGCAGCTGCATCGCGCCATTGCCGACGGCGCGAACTGCTTTGGCGTGCATCAGTGGACCTTTATCGATAACTGGTCGTGGATTAACTCGTTCAAGCGCCGCTACGGCTTCTGGCGGCTCGACCTGCAAACCGGAGAGCGGCTGATAAAGCGCAACGCGCTGTGGTTTGCCGAACTGGCGACCAGCAACGGCTTCAGTTCTGATAAATAGCCCGGCAAAATCCCCCCGGAGGCGGCGCTTGACGCGCCTGTCCGGGCTACCAAACCGCACGAACTTGTAGCCCGGACAGATGCGCAGCATCGCCTCCACGAAGTCATCCCCACCGGGGATTATTGGCGCGATTTGTTCATTTCCGCCAGCGAAGCTATCCAGTTCATCGCCAGCTGCGGCCATTCGGCGGCGGGCAGGCCCCGGGTCCCGCGAATACCAAATCCGTGTTTCCCCTCGGCGAACAGATGCAGCTCGGTCGGCACCTGCTGCGCGCGCAGGGCGTTAAACATCACCAGCGCGTTATCCACCGGCACGGAAGGATCGTCTACCGCGTGGAAAATAAAGGTTGGCGGCGTCTGCGGCGTGACGTGCTGCTCCGGTGAATAGCGATGCTGCCGCTCCGCCGTCGGCGTTTCGCCAATCAATGCCTTGCGCGATCCGGGATGGGCAATCGCCGGATCCATCGAAATCACCGGATAGCCGAGCACCGCGAAGTCCGGCCGCGCGCTCTGCCGATCAACCGCGTCCACGGCGGCGTAAGCCGGTTCGCTATACCGGGTCTCCAGGCTGGCCGCCACGTGCCCCCCGGCGGAAAATCCCATAATGCCGATTTTATGCGGGTCGATATGCCACTCGGCGGCCCGCGCCCGCAGGGTACGCAGCGCGCGCTGCGCATCGGCCAACGGCGCCTCGCTGCCTTCTGCGTGACCGTCCGCCGGCATCCGGTAGGTCATGACAAACAGGGTATAGCCACGGGCGTTAAATACCGGGGCGAGATCGCTGCCCTCTTTATCCAATACCACTCGCTGGTAAGAGCCGCCCGGCGTCACCAGCAGCGCAATACCGTTGGGCTTCTCCGGTGCGTAAACGGTAATTGTCGGAGCACGAATCCCGGTGACCGCGCGATCGGGCAGCGAGGGATCTTTGCTGCGCTCTACCAGCGATTCGCTCGCCGGGCTGTTTTTCGCGCCGGGGGCTTCACCGCCGGGCCAGACAGAAAAGGTGGGGAGAGAGGAAAATGCCGCCGGAGAAGCCAAAAGCAAAGCGATGGCGGCGGCCAGAGGTAAACGCGTCATAAGCATCTCCATTAAGGAAAAAGCTTATTTATCATTCATCAGCAACGGGTAAAGCGAGTTGTCTCACAGAACGCTGTTTCATTAAAAATAAAATGAAACAGCGTTTTAAGGTTATACCTACTGCAGCTGGTCTTTATTAATACCCAACCGTTTCATGCGCGAAAGCAGCGTCGTGCGCTTTAATCCCAGACGCTGGGCCGCGCCCTTCGGTCCGGCGACCACCCCGTTACTCTCTTTCAGCACCCGGACAATGAGCTGGTATTCGTCTTCGCCCTCTTCCGGCAGCACTTCTGCCGGCAGCGGCTCAGTCTCGAGGCTCATTTCCGGCAGTGAAAGCTGCAGCACGCTGCCGCGGGTCAGCAGCACCGCGCGTTCAATGACGTTCTCCAGTTCGCGCACGTTACCCGGCCACTCCATGCGGCTAAGCAGGCGCAGCGTCTCCGCCGGAATGCTGTCGATATTGCGTCCGAGACGGCGGGCGATTTTAAAGGTGAAGGCCTTCACCAGCAGAGGAATATCCTCCGGCCGTTCGCGCAGGGGCGGCAGATGGATCGGGAAGACGTTCAGCCGGTAGTAGAGATCGCTGCGAAACTCGCGATCGGCGACCATCTGTTTAAGATCGCGGTTGGTGGCGGCGATCAGGCGCACGTCGGTGTGAATCAGCTTATTGCTGCCGAGACGCTCGAACTCCTGCTCCTGCAACACGCGCAGCAGTTTCGGCTGTAGTTCAATCGGCATATCGCCCACTTCATCGAGAAACAGCGAGCTTTTGTCCGCCAGTTCGAAACGGCCGATACGCTGGGCGCTGGCGCCGGTGAAAGCGCCGCGCTCGTGGCCAAACAGGTCGCTTTCCAGCAGCCCGGCTGGCATCGCCGCGCAGTTCATTTTGACCATCCTGCGGCTATTGCGGCCGCTCAGGTTATGAATAGCGCGGGCAATCAGCTCCTTACCGGTGCCGGTTTCGCCGAGGATCAGCACCGTACTGTCGCTCTGCGCCACCATCTCCACCTGCTTGAGCACGCTGTTCATGGCCTCGCTGCGGCCAATGATTTCGCCAAACTCGCTCTCAACGTTGTTGAGCTGTTCGGTCAGGGCGAGGTTCTCATCGACCAGCCGCTCTTTCAGCCGCTGAATCTCGCGGTAGGCGAGGGCGTTGTCGATGGCGATCGAGACGCGCTCGGCGATTTGCCGCAGCAGCTTGAGGTTGGTGGTGGTGAAGACTTTTTCATCGCACTGCGCCAGCTTCAGCACCCCAAGCAAAGTATTACCGGACATCAACGGCAGCAGGCACAGGGTCTGGATTTTGTTATCCCACATCTCGAAAAGCATTTTTTCGTACGGCGCCAGCGGGTCGTGCTCGTGGAGATTGAGCAGCAGCATCTCTTTGCTTTTGAATACCCGCTCGGTCAGGGTACCGGCTTCGTCCACTTCGCTCTGGTCATGTACCGGGTGGCTGGCGTCGAGGTAGTGGGTGGAGTAGATATTGAGCTTACCTTTGCGGTTGCTGCGCAGTACCACGCTGATGGCGTCGATGCGGAAGTAGCGGTGGATCTCTTTGGCCACTTCGCTGACCAGCTCATCGATATCCAGCCGCGAGAGCACCGCGTTGGTGATCGCCACCAGGATGCGGAAGTTATCGCGTTCCCGGCACAGCAGGTCGTAATCGACGTTGTTGCTGACCCGGCTTTGGATCTGTTCGGTGACCACGGCAACGATTTGCGTAAAGGTGTGCAGCCGCTGGTACTCTTTTTCGGTCCACGGCCGGTTGTCGTCGCGAATAAATTCGCAGCCGCCGAAGATACGCCCTTCCGCCGCCAGCGGCAGCAGGCAGTAATAGCCAAAGTTGGGGTAGAGTCCGCTTACGGCGAGCTGCGGCCAGGTTTCGGCAAAGGTGGCGCTATCGCAATGCAGCGCATCCGGACGCGATAGCAGGCGTCGAACCGGGCCGTTGGCGAGGACGGTTTCATCTTCGTAGCTCACCGGCTGCCCCGCGTCGTCGCAGGCGTGCCGAATAGCGCGATGATTGCCGGAATGCCACAGAATAATCGCCGCCCGGTCGGCGAGCGCGGACTGCTGCACCAGGCCGGTCAGCGTCTCGCTCAGCGCGGCCAGGTCCGGCTGCTGTAATAAAATGCGGGTGATATCAAACAGACCCTGCTGCCCAAGATCGCCCATCGGTGTATACGACATTGCTTAAGTCCAAAAGCGCCGCAAAGCGGCGCAGAAGAAAGTGATGACACAAATAATAGTCTGTTAATAAAGCGGTTGTGACCGCCATTAACCCATCCGTGGGTGCCCGCTGGTTTGGGCTGGATAATCATGCTGGCTTTTCCCGGCTCGCGCTGCGCTTAGCCGGGCTACAGGTGTGCGCAGTTTTGTAGCCCGGATAAGGCGTTAGCCGCAATCCGGGGGCCCGCACCGTTAACAAATTCTCGGCAGCGGCTCGGCGTGAGGAAGATCCAGCGTGCGTTTGACGCCGTACAGACCGACAGAGCGCACGCCCGCGCGCGGCACAACGTCGCCGATTATCGCCGCATCGCGGCCTAATGGATGAGACCGTAAATGCGCAAGTACGCTTTCCGCCGCCTCGCGGGCAACGGCGATCAACAGCTTACCCTCGTTGGCGAAATTAAGCGCGTCCAGCCCCAGCAGCTCGCACACGCCGCGTACGGTATCGTTAACCGGCAGCTTTTGTTCATGCAGCTCTATTCCGCAGCCGCTGGCGGCGGCGAATTCATGGGCCACCGCGTTAACGCCGCCGCGGGTGGCATCGCGCAGGGCTTTCACGCCAGCTACGTCGCGCAGCGTCTGAATCAAGGGCGTCAGCACCGCGCAGTCGCTGGACAGCGCGCCGTCCAGCCCCATCTGTTCGCGCAGATTGAGGATCGTTGCCCCGTGATCGCCAAGCGTGCCGCTGACCAGCAGCACGTCTCCCGCGCTAATCTGCTGCGCTCCCCAGCGAATACCGGTGGGGATGACGCCGATCCCGGCGGTATTGATAAACAGCTTATCCGCCGCCCCGCGCGGCACCACTTTGGTATCGCCGGTCACAATGGCGATACCGGCTTCCCGCGCGGTCTGCGCCATGCTGCTCACCACCGCTTCGAGGGTGGCCATCTCCAGCCCCTCTTCGAGAATAAACCCGCAGGAGAGATAGCGCGGCAGCGCGCCGCTCACCGCCACATCGTTCGCCGTGCCGCAGACCGCCAGCTTGCCGATATTACCGCCGGGGAAAAACAGTGGATCGATAACGTAGCTGTCGGTGGAGAAGGCGAGCCTGTCGCCCTGCGCGCTAAGCTGAGCGAGATCGAGACGCGCCTGATCTTCCTGCTCCGCCAGCCAGGGGTTGGCGAAAGCCTGCATAAACAGGTCGCCGATCAGCTGCTGCATCGCCTGACCGCCGCTACCATGGGCTAACTGAACGCTTTTCATGCTTCGATTTCCTGACTGCGATATTGATACCAGGCGGCGCAGGCGCCTTCCGATGAGACCATCAGCGCGCCGAATGCGCTCTGCGGGTTGCAGGTATTGCCGAATAGCGGGCACTGGTGCGGTTTACAGCGGCCGGTCAGCACCTCGCCGCAGCGGGCGCGCGGGTCGTCGCAGACCCGCTGCGGCGCCGGGCGGAAATGCGCTTCTGCGTCAAAACGCTGATACGCGGCCGTCAGGTGCACGCCGGAGTCGTTAATCACCCCCAGACCGCGCCACTCGCTATCGCCGCTGAGGCAAAACACGTCGGCGATGGCCGACTGCGCCAGCGGGTTGCCCTCATCGGGCACCACCCGGCGATACTGGTTCTCCACTTCGCTGTGCTGCGCTATTGTCTGCTCAACCAGCATCATCGCGCCTTGCAGTAGATCAAGCGGTTCGAATCCGGCCACCACTAATGGACGGTGATAGTCGCTGGCGATAAACCCGTAAGCATCGGTGCCAATCACCATGCTGACGTGACCGGGGGCGAGAAAAGCGTCGATACCGTTATCCGGCTGGTCGAGCAGGCTGCGCAGGGTCGGCAGCAGGGTGATGTGCTGGCAGAAAAAGTAAAAGTTCCCGACGCCGCGCTCGCGGGCCTGACGCAGGGTCAGGGCGGTGGCGGGCATCGTCGTTTCAAAGCCGAGACCGAAGAATACCACTTCTCGATCGGGGTGCTGCTGCGCCAGCTTCAGGGCGTCCATCGGCGAATAGACGATGCGGACGTCGGCGCCGCGCGATTTTGCCTGCAGCAGCGAGCCGTTTTTTCCCGGTACGCGCATGGCGTCGCCAAAGGTGCAGAAAATCACCCCCGGACGGCTGGCGATATCGATACAGGCGTCGATACGCCCCATCGGCAGCACGCACACCGGGCAGCCGGGGCCGTGGATAAATTCAATATTTTCCGGCAGCAGCTGATCGAGGCCAAATTTAAAAATAGCGTGGGTATGGCCGCCGCACACTTCCATTATGCGCAGCGGACGTTCGGCGGTATGCGGCAGCAGGCGCGCGCGCAGCCGGAGATGTTCCACCAGCTGCATCACCTGTTCCGGAGCGCGGTATTCATCAACAAAACGCATTTACCGCTCCTCGCCGTACAGCAGCGCGCCGACGTCCGGCTCGACTTCAAACATATTTTGCAGCGCCTCGAGGGTGTCGCGGGCTTCGGCTTCGTTAATCACGCTCATGGCAAAACCCACGTGGACCAGCACCCACTGGCCGAGACGCGGCTGACCGCGATCGTCAACCGCGCCCACCAGGGTCAGGTCGACTTCGCGTTGAATGCCGCACACTTCGACCTTCGCCAGATTGCCGTCAATAGCGCAGATTTGTCCGGGTATGCCTATGCACATTGCTGCGCCTCCAGCCAGCGAAGCCACTGGTCCATGCCTTCGCCGCTGGTGGCGGAAAGCAGAATAATGTCAATATCCGGGTTCACCTCGCGGGCGCAGGCCAGACACTTCTCTACGTCAAAGTTGAGATACGGCAGCAGGTCGACCTTGTTAAGCAGCATCAGGCTGGCGGCGGCGAACATATGCGGATACTTCAGCGGTTTGTCTTCGCCTTCGGTTACCGACAGCACCGCCACTTTATGACGTTCGCCGAGGTCGAAACTTGCCGGACACACCAGGTTGCCGACGTTTTCGATAAACAGAATGCCGTGGTCCGCCAGCGGCAGGCGTGGCGCGGCGTCGGCGATCATCTGCGCGTCGAGATGGCAGCCTTTGCCGGTGTTGACCTGAATCGCCGGAGTGCCGGTGGCGCGGATGCGCGCGGCGTCGTTCACCGTTTGCTGATCGCCTTCAATGACCGCGCAGGCGGTTTTCTCTTTCAGCCGCAGCAGGGTTTCCGTCAGCAGGGTGGTTTTGCCGGAGCCGGGGCTGGAGACCAGGTTCAGCACCAGCTGGCTCCTGGCGGCGAAACGCGCGCGGTTGCGGGCGGCCAGACGGTTGTTTTTATCCAGGACGTCGATTTCCACTTCCAGCATCCGCCGCTGGCTCTGGCCCGGCGCATGGGTACCCGCTTCGCCATGACCGTAGTGCAGGTCGCCAGTCTCCGAGCGGGTGGGGGAAAAGTTATCGGTTTTCACGCCGGTAATGGTCATCATCTGGCGCGGGGCGGGCGCGAAGGGGGCGCTGCGAAACGCCGAATGCGGGTTATGCTCGTCGCCTTCTATATAAAGGTTGCCTTCACCGCAGCCGCAGGTTGTACACATAATCTTATTACTCCACTTCTAGTCGCTGAATCTGTAAGCCGTCATCCGCCACAATTTGCAGCCGGTCGCTCTGACACTGCGGGCAGCGGCGCACGTGCTGTGAGATGAGATGCACGTACTGCTGGCAGGATTCACACCAGCATTCAGCCTGTTGTTCGGCGATATGCAGCTCACAGCCTTCCGCCAGCGTGCCGCGGCACACCAGCTCAAAGCAGAAGGTCAGCGCGCTGGCTTCCACGCAGGAAAATGCCCCCACTTTCAGCCACACGCCGGTGACCCGACGCGCGCCGGCCTGCTGCGCCTGCTGTTCGATAATTTCCAGCGCCCGCTGGCTAAGGGTGATTTCGTGCATGGTGCCTCCGTATCGCGATGGCCCATTAATGCAATAACGATGCCAGGTCATAAGTAATGTCATAAAAATGTCGATGACACCGCTCAGACATCGTCATCGACATGTCTTTCTTATAGGGTAAATTTATTAAAATCGTTAAAAATCAATTAATTAACTTTTGGCATGAAAAATGCTTAACCGGTGCATCTCATACAACGGGGGATCCGGGATGACTATTTGGGAATTAAGTGAAAAGGCGGACTACATCGCCGATCGTCACCGCCAGCATCAGGCGCAGTGGCATACCTACTGCAACTCGCTGGTACAGGGGATAACCCTGTCGAAAGCGCGTTTGCATCATGCGATGAGCTGCGCGCCGGATAAAGAGCTGTGCTTCGTATTGTTTGGTCATTTTCAGGTTTACGTGGCGCTGGCGGAGGGCTTTAACAGCCACACCATCGAGTATTACGTAGAGAGTAAAGACGGCGGCGACAGACGGCTGATTGCCCAGGCCACGCTGGGCTCAGACGGCACCATTGATGGCCGGATCAGCAACCGCGATCGCGAGCAGGTTCTGGAGCACTATCTGGCGACTATCGCCAGCGTTTATGACCGTCTCTACGAGGCTATCGAACAAGACCAGCCGGTGGATTTAAACCACCTGACGCTGGCCCGTTAATCGTCAGGTGTCGACAAGTGTCGAAGCTGACACCTGCGCAACCTGTTTTCGTCAAAAATGACTTTCACCTGAGGATGACCCGGTGAACCGTTTTGTAATTGCTGACTCCACCGTCTGTATCGGCTGTCGCACCTGCGAAGCCGCCTGCGCTGAGACTCACCGCCAGCAGGGCCTGCAAGCCATGCCCCGGCTACGGCTGATGCGCAATGAAAAAGAATCCGCGCCGCAGATGTGCCACCACTGTGAAGATGCGCCCTGCGCCGCCGTCTGCCCGGTTAACGCCATTAATCGCGTCGATGGCGCGGTGCAGCTCAATGAGAGCCTGTGCGTAAGCTGCAAGCTGTGCGGCATCGCCTGTCCGTTCGGCGCCATTGAGTTTTCCGGCAGCCGCCCGCTGGATATTCCGGCTAACGCCAATACGCCGCTGGCTCCCGCCGCGCCGCCGGCCCCGGCGCGCGTCAGCTCGCTGCTCGACTGGGTGCCGGGCGTACGCGCTATCGCCGTCAAATGCGACCTGTGCCACTTCGATGAGGAAGGCCCGGCGTGCGTGCGCACCTGCCCGACCAAAGCGCTGCTGCTGGTGGATATCCGCGATATCGCCCAGGCCAGCAAGCGTAAGCGGCAGCTGACTTTTAATACCGACCTCGGCGATCTGTCGCTGTTCCAGGCGCAACAAGGGGACGTGAAATGAGTGTGATTTCCTTAGTGAATCAGGCGGTGGCCTGGTACGCCGCCAGCGCGGTGCTGGCGTTTTTGTTCGCTCTGCGCAAACCGCTGAGCGGGGCGATCGCCGGGATTGGCGGCGCGGTCGCCAGCGCGATGCTGGTGCTGGCGGGCGGAACGGCGCTGCTGATGCCGGATCGCGTCAGCGCCGGCATGCTGCAAATGCTGCACCTGCCCCTGCGCGTTGGCGGCGTCAATGCGCTGTGGCTGCTGGCAATCGGCCTGTCGGCGCTGCCGATTTCGCTGTTCAATATCGCCTGGCATCGTCATCCGCAGGTTAAAGCCAACGGTCTGCTGGTGAATCTCCTGCTGGCCGCCGCCGTCTGCGCCGTGGTGGTGACGAACTTCGGCGCGCTGGTGGTGATGGCGGAAATTATGGCCCTTTGCGCCGCGTTTCTTACCGGCTGCGCGCAGTCCGGCAAGCTGTGGTTTGCGCTGGGACGCCTCGGTACGCTGCTGATGGCGTGGAGCTGCTGGCTGGTCTGGTCGACCTACGGCACCCTTGAGCTGGGGCAGATTACCCAGCTGGTGGTGGCGGCGCCGCAAAACGCGCTGCTGTGGCTGCCGGGCCTGATCGGCTTTGCGCTGCTGGCCGGGGTCATTCCGCTGCACGGCTGGGCGCCGCAGGCCCACGCTGGCGCCAGCGCTCCGGCTGCCGCGCTGTTTTCTACGGTAGTGATGAAGGTCGGTCTGTACGGCATCCTGACGGTCTCGCTGGCCGGCAGCGTTCCGCCGCTGTGGTGGGGAGTGATGCTGCTGGTGCTGGGGATGATCACCGCCTTCGTCGGCGGGCTGTACGCCCTGATGGAGCACAATATTCAGCGCCTGCTGGCGTACCACACCCTGGAAAACATCGGCATTATCCTGCTCGGCCTCGGGGCATTTGTCACCGGCGTGGCGACCCATAACCCAACCCTGATGGTGCTGGGCTTTATCGGCGGCATGTATCACCTGATCAACCATAGCCTGTTTAAAACTACCCTGTTCCTCGGCGCGGGAGCGGTATGGTTCCGCACCGGCCATCGCGATATCGAAAAGCTTGGCGGGATCGGCAAGAAAATGCCGCTGATTTCCCTTTCGATGCTGGTGGGTCTGATGGCGATGGCCGCGCTGCCGCCGCTGAACGGCTTCGCCGGAGAGTGGGTTATCTATCAGTCCTTCTTTAAGTTGAGCACCGGCGACGCGTTTGTTGGCCGCCTGCTTGGGCCGCTGCTGGCGGTGGGCCTGGCGATCACCGGCGCGCTGGCGGTGATGTGTATGGCGAAAGTCTACGGCGTCACCTTCCTCGGCGCGCCGCGAAGCAAAGAGGCGGAAAACGCCACCTGCGCGCCGGGGCTGATGACCTTTAGCGTGGTGCTGGCCGCCGTCTGCTGCGTGATTGGCGGGGTTGCCGCGCCGTGGCTGCTGCCGCTGGTGAGCGGGGCGTTTCCGGTGCAGGCGGAGGTCTCCAGCGTGGTGTCTCAGCCGCTGATCGCCATTCTGCTGATTGCCTGCCCGCTGCTGCCGCTGCTGCTGATGATCTTCTTTAAGGGCGATCGCCTGCCGGCGCGCTCGCGCGGCGCGGCCTGGGTCTGCGGCTATGACCATGAAAAATCCATGGTGGTGACCGCCCACGGTTTCGCCATGCCGGTGAAAGAGGCTTTTGCGCCAATTCTCAAGCTGCGCCACTGGCTGAACCCGGTGCGCCTGGTACCCGGCTGGCAGAACGCTTCCGCGCCCGCGCTGTTTCGCGGCGTGGCGCTGGTGGAGCTGGCGGTACTGGTGGTGATTGTGATTTCCCGAGGAGCCTGAGAATGAGCGTATTAATTGCATTGTTGCAGGCGCTGGTGCTGTTCGCCGTCGCGCCGCTGTTGTCCGGGGTGACCCGCGTCGCCCGCGCGCGTCTGCATAATCGCCGCGGCCCGGGCGTACTGCAGGAGTACCGGGATATCCTGAAACTGCTGGGGCGCCAGAGCGTTGGCCCGGATGCCTCCGGCTGGATCTTCCGCCTGACGCCGTACGTGATGGTCGGCGTGATGCTGACCATCGCTACCGCGCTGCCGGTGGTGACCGTTGATTCGCCGATGGCGGGGCTGGGCGACCTGATTACCCTGATCTACCTGTTCGCCATCGCCCGTTTCTTCTTCGCTATCTCCGGCCTCGATACCGGCAGCCCGTTTACCGCTATCGGGGCGAGCCGTGAAGCGATGCTCGGCGTGCTGGTGGAGCCTATCCTGCTGCTCGGCCTGTGGGTCGCGGCTCAGGTCGCCGGATCCACCCATATCAGCAGTATCACCGACACCATTTATCACTGGCCTGTCGCCCGCACTCTTCCGCTGATTCTGGCGCTGTGCGCCTGCGCCTTCGCCACCTTTATCGAAATGGGCAAGCTGCCGTTCGACCTGGCGGAAGCGGAGCAGGAGCTTCAGGAAGGCCCGCTCTCGGAATACAGCGGTAGCGGCTTCGGCGTGCTGAAGTGGGGCATCAGCCTCAAGCAGCTGGTGGTCCTGCAAATGTTCGTCGGCGTATTTATCCCGTGGGGACAGATGACCAGCTTTAGCGTCGGCGGTCTGCTGCTGGCGCTGGTAGTTGCCGTCGTCAAGCTGGTGCTTGGCGTGCTGGTGATTGCGCTGTTCGAAAACAGCATGGCGCGTCTGCGCTTTTGCGCCACCTCCCGCGTCACCTGGGCCGGGTTTGGTTTTGCCTTTTTAGCCTTCGTCTCCTTGCTGGTGGCGTGATTTAAGAGAGTTTGAGCATGTCTGAAGAAAAAATCGGTCAACACTATCTCGCCGCGCTGCATCAGGCCTTTCCGGGCGTGGTGCTGGATGAAGCCTGGCAGACCAAAGACCAGTTGACGGTCACGGTAAAGGTCAACTATCTGCCGGAAGTGGTCGAGTTCCTGTACTACAAGCAGGGCGGCTGGCTGTCTGTGCTGTTTGGCAACGACGAACGCAAGCTCAACGGCCACTATGCCGTCTACTACGTGCTGTCGATGGAGCAGGGCACGAAATGCTGGATCACCGTGCGCGTGGAAGTGGACGCCAATAAACCGGAATATCCGTCGGTGACGCCACGCGTGCCGGCGGCGGTGTGGGGCGAGCGCGAAGTGCGCGATATGTATGGTCTGGTGCCGGTGGGGCTGCCGGACGAGCGCCGGCTGGTGCTGCCGGACGACTGGCCGGATGAACTCTATCCGCTGCGAAAAGACAGCATGGACTACCGTCAACGCCCGGCGCCGACCACCGATGCCGAAACCTACGAGTTTATCAACGAGCTGGGCAGCAAGAAAAACAACGTGGTGCCGATTGGCCCGCTGCACGTCACCTCCGACGAACCGGGCCACTTCCGCCTGTTCGTTGACGGCGAGAATATTATCGACGCCGACTACCGCCTGTTCTACGTTCATCGCGGGATGGAAAAGCTGGCGGAAACCCGGATGGGCTACAACGAAGTCACCTTCCTGTCGGACCGCGTGTGCGGTATCTGCGGTTTCGCCCACAGCACCGCCTACACCACTTCGGTAGAGAACGCGATGGGCATCGTAGTGCCGGAGCGCGCGCAGATGATCCGCGCCATTCTGCTGGAGGTGGAGCGCCTGCACTCGCACCTGCTGAACCTCGGCCTCGCCTGCCACTTTACCGGCTTCGACTCCGGGTTTATGCAGTTCTTCCGCGTGCGCGAAACCTCGATGAAGATGGCGGAAATTCTTACCGGGGCGCGTAAAACCTACGGTCTGAACCTGATTGGCGGCATTCGTCGCGATCTGCTGAAAGAGGACATGATCCAGACCCGCCAGCTGGCGCAGCAGATGCGTCGCGACGTGCAGGAGCTGGTGGATATGCTGCTCAGCACGCCGAATATGGAGCAGCGTACCGTGGGCATTGGTCGTCTCGACCCGCAAATCGCCCGCGACTTCAGCAACGTTGGCCCGATGGTGCGCGCCAGCGGGCACGCCCGCGATACCCGCGCCGATCACCCGTTTGTCGGCTACAGCCTGCTGCCGATGGAAGTGCACAGCGAACAGGGATGCGACGTCATCTCGCGTCTGAAGGTGCGCATCAACGAGGTCTACACCGCGTTGAACATGATCGACTTTGGCCTCGATAACCTGCCGGGCGGCCCGCTGATGGTGGAGGGCTTCACCTATATTCCGCACCGCTTCGCGCTCGGCTTCTCAGAAGCGCCGCGCGGGGATGATATCCACTGGAGTATGACCGGCGATAACCAGAAGCTGTACCGCTGGCGCTGCCGGGCGGCGACCTACGCCAACTGGCCGACTCTGCGCTATATGCTGCGCGGCAATACCGTCTCCGACGCGCCGCTGATCATCGGCAGCCTTGACCCGTGCTACTCCTGTACCGATCGCATGACGGTGGTCGACGTGCGCAAGAAGAAGAGCAAAGTGGTGCCGTACAAAGAGCTGGAGCGCTACAGCATCGAGCGTAAGAACTCGCCGCTGAAATAAGGAATCGCCATGTTTACCTTTATTAAAAAAGTCATCAAAACCGGCACCGCGACGCACTCATACCCGCTGGAGCCGATGCCGGTGGATAAAAATTTCCGCGGCAAACCGGAGCATAATCCGCAGCAGTGTATCGGCTGCGCCGCCTGCGTTAACGCCTGTCCGTCGAACGCCCTGACGGTAGAAACCGATCTCGCCACCAACCAGCTGGCGTGGCAGTTCAACCTCGGGCGCTGCATTTTCTGCGGACGCTGCGAAGAGGTCTGCCCGACGGCGGCGATTAAGCTCTCTCAGGAGTACGAGCTGGCGGTATGGAAGAAAGAGGATTTTCTCCAGCAATCGCGTTTTGCCATTTGCCACTGCCGGGTGTGTGAACGCCCATTCGCCGTACAGAAAGAGATCGACTATGCCATCGCGCTGCTCAAACACAACGGCGATAGCCGCGCCGAGCTGCATCGCGAAAGCTTCGAGACCTGCCCGGAGTGCAAACGCCAGAAGTGCCTGGTGCCGTCCGACCGTATTGAACTGACTCGCCATATGAGAGAGGCCAGCTGATGAGCAACTTATTAGGCCCGCGCGATGACAACGGCATTCCGGTGCCGATGACGGTGGATGAGTCCATCGCCAGCATGAAGGCATCGCTGCTGAAGAAAATTAAGCGTTCCGCCTACGTTTATCGGGTGGACTGCGGCGGCTGCAACGGCTGCGAGATCGAGATTTTCGCCACCCTGTCGCCGCTGTTCGACGCCGAGCGCTTTGGGATCAAAGTGGTGCCGTCGCCGCGTCACGCCGATATTCTGCTGTTTACCGGGGCGGTGACCCGGGCGATGCGTTCTCCCGCGCTGCGCGCGTGGCAGTCCGCGCCGGATCCGAAAATCTGCATCTCCTATGGCGCCTGCGGCAACAGCGGCGGCATCTTCCACGACCTTTATTGCGTGTGGGGCGGAACCGATAAAATCGTGCCGGTGGATGTCTATATTCCCGGCTGCCCGCCCACCCCGGCCGCGACGCTGTACGGCTTCGCGATGGCGCTGGGCCTGCTGGAACAGAAAATCCACGCCCGCGTGCCGGGCGAGCAGGACGAGCAGCCGACCGAACTCCTGCACCCGGATATGGTACAGCCGCTGCGGGTGCGCATCGATCGCGAAGCGCGCCGGCTGGCGGGCTATCGCTACGGCCGGCAGATTGCCGACGACTATATGCGCCTGCTGGGGCAGGGCGATAGCCAGGTGATGCGCTGGCTGGAGGCGGAAAAAGATCCGCGTCTGACCGAGATCGTCACCCATCTGAACCAGGTCGTAGAAGGAGCGCGTATCCGATGAGCGAGACGGTGGTGTTCAGTCAGCTGAGCCGTAAATTTATTGATGAGAACGACGCGACGCCTGACCAGGCGCAGCAGGTGGTCTATTACAGCCTGGCGATTGGCCACCACCTCGGCGTCATCGACTGCCTCGAGGCGGCGCTGAGCTGCCCGTGGCAGGCGTATCTGGCGTGGATTGCGACCCTCGAAGAGGGCAGCACCGCGCGGCGTAAAATGGAAGGCGTGCCGAAGTACGGCGAGATTGTTATCGACAGCAATCATGTGACGATGCTGGCTAACGCTTTTGATAAAGCGCTGGCGCGACAGACGCCCGAGCAGCAGGCGTGGAGCAAAACTATGCTCAGTATGCTGCATGATATTCACCAGGAAAGCGCCATCTATCTGATGGTGAGGAGACTCCGTGACTGACGTTTTACTCTGTGTCGGCAATAGCATGATGGGCGACGACGGCGCAGGCCCGCTGCTGGCGGAGATGTGCGCGGCTAATCCCGTCGGTGATTGGGTGGTGATTGACGGCGGCAGCGCGCCGGAAAACGATATCGTCGCCATTCGCGAGCTGCGCCCCGAGCGCCTGCTGATCGTCGATGCCACCGATATGGGTCTGAACCCCGGCGAGATCCGCATCGTCGATCCGGACGATATCGCCGAGATGTTTATGATGACTACCCACAATATGCCGCTCAACTATCTGATCGATCAGCTAAAAGAGGATATCGGCGAGGTGATTTTTTTGGGTATTCAGCCGGATATCGTCGGCTTTTATTACCCGATGACCCAGCCGATTAAGGACGCGGTCGAAGCGGTGTACGCGCGGCTTGATGGGTGGCAGGGGCAGGGGGGTTTTGCGGCACTTGAAGCCGCAGAGGAGCCGGCGTTCCCCGGCTAAGCGCAGCGCAAGCCGGGAGTTTGGTCAGGGGGAGCAGGTTTACTTTTTCCCGGGTCGCGGCGTAAACGCCTTACCCGGGCTACGACGACTTTTGTCACTCTGGCGTTTGCCATTCCCGGAGGCGATGCAGCGCATCTGTCCGGGCTACGACGACTTTTGTCACCCTGGCGTTTGCCAGTCCCGGAGGCGATGCTGCGCATCTCTCCGGGCTACCGGTCCGCGGGCGTTGATGAACCTGTAGCCCGGCTAAGCGCAGCGCGAGCCGGGAAAATTTCCTTGTTGCAGGTGTTTGTCAGGCTGAGTATCCCTCAGCCTGCGGGGCGCACTACGCTAAATCTTCCCCGTTGCTGGCAATCACCTTCTTATACCACCAGAACGACTTTTTGCGCTTTCGCGCCAGCGTGCCGCGGCCGGCATCGTCGCGGTCAACGTAGACAAAGCCGTAGCGCTTGCTCATCTCACCGGTGGAGGCGGATACCAGGTCGATACAGCCCCAGCTGGTGTAGCCTATCACCGGAATGCCGTCCTCGATGGCGTCACCCATCGCTTTAATATGCTCGCGCAGATAGCTGATGCGATAGTCGTCGTTAATCTCGCCGTTAGCCTCCACCTCATCGCGCGCGCCGAGGCCATTTTCCACAAGGAACAGCGGTTTCTGGTAGCGGTCATACATCATATTCATGGTGATGCGCAGGCCGAGCGGGTCGATGCCCCAGCCCCATTCGCTGGCCTTGATGTGCGGGTTTTTCAGTGATTTAACGATATTGGCGGCGCTGGTGTTGCCGGCATTCATCTCCGCCGATGCGCAGCGCGAAGCGTAGTAGCTGAAGGAGACGAAATCGACGGTATGGCGCAGGATCTCATCATCGCCGGACTCTTTGGCGATAGTCACGCCTTTCTCGCGGAATACCCGCGCCGCCCACACCGGATACGCGCCGCGCGCCTGGACATCGATAAAGAACAGGTTCTCGCGATCTTTTTCCAGCGCCATCCACACGTCTTCCGGTTTACAGGAGTAAGGGTAGAAATTGCCGCCCGCCAGCATACAGCCGACCTGATTTTGCGGATTCACCTCGTGGGCGATTTTGGTCGCTAAGGCGCTGGCGACCAGTTCATGATGGGCGGCCTGGTATTTCACCTGCTCCTGATTTTCCCCCTCTTCAAACACCAGACCGGCGCCGGAGAACGGGCTATGCAGCATAATGTTGATTTCATTGAAGGTAAGCCAGTATTTCACCAAACCATCAAAGGCTTCAAAGCAGGTGCGGGCGTAGCGGGTGAAGAACTCCACCATTTTTCGATTGCGCCAGGAGCCGTATTCGGTAACCAGGTGCATCGGCACGTCGAAATGGCACAGCGTCACCAGCGGCTCGATGCGGTGCTTTTTGCACTCCTCGAACAGCGAGCGATAAAAGGCGATCCCCTCCGGGTTCGGTTCCAGCTCATCGCCCTCAGGAAAGAGGCGGCTCCAGGCGATAGAGGTGCGGAAGACGCTAAAGCCCATCTCGGCCATCAGGGCGATATCTTCTTTATAACGATGATAAAAATCGATCGCCTCGTGGCTCGGGTAGAACTCATCGTCGCGTAGCGCGAAGCGTTTCTCCTGCCCCAGCTTGACCGCGAGGCGGTGAGCCCCGTGAGGAATCATATCGACGGTGGTCAGCCCTTTGCCGCCCTCCAGATATGCCCCTTCGGACTGGTTGGCGGCCAGCGCGCCGCCCCATAAAAATCCCTGTGGAAAAGTCGCCATGCGTTACCTCGTTAACAAAATGGTGTTCAGGCGTGAGAAGCCTGGGTGCCGGCCTGACGCTGTCTGGCGTCGGCGGCGGCTTCTTCTTGCGGAATATCTTCAAAGCCGAGCATCAGCGTCAGGACAAACGACAGCACCACCGCCAGCGCCATGACGCCAAAGACCCAGACGATCGTCATCGGATTGGCCGGGTCGAAAAACTGGACGCTGGTGAACAGGCCCGGCGCCGCCATTGAGTGGCTGGCGAGCCCGGCAATGCCGGCCACCGCGCCGCAGATAAAGCCGCTAATCAGGCTGGCGATCAGCGGTCGCTTCAGCCGCACCGCCACGCCGTACAGCGCCGGTTCGGAAATCCCCGCCAGAATTGCAGAAGCCGCGGCCGCCAGCGCCGTCTGGCGCAGCTCCGGGTTTTTGGTTTTCCACGCCACCGCCAGCGACGAGCCGCCCAGCGACAGATTAGCGCCGATTTCCGACGGCATCACCATGCCCTCTTTGCCGGTTTCGGCGATGGTCTGAATGATCGTTGGGGTAAAGACCCGGTGCATCCCGGTCATTACCAGCAGCGGCCACAGGGCGCCCATGATCGCCACCGACAGCCAGCCGAGATAGCTGTGGATCGTATAGACCAGCGCGGAAATGGCGCTACCGATCCAGATGCCGAGCGGGCCGATCAGCAGAATCGACAGCGGAGCGGCGATCAATACGATCAGCATCGGTTTAAGGAAGTTTTTTGTCACCGCCGGGGTGATACGGTCGACCCAGCGTTCGATATAAGAGAGGCACCAGGTCATCACCAGCGCCGGGATCACGGTATAGGTGTATTTCACCGCCGTCACCGGAATAAAGGCAAACTCCACGTGCTCGCCCTGGGCGGCTTTGGCCATCAGTTCGATAAAGCTCGGGTGCACCAGCACCCCGGCAATGGCAATCGCCAGCGACATATTGGTTTTGAACTTCACCGCTGCGGAAGCGGCGACCATCAGCGGCAGGAAGAAGAACGCGCCGTCGCCGATCACCGTCAGAATAGTCAGCGTTGGCGCGCCTTTGGGCAGAGCGCCGGTCATCTCGAGGATCATTGCCAGCAGCTTAACCATCGATCCACCGATAATCGCCGGGATCAGCGGCGACATGGTGCCGATCAGCGCGTCGAGGATCCCGGCGCCGATGCGTTTCAGGGTAATAGGCGGTTTCCCCTGCGGTTCGGCCGGGCGCAGATCCCCCGGCAGCAGCGCGACCACTTCGCGATACGCCTGGGAGACGGTATTGCCCACGATCACCTGGCACTGGTTATCGCTACGCACCACGCCGAGCACGCCTTTCAGCCCTTTGAGGGTGGCGCTGTCGACCCGCTCGTTGTCTTTGACCACGAAACGCAGGCGGGTCATGCAGTGGGTGACGGCGGCAACGTTATCTGCGCCACCGATTGCCGCGATAATCTGCTGCGCCAGAGCTGCATAATTTTTAGACATCGGATTTTATCCTGTTTATCAATGGGGTACTGGCTTGTCACCGCGCCGGAAAGCGGAGCGGCATCATGCATACATAGGAAACCGGTTCCACAAAATCATGATTAGTTTCATTTATTCATACAAGAAATAAAAAAATAAGATCTCGATTTTGTGATTTTGATCGCTGTGTGCGCATCCGCGCGGGCGACGCGCAAATGCTGAAAAAGCGCAGCGTGTGCAGTACACTGCGGGCAACATTGGCAACAGGAATAACCACATGGCAACGATGCTGGAGGTAGCGAAGCGCGCGGGGGTGTCAAAGGCCACCGTTTCGCGGGTGCTGTCGGGGAACGGCTATGTCAGCCAGGAGACCAAAGATCGCGTCTTCCAGGCGGTGGCCGAAAGCGGCTACCGGCCGAATCTGCTGGCGCGCAACCTGGCGACGAAAAAGACGCAGACCCTCGGGCTGGTGGTGACCAACACCCTTTATCACGGCGTCTATTTCAGCGAACTGCTCTACCACGTCGCGCGGATGACCGAAGACAAAGGGCGGCAGCTGATCCTCGCCGACGGCAAGCACAGCGCGGAGGAGGAGCGCGAGGCGATTGAGTATCTGCTCGATCTGCGCTGCGATGCGATAATTATCTATCCGCGCTTTCTCAGCGTTGATGAGATGGATGAGATTATCGAAAATCATGAGCGGCCCATCATGGTGCTCAACCGCCGCCTGCGCCGCAACGCCAGCCACTGCGTCTGGTCCGATCAAAAAGCTTCGGCGATGATGGCGGTGGAAAAGCTTATCGCGCTGGGCCATCGGGAAATCGCGTTTATTACCGGTTCGCTGGATTCGCCAACCGGCGTTGAGCGTCTCTCGGGCTATAAAGACGCGCTGGCCCGCCACGGCATTGCCCTGAATAACGATCTGATCGTCGAAGGCCGCTGGACGCCGGAAACCGGCGCGGCGGGGGTTGAAACGCTGCGCCAGCGCCGCGTCGGCTACAGCGCGCTGGTGGCGAGCAACGACGACATGGCGGTTGGCGCGATGAAACAGCTGCATCAGATCGGCGTCAAGGTTCCGGAGCAGGTCTCGGTCGTGGGGTTTGACGATATCGTGCTGGCGCCGTATATGGTTCCGGCGCTCTCCAGCGTCAAAGTTCCGGTGACGGAGATGATCAAAGAGAGCATCAACCGGCTGATCTTTATGCTCGACGGCGGCGATTTTAAATTTCAGCAACTCTTCCCCGGCGAGCTGATTGAACGCGACTCGGTGGTCCCCGGCCCGCATACCTGACGTCGTCAGCTGTCATCGTCACAACTGACGATGACAGTATCTTCCGTATTTATCTTGTTTAATATCAATTAGATAAAAGTTGGAGCGTATTATGCATACTCCGGCGCGTAACCTTTTTACTGCTGGAGAAATGGATGAACCGTTTCATTATCGCCGACGCAAGCAAATGCATCGGCTGCCGCACCTGTGAAGTGGCCTGCGTGGTCTCTCATCAGGAAAATCAGGACTGCGCCGCGCTGACGCCAAAAAGCTTTTTACCGCGTATTCACGTGATCAAAGGCGTTAACGTGTCGACGGCCACCGCCTGTCGTCAGTGCGAAGACGCGCCGTGCGCCAACGTCTGTCCGAACGGCGCGATCAGCCGCGACCAGGGCTTCGTCCACGTGATGCAGGAGCGCTGTATTGGCTGTAAAACCTGCGTGGTGGCCTGTCCGTACGGCGCCATGGAAGTGGTGGTGCGCCCGGTTATCCGCCACAGCGGCGCGGGGCTGAACGTGATGGCGGAAAAAGCCGAAGCCAACAAATGCGACCTTTGCCACCACCGTGAGGAAGGCCCGGCCTGTATGGATGCCTGTCCGACCCACGCGCTGATTTGCGTCGACCGCAACAAGCTCGAACAGATGAATATCGAAAAACGCCGCCGTACCGCGCTGGCCTGGTAGGCCGGTCGCGCAATGAACGGGGTGCAGATCCGCATTCGCGGTAAAGTGCAGGGGGTGGGATTCCGCCCCTTCGTCTGGCAGCTGGCGCAGCAGCTGGGGCTGCGCGGCGACGTGTGCAACGACGGCGACGGCGTGCTGGTGCGCCTTGTCGGCGGTGATGCGCCATTTCTCGCCGCGTTAACCCGGCGCTGCCCGCCGCTGGCGCGTATCGACAGCGCGGCAGCGGCGCCTTTTGTCTGGGACGCCGCGCCGCCAGGCTTTACCATTCGCCAAAGCGGGGCCGGAAGCATGCGCACGCAGATTGTGCCCGATGCCGCTACCTGCCCGGCATGCCTGGCGGAAATGAACAACCCGCAGGAGCGCCGCTACCGCTATCCGTTTATCAACTGCACCCACTGCGGGCCGCGCTTTACCATTATTCGCGCCATGCCCTACGACCGTCCACTGACCTCTATGTCGCCGTTTCCACTCTGCACCTCCTGTGCGGCGGAGTATGGCGACCCCGCCGATCGCCGTTTCCACGCGCAGCCGGTAGCCTGCGCCGAGTGCGGGCCACGGCTGGAGTGGCGCGGGCCGCAGGCGCATTCATTTGGCGAGGCGGCTCTTGAAGCGGCGACGGCTCGCCTGATGGCGGGCGATATAGTGGCGGTGAAAGGGCTGGGTGGTTTCCATCTGTTGTGCGATGCCGGAAATCCTGAGGCCGTCGCGAGGCTGCGGGCGCGCAAGCATCGCCCGGCGAAACCGCTGGCGGTGATGCTGGCGACAACGGCGGGGCTCGATGAACCGGCGGTGACGCTGCTCACGTCCCCCGCCGCACCGATCGTGCTGCTGGATAAAACGCAGGTGGCCGGGCTGTGCGACCAGATTGCGCCAGGGCTTGCGGAAGTAGGGGGGATGCTGCCGTCTAATCCACTGCAGCATTTACTTTCGCAGGCGCTGGCGCGCCCATTAGTGATGACCTCCGGCAACCTCAGCGGTCGCCCGCCGGCGTTAACCAACGCAGAGGCGCTGGCGGATTTAGCCGGGATTGCCGACGGTTTTCTGCTGCATAACCGCGAGATTGTGCAGCGGATGGATGATTCCGTAGTGCGGCAAAGCGGCGAGATGCTGCGTCGCGCCCGCGGCTACGTGCCGGACGCGCTGGCGCTGCCGCCGGGGTTTCACGATGCGCCGCCCCTGCTGGCCCTCGGCGCGGATATGAAAAATACGTTCTGCCTGCTGCGCGGCGACGAAGCGGTGCTCAGCCAGCATTTTGGCGATCTCGACGAGGAGGGCGTTGAGGCGCAGTGGCGGCAGGCGCTGCGCCTGATGCAGGAGATCTACGCTTTTACGCCGCAGCGGGTGGTTGCCGACGCCCATCCCGGCTACCGCGCTTCGCGGTGGGCGGCGTCGCTTATGCTGCCGGTGGAGCGGGTGTTGCATCATCATGCCCACGCTGCCGCGTGCCTGGCCGAGCATCGCTGGCCGCTGGAGGGCGGCGACGTGATTGCCCTGACGCTCGACGGCATCGGGATGGGGGAAAATGGCGAACTGTGGGGCGGCGAGTGCCTGCGGGTCAACTATCGCGAGTGTGAGCATCTTGGCGGTCTGCCGTCGGTGGCGCTGCCCGGCGGCGACCTCGCGGCGCGTCAGCCGTGGCGCAATCTGCTCGCCCACTGCCTGGCGTTTGTCCCTGAATGGCAGAATTATGCCGACACCGCCGCGCTGCGCCAGCAAAACTGGCCGCTGCTGGCGCGAGCAATCGAGCGTGGTATTAATGCGCCGCAGGCATCGTCGTGCGGCCGTCTGTTTGACGCCGTCGCCTGCGCGCTGGGCTGTGCGCCGCTAGCCCTGAGCTATGAGGGGGAGGCGGCATGCCGTCTGGAAGCGCTGGCGGCGACCTGCGAAGGCGTGGATCATCCGGTGACCCTGCCGTGGCGCGAAGGTAAACTGGACCTGGCGACGTTCTGGCGGCAGTGGCTGAGCTGGCAGGCGGGCCCGGCGCAAAAAGCGTGGGCCTTTCATGATGCGCTGGCCCGCGGGCTGGCGGCGATGATGCGCGATTGCGCGAGCGCGCGCAATATTCGCACGCTGGCCTTCGGCGGCGGAGTGCTGCACAACCGGCTGCTGACGGCGCGATTGACCTTTTATCTGGCCGATTTTACTCTGCTCTTTCCGCAGCAGCTGCCCGCCGGCGATGGCGCCATTGCCCTCGGCCAGGCGATCGTCGCTGCGGCCCGCCTGCAGGCTTAAAGGATACCCATATGATAGTGACGATTTTGCGTCAGCAGCCGCGCGCAGCGGCGCTGGTGCTGGCATTAATTGCCGCCAATTTGCTGGCCTGGGGCTGGGCGTTTGCGGCGTTCGGCGGCAGCGGCGCGCTGATGGCCGCCAGCCTGCTGGCCTGGGGATATGGTCTGCGCCACGCGGTGGACGCCGACCATATCGCGGCGATCGACAACGTGACCCGCAAAATGATGCAGCAGGGGAAGCGGCCTTTTGCCGTTGGCGCGTGGTTTTCTCTGGGACACTCGTCGATTGTGGTGCTGGCTTCGGCGGCGATTGCCGCGACCGCCACCGCGTTTGGCCAGCAGATGAGCTGGTTTCACGAGACCGGCAGCGTTATCGGCACCGCCGTATCGGCGCTATTCCTGCTGGTGATGGCTCTTATCAACCTGGTCATTTTGCGCAGCGTCTGGCGCAGCTTTCAGGCGTGGAAGCAGGGCGAAAAGGTGAGCGATGAGATTATGACCGGCGGCGGTATGATGAGCTGGCTATTCGCGAAAACATTCCGCCTGATTAGCCGCAGCTGGCAGATGTATCTGGTGGGTTTTCTGTTTGGCCTCGGCTTTGATACGGCGACGGAGGTCGGCGTGCTGGGGATCTCCGCCGCCAGCGCGTCGAGCGGGGTATCGATTTGGTCGATTATGGTTTTTCCGGCGCTGTTCGCCAGCGGAATGGCGCTGGTGGATACGCTTGATAACGTGCTGATGGTCGGCGCCTACGGCTGGGCGTTCAGCAAGCCGCAGCGCAAGCTCTATTACAATATGACTATTACCGGCACCTCGGTGGTGGTGGCGCTATTTATCGGCGGCCTGGAGGCGCTGGGGCTGTTGATGGATAAGTTCTCTCTGAGCGGCGGCGTCTGGCGCTGGGTCGGCGCATTGAACGACCATCTCGGCGACGCCGGTTTTGCAGTGGTCGGGCTGTTCGTAGCCTGCTGGGTGCTGTCGGTGCTCAACTACCGCTGGCGCGGGTACGATAACCTGGCGCGGTAGGTTGGGCTTTCCCCGGCTTGCGCTGCGCTTAGCCGGGCTACAGGTTAACAGCCGTCTGCTGGCGGTAGCCCGGACAGATGCGCAAGCATCGCCTCCGGGAAATTATGCCACTCTGCGCGCTGCTCCCGGGGACGGCGCAAGGCGCCTGCCCGGGCTACTGCCGTCTGAGATCCGGTAGCCCGGGTAAGGCGTTTACGCCGCGACCCGGGAATAACCTCATTTCATCGAGGTTAACTCACCAGCTGCCTGAGCAGGGCAAAAGCATCTTTCATGCGATCTTCGCTAACCACAAACGCGCGCAGCCGGTTTTCGGCGTCAACGCCTTTCGCGACCAGGCCATCTTTGGCGGCAACGATATTCCACGTCAGATCCTCACGCCGGGTATCGCCCGCCAGATGCAGCGGTAAATCCGGCGTTTTGACCTTCACCAGCATCGGCGGCAGCTTGAGCTCGCCCTGCTGGGCCAACAGGTTTTTACCCAGGCACATGGCGCTTAGCAGAATCGGCTGCAGAAAAGGCAGGACCATACCGTTGATTTCTGCGCAGTCGCCGAGGGCGTAAATCGCCGGATGGCTGGTTTGCAGCTGGCTGTTCACTACCACGCCACGGTGAGTTTTCAATCCCGCATGCCGCGCCAGCGCCGTTTCCGGGCGCAAACCGGCGGCCGCCACTACCGCATCCACCATCACCGTACGCTGGCGGTCGAAGGTGACGCGAATCCCGTCAGTGCTCTGCTCCAGGCTTTCCAGCTGAGTCTTCAGCATCAGATGCACGCCCATGTCGGTCAGACGATGCTGCAGTCGACTGCTGGCTTCCGGCGGCATCAGCGCCGACAGCACGCTGGCGGAGTTATCCACGACCGTCACCGCTTTGCCGACGCGGCAGAAATCCATCGCCAGCTCGCAGCCAATCAGACCGCCGCCAACGATCAGCACCCTTTTTGCATCGCGCAGTTGGCTTTGCGCCGCGCCGTATTCTCGCTGGCTATTCAGCGTCAGCATCAGCTCGCGGCCCGGCACCGGAGGGATAAACGGCGTCGCGCCGGTGGCCAGTACCAGTTTGTCATAGCGCCATTCGCGGTCCTGGCTCTTCACCCGCTGATTATCAGCGTCGATATCGCTGACCCAGGTATGCGGAAACAGGCGCAGATTGTACTGCCCGGCAAACTCACCCGCCGTTTGCAGGGTCAGGTCGTCGGCGTTCTGCCCGCGGCTGACCACATGGCTGAGATCCGGTTTGTTGTACTCATCCATGCTGTCGGCGGCGATCAGGGTCAGCGGGATGTTCGGGTCCTGCTTGCGAATATTTTTCACCAGCTGACGGGCCGCGAAGCCCGAGCCGATGATGACGATGCCATCACTCATTTTGCCTCCGATGCCAGTACGTCAAATACATCTTTACCCAGAGAACATTCAGGACAGAGGAAGTTATCCGGGACTTCGCTCCACGGCGTACCCGGCTGGACGTCCTGGTTCGGTTCGCCCTGTTCGGGGTCGTAAATCCACTGGCAAACGCTGCACTGCATTTTCGGGCCGAGATCGGCTGCCGCTGGCGCTGCGCAGGGCGTTACCTCAGTCGCGGCGTGTTTGGCCTGGCTCGCCGGCAGCGGGGAGAGGGCCCACTGGCGGGCGATTTCGCGACCGTGTTCACGGCACAGCTCCAGCGCGTCGAGATCCGGACGCCATTTGGCCTTCAGGCTCAGGGACATTTCAAAGCCCGCATCCTGTAAACGCGTGGACAGGCGATCAACCGCGCCGCCGCTCCAGCCGTGGGAACCGAAGGCGCTGGCGTGCTTATTGCGAAAACGCAGGCCGGTCATCTCCTCCACCAGCCCGGCGATTTTCGGCATCATCACGTTATTCATGGTTGAGGTGCCGACCAGCACGCCTTTCGAGCGGAACACGTTGGTCAGAATGTCGTTTTTATCGCTGCGGGCGACGTTGAAGATTTTCACCGCCACGCGCGGATCCACGTCGGTAATGCCCTGAGCGATCGCATCGGCCATCATGCGGGTATTGTTGGACATGGTATCGTAGAAAATCGTGATGCGGTCTTCCTGATAATCCGCCGCCCACTCGAGATATTTTTCGACGATTTGCGTCGGATTATCGCGCCAGACCACGCCGTGGGAGGTGGCAATCATATCTACCGGCAGGTTAAAGCCGAGGATTTCGGTAATTTTCGGCGTCACCAGACGGCTGAACGGGGTCAGAATGTTGGCGTAGTAGCGCTGGCACTGCTCATAAAGCTCAACCTGGTCAACTTCATCATTAAACAGATGTTCATCGCAGTAGTGCTGGCCGAAGGCGTCGTTGCTGAATAGCACCGCGTCGCCGGTCATGTAGGTCATCATGCTATCCGGCCAGTGCAGCATCGGGGTTTCGACGAAAATCAGCTGTTTGCCGTTGCCGATATCCAGGCTGTCGCCGGTTTTCACCACGTTGAAATTCCACTCCGGGTGATGATGGTGTCCGGTGATGGAGTCGATGGCGTTGGCGGTGCAGTAAATCGGCGTGTCCGGAATTTGCGTCATCAGTTCGGTGAGCGCGCCGGCATGGTCCTCTTCCGCGTGGTTGATAATGATGTAATCGATATCGGCGAGGTCGATTTCGCCGCGCAGATTTTGCACGAATTCACGGCTGAATTTATGATCGACGGTATCGATCAGCACATTTTTTTCTTCCCGGATAAGATAGCTGTTGTAGCTGCTGCCGCGCAGCGTTTTGTATTCCGTCCCGTGGAAGTCACGCACTTCCCAGTCGCGTTGACCAACCCAATGAATGTTATTTTTAACCAGAATAGACATAGCAACCTCAATTAATTCAGCATTGTTCAAATAGGATGTTTTGCTTATATCAAGTTGCGTGCCAACTTTTTAATTTATTGAATTTAATGGTTTTTATATTTTTATTAAAATTCATTGATGTCAAAATGACAATGGTTAAAATAGTCGATATGACTATGTTAAATGTCAAAATGACTATGAGGCGAACATGAGTTTCTCCGTCGAGGCCCTGGCGAAAATCGCCATTGATTTACAAAGCGATCTCGGCCATGCCGACCGTTTCTCGCGTTTGATTACCACCCTGCGGCAGATACTCGGCTGCGATGCCTCGGCGCTGCTGCGCTATGAGGCGCACCAGTTTGTGCCGCTGGCGATTGATGGCCTGGCCCAGGACGTGCTTGGCCGGCGCTTTGCCCTTGAAGGCCACCCGCGGCTGGAGGCGATTGCCCGGGCGGGGGACGTGGTGCGGTTCCCGGCGGACAGCGATTTGCCGGACCCTTACGATGGGCTGATCCCCGGTCAGGAGAGCCTGAAGGTGCACGCCTGCGTCGGCCTGCCGCTGTTTGCCGGACAAACCCTGATCGGCGCGCTCACCCTCGACGGGATGGATGCGGACCGTTTTGACAGCTTTAGCGACGAGGAGCTGCGCCTGATAGCCGCTCTGGTCGCCGGAGCGCTCAATAACGCGCTGCTGATCGCCAGGCTGGAGAATCAAAACGTGCTGCCGGAACAGGCTATCGCGTATCCGGTATCCGAACGTCAGGAGATCATTGGCCTGTCGGCGCCGATGCTGCAGTTGAAGAAGGAGATCGACATCGTCGCGGCCTCTGACTTAAACGTGCTGATTAGCGGCGAGACCGGCACCGGCAAAGAGCTGGTGGCGAAAGCGGTGCATCAGGGGTCGCCGAGGGCGGCCAATCCGCTGGTCTATCTCAACTGCGCGGCCCTGCCGGAGAGCGTGGCGGAGAGCGAACTGTTTGGCCACGTCAAAGGGGCATTTACCGGGGCGATCAGCAACCGCAGCGGTAAGTTTGAAATGGCAGATAACGGAACGCTATTTCTCGATGAAATTGGCGAGCTTTCGCTGGCGCTCCAGGCCAAGCTGCTACGGGTACTGCAGTATGGCGATATTCAGCGCGTCGGCGACGACCGCAGCCTGCGGGTCGATGTGCGGGTGCTGGCGGCCACTAACCGCGATCTGCGTCAGGAGGTCGTGGAGGGGCGTTTTCGCGCCGATTTGTATCATCGGCTGAGCGTGTTTCCGCTGTCGGTTCCGGCGCTGCGCGAGCGGGACAATGACGTGGTGCTGCTGGCCGGTTATTTTTGCGAACAGTGCCGTGTGCGCATGGGGCTGGCGCAGGTGATTTTAAGCGAGGCGACACGCGGCAGGCTGCTTGCGTGGGCATGGCCGGGCAACGTGCGCGAGCTGGAGCACGCTATTCATCGGGCGGTGGTACTGGCGCGGGCGACGCAGGCGGGTAATGAAGTGGTGCTGGAGCCGCAGCATTTCCAGTTTGCCGAGGAAACGCCGGCCTTGCCGACCGTTACCCCGCAGCCGTCGGTGGGAGCGGTAAGCCTGCGCGAGGCGACAGAGGCGTTTCAGCGCGAAGCGATCGCCAGAGCGCTGGCGGATAACCGTCGAAACTGGGCCGCAGCCGCCCGCGCGCTGGAGCTCGACGTCGCCAACCTGCACCGGCTGGCGAAACGTCTGGGGCTTAAAGGATCCCGGCCTGATAAAAGTTCTGCAGGTTAATCGCGCCGACCAGCTGGCCGTTTTCATCCACTACCGGAGCGGCGCTGATTTTGTGCTTCATCAGGCGCTCCTTGGCTTCTATCGCGCGGCTTTCCGCTTGCAGAGTGACGCCGTTGCGGGTCATTGCCTGGCTGACGATATCCTGTAAGCTGCCGCCGCCCACCAGCCAGCGGCGCAGGTCGCCATCGGTAAAGACGCCCTGCACGTGATTGCGTTCATCGCAAACCGCCACCAGCCCCAGGCCGGTGCGGCTGAGTTCGAGCATCGCGTCCATGACGCTGGTGTCGTTAGCGACGCGCGGCACGTCGCCATCGCGGCGCATCAGATGATGGACTTTGTTCAGCAGCCGCGCGCCCAGCGCGCCCGCCGGGTGCGAACGGGCGAAATCTTCTTCGTTAAAGCCGCGGGCCTGCATGACCGCCATGGCCAGCGCGTCGCCGAGCATCAGGGTATTGACGGTGCTGGAGGTGGGCGCGAGGTGCATCGGGCAGGCTTCGCGCTCTACGGCGATATCGAGCACCGCTTTGGCCGCCAGCGCCAGCGGTGAAGTGGATTTACCGGTCATCGCCAGCAGCGGAATGGATTTTTCTTCCAGGCGCGGAACGATAAGATCCAGCTCTTTGGCGCTGCCGGAGTAAGAGATAAACAGCATCACGTCGCGGCTGTCGAGCATTCCGAGGTCGCCGTGCAGCGCTTCCGCCGGGTGAACAAAAAATGCCGGGGTGCCGGTGCTGGCGAAGGTGGCGGCCAGCTTTTTACCAATATGACCCGATTTACCGATACCGGAGACGACCAGTTTGCCCTCGCAGTGGATGATGGTTTCCGCCGCGCGGATGAAGTCGTCGCCCAGGCGTTCAGGCAGGCGGCTCGCCTCCTGAAGCTCCAGCATCAGGGTCTGGCGTCCGGCTTCTAACAGAAAGTTACTCATGATGTTCTCCAGTAATAATGACTTCGATGCCTTTGTCTTCCAGCGCCCGCTTAAATTCCGGGCTGATATCGGCATCGGTAATCAGTTTGTCCACGCTCTCCAGGCCGCAGACGATATTGGGACTTTTGCGGCCAAACTTCGACGAGTCGGCCATCAGGATAACTTCGCGGGCGGCATTGCACATCGCTTTGCTGACCGTATAAACCTCATTAAAGGTGGTGACGCCGGCGATTAAATCAATGCCGTCGGTGCCCATAAACAGTCGATCGAAGCTGAAGTGTTCGAAGGCGTTTTCCGCCAACTGGCCGTGAAAGGAGGCCGATTTTTTGCGAAACGTGCCGCCCGGCATCAGGATGGTTTGTTCGTTATCCAGTTCAGAGAGGGCGTTGACGATATGCAGGCTGTTGGTCATAACGGTAATGTTATTGAAGCGGCTGAGCATCGGTACCATTTGCAGCACCGTACTGCCGGCGTCAAGAATGATCGAGTCGCCATCGTGAATGAAGCTGACGGCGGCTTCGGCAATCCGCTCTTTTTTATGGGTGTTAATCAGCGTTTTGTGGTCGATGGGCGGATCGGCCTCGTCTTTATTTAACACCACGCCGCCGTAAGTACGGATAACGGTACCGGCATTCTCAAGGATCACCAGATCCTTACGGATGGTGGTACCGGTGGTGTCGAAGTGTTGCGCCAGCTCTTCGACCGAGCATTTGCCCTGCGATTGCAGGTGCTCGAGAATGGCTGCCTGGCGCTGACGTGGTTTCATAAGCGTTGTATCCTGCGTTTAAAGTTTCGAAATGATAATTTCGCAAGATATTAACGTTCACAACGAAATTATCCATGTTTCGGATTAAGCGCTAATGATAGTGCATTCTGACAAAGCGGATCATTGGGAAAGATCACATCAGGCTGCAATTCCTTAAGATGTTTACCGGTCAGGACGGGGATTTTTTGCGGCCTGGCGAAGACGGTGAGGCCTTTCATTAGCAGCGTATCGCAAATGCGGTCGTTTTCGTCGACGGCGATGGCGACGACGGCGCGCGGCTTGAACCGCCCCGAGGAACGGCCGACGCCGACGCGTCCCTGCTGGCACAGCCGATCGAACGCGCGATTGAACTGCCTGATTTGCCAGCCGCCAAAGGCGAGCTGGGTTATCCAGGCGATGGCGGCGACGGTGATAAGTGCGGTAACCATAAAGTCTCCTTAAGGCGTGTGCGATATTTCCCCGGAGGCGGCGCGTTGCGCCTGTCCGGGCTACCAGACAGCCGCATAATCGGTAGCCCGGACAGATGCGCAGCATCGCCTCCGGGGAAACAGTACGCAACGTTTTAAAACATCACCTGCCCGCCGGTGACGTTGATGGACTGCCCGGTACAGTATGAAGCCTGCGGGCTGGCGTAAAACATCAGCACGTTAAGTACGTCCTGGTAATCGCAGCCGCGCTTTAGCGGGACTTTATCGATGTAATACTGCTCGACCTGCTCCTCCGGGATCCCCAGCTTGGTGGCGTACTGCGGCAGCAGCGACTGGAACATCGGCGACTTCAGCAGGTTGCCGAGCATCAGGGAGTGCACGGTAATACCGTACTCCGCGAGGTCCAGCGCCAGCGACTGCGTCAGACCCACGCCGCCGAACTTCGCCGCGCTATAGCCGGAGTTATGTTTGCTGCCCACTTTGCCGGATTTAGAGTTAATCTGGATGATGCGACCTTTAATGCCGTCGCGGATCATCAGGCGGGAAAACTCGCGGGCGCAGAGGAAGTAGCCCACCAGATTCACCTGCAGAGAACGGTCGAAATCCCCCAGCGCGAAATCGCTAATAAAGGCCGCTTTAGCGATCCCGGCGCTATAGACCAGCAGATCGACGCGGGAAAATATTTCATCCACTCCGCGAGCAAGAGCAACCACGCTGGCTTCGCTGGTGGCGTCCGCGCCGAAGCCCCACGCAGTGCCTTCGCCATACTCCGCGTTGATGGCCTGGGCGACGCGGGTCGCTTTATCGCTCTGAATATCGACTACCGCCACGCGATAGCCTTCTGCGGCAAGCCCGCGGCACAAAAACTCTCCTAAGGTTTGTCCCCCACCGATGACAACAGCAACCTGATTCATAATTTTCTCCTTACAACTTAAGCAACAAATTTCAGTACGCAGCCGGTGGTGATGCCTTCCGGCACCGGGCCCGCCACGTGTACGGTCCCGGGGAATTCCGCTTCGCGGTGACCATCAAAGCGCAGCGTGATATGGCCCAGCTCGCACAGGTTCTGCTCGGCGACATCGCCGACGGCGGTGACTGGGTAGCGCAGCTCGCCAAGCTGTAGCTCCGCGCCCGGCACCAGCTTGCCGGACAACTCGCCGTGATTGTGAATAAAGCAGTACTCTTCGATATCGGCCGGGGCGCCTTCGCGGAAGGTGATCAGCATCTGCTCCTCCAGCGCCATCGTCGCGCTGGCGCCGATATGGGTAATGGTGGTCTGGTAAATCACGGTCATCTTCAGGCACCTCTTATTGATAAATAAATCCGGAAACGAACCAGGCGATCAGCACCGTTGGCGCTCCGGTCAGGAAGCGGCTCACCAGAACCGACGGTACGCCAACGCGCACCGTATCCTGGCGAGCTTCCGCCAGCGACAGGCCAACCGGGATAAAGTCGCAGGCGGCCTGGGCGTTGATGGCGAACAGCGCGGGCAGGGCGAGATGCGGCGGTATATTGCCGAGGCCAATCTGCACGCCAATCAGCACGCCGATAACCTGGGCGATGACCGCGCCGGGGCCGAGAAACGGCGACAGCAGCGGGAAAGAGCAGATCAGCGCCAGGGTGACGAGGCCCAGCGGATGGCTGGCGAGCGGCGCCAGGCCATGGGCTACCCAATCGCCGATGCCGGAGGCCATGATGATGCCGATCAGCGCCGCGACGAAGGCCATAAACGGCAGAATGGTTTTCAACACCGTATCGATGGTGTCGCGCCCGGCCTGGAACAGCACCGCCACGACGGAACCCATCCCCATGCCGACTTTGGCCAGCAGGCCGTCGCTCTGCTCGGTGATTTTCTTGCTGGTGTCATAGTCGCGGACCGCCGGCTGGGCTGGCGCGGCCTGCGGGGCCGGGGAGGGGCCATCTTCCAGGACGAAAATGTTCTCTTCTTTGACGCCGGAAACGTAAATATCTTCGACGATATACTGCGCCAGCGGACCCGATTTGCCGGTCGCGTGAATATTAATGGTCGGGATGCGGCGCTTCGGGTAGATACCGCAGCGCAGGGTGCCGCCGCAGTCGATAATCGCCACGCCGATTTCCGCTTCCGGCGGCTCACCCTCTTTGAAACCATCGACCGCCTGCCAGCCGGTGAGGCGGGCAATTTTATCGACGATCGCCGGACGGGTGCCCGCGGTGATATAGACAATTTTTTTACCGGCAACGGCGTCCAGTTCGAGCGGTCCGCCCCAGCCGCCGGTGCCTTTTTCAATGCGAATACGGGTCATGATGTCGCTCCTGACAGGTGGACTTTCTGCTCAAGCTGGATGGCCATTTTTTTCTCAAAAATCGACGTGGTCAGATCGGTTACCCAGCCGCGGAAGAAGTTCGTCACCAGACCCACCAGCAAATAGCTCACCGCCAGCGGCCCTAACGGCAGGCCGAGGGTGGTCAGCCCGTTGGCGATCCCCAGATAGACGAACAGTTCGCCGGGGTTGATATGCGGAAACAGGCCGTTCATTGAGTGGCAGCTGTAGGAGGCCGCCGCGTAGTAGCTCGGTTTGTATTTCTCGGGCATAAAGCGCCCAAGGCTCAGGGTCATCGGGTTACAGAAAACGAAGGTGCCGATGCAGGGCAGCAGCAGGTAGCGCGAGATCGGATTACCGGCGCAGCGCTGCGCCAGCTTTTCGATCCGCTGCTGACCGATAAAGTTGATAAGCGCATTCATGATCACCAGCAGGCTGATCAGCAAAGGCAGGATCCCGGTGACCATTCCGGTGAATACCTCGCCTCCCTTCTGAAACAGGCCGATAAACCACTCGGCGCCGTGGGTAACGACTTCAATCATTGTTCTCTCCTTCAGCGTGTTATTTTTCTTGCTAACTGGCGGCTAATTTTAATCATTTTAAAAGGTTTAAAAGTGTTAAACTGATCGCAAAATGAAAGATAAATATTTTATTTTGAAAGTTTATAGCTGAAGTGAAAGAAAGATCCGGCGAGGCATAAGCAAAAACGGCAAGAAAAAAGAATTTACATCGTCGCCGCTTCCTTGTGAGCGGGCGCATGCTTTACCATAATTATCCCTTGCCGATTTGTTGAATGGATGTCCCATGTTGAAGCGTCGTTATCTGGCTTTACTCCCTCTTTGCGTTCTTCTCGCTGCCTGCAGCAGCAAACCTCAAACCCCCGCGGAAAAGGAAATGGCGGGCGGCACGGGCGGTTTTTTACTTGAGCCGCAGCATAACGTGATGCAGATGAGCGGTGATTTCGCGAATAACCCGGCGGCGGAGCAGTTCATCGACAAGATGGTGAGCAAGCACGGCTTTGACCGACAGCAGCTGCATGAGATCCTCTCGCAGGCTAAACGTCTGGACTATGTTCTGCGTCTGATGGACCGCCAGGCGCCGACCGGGCTGCCGCCGTCAGGGCCAAACGGCGCCTGGCTGCGCTATAAAAAACAGTTTATTACCCCGGATAACGTGCAGAACGGCGTGGCGTTCTGGAACCAGTATCAGGATGCGCTCAACCGCGCGTACCAGGTTTACGGCGTGCCGCCGGAAATTATCGTCGGGATTATTGGCGTTGAGACCCGCTGGGGCAGAGTGATGGGTAAGACCCGTATCCTCGATGCGCTGGCGACGCTGTCGTTTAACTATCCGCGCCGCGCCGAATACTTCTCCGGCGAGCTGGAAACGTTCCTGCTGATGGCGCGCAGCGAACAGGATGACCCGCTCGATCTGAAAGGCTCCTTCGCCGGGGCAATGGGCTATGGTCAGTTTATGCCCTCTTCTTATAAGCAGTATGCCGTGGACTTTAACGGCGACGGGCATATCAATCTGTGGGATCCGGTCGATGCCATCGGCAGCGTGGCGAATTACTTCAAGCAGCACGGTTGGGTGAGCGGCGATCTGGTCGCGGTACAGGCGCTGGGCCAGGCGCCAGGCCTGAACAATGGGTTTAAAACTAAATACAGCGTCTCGCAGCTGGCGGCGGCAGGATTAACCCCGACCCAGCCGCTGGGTAACCATCAGCAGGCGAGCCTGCTGCGTCTGGATGTCGGTACCGGCTATCAGTACTGGTACGGCCTGCCGAACTTCTACACTATCACCCGCTATAACCACAGCACCCATTACGCGATGGCCGTCTGGCAGCTGGGCCTGGCGGTTTCTCAGGCCCGGATGCAGTAATCCCGCCTTCTGCGCTCCTCTCCGTCTGGAGAGGAGTCTGTAACATTTTGCAGCATTTCCTTTTGTTGACGCCAATTTACAATCTACGCTTCTTTTAATATTGTTATGTTATAACGTTTTATTGAGGCGTAAACATTGACTTCCTTATTGATGACTTCAGGCATCGCCCGGCTGACGATGGCCTGCGTAGTGCTGGCCGCGCTGTGGCTGGCAACCTGGTGGGCGGTATCCCTGCCATGATTAAGCTCGATCACCTGGTGGCTGGCTATGAAGGGCTGGCGATCACGCCGTCCCTTAGCGGTACGATTGCAACGGGGAGTATGACGGCGATTGTCGGCCTTAATGGCTGTGGGAAGTCGACGCTGCTCAAGACGCTGGCCGGCTTTATTCCACCGGTTAGCGGCCGTCTGAACTGGCGCGGTGAACGACCCGTTATCGGCTGGCTGGCGCAGCGTCATGCCCTGGAGTCGCAGTTTCCGTTGACGGTGCAGGATGTGGTCAGCCAGGGGGCCTGGCCCCGGGTATCGCTATTGCGCGGGCTCAGGGGAGAGGGGCGTCAGCGTATCGTCGCATCCTTAGAGCGGGTGGGACTGTTAACGATGGCGAAAACGCCGATTGAGGCGCTCTCCGGCGGCCAGTTTCAGCGCATGCTCTTCGCAAGGGTCATGGTGCAACGCGCGCCGCTGGTAATGCTTGACGAACCGTTTACCGGCATCGACGAAGCGACCTGTCGTGAGCTGATGGCGCTGATCCTCGAAATGCACCAGCAGGGACAGACGATTCTGGCGGTGCTGCACGATAACCAACGGGTCGCCGACTATTTCCCGGAAACGCTGCTGCTAACGTCGCAGCACGCCCGCTGGGGCTGTACGCCTGATGTACTGCCCGCCTTTCACTCCGCGAGGCTGGCGTGATCTGGCACACCTTTATTCAACCCTTTATCGAGTTTGGCTTTATGCGCCGCGCGCTGGTGGTGTGCCTGGCGCTCTCCCTGAGCACTACGATGCTCGGCGTTTTCTTACTTTTACGTCGCATGAGCCTGATGGGCGATGCGCTCTCGCATGCGATTTTGCCCGGTGTGGCGGCGGGCTACCTGCTTAACGGGATGTCCCTGCTGGCGATGACCGTCGGTGGTTTTATTGCCGGCATTGCGGTGGCGCTGGTGGCGGGATGGGTCAGCCGACGCACGCCTTTAAAAGAGGATGCCAGCTTCGCCGGGTTTTATCTCGGCTCCCTGGCGCTGGGCGTTACGCTGGTCTCGCTGCGCGGTTCTAACGTCGACCTGCTGCATCTGCTGTTTGGCTCGATTCTGGCGGTAGACCGCGATTCGGCGCTGTTTGTCTCCGCCGTTGCCAGCCTGACCCTGATTTGCATCGCGTTGTTTTATCGCGGCCTGGTCAGTGAAGCCTTCGATAGCGTCTGGCTTCAGGTGAACTCGCGAAGATTGCCGGCGCTGCTCCACGGCCTGTTTCTCGCCCTGGTGGTGCTCAACCTGGTGGCCGGGTTTCAGGTTCTCGGCACGCTGATGGCGGTAGGCGTCATGATGCTGCCTGCCGTCGCGGCGCGCTGCTGGGCGCGAACGCTGCCGGGCATTCTGCTGCTGGCGGCGTCGATCGGCAGTTTTTGCGCGTGGATGGGGCTGAGCCTGTCGTGGGCGGCGAATTTGCCTGCCGGACCCGCGATCGTGCTGACCGCCAGCGGCATCTTTTTTGTATCGGTATTTTTTGGCACGCGCAGCCGGCTGGTTGTCGGCTGGCGTAAATTAATGGGGTAAGGAAAATGAAGCAACGTACCGGGATATGGCTGGCGCTGGCGCTGGGGCTCGCATCGCACGGGGTGATGGCGAAAACGCTGAATGTCGTGAGTAGTTTTTCCGTTTTAGGCGATATGGTGCAGCAGATTGGCGGCGAACACGTGCATGTCAACACGCTGGTGGGGCCGGATGGCGATCCGCATACCTTTGAGCCTTCGCCGAAAGATAGCGCGCTGCTGAGTAAAGCGGATGTCGTGGTGGTCAACGGTCTGGGGCTGGAAGGCTGGCTGGACCGCTTAATTAAGGCATCCGGTTTCAAAGGTGAGCTGGTGGTAGCTTCCCGCGGAGTCAAAACTCACACGCTTGAAGAAGATGGCGCAACGGTAACCGATCCGCATGCGTGGAACAGCGCCGCCAACGGCGCCCTCTATGCGCAGAATATCCTTAACGGCCTGGTAAAAGCGGACCCGGATGATAAGGCTGCGCTGGAGATTTCCGGTCAGCGCTATATCAGCCAGCTCAACGATATCGATCGCTGGGCAAAAAGCCAGTTCAGCGCCATTGCGCTGGAGAAACGCAAAGTGCTCACCAGCCATGACGCTTTCGGCTATTTTGGCCGCGCCTATGGTGTGACCTTCCTCGCGCCGCAGGGATTATCGTCGGAGAGTGAAGCCAGCGCGGCGCAGGTAGCGGCTTTAATTCAACAAATTAAAGCCGACGGCGTGCATACCTGGTTTATGGAAAACCAGCTCGACCCAAGGCTGGTCAAGCAGATCGCCAGCGCAACGGGCGCGCAGCCGGGCGGTGAACTCTATCCTGAAGCGCTCTCTAAACCCGGCGGCGTGGCGGACAGTTATGTGAAAATGCTGCGTCACAACGTCGAGCTGATTGCGGCCAGTATGCAATAGTTTCTGCCGGCCCGCTGGGGGCCGGTTTTTATCCGGGCTGCCCGTTAAGTATCTGCTTGATTCTTTTGCTTAAAGTAAATCCATAGATCACGCAGCCGACGCCCAATAAGAGCTGCACGCCTTCACACAGGGGATTGAAGGAGCGGGTGAAAATATGCAGAAGCGCGGTGAACAGTGAAAATAAGCCGCATAAGAACAGGCAAAGGCGCACCTGACGGATTTTTTGCAGACTCTGCTCTGCGGTAAAGGGGGCTTTGGCCATTCCAGATAACCTCGAATTTAACTCTTCCTTTAATGTGCGGTGAATTGTGACACCGGTGACATCAGGCTGCTATCCGAAAGTGCTGCGACAGCGTGGGCGATGATTTTCGCAAGCCTCCTCGTAAATTCGCCACCCCGTCCCCATATCTTCGCTGGAAGTGCTATCTTTGATGGCCTGTTTATAGAGCTTACGTGGGGCGACGAATGACAGATTCGGAATTAATGCAGCTGAGCGAGCAGGTGGGGCAGGCGCTGAAAGCGCGCGGCGCGACGGTGACCACGGCGGAGTCCTGCACTGGCGGCTGGGTCGCCAAAACCCTGACCGATATTGCCGGCAGCTCGGCGTGGTTTGAGCGCGGTTTTGTGACTTACGGTAATGAAGCCAAGTCGCAGATGATTGGCGTCAGCGAAGCGACGCTGCTTGACCATGGCGCGGTGAGCGAACCGGTGGTCGTGGAGATGGCGATTGGCGCCCTGCGCGCGGCTCGCGCGGACTACGCGATTTCGGTCAGCGGCATCGCCGGGCCGGATGGCGGCAGCGCGGAAAAGCCGGTGGGCACCGTCTGGTTTGGCGTGGCGAGCGCCAGCGGACAGGGCGTAACCCAGCGCGAATGCTTTGCCGGAGACCGGGAGGCGGTGCGCCGCCAGGCCACGGCCTATGCGCTAAATCTCCTCTGGCAACAATTTCTACAAAATACTTGATACTGTATGACTATACAGTATAATTGCTTCAACAGAACAGAATTGACTACCCGGTTACACCCGGCATGAGAGGAGTAATAATGGCTATCGACGAAAACAAACAGAAAGCGTTGGCGGCAGCACTGGGCCAGATCGAAAAACAATTCGGTAAAGGCTCCATCATGCGCCTGGGTGAAGACCGCTCCATGGATGTGGAAACAATCTCCACCGGCTCGCTTTCCCTGGATATCGCCCTGGGCGCAGGCGGCCTGCCGATGGGCCGTATCGTCGAGATTTACGGGCCTGAATCTTCCGGTAAAACCACGCTGACGCTGCAGGTTATCGCCGCCGCGCAGCGTGAAGGTAAAACCTGTGCGTTTATCGATGCGGAACACGCGCTGGATCCGGTTTATGCTCGCAAGCTGGGCGTCGATATCGACAACCTGCTGTGCTCCCAGCCGGACACCGGCGAGCAGGCTCTGGAAATCTGTGACGCGCTGGCGCGTTCCGGTGCGGTAGACGTTATCGTCGTCGACTCCGTTGCGGCGCTGACGCCGAAAGCGGAAATCGAAGGTGAAATCGGCGACTCTCACATGGGCCTCGCGGCGCGTATGATGAGCCAGGCGATGCGTAAACTGGCGGGTAACCTGAAGCAGTCCAACACGCTGCTGATCTTTATCAACCAGATTCGTATGAAAATTGGCGTCATGTTCGGTAACCCGGAAACCACTACCGGTGGTAACGCGCTGAAATTCTACGCCTCCGTGCGTCTGGATATCCGCCGTATCGGTGCGGTGAAAGAGGGTGACAACGTTGTCGGCAGCGAAACCCGCGTTAAAGTGGTGAAAAACAAAATTGCCGCGCCGTTTAAACAGGCCGAATTCCAGATTCTCTACGGCGAAGGTATCAACTTCTTCGGTGAGCTGGTCGATCTCGGCGTGAAAGAGAAGCTGATTGAGAAAGCGGGCGCCTGGTACAGCTACAACGGCGATAAAATTGGTCAGGGTAAAGCGAACGCGATCTCCTGGCTGAAAGAGAACCCGGCTGCAGCAAAAGAGATCGAGAAGAAAGTTCGTGAACTGCTGCTGAGCAATCAGGACTCCACGCCGGACTTCGCGGTTGATGGCAACAGCGAAGCAGAAATCGAACAAGATTTCTGATATCGTCTGAACAGACTAACAAGGGGCCGCTTATGCGGCCCTTTTGCTTTTTTGATTAGCGAGGTTGCCCGTGACTGAAACTTCATCCCGCCGCTCTGACTATGCCCGTCTGCTGGATCGCGCGATTCGCATTCTGGCAATGCGCGACCATAGCGAACAGGAGCTCAGGCGCAAACTGGCTGCGCCGGTGATGAGCAAGAACGGCCCTGAAGCGCTAAACGTAACGCCGGAAGAGGTCGATAACGTTGTCGAATGGTGTATTGAGAACCGCTATCTGGACGACGATCGCTTTGTCGCCCAGTTTATTGCCAGCCGCAGCCGCAAGGGATACGGCCCGGCGCGCGTCCGCCAGGAGCTAAAGCAGAAGGGGATTTCCCGCGAGACGATAGAGTCAGCCATGCGTGACTGCGAAATCGACTGGGCACAGCTTGCTAAAGAGCAGGCGCAGAGAAAATATGGCGAACCCTTGCCCACCGTATTTGCAGAAAAAGTCAAAATTCAGCGCTTTTTGCTCTACCGCGGCTATCTGATGGAAGATATCCAGGAAATCTGGCGAAATTTTGCAGATTGACCCATCCGGGATTTTACTTCCCCGTAAAGAAAACTTATCTTATTCCCACTTTATTTTCGTGAGTAGCCTGCCGGTCGATACTGGGTAGTGGCTGCCAGCGACATTTCGTTAGCTTGATTTCAGGATAATTATGAGCAAGAGCACCGCTGAGATCCGTCAGGCGTTTCTCGACTTTTTCCATAGTAAAGGACATCAGGTAGTTGCGAGCAGCTCCCTGGTGCCGCATAACGACCCGACCCTGCTGTTTACCAACGCCGGGATGAACCAGTTCAAGGATGTTTTCCTTGGTCTCGACAAACGTAATTATTCGCGCGCAACCACCGCGCAGCGTTGCGTTCGTGCGGGTGGTAAGCACAACGATCTGGAAAACGTCGGTTACACCGCGCGTCACCACACCTTCTTTGAAATGCTGGGTAACTTCAGCTTCGGCGACTACTTCAAACAGGACGCTATCAAATACGCATGGGAACTGCTGACAGGTGAGAACTGGTTCGCCCTGCCGAAAGAAAAACTGTGGGTGACCGTCTACGAAACCGATGACGAGGCGTTCGACATCTGGGCAAATGAAGTTGGCGTACCGCGCGAGCGTATTATTCGCATCGGCGACAATAAAGGCGCGCCTTTTGCTTCCGATAACTTCTGGCAGATGGGCGACACCGGGCCGTGCGGTCCATGCACCGAAATCTTCTTCGACCATGGCGACCATATCTGGGGCGGCCCTCCGGGAACGCCGGAAGAAGACGGCGATCGCTATATTGAGATCTGGAATATCGTCTTTATGCAGTTCAACCGTCAGGCTGACGGGACAATGGAGCCGCTGCCTAAGCCGTCCGTGGATACCGGTATGGGCCTCGAACGTATTGCCGCCGTACTGCAGCACGTTAACTCCAACTACGATATCGATCTGTTCCGCGATCTGATTAAGAGCGTGGCTGACGTCACCGGCGCGACCGATCTCTCTAACAAGTCCCTGCGCGTTATCGCTGACCACATTCGTTCCTGCGCTTTCCTGATTGCTGATGGCGTTATCCCGTCGAATGAAAACCGCGGCTACGTGCTGCGCCGCATCATTCGTCGCGCAATCCGTCATGGCAACATGCTGGGTGCGAAGGAGACCTTCTTCTGGAAACTGGTCGCCCCGCTGATTGACGTGATGGGCTCCGCCGGCGAAGAGCTGAAACAGCAGCAGGCTCAGGTTGAGCAGGTGCTGAAAACCGAAGAAGAGCAGTTTGCCCGTACTCTCGAGCGCGGATTGGCGCTGCTGGATGAAGAGCTGGCTAAACTACAGGGCGACACGCTGGACGGCGAAACCGCTTTCCGCCTGTACGATACTTACGGTTTCCCGGTTGACCTGACCGCCGACGTTTGCCGCGAACGCAACATCAAGGTTGACGAAGCCGGCTTTGAAGCCGCAATGGAAGAGCAGCGCCGTCGCGCGCGCGAATCCAGCGGTTTTGGCGCGGACTACAACGCGATGATCCGCGTTGACGGCGCCTCTGAGTTTAAAGGCTATGACAGCCTGGAACTGAACGGCAAAGTGACTGCCCTGTTTATCGATGGTAAAGCGGTAAATGCGGTGAACGCCGGTCAGGAAGCCGTAGTGATCCTCGACCAGACGCCGTTCTACGCTGAATCCGGCGGCCAGGTGGGGGATAAAGGCGAGCTGAAGGGCGCCGGTTTCTCCTTCCTGGTCAGCGATACACAGAAATACGGTCAGGCAATTGGTCATATTGGTAAACTGAATGGCGGTTCGCTGAAGGTCGGCGACGCCGTACAGGCAGATGTGGATCAGGCTCGCCGCCAGCGTATCCGTCTGAACCACTCCGCGACGCACCTGATGCACGCGGCGCTGCGTCAGGTTCTCGGTACGCACGTTGCGCAGAAAGGCTCCCTGGTCAACGACAAAGCGCTGCGCTTCGACTTCTCGCATTTTGAGGCGATGAAGCCGGAAGAGATCCGCGCGGTTGAAGATCTGGTGAACGCGCAAATCCGTCGCAACCTGCCAATCGAAACCAATATCATGGATATTGACGCTGCTCGTGAATCAGGCGCAATGGCGCTGTTTGGCGAGAAGTATGACGATCGCGTTCGCGTGCTGCGAATGGGCGATTTTTCCACCGAGCTGTGCGGCGGAACTCACGCCTCGCGTACCGGTGATATCGGCCTGTTCCGCATCACTTCTGAGTCTGGCACCGCCGCAGGCGTGCGCCGTATCGAAGCGGTCACCGGCGAAGGCGCGATGGCGCTGCTGCATGCGCAAAGCGATCTGCTGGGCGATATTGCGCAGCTGCTGAAAGGGGATACCCACAGCCTCGGCGAGAAGGTACGCGCCGCGCTGGAGCGTAGCCGTCAGCTGGAAAAAGAGCTGCAGCAGCTGAAAGAACAGGCTGCCGCGCAGGAGAGCGCAAACCTCTCCAGCAAAGCCGAAGAGATTAACGGCGTTAAGCTGCTGGTCAGCGAGCTGGCCGGCGTTGAGCCGAAAATGCTGCGTACTATGGTTGACGATCTGAAAAATCAGCTGGGTTCAACGGTTGTTGTGTTAGCTACGGTCGCAGAAGGTAAGGTTTCTCTGATTGCGGGTGTGTCTAAGGATGTGACAGACCGCGTGAAAGCAGGGGAACTGGTTGGTATGGTCGCCCAGCAGGTGGGCGGTAAAGGGGGCGGTCGTCCGGATATGGCGCAGGCCGGCGGTACCGATGCGTCTGCTCTCCCTGCTGCGTTGGCCAGTGTGAAAGGCTGGGTAAGCGCAAAACTGTAATAACTATAATCGCATAGATGCTGTGGTTCTCGGACTACAGCATCTTGCGCGAGAAGCACTGATAACGATAAAGTCGGGTTGAAGTTGTGTATATCGGCTAAACTTAGGTTTAACAGAATGTGATGCCGTGACTGCTTACACCGTAGGGTGTTTGTCATCGCTTACTTTTTGGCGTTATATGATGGATAATGCCGGGATACGAGAGACCCGACTCTTTTAATCTTTCAAGGAGCAAAGAATGCTGATTCTGACTCGTCGAGTTGGTGAGACCCTCATGATTGGAGATGAGGTCACTGTGACAGTTTTAGGGGTGAAGGGTAACCAGGTTCGTATTGGCGTAAATGCCCCTAAAGAAGTCTCTGTGCATCGTGAAGAGATCTACCAGCGTATCCAGGCTGAAAAATCCCAGCAGTCCAGTTACTAAGGTTTTCGCGCCTCGCTGTTTGGTGAGGCGCATCCCTCCCAGGTTCGTTTTTTCCACTTTTCTTCTCCGACAGCCTCTCTTTTTTGTCGTTTACGCGGATTCCGCTCCCGTTATCTTTTGCGTTAGCAGCAGCAAAATCAGCAATTTCTTGTTGATAAAATACTCTTTTTGCCGTTTTCACAGGCTAATTGCGCGGGAAGTGTGCAAACGAAAAAAAGGTCTCGAAAAAAGGTTTGACTTATAAGTACCAGAAAGTAATATGTGCGCCATCGCAGCGACGAAGAGCAGAAACAAGTTCTTCGAAGCACTCGTAAGAGGCGTGTGGTGAGGTGGCCGAGAGGCTGAAGGCGCTCCCCTGCTAAGGGAGTATGCGGTCAAAAGCTGCATCCGGGGTTCGAATCCCCGCCTCACCGCCATTTTGCATCCGTAGCTCAGCTGGATAGAGTACTCGGCTACGAACCGAGCGGTCGGAGGTTCGAATCCTCCCGGATGCACCATCTTACTTGATACAGCTTTAGCAGCAGTATCAAAATCTGCAGTAAAGTAAGTTTCCCGATGCATCCGTAGCTCAGCTGGATAGAGTACTCGGCTACGAACCGAGCGGTCGGAGGTTCGAATCCTCCCGGATGCACCATATTCTCCGAGATAACAGCTACGCTGTTGTTTCATGGTCTGCGAGTGAATCGCCGGCACCAGGGAGGATAACGTTGCTTTAGCAACGGCCCGAAGGGCGAACCGAGTGAGTCATCCTCCCGGATGCACCCTCTCTTACTTGATACGGCTTTAGCAGCGGTATCAATATCGGCAGTAAAGCAAGTTTCCCGATGCATCCGTAGCTCAGCTGGATAGAGTACTCGGCTACGAACCGAGCGGTCGGAGGTTCGAATCCTCCCGGATGCACCATATTCTCCGCGATAACAGCTACGCTGTTGTTTCATGGTCTGCGAGTTAATCGCCGGCACCAGGGAGGATAACGTTGCTTTAGCAACGGCCCGCAGGGCGAACCGAGTGAGTCATCTTCCCGGATGCACCCTCTCATACTTGATACGACTTTAGCAGCGGTATCAATATCGGCAGTAAAGCAAGTTTCCCCATGCATCCGTAGCTCAGCTGGATAGAGTACTCGGCTACGAACCGAGCGGTCGGAGGTTCGAATCCTCCCGGATGCACCATATTCTCCATATCTTCAGCAACGAAGGTGTGGATGAGGTGGCGGTATTAGCCGCAAGCACCAGAGAGGATAACGTTGCTTTAGCAACGGCCCGAAGGGCGAACCGAGTGAGTCATCCTCCCGGATGCACCATATTCTCCGCGATAACAGCCGCGCTGCTGTTTCATGGTCTGCGAGATAATCGCCAGCCACTCTCCTTGCCTCAAAACCCCTTAAGCGCAATAATTCACCTTATTCTTCAGCACTTTTTTCATTGGCAACTCCCTCTTTCCACTATAATTTATTCCTGTATATCGATCTGATTTTGGGTGAGATAAGTGCAAGGAGAGAAATCCATGAAATGGTTCAAAGCAATAACTGCGTTTTGCGCGACGCTGCTGGTGGCCGTATCGCTGGCGGGCTGTGCCGGTTCGTCCACAAAGGAGAGTACCGGTGGTTACATTGACGATACCGTCATTACGACTAAAGTAAAAACCGCGCTCTTCAATGACAAAGAGATAAAGTCTTCAGAAATTAGCGTCCAGACCTTTAAAGGTCGCGTACAGCTCAGCGGCTTTGTCTCATCGGCCGATAGCGCTAAACGTGCGGTCGAAGTCACGAGAAAAGTGCAGGGCGTTCGCGTGGTTGAGAACGATTTAAGAATCAAATAATCGCAGCAGACTGCACTGTTATTAGCAAGGGCGCCACAGAGCGCCCTTGTTGCATCTACCGCTGGCAGCGACAAACCTGACCTTTTGCGTTACAGTAACACCTCCTTAACCGGTTGGTGAGAAGACGATGTACGAACGTTATGCAGGACTGATTTTTGATATGGATGGCACGATCCTCGATACCGAGCCGACGCATCGTAAGGCATGGGACGAGGTTCTGGGACGTTACGGCATGCGTTTCGATATGCAGGCCATGGTCGCGCTTAACGGATCTCCAACCTGGCGGATTGCTCAGGCCATTATTGAATTAAATCAGGCTGATTTAGATCCTCATCTTCTGGCGCAGGAAAAAACTGCCGCTGTGAAAGCGATGCTGCTTGATAGCGTCCGTCCTTTACCGCTTATTGAGGTGGTCAAAGAGTGGCACGGTCGTCGTCCGATGTCAGTCGGTACCGGCAGCGAGAGCGCCGTTGCTGAAGCGCTGCTGGCTCATCTGGGTCTGCGTCACTACTTCTCGGCGGTGGTTGCCGCCGATCATGTCGCCAACCATAAACCCGCACCTGATACTTTCCTACTTTGCGCAGAGCGCATGGGCGTTGCGGCGGAGAAGTGCGTGGTCTTTGAAGATGCGGACTTCGGGCTGCAGGCGGCGAAGCGCGCCGGAATGGATGCCGTGGACGTGCGATTGCTGTGAGCGACTCGCTGTCGCTGATATCGCTGTTTGCCAGTAGCTTTCTAAGCGCAACGCTGCTTCCCGGCAACTCGGAAGTGGTGTTGATCGCCATGCTGCTGGCGGGGGTTAGCCAGCCGTGGTTACTGGTTTTAATAGCAATAATCGGTAATAGCCTTGGAGGGGTAACTAACGTTATTCTGGGGCGCCTGTTTCCGCTGCGCAAGACATCGCGCTGGCAGGAGAAGGCGACCGGCTGGCTGAGGCGTTACGGCGCGGTCACGCTATTATTAAGCTGGGCGCCTGTTATAGGCGATTTGCTGTGTTTACTGGCGGGATGGATGCGCATTTCCTGGGGACCAGTGCTCTTTTTTTTATGCCTTGGCAAAGCATTACGCTATATCGTCGTTGCGGCGATAACGCTTCAGGGCATGACGTGGTGGCACTAATTGGACTGATTGTTCAACCATTACAATTATGCTAATTCAAACGATTTCGACAGGCGGGAGGTCAAATTGATCCCGGACGTATCACAGGCGCTGGCCTGGCTGGAAAAAAATCCGCAGGCGCTGCAGGGTATTCAACGCGGTCTAGAGCGCGAAACGCTGCGCGTCAACGCTGATGGCACGCTGGCCACTACCGGCCATCCGGAAGCACTGGGTTCAGCGCTGACTCATAAATGGATTACCACCGATTTTGCCGAAGCTTTGCTGGAGTTTATTACGCCGGTTGATGGCGATATTCAGCATATGCTCACCTTCATGCGCGATGTTCATCGCTATACCGCGCGCCATATTGGCGACGAGCGGATGTGGCCGCTGAGCATGCCGTGCTATATCGCGCCCGGCCAGGATATTGAGCTGGCGCAGTACGGCAGCTCAAATATCGGCCGTCTGAAAACGCTGTATCGCGAAGGATTGAAGAATCGCTACGGCGCGCTTATGCAAACGATCTCCGGCGTGCACTATAACTTCTCTCTGCCGATGGCTTTCTGGCAGGCCAGGTGCGGCGTCGAGGATGCTGAAAGCGGGAAAGAGGCCATTTCTGCCGGCTATTTCCGATCTATTCGCAACTACTATCGTTTTGGGTGGGTCATCCCGTACCTGTTCGGCGCTTCCCCGGCTATTTGTTCGTCGTTCCTGCAAGGGAAGCCGACCACGCTGCCGTTTGAGAAAGCCAGCAACGGCATGTACTACCTGCCTTATGCGACCTCATTGCGCCTGAGCGATCTCGGCTATACCAATAAGTCGCAAAGCAATCTCGGAATTACGTTTAACGATCTGCATGAGTATGTGGCAGGATTGAAGCGGGCGATTAAAACGCCATCCGAAGAGTATGAGAATATCGGGCTGGAGAAAGACGGCAAGCGTCTGCAAATTAACAGCAACGTGCTGCAGATCGAAAACGAGCTGTACGCGCCGATTCGGCCGAAACGCGTGACCCGCAGCGGTGAAACGCCTTCCGACGCGCTGCTGCGCGGCGGCATTGAATATATCGAAGTCCGCTCCCTGGATATCAACCCGTTCTCACCGATTGGCGTTGACGAACAGCAGGTACGTTTCCTCGATCTGTTTATGGTCTGGTGCGTGCTGGCCGATGCGCCGGAAATGAGCAGCGACGAGCTGCTGTGCACGCGCACTAACTGGAATCGGGTGATTCTGGAAGGCCGCAAGCCGGGCCTGACGTTGGGTATTGGCTGCGAAACCGCCCAGTACCCGCTGGCTCAGGTCGGCAAAGATCTGTTCCGCGATTTACGCCGCGTGGCGCAAACGCTGGATAGCATCCACGGATGCCAGGCTTATCAGCAGGCCTGCGATGAGCTGGTCGCCTGCTTTGACAACCCGGAATTAACCTTCTCGGCGCGCGTTCTGCGTTCTATGCTTGAAGAGGGGATTGGCGGTACCGGCAGAGAGCTGGCCGATCGGTATCGGACGATGCTGCGCGAAGAGCCGCTGGAAATTTTAAGCGAAGCGGATTTTGCTGCCGAACGCGAAGCGTCGGTACAGCGTCAGAAGAAGGTGGAAGCGGCGGACAGCGAGTCGTTTGAAGCGCTACTGGCGAGGCATGCGTAGTTTTACGAGCCGTAAAAAAGAAAACGGCCACATCACTGTGGCCAAACTTTCATCTCTGATTCAGGGATGATGATGATAATAAATGCGCGTCTTTCATATACTCAGACTCGCTGCCTCAAAAAGAGTTCATTTTATTTTTAAAAAAATCACTATCGGAGGTGAAGAATGCCGTTGTTAGATAGTTTCACAGTCGACCATACCCGAATGGAAGCGCCTGCGGTGCGCGTGGCGAAGAAAATGAACACGCCTCACGGCGATGAAATCACCGTTTTCGATCTGCGATTCTGCGTACCAAACCAGGAAGTGATGCCGGAAAGAGGTATTCACACCCTTGAGCACCTGTTTGCCGGCTTTATGCGCGATCACCTGAACGGCAATGGTGTGGAAATTATCGACATCTCTCCGATGGGCTGCCGTACCGGGTTCTATATGAGCCTGATCGGTACGCCGGACGAGCAGCGCGTCGCGGATGCCTGGAAAGCGGCGATGGCCGACGTGCTGAAGGTGAAAGATCAGAACCAGATCCCGGAGCTGAACGTTTACCAGTGCGGAACCTACACCATGCACTCGCTGGAAGAAGCCCAGGAAATCGCTCGCCATATCATTGAGCGTGATGTCCGCGTCAACAGCAACGACGAGCTGGCGCTGCCGAAAGAAAAACTGCAAGAGCTGCACATCTAGTGCTATCGCTACGGCCCGGCGAAGGCTGCCGGGCCGCAATTCATCAACGCCGCAATGTCGACGACTTTAACCCTCAACTTCCAGCATCGCTCACTGGTGCCTTTTGCCCATGATTATGCCCATGGCGATAGCGAACCCTGGCATCAGCACGATTGCGCTCAGCTGTTACATATCCTCAGCGGCGTAGTACGGGTGGAAACCGCGCAGGGTTATTGGGTTGTGCCGCCGGGGCGAGGCGTCTGGCTGCCCGCCGGTACGCCGCATACGCTACGGATTACCGGCGCGGCGGCTGCGCGAACCCTGTTTATCGATCCACTTGCCCGCGCCGATCTCCCTTCAACCTGCCAGATAGTACAGATCACTCCGCTGCTGCGTGAACTGATTGTCGCGTCGCTGACGCTGGCGGAATCTTACGCGCCGGGCAGCCGCGATGAACGAATCTACGAACTGATCCTCGATGAGATTCGCGGTATGGCGGTGCTGCCGTTTGGCCTGCCGGAGCCGCAAAGCGAAGCGCTGCGCCGTTTATGCCAGAAGGTACGAGAAGCGCCAGGAGAGCCGTGGGGCAGCGCCGCGGCGGCGAAAGAGAGCAGCATGAGCGAGCGCACGCTGAATCGCCATTTTCAGCAGCAGACCACGCTCACCTGGAGCGAGTGGGTGCGCCGGGCGAAGCTGATGGAAGCGCTGGTTCGCCTGGCGCAGGGGCATTCGGTACTGCGGGTGGCGCTGGATCTCGGCTACGGCAGCCACAGCGCTTTTAGCGCCATGTTTCGCCGGGTGTTAGGCGTGACCCCCAGCGATTACTTCCGCTCGCCGGAGTGATGGTTTTCGCTCATCGCGTTGCACAGCGCCTGCAGCGAGGCGCGCGCCACATCGTTATCAATTCCGACCCCCCAACGGCTCTCGCCATTCGGGAAGATGCAGCGAATATAGGCCACTGAACGGCTGTCGCTGCGTTCACCCAGGGTGTGCTCATGATAATCTTTAATCACGAAGTTTTGCCTTAACAGGACGCTAAGCCCGGCGGCGGCGGCGGACAGCAGGCCGTTGCCGCGGCTCTGCAGTCGTCGCGTTTCACCGGCGATGCGCAGGGTAGCCTGCAGAGAAAGCTGGCCGTCCTGCTGGCTATCGCTTTGGTAATCCAGCAGCGCAAGCGGCGGCTGGGGGAGCAGTCCGTAGCGCGCGCGAAACAGCTGCCATAGCGCATTCTGGGTCATCTCTTTCCCGTGAGCGTCGGTTTCGTGCTGGACGTGCAGGCTAAAATCCTGCTGCAGCGCACGCGGAAGCTTGAGGCCATGATTCTGTTCAATCAGCCATGCGCTCCCGCTTTTGCCGGACTGGCTGTTAACGCGGATCACCGCCTCGTAGCTGCAGCCGATATCCTGCGGATCGATAGGCAGGTAGGGCATTTCCCAGCGTTCGCCGGGCCGGCGGGCATCGAATCCCTTTTTAATGGCATCCTGATGCGAGCCGGAAAAGGCGGTGTAGGCCAGACTGCCCGCCCAGGGATGGCGCGGATGAACCGGGATCTGATTGCAGCTTTCGACGATTTCGACCACCCGCTTCATCCCGGAGAATTTGAGCCGGGGATTGACGCCCTGGCTGTAGAGATTCATCGCCAGCGTCACCAGGCAGACGTTACCGGTGCGCTCGCCGTTGCCGAACAGGCAGCCTTCGACGCGGTCGGCGCCTGCCATCACCGCCAGCTCCGCGCTGGCAACGCCGGTACCCCGATCGTTATGCGGATGGACGCTGATGCATACATCGGCGCGGCGCGAAAAGTGACGGCAAAAATGCTCAATTTGATCGGCATATACGTTGGGCGTGCTCACCTCTACCGTCGCGGGCAGATTGATAATCATCGGCCGTTCGGCGCAGGGCTGCCATATTTCCGCCACCGCCTCGCAAATCTCCAGCGCGAATTCCGGCTCGGTGAAGCAAAAGGTTTCCGGAGAGTACTCGTATTGCCAGCGGGTCAGCGGCTGCTGCTCGCACTGCTGACGGATAAGCCGGGTCGCGCGGGTCGCCAGGTCGATCACCTGCGCTTTGTCCATTCCAAAAACCAGCTCGCGAAACAGCGGCGCGGTGGCGTTATAGAGGTGTACGGTAGCGCGGTGGGCATCGCGCAGAGCGGCAAACGTACGCAGGATCAAATCCTCCCGCGCCTGGGTCAGTACCTGAATCGTCACATCCTGCGGAATGCGCTGCTCTTCAATCAGTTGACGTACAAAGTTGAAGTCGGTTTGTGAGGCGGAGGGAAAGGCGACCTCAATCTCTTTAAAACCACACTCCAGCAGTAAATCCCAGAACTGCAGCTTGCGCGCGCTATCCATCGGCTCGGCCAGCGCCTGGTTGCCGTCGCGCAGATCGGTAGAGAGCCAGCGCGGGGCGCGGGTTATTTGCTGCTCTGGCCAGCGGCGGTCAGGCAGGGCGATCGGCGGATAGGGGCGGTATTTTTCACCGGGTTGAGTCAGCATGATTTTCTCCTTCTTAGCGGATCTTCATCGTGCATGAGGTGGGCAAAAGCGATCTCCAGCAAACCGGACATCGACTAGCGCAAACTGGACAATCTGCGTTTTGGGCAATAAAAAAGGGATCCGCAGATCCCTTCAGGGTAAATCTTAATGCGCGCCGCCGCCGCCGCCCCCGGCGCTAAACGGCGGTCTGGCAAACCATACCAGCCCGAGCAGAAGGATAAACACCGCCGCCGAGAACCAGAAAATTTCGTTGGCGGAGATAATCAGCCCCTGGTTGGTAATCTGCTGCGCTATCCAGCCGGATGCCTGCTGTTGCGTCATTCCTAATCCCTGCAGCTGGTCGTACATCTGCTGGGCGTTGGGATTGTATGGCGTCACCGATTCGGTAAGCTGCGCATGGTGCAGCGCCTCGCGGTTCGTCCACATGGTGGTGGTAATCGAGGTACCGATAGACCCCGCCAGCGTACGCGTGAAGTTCGACAGGCTCGACGCCGCCGCCAGCCTTTCCGGCGGCAGGCCGGACAGGGTGATGGTGGTCAACGGCATAAAGAAGCAGGCCACCGCGAAGCCCTGGATAAACTGCGGCCACGCCGAGGCGCCAAAGTCCATTCCCGGTTCGAAGGTCCATGCGCGCCAGTAGAAACAGACCGCGTACATGATAAAGCTAAAGGTGACCAGCCGACGCATATCCAGCTTATGCGCAAAGCGGCCGATAATCGGCGACAGGATAACCGGGATCACCCCGACCGGCGCCGAAGCCAGACCGGCCCAGGTCGCGGTATAGCCGTATACCTCCTGCAATAGCTGCGGCAACAGCACGATAGCGCCGAAGTAGAGCATATAGGCGAGGCTGATGCACAGGCAGCCGATGGTAAAGTTTCGCGACTTGAAGAGCGACAGATCGACGATGGGGTTGTCGTCGGTTAGCTCCCAGACGATCAGGAAACTTATCGCCACCACCGCGACAATCGTCAGGATGATGATCTCGTTGGAGGCGAACCAGTCCAGCTCTTTACCCCGGTCGAGCATTACCTGCAGGCTACCGATACCGATAATCAGTAGCGCCAGGCCCACGCCGTCAATCCGCCGCTGTTCGGTGCGGGTTTCCCGGTTGCGCAGCGTTTGCAGCGTCATCACCACCACGGCGATGCCAATCGGCACGTTGATGAAGAAGATCCAGCCCCAGTGGTAGTTGTCGCTGATATAGCCGCCGAGAATCGGGCCGCAAATCGGCGCGACGATCACCGTCATTGACCACAGCGCCAGCGCGATTGACCGCTTGGCGGGCGGGTAGTTGCTGAGCAGCAGACTTTGCGACAGCGGGATCAGCGGACCGGCGACGATCCCCTGTATCACGCGGAAGAAAATCAGCATCGTCAGGCTGTTGGAGACGCCGCAGGCCCAGGAGGCGATAGCGAACGCCACCGTCGACCAGAGGAATAGCTTCACTTCGCCAACGCGCTTTGCCAGCCAGCCGGTAATCGGAATGGAGATAGCGTTCGCCACCCCAAACGAGGTGATAACCCAAGTCCCCTGGCTCAACGATGAGCCAAGGTTACCGGCGATGGTGGGGATGGCCACGTTGGCGATGGTGGAGTCCAGCACCTGCATAAAGGTCGCGAGCGACAGCGCAATGGTCATAATGACCAGCTGCGCGCCTTCCAGCGGTTTTTGCTGTTGCATTACGCTCACCCCGAATTATCCGGCGTTGGCCTGGATGATGTCGTTTATCAGCTTATTGACCGGCTCAAGGCCGATTTCACGGGCATTGCTTTCGTAAACCGGAGCGCTACGTACCTGGCTTGCCAGCATCTCGCCGCCGCGGTCGGTGGTGTTCACTTCAACCAGCGTCGAAAGGCCGATGCGCAGCGGGTGCTCTGCCAGCTGTTTTTCATCCAGCTCGATACGTACCGGCAGGCGCTGAACCACTTTGATCCAGTTGCCGGTAGCGTTCTGCGCAGGCAGCAGCGAGAAGGCGCTCCCGGTCCCCATGTCGAGACCGACGACTTTACCGGTGTATTTCACATCATCACCATAAATGTCGCTGATCACGGTGGCAGGCTGACCAATACGCATGTGCGCCAGCTGCGTTTCTTTGAAGTTGGCGTCAATCCACAGGTTGGTCGCCGGAACGACGGCCATCAGCGGGGTAGTGGTGGTGATTTGCGCGCCGGGCTGAACGGAACGGCGAGAAACGTAGCCGCTAATTGGGCTGACGATCTTCGTCCGCTGCAGGGCCAGCCAGGCGTTACGCACTTCGGTGGCCGCTTGCAGGACCGCAGGCTGTTGTTCCAGCTTCGTGCCCAGAACGATCGCCTGGTTGGCGTTGTATTGCTGAATCGCCACGTCCAGTTCGGCCTGCGCGCTGGCAACCGTGTCGCGCGCATGCTGCAGCTCTTCGCGGCCAATCAGGTTGGCCGCGCCCAGCGGAATACGACGGTTAAGGTCGGTTTGCGCCTGGGAAAGCGCGGTTTTTTTCACTTCGATGCTGGCCTGCAGCTGCTTGCTGTTGATCATCTGCTGGCGCGTTTGACGTACGCTGGCGGCCAGCTGGGTTTGCGCTTTTTCAAACGCCTGCTGGGCATCGGTCTGGTCGAGGGTGACCAGCGGATCGCCTTTTTGCACGTAGTCGGTGTTGTCGGCCCAGACTTTCGTCACGCTGCCGGACACCTGGGCCATAATCTGTACCTGATTCCCTGCCACGTACGCGTCGTCGGTCTCTTCGTAGTGACGCAGTACCAAAAACCAATAAATCCCGTATGCCACGGCAACAATAATAAAGAGCAAGGTCAGCAGCAGGAGGGCGCCTTTACGCTTCCCTTTTTTGCTGCCCGGTTGCTGCGGGGTTTGGCTCTCCGCATTTGCGCTCATGTTATTCTCCACGATCTTATTATTTCACATCGGCTGAGCCGACCTGTTTATCAGAAAGGCCAGCAGAAAGATCTGCTGGCCTGTCCGTTTTCCTTGTCAATCCAGAAAAATTGGTGAGCGGTTGGTTCCGCGCTTAGCGCAGAGACTCCGCAAGCACGCCATCCTCTTCCATTTGGTCAAGGCGACCAAGCAGCTTACGGGTGATATGCTCAAGCTGATCCTTTTCGCTGGTGCTTAAAGAGGACCAGAGCTGATGCAGGCAGTTGTGCTGCGGCGGTAAGACTTCGCGCAGGAACTGATGCCCTTTTTCGGTAAGCTGTAGATGCAGGCAGCGACGATCGTTATCGCTTTCGCGGCGCTCGATCCAGCCGCGTTTTTCCAGCTCGTCGGCAATGCGCGTGGCGTTGGTTCGCGAAGAGCCCAGCGCGCAGCTCAGCTCGGAAGGCTGAATGCTGTGGTTTTCCTGAGACTCAAGCGTGATCAGCGCCATAAACAATGTCTCGTTAATCCCTTGCGCTTTCAGCATCTTGTTACGGTTTTCCAGCAGTTTTCCCTGCATATGCATGCAAAGACGAGTAAGCAGAATTTCCTGAAAAGGGAAGTCTTCGTGACGGCTGGCGCGGAACTTGAGCATTTGCTCAATGGGAGTAAACGAACTATCCATTTTGGTTATGACCTCATTAATTACAGCCGATATAATAACTATTGTGACAAATAAATCAAATCAATTATTGACAAAAACTTATACTTTAAGCTTATAGCCATACGCTGATTTTCCAGACAACACCATAGGTTAGCGCGCTCAAAAGCGTAGGCGTAATTATGCTGCGTGTTTTCCAAAACGCCAGGCCCAACGCGGCGAAGCCTGCTAATGTGGGCAGCAGGCGGCGGGCGTCATGGAGGATTTCCGGCACGCTGGAGACAACCAGCAGCGCGCAAATGGAGGCGATGCCGATGGTATCGAGCAGGACGCTGACCGGGCCGCGGCGAGTCGGACGCGCGTTTCCGGCGCGCAGGCGCAGCGGCAGATAGCGAAAGAGATAGTTCACGCAGCCGACCACGACGCCGAGAATGAAGACATCACTGTTCATCGGGCATCCCCTGAATGCTGGCCTGCACCAGAGCGGTCAGGCAGCCGCAGACAATCCCGGCAAGGATCGCCGCGGGTATGGAAAACAGAATCATGCCAGCCAGCGCGCCTGCCAGCGCGGCGGTAACGCTCAGCGACTGCTTGCGCTGGAATGAGGCGAGTAAAAAGCTCATAAACAGCGCCGGCAGCATAAAGCCCAGCGCCGCTTCCACTGCCGGAAAGTTAGTCAGCAGGCCGCTGCCCGAATAAGCGCCGATCAGCGTGCCGAAGACCCATGAAGCCCAGGACATAAAAGCGATGCCGATCATCCAGTTATCGCTCCAGCGTCGATTGTCGCGGACCAGCTTAGCGGTGGCAGCGGCAAATACTTCATCGGTCAGGCCGAATGCCCAGAGCGCGGTTTTTTTCTTGCTCATCGCGCGCTGAATGCGGCTGCGCAGGGACGGGCCGTACAGCACATGGCGAACGTCCATCGCCATGACGGTGAGCGCGGCGACCCATAGCGAGCTTCCTGCGGCCAGCATGGCGGTGATCACGAACTGGCTGGCGCCGGCGTAAATAATGCAGGAGAAGAACAGGCTTTCCAGCGGAGTAAAGCCAAGCTTAGTGGCGTTGAGACCGAAGGCGAAGGCGACGGGAATATAGCTGATGACGATCGGCAGGCTGTCCTTAATGCCTTCAGCCAGCGTCGCCTCGTCAGCGGGGGGAGTGTGCATCAATGCGTCAGGGTTTTCCATAGGAGTTGCTTATTAATAACTCACGTGAAAATCACATGATTAATCAGGTGGATTTACCTTAGCAGAGAGCGGCGCGGCTTAACAGTAACGAAAACGTTGATGGCTAAAGTTATGCAGTTTATTTGCATATCAATCCATCATTTAGAACAGGAGATGTCGTGTTGTGCAGGAGGCCGTCTTCCCCGGGGGCGACGCAAAGCGCCTTGCCCGGGCTACGGGTTTTGTAGCCCGGACAGATGTGTAGCATCGCCTCCGGGTATTGGCTATAAATTGGGAGACTATTTCTGCGCGGCCAGCGCTTCTTCCACCCAGCCGTCAAACTGCTGCTGGTGGGCTTTGATCCAGCCATCGACGTGGCCCTGGATATCTGCCTCAGAACCATGTCCCGCGTGCATCATGGCATTTTCGGCGTTGATATCGGCAATCGGCAGCTTCATGATGCTGAACAGCTTCGCCGCCGCCGGGTTTTTCTCGGCCCAGGCTTTGTTGGCGACAATATGCATTGTGTTCACCGGGAAGCCATAGTTCATGCCGTTTGGCAGTTTGGTATCAATATCTTTCTGTTCGCCCGGCAGGGAAGAGAACGGCACCTGCAGCCAGACGACATCTTTACCCGGCTTCAGCACGTCGCTGACCCAGTAAGGCGTCCAGGTGTAGTAGATCACCGGTTTGCCCTCCTTATAGCGGGCGATGGTATCGGCCATCATCGCCGCATAATTGCCTTGATTGTGCACTACCGTATTGCTCAGGCCGTAGGCATCAAGCTGATGGTTGATGACCGCTTCACAGCCCCAGCCTGGCGTACAGCCGGTCAGATCGGCTTTGCCGTCGCCGTTGGTGTCAAAAAGTTTGGCGATTTTCGGATCTTTTAGCTGGTCGATAGATTTGATGTGGTACTGCTCGGCCGTTTTCTTATCAATCAGGTAGCCCTGCGCCGCCCCATTCACAAACACGCCTTCGCGGTAGAATTTTTTATCACCGCCGGCGGCTGCGTACATATCGTCATGCAGCGGCTGCCAGTTGGTGGCGATGTAGGTGGTATCACCTGCGGCGATCGAGGTGTAGGCGACGTTATAGTCAACTTCGCTCGGCTTATCGACGGTATAACCGAGCTTTTCCAGCGCGCGGCTGACCAGCAGGGTCTGGAAGGTCTCTTCCGAAATTGTGCTCTGTGCTGGTTTTACGGTAATGCCTTTACCAGGCAGATCCGCCGCGAAGGCGGTGGTCGAAATGAGGGCGGTAAACGCTGTGGCAAGGATCGCTGTATGTCGCATCGTTGTTCCTTTATTTGTCAGAAGGGAAGTCCATCCCCCCGGCAGCGGGGGGATGTGCTCTTATTTACAGAAAGGGCGAGTAATCAGCCCCAGAGGGCCGGTTGCGTACCAGCGGCGGTTGCCGCGGCTGCGCGAGTCCCGTCCTACGGCCTGAGTCAGACGGTCAAGAATAATGGCGAGGATAACAATCCCGACGCCGCCAACGGTGGCCAGACCCATATCAAGGCGACCGATGCCGCGTAGTACCATCTGGCCGAGACCGCCAACGGCAATCATTGAGGCAATCACCACCATCGACAGGGCCAGCATAAGCGTCTGGTTAACCCCGGCCATAATGGTCGGCATGGCCAGCGGCAGCTGAACCTTAAACAGCATCTGACGCGGGCTGGCGCCGAAGGAGCGCGAAGCTTCAATCAGATCCGCCGGCACCTGGTTAATCCCCAGAATAGTCAGACGAACGATCGGCGGTAGGGCGAAGATAATGGTCACTACCACGCCCGGAACGTTACCGATACCGAACAGCATGACGATGGGCACGAGATAAACGAACGCCGGGGTGGTTTGCATCGCATCCAACAGCGGACGGATAATCTTCGCCGCCCGCGGGCTCCGCGCCAGCCATATCCCAAGCGGCAGGCCGATCAGCATACAAAACAGCAGCGCGGTCAGCACCAGCGCCAGGGTTACCATCGCCTGCGACCAGGCGCCGATAGCGCCGATGGCGATCAGCGAAATCAGCGTCGCCGCGCCCATGCCGATGCTGGAAATCTGCCAGGCAATCAGCGAGAAAATAATAATCGCCACCGGCGCCGGCATGCCCAGCAGCAGCTGCTGGAAGGCGCTCAGGATGTAATCCACCGGTACGCGGATCCCCTGGAAAATCGGACGGAAATGCATCACTACCCAGTCGATGCCGTGCGTGACCCAGCTATCGAGCGGAATCAGCGTTTTATGGAACGGGTCCATTATATTGAAGTGTTCCGGCTGCGGCGCAGGCGCGCTGCTTAGCCAGTCGGCACCGCCGCCATCGGCCGGTGCTGGCGTAGAAGTACCCCACGCATCGGCGGATTGCGCGGCGCTATCCGCCGTCGGTGCGGTGTCCCACGGATTAGATTGATCAGCCATTGTTTGCCCCCTCGCGATCTAAAGCCTGTAGCAGCATGCGTTTTGAAATGATGCCGATGTACTGGTGCCCTTCATCGACAACCGGCACCGCGCACGGTGCATGGCCGACGTGAGAGAGCAGCTCGCTGAGCGGCGTTTGCGCATCCACCGCCTGTGGGGAGTCGATTAACGCCGCATCAATTCCCTGACCCTCGCTCAGCGCGGCTTTCAGGGAATCGATGGAAACAATGCCAACAAACTTATTCCCGCGTTCAATGACGTAGCCATATTCGCGGTCTTCATCCTGAAGTAATTTCAGCGCGGAACGCGGGCCGAAACCTGGCGTTTTACGAATCAGGCCAACCGGACTACGGCGGGCAATATCTTTGGCACTGAATACCTGGCTAATATCGACGCCGCGGAAGAAGGTTCGAACATAATCATTGGCAGGATTATTGAGTATTTCATCCGGCGTACCGACCTGAACCACTTCACCATTTTGCATAATGGCAATGCGATCGCCAATTCGCATGGCTTCATCAAGGTCGTGGGAAATAAATACCACGGTGCGCTGATGTCTGGCCTGTAATTTAGTTAGCTCATCCTGCATTTCCGTACGAATTAAGGGATCGAGCGCCGAGAAGGCTTCATCCATTAACAGAATATCGGGGTTGATCGCCAGCGCGCGGGCGAGACCAACGCGCTGACGCATGCCGCCGGAGAGCTCGTCCGGCCAGGCGTGAGCGTAGTTTTCCAGACCTACCTGACGCAGCGCCTCCAGCGCTTTCTCCTGGCGTTCCTGAGTCGGCACGCCGGCCAGCTCCATGCCGAAAGCGGCATTATCCAGTACGGTCATGTGCGGCATAAGGGCAAATGATTGAAAAACCATTGCAATCTTTTTCCTGCGCACTTCGCGAAGCTCGGCCTCAGAGATTTTAGCGATATCGACACCGTCGATCAGAACCTGGCCGCGGGTGGGTTCAATCAGGCGATTGAGAAGGCGAACCATGGTCGATTTCCCCGATCCGGAGAGCCCCATGATGACGAATATCTCGCCTTCTTCAATGGTCAGACTGGCGTTCTTTACGCCAAGCGACAACCCCGTCTTTTCCAGTATTTGTTCTTTCGATAGTCCTTTTTCGATATATTTGAAAGCCCGCTGCGGGTGCTCGCCAAATATCTTATAGAGATTCTTGATTTCTAATTTAATTGCCATGCAATAGAGCGTTTCCTGTTATTTATTAATATCGATATGGTACCCGGTGGTGATAATTGCTTTTTTACACCCTAACATACTGAGAATCTGTGACAACCCTTTATGGCGAATTACTGCGGGAATGCACAAGGGACAATTCCGGTACATCCCCCGTGATATAAGGGCTGAGCGGGAATTGCTCATGGTTGATATTTTTTAGTTATGTTAGCTTAATTCGGGCGGAAATCGATGGCATTCTGTTGAATATGACGCAGTGATGACCGAAAGATATTGAGTGGGATGAAAATGAATAATGTGAAATAAATCACCAGGAAATATGCAGATATATTCCTGGTGAAAGTAAGGCTAAAAGTCCCAATCGCTATCGACGGTTTCTTCCGCTTTTCCCATGACATACGACGAACCCGAGCCGGAGAAGAAGTCGTGGTTTTCGTCGGCATTCGGCGAAAGCGCAGCGAGGATCGCCGGGTTGACGGCAGCCATTTCCGCCGGGAACAGCGCCTCGTAGCCGAGATTCATCAGCGCCTTGTTGGCGTTATAGCACAGGAAGGCGTTAACCTCTTCAACCCAGCCGCTATCGCCATACAGCTCGCGGGTATAGGCCAGCTCGTTGTCATACAGATCCATCAGCAGATCGAGGGCGAAGTTTTTCATCTCTTCACGCTTCTCGGCGCTGACTATTTCCAGCCCTTTCTGGAATTTGTAGCCAATGTAATAACCGTGTACCGCTTCATCGCGGATGATCAGGCGAATCAGATCGGCGGTGTTGGTCATCTTCCCCCGGCTGGAGAAGTACATCGGCAGCCAGAAGCCGGAATAGAAAAGGAATGATTCGAGAAAAACGCTGGCGATTTTTTTCTTCAGCGGTTCATCAGCCTGGTAGTACTCCAGCATCAGCTGCGCTTTACGCTGCAGCGGCGCGTTTTGTTCGCTCCAGGCGTAAGCGGCATCGACGTCTTTAGTCTGGCAGAGAGTAGAGAAAATGGAGCTGTAGGAGCGAGCGTGTACCGCCTCCATAAAGCTGACGTTCGACAGTACCGCCTCCTCGTGCGGGGTGAGGGCGTCGGCCATCAGCGCCGGGGCGCCAACGGTATTCTGGATGGTATCAAGCAGCGTCAGGCCGGTGAAGACGCGAATTGTCAGCTGTTGCTCCGCCGGGGAAAGCGTTTGCCAGGCGGGGATATCGTTAGACAGCGGCACCTTCTCCGGTAGCCAGAAGTTGCTGGTCAGCCGATTCCAGACCTCTAGATCCTTATCGTCTTCAATTTTGTTCCAGTTGATGGCGCTGACGCGCGATAAATGGGTCATCCTGTTCTCCTTACAGCGCGCAGGACACGCAGCCTTCGATTTCGGTACCTTCCAGCGCCAGCTGGCGCAGACGGATGTAATAGAGCGTTTTGATGCCTTTCTTCCACGCGTAAATTTGCGCTTTATTGATATCGCGCGTGGTCGCGGTATCGGGGAAGAACAGAGTCAGCGACAGCCCCTGATCGACATGACGCGTCGCCTCGGCGTAGGTGTCGATGATCTTCTGCGGGCCGATTTCGTAAGCATCCTGATACAGCGCCAGGTTGTCGTTGGTCATAAACGGCGCCGGATAATAGACGCGTCCGGTTTTCCCCTCCTTGCGGATCTCTATCTTCGACACGATCGGATGGATGCTGGAGGTCGCGTGGTTGATGTACGAAATAGATCCGGTGGGCGGCACCGCCTGTAGGTTGCGGTTATAGATGCCGTAGCGCATCACGTCATCGCGCAGCTGCCGCCACATATCGCGGTCGGGCAGGGTAATCGCGGAGCGGGCAAACAGCGCGCGGACTTTTGCCGTTTTCGGCTGCCAGTCGCCTTCCAGGTAGGGCCGGAAATAGTCGCCGCTGGCGTACCGCGACTGCTCGAATCCGGCAAAACGGGTCCCTCTTTCACGTGCTATCAGCATTGAAGTGCGCAGCGCGTGCCAGGTAATGGTATAGAAATAGAAATTGGTGAAATCCAGCCCTTCCTCGCTACCGTAGGCGATGCCCTCGCGCGCCAGATAGCCGTGCAGATTCATCTGTCCGAGGCCGATGGCGTGTGAAGCGGCATTACCCGCCGCGACCGACGGCACCGAACGGATATCGCTCATATCGGACACCGCCGTCAGACCGCGCACGGCAACTTCGACCGTGCGGGCAAAGTCGGGAGAGTCCATGGTGTGGGCGATATTCAGCGAGCCGAGGTTGCAAGAGATATCCTGGCCGATGCTGGCGTAATCCAGGTTTTCATCAAAGGTGGAAGGCGCATTGACCTGCAGGATCTCCGAACACAGGTTGCTCATATTGATGCGCCCGGCAATTGGGTTCGCGCGGTTAACCGTGTCTTCAAACATGATGTACGGGTAGCCGGATTCAAATTGAATTTCCGCCAGCCGCTGGAACAGATCGCGGGCGCGGATCCAGCGCTTGCATACCCGCTCGTCGGCCACCAGTTGCGCATACATTTCGCTTACCGCGATATCGCCGAACGGTTTACCGTACAGACGTTCGACGTCGTAGGGCGAGAACAGCGCCATCTGCGCGTCTTCCTTCGCTAGCTGAAAGGTAATATCCGGAATGACGACTCCGAGCGAGAGCGTTTTTATGCGGATTTTTTCATCGGCATTCTCGCGTTTGGTATCGAGGAAACGCAGGATATCGGGATGATGGGCATGCAGATAGACCGCGCCGGCCCCCTGACGCGCGCCGAGCTGGTTGGCATAGGAGAAGGCATCTTCGAGCATTTTCATCACCGGTACGACGCCGGAGGACTGATTTTCGATACGCTTGATCGGCGCCCCGGCTTCGCGAAGATTAGAGAGCAGAAACGCCACGCCGCCGCCGCGTTTCGATAGCTGTAGCGCCGAATTCACCGCCCGGCCAATCGATTCCATATTATCTTCGATACGCAGCAGGAAACAGGAGACCAGTTCGCCGCGCTGCTGTTTACCGGCGTTGAGGAACGTCGGCGTAGCGGGCTGGAAACGCCCGGAGAGGATCTCATCGGTTAGCTGGTGGGCCAGCGCCTCGTTACCCTGCGCCAGGCTCAGGGCCACCATGCAGGTGCGGTCGGCAAAGCCTTCAAGGTAGCGCTTACCATCAAAGGTTTTCAGCGCGTAGCTGGTATAAAACTTCCATGCGCCGAGAAAGGTCTGGAAGCGAAAACCGCCGTTTTGAGCATAGGTAAACAGCTCAAGAATAAACTGGCGATCGTAGCGCGCCAGGACCCTGGCATCGTAATAGCCTTCGGCGACCAGCCACGTCAGCTTGTCGTCCTGGCTGGCGAAGGGCACGGTATTCGGCTCAACGTGGTTGGCCATAAACGCCGCCACTGCCTGGCGATCTTTGTCAAACGGGATGCGACCATTGCTGTCGTAGAGGTTCAGCATCGCGTTGAGGGCATGGAAATCCGGCGCCTCGGTGGTTATACGTTCTGCGGTTGTCGTTGCCAAAATTCGCTTACTCCTTTACGCACGTTGTCGACATCTTGCGGGGTGCCCATCAGCTCAAAGCGATAGAGGTACGGTACGCCGCATTTCTGCTTGATGACGTCACCCGCCCGACCGTAGGCCTCGCCGAAATTGCGGTTACCCGCAGCGATGACGCCGCGAATGAGCTGGCGGTTATGCGGATCGTTGAGAAAACGGATCGCCTGGCGGGGGACTGCGCCCGCCGTGCCGCCGCCGCCATAGCTGGGGACGATAAGAATGTAGGGTTCGTCTACCTGAATGCGCTCGCGTTCGTTAAGCGGTATACGCACGGCGGGCAGCCCCAGACGCTGGACGAACCGATGCGTGTTTTCGGAACTGCTGGAGAAGTAGACGATCAGGCTCATAGGCTGGCCGCTGAGGCTGTTGGACGCAGGCGGTTAATCATATCGGGACGGAAGCCGGACCAGCGGGTCTCTCCGGCAATCACCACCGGTAGCTGGCGGAAGCCTTGCTCGCGCAGCATATCGACGGCTTCAGGATGATGGTCAATATTGACCATGTCGAACTCAAACCCGCGGGTTTCCATGGCCCGTTTCGTGGCATGGCATTGCACGCAGTCATTTTTAGTGTAAATAGTAATGCGCATGATTCGTATTTCCATTTAAGATAACAGCACGACGCAAAAACTGGCGTCGCGTGCTATGGGTTATCGTTGAAGGAAATACTAGATGTAGTTATTTAAAAGTTCAACAACTCAATATATATGGTTTTTGTAAAGACTGGCCCCCGAGGAAAGATCCGCCGGGGGACGGGATTTCTTACCGAAAAATTACAGACGCATGCTTACCGCCAGGCGGTTAAAGGCGTTCATCAGGCTGATGGCGAAAGTCAGATCGCTAATCTGCCGGGCGTTAAAATGATCGAGGAGCGGTAGATAAACAGCGTCTTCCGCATGGCTTTCGGCGATATGGGTGACCGATTCAGCCCACGCCAGCGCCGCGCGTTCCGCATCGCTGAAATGGGCGCTCACCCGCCAGCCTGCCAGGGCGTCCAGTTTGTTTTGCGCCACGCCGGATTGACGCAGGGCTTTGCTGTGCATCTCCAGGCAGAAGGCGCAGCCGTTGATTTGCGATACCCGCAAATACACCAGTTCTATCAGCGCGCCGTCCAGCTCGCTTTTTTCCAGCGTAATCTTGGCCTTAACCAGAGCGTTATAGACTTCCGGGCTCAGTTCATTGTACGGCTGACGTAGTGTGTTCATTTTACTCTCCTCATTAAGACGCGAGGAAAATAGCACTATAATGGACTGCATAAGATAGCCATATTGTGATGAAAAAAGCAGACCATGATGGATGCCAAAAAAATCCCGCATTACCAGCGTATCGCCCGACAGCTCAAGCAGGCAATTGAGCGCGGCGAGCTGGCGCCGGGCAGCAGGCTGCCGGCGAGTCGGGTCTATGCTCAGGAGCTTGGCGTATCGCGAGCAACGATTGAAAACGCCTGGGGAGAGCTGGTAGCGCAGGGCTGGCTGGAGCGGCGCGGGCAGGCGGGAACCTTTGTCAGCGATCGCCTCAGCCCACAGCAAAGCGTGCCTGAACGCTCTGTTACCGGCGATGAACCGACGGCGCCGCTGCCGCTTCAGCTTGGGCTGCCCGCGCTGGATCTGTTTCCACGCGGTCTGTGGACGCGGATCATGGGGCGCCGGCTGCGTACGCAAACGCGTTTCGATCTCGCGCCCGGCGATCCCTGCGGGGACCCGATGCTTCGGCAGGCGATCGTCGATTATTTGCGCCTGTCGCGCAGTATAGAGTGTCGTCCTGAGCAGGTGCTGGTGACGGGTAGCTACGCGGCGTCGATGAGCCTCATTCTGCGAACGCTGACCCGGCCGGGCCAGCAAATGTGGATGGAGGATCCGGGATTTCCGCTTATCCGGCCGATCGTGAGCGGCGAAGGGGTGGCGATCTGCCCGGTTCCGGTTGACGAAGACGGAATGGATATTGGCTGGGCGCAGCGGAATTACCCAAACGCGAATTTTGCGCTGCTGACGCCGGCTCATCAAAGCCCGCTCGGCGTTGCGCTCTCATTGACCCGGCGCAGACAGTTACTGCTATGGGCGGCGCAGAATAACGCGTGGATTATCGAAGATGATTACGATAGCGAATTCCGCTATCGCGGCAAGCCGCTGCCGCCGTTAAAAAGCCTCGACGCCCCGCAGCGCGTCATCTACGCCGGTGCGTTCAGTAAAACGTTTTTCCCGGCATTACGCGCAGCGTGGCTGGTGGTGCCGGAACCGCTGGTGGCGCAGTTTCGCCAACAGGCGGCGCTGATGAGCTGTAGCGTGCCGACGTTGTGGCAGCAGACGCTGGCTGATTTTATCCGCGAAGGCCATTTCTGGCGCCATCTGAAGAAAATGCGCGCCAGCTATGCTCAGCGTCGTCAGTGGCTTGAATCGGCGCTGCGGGAGCACGGTATCGCGGTGGTTCCGCAAGCGGGCGGCATTCAGATGGTCGTCAGGGTAAGCGGCGACGATCGTCAACTGGCCCTGCGCGGCAGACAGGCCGGTCTGGCCATCCAGGCGTTAAGCGACTGGCGAATGGATAGCCGGGGAGAAGGGGCGCTGCTGATGAGCTTCACCAATTTAACCTCAGCGGAGATGGCGGGCGAGGTGGTACGAAAGCTGACTCGGGCTCTCGCTTCTCAGGACAAATAAAAACCCCTGCATACCGGAGTAGGCAGGGGTGGACGCGTATTTGTTATCTTCATTGGTCTGGCAGTTTTATTATCGACGTAAATTCAGCAATACGCCAATAAATACCCCAACGGCTGCTGCAGCGCCAACGCTTTGCCACGGTTTGTCGCGCACGTAGCTGTCAGCGCAGCCCATGGCGTCGCATGCCGCCTGCTGTACGCGGTTGTTGCCGTTAAGGCGCGCGCGGGTCTCTTTTAGCAGCGCCTGCGCTTTTTTACGCGCGGCATCCGCTTCGTCTTTGGCGTCGCTGCCCCATGATTTCAGCACCTCTTCCAGCGTATCCGCTAATTGGCTGACATCGTTATGGATATCTTCAGCGCTCTCTTCTACGTTGTTGCGGTTTGCTCGGTTGGCCATTGGTTTCTCCCTTTATTCCATTGAGTCTATAAGTGTAGGACAAGATTTTGCTTTATGCTGTAAATCGCCCTTTATGGAATATTCCGAAAGCGTTGGCTTTAATGAATAAGGTAAGGTTAACGTGCGGTAAAAGATAATGAGGAATTAGTATGTATTTAAGACCCGATGAGGTGGCGCGAGTTCTTGAAAAAGCCGGCTTCACCATGGATGTAGTGACGCAAAAAGCCTATGGCTATCGCCGTGGCGATAATTATGTTTACGTGAACCGTGAAGCTCGTATGGGGCGTACCGCGTTAATTATTCATCCGGCTTTAAAAGAACGCAGCACTACGCTTGCGGAGCCCGCGTCGGATATCAAAACCTGCGATCATTACGAGCAGTTTCCGCTGTATTTAGCGGGAGACGCTCAGCAGCATTATGGTATTCCACACGGGTTCAGTTCGCGCATGGCGCTTGAGCGTTTTCTGAGTGGCCTGTTTGGCGAAGCGCAATACAGCTGACAAAAAGCGGCTGGCGGAACCAGTCGCTTTTTCGCATTAACTCAGGCTTTGGCCTGCTGGTAGGGACTGACGCGGAAAAGGCGTCGGCAGTAGTCGAGGAAGTAGCCGTACGCTGCGCCCATCATCATCGACACCACGATATTTGAACTTACCGCCGCGGCAATCTGATGCCAGTCAGCGCCGACAACCAGCAAAATCGCTACGTAGACCGGCGACTGGAAAGTCACATAGGCCACCACATCCGCAATGTTCTTCATCCAGCCTGATGTGCTGACGCGGCGCGCCTGGCGCATCGCAAAATCGCGATAAAAACCGTAGGGGACGGCAATAATAATGTTCACCGGAATCGCCACCAGTCTTGAAGATAACGACTGCTCGAAGCTCATTCCGGAGAGAAAGATTTCGATCATCATGTTCACAACGGTGCAGTAAACCACCATCGCAAAGGTGTCTGCTACCGCATGACGCAAGCGGGACTGCGCAGAGAACATCGGTGTGCTCCTCGAAAATGAAGTCGATAATGCCAAAAGATTCGCTTTTGTTTAGCGTTTTGGGTTGCCTGTTTTGATGTGCGTAGAGTATATCTCTGCATTAAAAGTGGCAACTAGCTATAAATTTTTATTTAAAGGCTTTTTGTCGATAAAATACTCTGCAACTGTCTGTTTTTTGTTCATTACGCTACTTTTGTTGTCATTGCTTCATTTTTTATTATTTATCAATGATTTGATTTTATTACGCGCAGAATGGACGATACCTCTGGCAATGGGTAACAGCGTCGTTTCGCGACAGAATCGGGTTCTGATGTGAACGGGGTCACTTTTGGAGTTTTTTACGTATCAAAGAGCATAAAACCAGCATGATATGCTGTATAACTCTCTGGGTGGCTATTCATAACTCATGCATGAATATTCCGTACAGACGCCTGCCGCATTTTGCCTGGCTAAGCGGAATATTCTGATAACTCGCTGAGCCTACAGGTATTACATCAAAGAATGGCCGCTATTCATATTGAGCTATCTTTCAGCGCTTATTCATTGCTAATAATTACCCTGTTATCGGTTTGTTTATCATATTTGTTGTCGCTAAGTGAGGATGGATATACAGAATTATCCAGGGCTGGAAATAAATAATCGAATCAATTAAACTATTGCCGTCACTTTTGTTTTATTTGCTATTTGGGAATTTTTTGAAATATATGTCATTACTATTAGAGAAACTGAATAATATTCGTTCACTCCGCGCCATGTCTCGTGAATTCTCCATTGACGTGCTTGAAGATATGCTGGCAAAGCTAAGGACCGTCACTGAAGAAAAACGCGCTGAAGAGCAGGCTGCTCAGGCACAGCAGGCGGAATATCAGGAAAAAATAAACACCTGGCTGGAATTAATGACCGCTGACGGTATCACCCCAGAGGAATTAGTGGGCCACGCGACCGCGACTTCAAAAGGCGGCAAAAAGCGCCAGCCGCGTCCGGCTAAATATCGTTTTACCGATCATACCGGCGCCGAGAAAACCTGGACCGGGCAGGGACGTATGCCGAAGCCGCTCGCTAAAGCCGTCGCTGAGGGTAAATCCCTTGAGAGCTTCCTGATCTAATATTCAGAACGGTGGGGAAACCCACCGTTATTTTTACCCGGCTTAATCAGCACACGCCAAAATCGCCGTCTTCTTTATAAGCCGTTACCTCGGTTGCTTTCAGCGTATATTTCTCCCCCTGCTCGTTACCGGCCTGAACGGCAATAATGCTGTCGCCCTGGACTTCAACGACTTTGAGTTTTGGTCCGCCTGCGCGCGGCTGTACCAGGTCACCGACTGTAAACATACTTCTTCTCCTGTGTGCTGATAAAAATTATCGCTGACAATAACCATAGCTCAGCAAAAGCGTTATCAACAGCTGACCGAAAGAGGTAGAGGTCAACGACGATTCCAGGGCATCAGCGCCAAAAGCCGCGCCATGCCGCAAAAGCCGGTGATACCGGCGAAGGCGAGTCCGGCGCCGACGAATGCGCTAAGCAAAAAAAAGCCGCTGTTAACCGTATAACCTAAAGCGACGCCAAGCAAAATCAGGACGCCTGCGGCGATTTGAACCTGACGCATCAGCGGTAGCGGCTGTGATTTATCCTCTTCCACCGGCAGACCTGCCGCTTTCCAGGCCTGTATTCCACCAGCCAGCAGCCTGGCCTGCGCCGGCGCGGCGGAGGCGGCCAGACGGGCGGCGTTATTCTGAGTGCGCGAACCTGCCTGACAGTGAAAAACAATCGTCTCCTCGGGGCTGGCGTGCAGCGCTGCGCCTTTGTTCAAGGTTTCCAGTGGGACGAGCTGTGCGCCGGGAATATGCTCACGGGCGTATTCATCGGCATCGCGGATATCGACCAGCCGGGCGCCTCTGTCGATGAGCGCCCGGGCTTCGGCGGGAGAAAGTGTAGCGATAGTCATAGACGCTCCTTAAGGACAGTAAATTGACTTTAGCGCGGTGACGATTTGCTGCACCGCTGGCCGGGTAATGAAGTAGTGGATCCGCTGCGCCTGACGCTCGCAGCCGATCAGCCCTTCATCGCGCATTCGCGCCAGATGTTGAGATGTGGCGGAGGGGCTTAATCCGGTGATCCGCGCCAGCTCGCCGGCGCTGGTGCCCGGCGAATCGCACAGCATGCACAGAATCAAAAGCCTGCTGGGATGGCTCATGGCTTTCAGCAGCGCGGCGGCTTCGCCCGCGCTGGCCTGTAGCTGTTCTGGTGTATTCATTTATTTTAGTCTTTTCTAAATTTAGTAAATACTAAAATAAAAAAGCGCATTACGCCAGTCATGAATATTGTGAGGCTAAATAGCCTGGCTGAATCCACGACGATTTATTTCAGCCTGTGGCGTCGGTAGCGCGCAGCTTGTCTGGCAGGGCGTCGGGCGACGATTAACCTCCCTGTGCGAAACGATAAGTAAACGCCTGTTCGCCTGGCTACCGCCGCGCTTCATGCCCTGACGTAATCTCCATGGCTGGCTCACTGGCCTCCGCGGCGGGCGGCGCGGCGATAGAGCGTACTGCGTGCGACGCCTAAAGCCTGCGCGGCCTTACTGATATTGCCGTTATAGCTTGCCAGGGTGTCGGCAATCAGCTGCGCATCGTGCTGCTGTAGCCCACCCGGCGCGGCGGTCGGGGTTCGGTACTCATGAGGCAAATCATCGACCCCCAGCGTTTCGCCATCTTCGGCAAGCGCCAGCAATACTCTCATCAGGCTTTGCAGCTGGCGCACATTGCCTGGCCAGGGCTGAGCCGCCAGCCGGTGTATAACCTCCGGGGCCAGCGTGATGCGACGTTTCTCTCCGCCCTGCTCGCGCCACAGCCGCTGAATAAACGCAGGCAGTTCAGGCCACTTGCGCAGCGGCGGCAGCGTCAGGGCAAACTCACGCAGGCGGTAGAGCAGGTCTTCGCGGAAGACGCCTTCGGCCACCCGCTGCGCCAGGTTGCGATGGGTTGCGCAAATGACCGCGAAGTTCACCGGCGAGCTCCGGCTGGCGCCTAGCGGCGTAACCTCTTTCTCCTGCAAGACCCGCAGCAGCCGGGTCTGTAGCGCTAACGGCATATCGCCAATTTCATCAAGAAAAAGAATGCCGCCATCGGCCTCGCGGATCTTGCCGATATAGCCGTTTTTGTTTGCCCCGGTAAACGCGCCGGGCTGGTAGCCAAACAGTTCTGATTCAATTAGCGATTCCGGAATAGCGGCGCAGTTGATGGCGACGAATTTGCCGCTGCTCCAGCGGCTGTGCCGGTGCAGCATGCGGCTGACGTACTCTTTGCCGCAGCCGGTCTCTCCTTCGATACATAAGCCAATCCCGGCATTAAGCAGACGCAGCAGCTTTTTTGATTCATGCGGGCTGGAGAATGGCAGATCGAGTGCCGGGCGCGCGGTCGTCGCCACGCTGGCGGTCGCGGGAGCACGCAGACGGTAATAGTAGTTGTGCCCTCCGACGGCGACCGGCAGCGGGATACTAACGGCGGTTTGCCGCAGCTGCGGAAAAAGCTGCTGGAAAGTGAGATGACCAAACCGGGCGGCGTCGAGGTCGAATTCGCGCATCGCCAGCCGGTTAGCCGCCGTCAGCACGTTATCGGTAAAGACCAGCAGCCGTTCGTCTACGCTGTCGAGTTTTTCCGCCCGGGGATGCAGGCTCATCAGCCACTGCTGCGGGTGCAGACTCTGTTTCACCCATAGATATTCTATTTGCTTCGCGGCGCCTTTTACCCACGCCAGCGTCCGGGCGTGCGGATAGTGGGCCGGGCCGGAGATATCCAGCACCCCGGCTATTTTCCCCTCGGGATTTTGCAGCGGTACGGCGGCGCAATACAGGCCCTGGTTGCTGGTGAGGAAATGCTGACGGCCATCAATTTCGCAGCTGTCGTCTATCGCCAGCGCGGTGCCGATGGCGTTGGTTCCGCGTCCGCTTTCGCTCCACAGGTTGCCCGGGGCTAAAGCGAAGCGCTGCGCTTTCTGCATGGCCTGCGTCTCACCAAAGGTTTGCAAAACCAGTCCGCTGGCGTCAGAGAGGATCACCACCGATTGCAGATCGTTGACCTTGCTGGACAAGGCATTAACCACCGGCTGGGCCAGCTTTTGCAGACGGCTATGGCTGGCGAGCCTGTCGGCCAGCTCGCTGGCGTGCAGGCGAGGGAAGTCGTCAGTAGCGGGGTCGATGCCATAGCGCTGGCTGCGGCACCAGGAGTCGCTCAGCAGCGGGCTCGCTTTGATCTCTGGCGTCAGGGCAAATGGATTTCCTGGCACGGGACACCTCGTCATCTCACTAGTGTTGCAATATTGTAGCTACAAGGTTTTGTTAGTGTTGCGATTTGCAACACATAAGGAACATTCAGTGCAACAGAAAGCGAGATTTATAAGCTATCAATATGAAAAATAGAAATATTTTTGGTGGCGAAAAAGGTGGCACGCCCCCTGCAATGGTCTGAAGACGCAGCGAGCCGCCGGACAAAACTAATACGCCGCTGCGCTTCAACCCTACATGAAGGAGATTCGCGATGCGTTATGCACATCCTGGCACGCCGGGCGCTTTGGTTTCACTGAAGTCTGCTTACGGTAACTTTATTGATGGTAAATTTGTCGAGCCGATTGGCGGCGAATTCTTTATGAACACCTCCCCGGTCGACGGTAGCAACATTGGTCAGTTTCCACGATCGGATGCCAAAGATATCGACTTCGCCCTGGATGCGGCGCATCGGGCCGCCGACGCCTGGGGCAAAACGTCGGCTCAGCAGCGCGCCAATCTGCTGCTGCAGGTTGCCGACCGTATTGAGGCCAACCTCGAGTATCTGGCGGTGGCGGAGAGCTGGGATAACGGCAAACCGATCCGCGAAACGCTCAACGCCGACCTGCCGCTGGCGGTCGATCACTTCCGCTACTTCGCCGGCTGCCTGCGCGCGCAGGAAGGGAGCACGGCGGAGATTGATGAAACGACGGTGGCTTACCATTTCCATGAGCCTCTTGGCGTGGTCGGACAAATTATCCCGTGGAACTTTCCGCTGTTAATGGCCGCCTGGAAACTGGCGCCGGCGCTGGCGGCAGGTAACTGCGTGGTACTAAAACCGGCGGAGCAGACGCCGCTCAGCATCACGCTGCTGCTGGAGATTATTGGCGATCTGTTCCCGGCGGGCGTCCTTAACGTGGTTCAGGGTTTTGGCAAAGAGGCGGGCGAAGCGCTGGCCACCAGTAAACGCATTGCCAAAATCGCCTTTACCGGCTCGACGCCGGTTGGCCGCCATATTATGGCCTGCGCGGCGGAAAACATTATCCCTTGCACCGTTGAGCTGGGCGGTAAATCGCCGAACATCTACTTTGCCGACGTGATGGAGGGGGAAGAAGAGTATATCGAGAAGGCGGTGGAAGGCCTGGTGCTGGGCTTCTTTAACCAGGGGGAGGTTTGTACCTGCCCGTCCCGCGCGCTGATTCAGGAGTCTATTTACGAACCCTTTATGGCGCGGGTCATGGACAAAGTGGCGCAAATTCGCCGCGGCGACCCCTTTGACACCGGTACGATGATCGGCGCGCAGGCGTCACGTCAGCAGTTCGATAAAATACTCTCGTATATCAAGATCGCTCGCGATGAAGGCGGTACCATCCTGACCGGCGGCGAACGCGCCAGCATCTCTGCCGAACTGGATAACGGCTACTATATTCAGCCGACGCTGATTCAGGGACGCAACGATATGCGCAGCTTCCAGGAAGAGATTTTCGGCCCGGTGATTGGCGTGACCACCTTTAAGGATGAAGCTGAGGCGCTGTCTATCGCTAATCAGACCCAGTTCGGCCTTGGGGCTGGGGTGTGGACGAGGGATACCAATCTTGCCTATCGCATGGGGCGCGGCATAAAAGCCGGCCGGGTGTGGACCAACTGTTATCACATCTATCCTGCGCACGCCGCATTCGGCGGTTACAAACAGTCCGGCGTAGGGCGTGAAACGCATAAAATGGCCCTCAACGCCTACCAGCAGACGAAAAACCTGCTGGTCAGCTACGGTACCGCGCCGCTGGGCCTGTTCTGATCGAAGCCTGCTATTTATTCATTTTTCAATACCGCCCGCAATCTTGTTTGATTGCGGGTTTTTATTCCATAAAAAAAGTACTGTTATTGCTTTTGCGTCCAGCCGCTTGCCGCTTAAAAAAGCTTCTTCCATATTGATTATTAATAATTACTCACGTGATTATTGATTATTCGTTTACGAAAATAAGATTGAACGCAACCTAAGATTAATCCTAATATTTAATAAATGCCGCGCGTGCTCACGGATTTATTGCCGCAAAATAGCGGCTAAATTCGTTGTTTTTGTTAAATTGTGCAATCCAATGTTGCGATTTGATGTTGTTGTATCGTGATTTTTGGTTGCGTTAATTAACAAAAAGCGCAATGTCTTTAATATTATTTTTATATGTGAAATAAAACAGCATTTCATTAACATAACAAAATATTGCGATTTGTAATGGGTAGGGATAGTATTTATTTGTTCCCTGAATAAATGGTTAGTCAATTTCGCTAAAAGCACTTTTTATTTTATTACGCATGATCAATTGAGCGGCACGGGTTTTTTCCTGATGGCCAGCGGACGGAACGCCAATACTATTAACATGGAGGATCTGTATGCAGATTTGCGCGGCCTTAAGCCTTAGCGCGGAGTCTGTAAAAATATAAGTTAGAGATGAGATAAATAATGAAAACGCAATTTCGTATTATGGCAATGTTTGTCGGTGCTCTGGTGTCTGGCAGCGCATTATCTACGCCTTCACAGTCGGCCAGTTCGGCAATGACCGTGAATCCCGGCTCGAATGCGGGCACGCAAGGAACGGGCGGTCAGGTGGAATTTACCGGCTCCATTACCGACTCCTCCTGTAATGTTGATAGCACCAGCGCGAATCAAAGCGTCGATCTGGGAAAATGGGCGAGCAGCTATTTTACCGGCACGGGTTCAGAAACCACCAAAACCTCCTTTCATATCAAAGTCAAAGATTGTCCTTCCACCGTCACCACCGTCTCGGTGCTGTTTGACGGTACCCGCGATAGCAACAATAGCGATCTACTGGCGATTAACGGTACCGCAAAAGGGGTAGCGATTAAGCTGTATGAAGATGACAAATCGACGCCGGTTGAGCTTGGCGACGTTTCTCGCGGCCATAGCGTTACCGCCGGTGCCAGCGGCACCACTACCGGAACCGCCGATCTCGAATTCTTTGCTGACTATGTCTCGACCAGTGCGGTTACCGCGGGTTCTGCCAACGGTACAGCTAACTTCAATATGGTTTACAACTAATAAAATAAAAGCGGGTAACGCTACGGTTATTAAAGCTTGCCCGGGCCGGGCAAGGCGTTAGCTTCTGCCTGGCTGAAAGACGGGCGCCCTGGTTTATCCATATTTATTATCAGGCTTTGTTACTGATACCCGCTTTTATTATTCCCGGACGGTAATGATTATGAAACGAACGATCGCCGCGCTAGCCTTGTTAATATTATCCACTGCGGCCCACGCCGGTATTGTCATGGGAGGAACCCGGGTAATCTATCAGGAAGGGAAGCGAGAGGCCGCAATATCAGTTACTAATGCAGATAGCCATTCGCCTTATCTGGTGCAATCGTGGGTGGAAAATTATGCGGAGAATAATAAGAGCCGGGTGCCGTTTATCGTTACGCCGCCGTTATTCCGGCTCGATCCAGAACAGCAGAACGTGTTGCGTATTAATTTCATTGGCGCAACGCTGCCCGCGGATCGGGAATCGGTATTTTGGCTCAATGTAAAAAGTATTGCGCCAACGAAAAAAGATGAAGTGAATAAGCTACAGGTCAATATTAAATCAAAATTTAAGATCTTCTATCGCCCGAATGGCCTGACGGGTGACCCAGCCGATGCATGGCGCAAGCTGACGTTTAAAATTGACGGCTCACGGCTGGTAGCACAAAACCCGACGCCCTATTTTGTTTCATTTTTTACCCTTTCGGTGGGCGGCAAGGAGATTACTGAACCCGGCATGATTGGACCCTTTAGCCAGCAAGAGTGGCCGATTCATCGCACCGGCATTATTAAGTGGCGCGCCATTAATGATTTCGGCGGGATGACGGATTTCGCGCAACAGTAATTTTGCTTCGTCTGGTCAGGATATTGTGAAAAATAACCCCTCTGGTATGACTTCCGGTTATACGGCGATCGCTGCGCCAACCGGCGGGATTTCATTATTAGCGACGGTGCCGACGGCGCTTTTCCTGCTTTGTCAAAGCGGCATCGCGCGGGCGGATGAGTACTTCGATCCGGCGGCCTTAGAATTTGCCAATCCGCAGCAAAAGACCGCTGACTTACGCTATTTTGCAAAATCAGGCGGCCAGCAGCCGGGGACTTATTCAGTCAGCATTTGGGTGAATAATCAGGAAATAACCCGGGGCGAGGTGACGTTTATCGACAGCAACGGCGCGCTGCAGCCGCAGTTAACCCCGGCGCAGCTGGCGGAATATGGCGTGAACGTCAGCGCTTTTTCTGCCTTTCAATCGCTGCATGAGGGGCAAGCGTTCACCCACATCGAGCGCTACATTCCTGATGCCAGTAGCCGTTTCGATTTTGCCGATCAGCGCCTGATCTTAAGCATTCCCCAGGCGGCCATGAACGTCCAGAGCCGCGGATACGTGGATCCAGCGCGCTGGGACGACGGTATCCCGGCGGCGTTTGTTAACTACAACCTGACCGGGTCGCAAACCCGGCAGCCGGATGACAATAGCCAATCCAGCTATCTGAACCTACGCAGCGGGGTTAACCTTGGGGCCTGGCGCCTGCGCAACGTATCGTCGATGGAGTACGATCGCACCCGGCGCTGGAATTCGCAGAGCACCTGGCTACAGCGCGATGTGAAATCCCTCAAAAGCCTGCTGCGAATGGGCGATACCTTTACGACCGGCGACGTTTTTGACAGCGTGCAGTTTCGCGGTATTCAGCTAATGTCCGATGATGAAATGCTGCCGGACAGCCAGCGCGGCTTCGCTCCAACGATCCGCGGGATGGCGCATAGTAATGCCAAGGTGACGATATCCCAGCATGGCTACGTGATCTATGAAACGTTCGTCTCGCCGGGGGCGTTTGCAATAAACGATCTCTATCCGACGGCGCAAAGCGGCGACCTCGAAGTCCAGGTGAAAGAGAGCGACGGTTCGGTGCGAACCTTTACGCAACCTTTTTCAGCCGTACCGTTTATGCTGCGCGAAGGGCGGGTTAAATACAACCTGAGCGCCGGGCGCTTCCGTTCAGCGCAGCGCCAGGGGCAGTCGCCGACGTTTTTACAGGGCACGCTGTTTTATGGGCTACCGGCTGAATTCACGCTCTACGGCGGTAGCCAGCTGGCGCAGGATTACCAGGCGTGGGCGCTTGGCGTCGGGCGCGGTTTGGGCGAACTGGGGTCGATCGGAGGCGATGCGACGTGGGCAAACACCACAGCGCCGTCGGGAAAGCGCTCGGCAGGTCATTCGGTGCGCGTGCAGTATCAGAAGGATTTTGCCGGCACGGGGACTTCATTCAGTCTCGCCAGCTATCGCTACTCCTCCAGCGGCTACTATGACTTCAGCGAAGCGAATACGCTTGAAAGCCGCAACGGGCTGCTCGACAACAAGCGCAGCCGCGAAGAAATATCGCTTTCTCAGGCCTTTGGCGGTATCAGCAGCCTGGCGATATCCGCCTGGTCGCAGGAGTACTGGCACAGTCATAGCCGCGATGAAACGCTGCATCTCGGATTTTACAGCGCCTGGCGAGGCGTGACGTGGGGCGTGGGTTATTACTACACCCAATCATCCGATCGACAAAAAGCCGATCGTTCGTGGTCCTTTAATCTGAGCGTTCCGCTTTTCGGCCCGCTATCCGAGAGCGCGATCAGCTACAGCACGACCTCCGACAATAGCGGACGTACTTCGCAGCAGGCGTCGCTGTTCGGTTCGCTTCCACATCATCCCAATTTCTACTACTCCCTCCAGCAGGGCTACGTTAACGGCGGCCAGGGCAGTAACAGCAGCGCCGCACTGGATTACCACGGCGGGTACGGAACCGCGCAGCTCGGCTATCGCCACGATAGCGCCAGTCAGCAGCTTACCTGGGGCGCATCGGGCTCCGTTGTCGCCCATCCTCATGGCGTGACGCTCGGGCAGACCGTCGGCGAAAGCTTTGCCATCGTGCGTGCGCCGGGCGCTGCTGAGGTGGCGATTCAGAACGGCAGCAATGTGCATACCGACTGGCGAGGCTATGCGGTGGTGCCTTCGCTGACGGCCTATCGCAAAAACACCATTACGCTTGATACCGAATCGCTGGCCGACGATGCCGATGTCGAACTTGAAGGACAGACGGTGATCCCCGGCGGCGGGGCGGTGGTGCAGGCGAACTACCAGACCCATATCGGCAGCCGCGTGCTGTTTACCCTCAGCGATAGTCACGGGCCGCTGCCGTTCGGCGCCAGCGTTCGCTTGCGGAAAGCTGAAGGCGATCCTGGCGGGGCCCCGGGCGGCATGGTGGCCGACGGCGGGCAGGTCTATCTGAGCGGCATTCCGCAGGAAGGGACGCTGGATGTCGCCTGGAATGCCGACAACATCTCACGGAGATGCGCGCTGCATTTCCATCTTACCGATACCGTACAGCAGAGGCAGAGTCCGGTTAAAACCGTCTCTGGCTTCTGCCAGTAGGTCTGCACGGAGGTGATTTTGCGCATAGTATCGTTTTTATTCCTGCTGATAGCGGGCATCTATAGCCACAGCGGCTGGGCGGAAACCTGCAAAGGGGATATCGGCCAGATGACCGTGAACGTCCAGAATATCAAGTACCTGCCCACGCTGTCGCTGAATACGCAGATGACCGGCGTGATGGCGGATAACGGCAGCGGGATTCATTTCTCCTGCGATCTTCAGGTGCCGAAAGCGGCGGCAAAGCGTCTGGTTTATCGGCAGCTAAAAACGGCCTCATCGCCGCTTTCCATCGGCGGTCAGCACGTGTTCCCCTCGGCGCTGGAGGGTATCGGATACTCACTGGGCTTCCAGTGCGGCGGCGGCGCGGTTCGCTTTATTGATGGCAGCCACGCGGCTGATAATGCGGAATCCGTGACGGTATGTGACAGCCAGGAGATGGTTAACCTGCTGAACCAGCAGCAGATTGTGGTGAAAGTCTTTGTGACGTTTTATAAGACCGGGGACGTCGCCCTGGTCAGCGGTAACCACGCTAACGTTCCGGCGCAGCCGCAGATTGGCGAACTGACGATCCAGCAGCAGGCCGACAGCCGCGCCGGTTTTGTCGCCAGCTCGCCGGTCACGCTCGATATGGCGGCGCTGAACGTCGATATCGGCAGCAGCGGCAGCTGTCAGGTTTCAACCACGAATATTCACGTTAGCCTGGGGACGGTGAATAAAGCGGAGTTCAAGGGCAAAAGCACCACCGGCGGCAGCGCGAAAAGCTTCTCCATACCGGTCTTTTGCTCCACGCCAACCGATATCCGCATAGGCTTTTTTGGCGTCACCTCACCAGGCGGCGGTACGGATACCCTCGCGTTAAGCAAAGCCAACGCCTCTGCGAGCGGGGTGGGCGTCAGGCTCACGTACGGCAATAACAGCGCCCCGGCGCCTGCGGCAGGGACCAGCGTCAAAATCAACGAGGCCAGCAATCTCCCGGTGCTAAAGCGGATTAACGCCAGCAGCGCCGGCAGCGCGGAGAATATCAACTTCAACGCCCAGTACGTTCAGACCGATGATGCGGTGACCGCCGGCACCGCCAATAGCATGGTGACCTTTGCGCTGGAGTATAACTGACGATCGCAGGCGATTACGGCCCAACGCTTTCGCGTTGTAGCTCACAAAAAAGAGATGTCATAGTGATTTTTCGCGCGGCGAGCGGATCGGTACGCTATCAATGATCGAGAGATGAAGCGGCTGACCGGGAATACTTTGGTGCGGGAAATCGATCATGAAAATCACCTTTGGGGAGCTTAAACCCCTGTTGCAGGCGCAGCGAATTTTTGTCGGCGGGCAGAAGCTGGTCTGCGCCCACGCCTTTTACCGTGACGATCTGCCGATCGAGATACCGGAAAATTTAACCACCGAGGCGTATACCACCTACTGGGGGCGCTGCGGCGAACGGCTGGCCTCATTGGGCGCTTTTAGCTATACGCGAACCCTGCTGCCGGCGCTGATTAAAGTGGGGCGCTACACATCGATTGCCGACCGGTTACAGGTACTTGGCGATCGGCATCCCCTGGAGTGGGCCAGCGCCAGCCCGGTTTTTTATGCCCATCACTCCGGCGTGATGGCGACGCTGGCTGCCGATAGCGGCAGGCCCAACCAGTTTTACCCTTTTGAAAAAACTCCCCGACCGATAACCATCGGCAACGATGTCTGGATTGGCCAGAACGTCACTCTGGCGCAGGGCATTACTATTGGCGATGGCGCAGTTGTCGCCGCCAACGCGCTGGTGGTCAAAGATGTCGCGCCTTACGCCATTGTCGGCGGTAACCCGGCGAAAGTTATCCGCATGCGCTTTAGCGAGGCGATTATCGAGCAGCTGCTGGCGCTACGGTGGTGGCGTTTTTCCGCCCAGGATATTGCCGGCTGTCCGGTTAATCAGGTTGAGCGCTTTTGCGAGCAGCTCGCCGGGCAAGCGGCCGACGGAACGATCTCGCGTTTTTCGCCGCCGGTATTGACGGCATCCATGATTAAAGATTTTATGAACGATAAACAGAATCCGCTGCGCAGCGCAGGATAATCATAAAACGGTTCACATTTGAACAAGGATATAAAGATGAAGTTGAAGTCAGGTATTGCTTTCGTCATCGCTGCTGTCGCCTTCGGCGCCCAGGCGCGCGACATGAACAGCATTCAACAAAGCGGCGAACTTAAAGTCGGCGTACCGGGAGATTACGCGCCGCTGGCGTTTCATAATAAAGCCGGAGAACTGCTGGGATACGATGTTGATATGGCGAAGGATCTCGGCAAGCGGCTTGGGCTAAAGGTAAGCTTTGTGCCGACCAGCTGGCCAACGCTCTCTGCGGACCTGAAAGCGGATAAGTTTGATATTGCTATGGGCGGGGTGACGGAAACTGCGGCCCGGGCGAAGGAATTTGCCTTAAGCCAGCCGGTCGTGCCGAACGGCAAAATTGCGCTGGCTAACTGCGCGGCGGCGCCCGCTCTCGGCAGCCTGGAAAAAATCGACCAGCCAAACGTGAAGGTGGTAGTGAACCCGGGCGGCACCAATCAAAGCTTTGTGGATGAACATCTCAAGCAGGCGCAGATTATTCGGGTGAAAAATAACGTGGATAACCTTGAAGCGCTGCGGCAGAAAACGGCGGATATGATGGTAACCGACCTGATCGAAGGCGTGTATTACCAAAGCAATGAACCGGGCGTGTTTTGCGTGGCCAATGAGCAACCCTTCCCGGGCACCGCCAGCTTCAAAGTCTATATGATGAATAAAGATAACCCGCAGCTGCTGGAAAAGGTAAATCAGTGGCTGGATAGCCAGGACAAAAATGTGCTCAAACAGAAGTGGCGCATCCATGACCAGGTCAACCCATAAAACAACAAAGGTTTTCTATGGCGGGGTCAGCGGCAGAAAATCAGCGTTCCCGCTCTCCGCCAGCACATCGTGAAGCAGCCAGTCATGAAATACCTTCACTTCCGGGCGCATGGCCGCATGCCGGGGCGTCACGATATAGTAGGACCAGCTGAGGGGCCAGCGGTAGGCCGGATGTAGCTGAACGAGCTGACCGGTGGCGAGAAGCTGTTTTACCAGCGCCCGGCGGACAATGGCGACGCCGCGCCCGCTGAGCGCGGCCAGAATGACCGCCGACGTTGAGTTGATATGCAGCCCGCTATCGCGCGCCGCTGGGGCCTGAGCGGCCTGCAGAACCTCCTCCCAGGAAGGAAAACGGGCTCCCGGGTGCGGCGTATCATCGTGGATCAGCTTTTGCTGTGCCAGCCAGTCGCCGCAGGCGGATTTGCCCGCTGGAACGATCAGCGGGCTGCACACCAGCACCGCTTCTTCATCCATTAGCCAGGTTTTATCCACACCGGGCCAGTCGCCGCGACCGCAGCGGATGCCTAAATCCGCTTCGCCGTGGGCAACATCCATCAGCTTTTCCGTAACGTTGAGGCGCAGGTCGATGTTTTCATAGGCTTCGGAAAAGCGGTTTAACCGCTCCATCAGCCAGTTCATCATCAGCACCTGTGAGGCGGTGATCACTACCACGGAACGCGCCCGGCGACCGCGAAGTTTATTCAGCCCGCTTTCCAGCTTATCCAGCCCCTGAGTAATATCCTGCAGCGCCTCCTGCGCCTCGTTCACCAGAGTGAGACGCTCTTTACCGCTGCGGGTGCGGTGCAGCAGCGGATGGCCAACCCAATCCTCCAGCGCCCTGACCAGTTGCCCGACGGCGGCAGGCGTCACGCCCAGCTCTCGGGCCGCGCCGGTAAAGCTGCCGTGGCGGGCGGCGGCTTCAAAAGCGTGAAGCCATTTCAGTCGGTTAAGCGAGCGCATGCTGAATATCCATCAATGAATTTTGGCATGAGTATAATCCATCAAGATAGATTTTCTTTATTGTGACGCGATTTCTTCTCATTCGTCAGCGCGGCTCTGCAAAGGCATGCTTAGGCCATCCAAATCAAGCATAAAGAGGTTAATGATGAACACAGCGTTTGCCGGTAAAAAATTGTTAGTGGTTGGCGGAACCAGTGGTATGGGGCTGGCAACGGCCAGACGGGTTGTTGAACAGGGCGGTCAGGTCGTGCTGGTGGGCAATCGCCAGCAGAAGGCTGAGCAGGCCCGTCAGGCGCTGGCGGCTGAGGGTAACGTGGAGATCATCGTCGCTGACCTGATGAGCGAAGCGGGTATGGCGCGGGTTATGGAGAGCATCAACGCGAAACATCAGGATATCAGCCTGCTGGTTAACGCCGCTGGCGTCTTCTTCCCGAAGCCGTTCATCGAACATGAAATGGCCGATTACGATCGGTATATGAATCTCAACCGCGCGACCTTTTTTATCACCCGCGACGTGGTGCGCAATATGCTGGCCAATAATATCAAAGGCTCAATTGTGAATATTGGATCGATGTGGGCGCAGCAGGCGATTGGCGCAACGCCGTCGTCAGCCTACTCAATGGCAAAAGCGGGTCTGCATGCGTTGACCAAAAATCTGGCAATTGAGCTGGGCAGCAGCGGGATTCGCGTCAATGCGGTATCTCCGGCGGTAGTGCATACACCGATATATGAAGCCTTTCTACCTGAAGATGCTGTGAAGGATGTGATGAGTAGCTTCGACGGCTTCCATCCTATTGGCCGCGTCGGTACGCCTGACGATATCGCGCAAACCGTAGCGTTTCTGCTTAGCGATAGCACCCGCTGGGTGACCGGCGCGGTATGGGATATTGATGGCGGCGTGATGGCTGGTCGAAATGCCTGATTACGTTCATTATGTCATCCTGGGCGTTGGCATAACGAAAAATGAATTCAGGATAATGAAAATCTATGAGCGCTGAAATGACGTTGCCCGTCAGGCAGCAAAACCAGAATATTGTTCGCCTGGCGACGGCGCAGGCGCTGGCTGGGGCAAACTCGGTGGTGTTCTACGCTACCGGGGCGATTGTTGGCAACGCCATCGCGCCCTCTCCAACCCTGGCCACGCTGCCGATTACCATTTTTGTGCTGGGCATGGCGGCCTGTATTTTGCCGTTTGGCGCGCTGGCCAGAAGGCGCGGACGCAAAACGGTGTTTATGGTCGGGTCCGGGGCCGGTATGTTGACGGGGCTGCTGGCGGCGACGGCGGTGGTCATGAGTTCGTTCTGGCTATTCTGCATCGCGGCCTTTTTCGGCGGCGCCTATGCGGCGGTGGCGGTTTCCTTTCGCTTTGCCGCTACTGACGGCGTCAGCGGCGAACGGCGCGCGCGTGCGCTCTCCCTGGTGATGGGGGGCGGAGTGGCGGCAGGGGTCATCGGTCCGATGCTGGTGACCGGCACCATGAATCTTTGGCCGCCGCACACCTTTGCCATGACCTTTATTGCTCAGGGGCTGGTGGCAGCGGTATCGGCGTGGATATTACTGGGAGTAAAAACCGCCGAACCGGCGGCGCAGGCGAAGTCCGGCGGGCGTCCGCTGGGCGAAATTGTGCGCCAGCCCGGGTTTTCCCGAACGGTATTTAGCGGCGCAATCGCCTACATGGTAATGAACTTCCTGATGACCGCCGCACCGCTTTCCATGCATATGCACGGCCTGTCGCAGCAGGCGTCGAATCTGGGTATCCAGTGGCACGTAATCGCCATGTACGGCCCCGGATTTTTCACCGGCAAATTGATCGCTCGTTTCGGCGCCCGGCGCATTAACGCTGCCGGGTTGATTCTGCTGGCGCTCTCGGTGATGGTTGGCCTGGCCGGTATTGATGTTATGCACTACTGGCTGTTGCTGATCCTGCTGGGCATCGGCTGGAATTTTGGTTTTACCGGCGCGTCGACGCAGATTATGGATTTCCACCGACCGGAAGAGAAAAACCAGGTGCAATCGCTGAACGATTTTATCGTTTTCGGCGTCATGATGATTGGCTCATTTTCCTCGGGCGCGTTGATGAACCTCTTTGGCTGGAACGCCGTATTGTGGGGATCGCTGGTGCCGGTTGTGGTTGCGCTGGCGCTGCTGCTGGTCGGCGAAAGGGCAGCGCGCAGGCGCTAACTTTGCTCAAGATAAACGCCTGCGCGCTGAACGTTTTGTTATCCGCGCGCAGCGCGTCAGACGATATCATCCACTACGCCGCCATCCACGCGCAGCGCCGCGCCTGACGTCGCCGAAGCCTGAGTCGAACAGACGTAAACCACCATACTGGCGACCTCTTCTACCGTGGCCGCGCGCTGAATCACCGAACTGGGGCGGTTTGCCATCACAAACTCTTTGGCCAACTGCTCCAGCGATTTGCCGGTTTTAGCGACTTCATCTTTCATCATCTCGGCAAAGCCATCCGAGAGGGTCGGTCCCGGCAGGACGCTGTTCACGGTGACGCCGCTGCCGGCAACATATTTCGCCAGCCCGCGGGCCAGCGATAGCTGAGCGGTTTTAGTGACCCCGTAGTGAATCATATCCGCCGGGATGTTGCGTGCCGATTCCGAAGCGATAAAAACCACCCGACCCCAGCCTTTCTGTACCATGGCCGGTAGCAGCGCGCGGGAAAGACGAACCCCGGACATCACGTTGGTTTGCCAGTATCTTTCCCAGGTTGCATCGTCGGTGGCATAGAAATCCTGCGGGCCGTAAATACCCGCATTATTCACCAGTATGTCGATGCCGTTTACCGCTTGTATCAGCTGATTCACGCCTTCTGCGTCGCTCAGATCGGCTATCGCCGGTCGGGTCTTCGCGCCGGGAACCTCGCTCTGCAGGCGGGCAATGGCCGCATTCACGCTACGCTCGCTGCGGCCATTCACGATCGCTTCCGCGCCGCTTGCCGCCAGACCTTTGGCGATGGCGAAACCAATGCCGCCGGTGGAGGCGGTAACCAATGCAACTTTCCCCGATAGATCAATATTCATGCTGCCAGCCTTATTTTTTATTGGACAGACCATTAAGCGTAGCAGCGGATATTATGCTTTTGACGTTTTCGGGCTTAATAACCACTCTGTTTGTTCACCCGGTTTTTCAGCGGCAGCGCCCGATGTAGCCGCTGGATGTTATCCAGCAGCTGGCGGGCGATCGCCTCCGTCTGGGCGATGGAGGCCATATGCGGCGTAATTGCTACCTGCGGGTGTTGCCACAGCGGGTCTTCCTGGGGAAGAGGCTCGACGGGGAAGACGTCGAGCACCGCGCCGGATAACTTGCCGCTATCCAGCGCCCGGATCACGTCCTGGTTCACCATATGCTCGCCGCGGCCGCAGTTTATCAACGCCGCGCCGTTGGGGAGCCGATCCAGTAAAGGGTGGGCGAGGATACCTCGCGTCTGCTCGGTTAACGGCAGGACGTTGATAAGCACATCCAGCTGACCAAGAAATTCACCGGCCAGCGCGTCGCCGTGAAAGCAGCGCACGCCGGCAAGGGATTTCTCGCTACGCGCCCAGCCGGAAACCCGATACCCCATCCCGGCGAGCTGCGAGGCGATATAGCCGCCAATTTCACCGAGGCCCATGACGCCAACGTGATAATCGGCCGCCGCGCGCTGCGGATACATCTTCCAGATGCGCTTGCGCTGGTGAGCCAGCGCCCGGTCAAAGCGGCGCTGAAACCACAGCACGCCCCACAGCGCGTATTCAAACATGCCGTGGCGAAAATCATCGTCAACCACCCGGCAGAGCGGAACATCGCTGGCGAAAATGCTGGCCGGGAGATGATCGACGCCGGCGGACGCTGCCTGGATCAGCTTTAGCTGCGGCGATCGCGCCAGGATCTGCGGATCGGGAAACCAGCAGCAGGCGTATTGCGCCTCGCGAGCGGCGGGGTGGTCAGGCAGGACCGCTTTTGCCTGCGGAAATGGCGCGAAAGCGGCGCAAATCTCCTGGGCATATTGAGGATCGTTACAATCCACGACGATAGTGAACGGAGTCATAGGCGTTAACTCTTATAAGAAGTATCAAGACGGTCGAGGCGACGCAGCCACGCCTGCCACACCAGCTGGCGTTCATGTTCGACTCCCTTCAGCTGCTCGCAGGCGTGCTGGCTCAGGCGATCGGGGATCGTATGAATGGAGCCGAGCGAAGCCAGCTGCGCGGCGGCCATCTGGATTTCACAGGCGCGGTTCAGGTAATACATGATGTAAAACGCGTCGGCGACGGTGCGGCCGACCGACAGCAGGCCGTGGCTTTGCAGGATCAGGGCGATATTCTCGCCGAGCGAGCGCTGGATCCTCACGCGTTCATCGAGATCGAAGGCCACGCCTTCATAAGGATGATAACCGACGCGTTGATAAAACTCGGTGCTGATCTGGTTGATCTGCAGCAGCCCTTCCGCACAGGCGGCGACTGCCATCCCCGGCAGCGTGTGGGTGTGGATCACGCAGTGGGCGTCTTCGCGAGCCATATGGACCGCGCTGTGGATTGTAAAGCCCGCCGAGTTTGCCGGCGCGCTGCCTTCGACGACCTTGCCCTGCATGTCGACCACGATTAAGTTGCTGGCGGTCACTTCATCAAACATCATGCCGAAGGGGTTAATCAAAAATCGCGGCTCGCCGTCGCCGGGCAGGCGAACGGAGAAGTGGGTATAGAGCGTGTCTTCCCAGCCGAACAGCGCCGCCAGACGATAGGCGCCCGCCAGCTGCTGGCGTAATTCCAGTTCAGTTGTCATTTATTACACTCCCATAAATTCACGAATGCGGGCCAGGGACGGTTCGGCGGCATCGCTGCGAATACGCTGCGGCGGCACATCGCTCTGCACGACGCCGTTTTCCATCATCACCACCCGATCAGAAATCGATAAGGCGAAGTCCATCTCGTGGGTCACGATCAGCATCGTCATGCCTTCACGGGCGAGGGACTGAATGACCTTGAGTACTTCGCCAACCAGCTCCGGGTCCAGCGCCGAGGTGGGTTCATCAAACAGCATGATGTCCGGTTTCAGCGCCAGGGCGCGGGCGATGGCCACGCGCTGCTGCTGACCGCCGGAGAGCTGGTACGGGTATTTTTCGGCGTGCGCCAGCAGACCGACGCGATCCAGCAGCCAGAGCGCCTGCTCTCTGGCGGCGGGGCGGTCAAGGAGCTTGTGATAGAGCGGGGCGAGCATCACGTTATCCAGCACCGTACGATGAGGAAAGAGGTTGAAGCCCTGAAAGACCATGCCGATGCGGCGCACGCCCGCGCGCATTTGCTGTTTATCGATAATGGAGGCGCCCTTCAGATAATCCTCGCCGTAAAGAATGATCTCGCCGCCATCAATGCTTTCCAGAGCGTTGATGGTACGGATCAGGGTGGTTTTGCCGGAGCCGGACGGGCCGATGATGCTGATCACCTCGCCGTTTTCTACTTTCAGGTCAATCCCCTTCAGGACGTGGTGCTGGCCCCAGGATTTTTCGATACCCTGCAAATCGAGCGCCGGCGGGTTGCCGCGGGCGGACTGCGCTTTTGTTGTCTGCACCGGCGGCTTCAGGTTTTGACGCAGGGTTTCGCATTCCGTTTCATTGAGCGTTTGCGGACGTTTGCGCTGAATATCCAGCAGGTTTTCCAGCGCCCGGAAGAGCCAGGTAAAGGCCGTGACCACCATGACGTAATAGACCGCGACCGCCAGCAGCGTCTCCATTACGAGAAAATTCTGCGCGTACAGGCGCTGGCCGGTCAGCAGCAGTTCCGGCAGCGAAATAACCGACAGAATCGAGCTGAGCTTAATGATAGTGATATATTCGTTGATCAGCGTGGGCAGGGAGATACGAAACGCCTGCGGAATAATAATTAAGCGCTGAATTCCGATAAAGCTAAAGCTTAAGGCATGCCCGGCTTCGCTTTGCCCTTTAGCGACCGAAAGCAGGCCGCCGCGATGGATTTCCGCCATATAAGCCGCTTCGGTCACCGTCATCGATACCAGCCCGGCGATAAACGGAATGCCGAGCAGCGGCTGGGTGGCCGGAAACAGCTGCGGCAGGTTATAGACAAAGACCAGCAGCACCATCAGCGGTACGCTGCGAAAAAACCAAATATAGAGTTCGACGGGAACCTTCAGCCAGCGCGGGCCGGAGAGCTTAGCGCATGCTAAAAGAAAACCTAATATCAGGCCAATAAACCAGGACAATGAACTGACGACAATGACGGTAATGCACGCCTGCCAGAATGCCCCAACGCTAAATAATGAGAAAAAATATCCCCAATCGAACTCCATAGCGACTCCCGTTTAATTATTGTATTAATTGATACTTTCTAAGCTGTATTTCTTGATGATGGCGTCATATTTGCCGTTGGCTTTAAGGGTGGCTAACGTTGATTTAATGGCCTCGGCCAGCTCGGTATTGCCTTTGGCGACGTAGATCCCCAGCGGCAGCGGATAGACCAGACGATTTGAGCTAATGGCCAGGCGGCCGCGGCTTTTCTCGACGATAATTTGCGCCGCCGGGGCGATTTCTAACTGGGCGTTGATATTTTTCGACAGCAGGGCCTGGGAGGCTTCCGGCGCGGTGGGGAACTCCTGAACGCTAATCGCCGGTTTACCCTTTTTCAGGCAGTACTCGTCGGAGTGTTTTTTGAGACTGGAAACCCAGGCGGTACCCGCCTGCAGACCGACCTTCACGCCGCACAGTTCATCTTCGGTTTTGGGCTGAATGGTGCTGTTTTTCAGGGCAATAATGGATGCGCCGGACAGGGCGTAAGGAATCGCATCCGCCTGCTTCTGACGCTCGGGAGTCACGTACATTCCGGAAATCACCGCATCGTATTTTTTACCGATACCTAAAATCAGGCTGGTGAATTTCGTGTCGATAAGCTGCGGTTTGGCTTTCAGCTGTTCGGCGATCAGCGCTGCAAATTCCGGGTCGATGCCGACGATATTATTATTGCTGTCGTAGGACTCAAACGGCGGATAGGTCACCTCCATCCCGACCTTAAATACGCCCTCGGTCAGCAGCTCTGCGGCCTGAGTCAGCGGTGAAAAACAAGCGGTGACGGCGATGGTCAAAGCCACACGGCGCGAGAGTTTTTTTAGCGTTCTTTTCATCATTTATCCTCACGGGTTATTAACGGTTTTTTGCTGGGCTTGTTTTTTCAGATGGCCAAAGGTGTTGGTGCCGCGGGCGCGTTCGGGGAGCTGGAGCTCGCCGCGGGTGACTTTCTCGCGCAGGTAGCGATAGGTCTGTAACGCCTGGCTCCACATATGTTCACCAATGCTCAGTTCTTGATACTCGCTGGCTTCGCCCGCCTTAAGGAAGCCCGGCAGGGGGCGGATCAGCGTGTGGTAGTCGCAGGCGAAAAACAGCGGGAAGGAGTAACGTTCCTGCGGCACCTTACGTACGCGGTGTGCTGTTGCAACAAATGTGCCAGCGCTCAGCACTTCCAGCATGTCGCCGATATTAATCACGAAAGCCTCTTCTCCGGTCGCGTTCTTCAGCGGTGGGGCGTCGATCCAGGCGCTATCTTCGTTCAACACTTCAAGGCCCGGCTGGTCGGCGAGCAGCAGAGTGAAGCACTCATAGTCGGTATGTGCACCAATACCGGGAACATCTTCGGCGCTGGCGTCAAAGGGGTAGTGGATCAGGCGCAGCTTTGACGGTGGGCAGGTGACCATCGACCTGAAATAACCTTCCGGCAGGCCAAGCGCCAGAGCGAAGGCGTCAAACAGGCGATGTCCAAGGGAGAAGACCGCGTCATACCAGGCCAGTACCCGGGATTGAAATTCGGGTATATCCGGCCATTCGTTGGCGCCAATCAGCGGCGTGTTAGCCACGACCAACGGGTGGTCGTCGGCGGCCTGGAAGCCGATATCAAACGCCTCTTTGCGATCCGGCTTGCCGGAGCCGTAAATCTCTTCGCCTTCGGGAACGTAGCCCTTATGGCTTTTCGACTGTCCGATGTAGTACGCCATCTTGCGCTCCATCGGCAGGGCAAAAATCTCTTTCGCCGCCGCGCGGATGCCGGCAATCAGCTCGGGCGCAATGCCGTGCCCGGTGATATAGAAAAAGCCGACCTCGCGGGCCGCCTGACCGATGGCGTCGGCTACCGCCTGGCGTCGGGTGAGATCGGCGCAGGTCAGGTCGCTGATGTCGATGGTCGGTAATTCAGTAAAAGAACTTTTTGCAGCGGTCATCTCTTCCGTTCCTTATGCAGTTAGCGAGGTGAATTCGACAAAATGTTGCTGTTCACGCCGGGCCATCCAGGCGTTCAGCGACCAGAGATCGGCGACCGGAACGTTGGTAAACGGCAGGTGATGCAGATAGCCATCGGGGCCAAACTCCGGGGTCAGCGTGGTGTGCTGGTAGCCGCGCCGGCGCTGCGATTGCCAGATTTGCTCCCAGAAGCGCTGTTGAAACCGCAGGGCCGCCTGATATTCCGGCGCGGCCGGGTGTGGCACCTGCGGCCCCTGGTCGTATCCGGCGCGGGCCTGAATATGGTGGACCCGTTCGATAAAGGCGCTGAAGTCATCGCAAGGGTCATCCAGCAGGCGTTCGCTGACCACGATCCAGTGGCTGATATCGGCGGTAAAGCGCAGCTGCGGCAGCTGTTGAATAATCTCCAGCGTCAGCCACGGGCTATACAGCGAGGTGGCGCGATGGGTTTCAAAGCTACAGAGCAGCTCATACTCGGCGGCCAGTTCATGCGCTCTGCCGAGAAAATCCACCTGCTGCGCCAGCGGCCAGCGGTCGTTACCGGCCAGTAGATTGACGAAGCGCGGATTAAGCGCTTTTGCCGCCGCAAAACGTTCTTTTAAGCGCTCCAGATGCTGCGCGGGCGTCTCGGCCTGGGCCGGAATGACGCCGCCGCCGCTGAAGACAATGGCGATATACTGAAGCGCGGACGCTTCGAGGCGCCGGGCCAGCGTTCGCTGCTCTTCTGTCGTCAGCGGCACTCGCGCTTCGATGCCGCAGCAGCCGACGCTCTGGAGTTCGCTAACCGTTTGCTGCCACGGGGTGGTGACGCCCCACAGCGTGCGAAAGACGTTAAGCTGCATGGTTTTTCCTCTATGGATATTTCACGCCCGGGAGAACGCAGAGCATTTCATACAGCAGGTTGGCGGCCAGCTGGGACGTGTTGCCGCTGACGTCATAGGGGGGCGAGACCTCGACCAGGTCGCAGCCAATCAGGTTCAGACCGCGGCAGCCGCGCACAATTTCCAGCGCCTGAATTGACGTCAGGCCGCCTACTTCCGGGGTTCCGGTGCCGGGGGCCCAGATCGGATCGAGGCTATCGATATCAAAACTGAGATAAACCGGGCCATCTCCCATTTGTTGACGCACTTCGGCCATCAGCGGGGCCAGGGATTTGTGCCAGCACTGCTCCGCCTGAACCAGACGAAAGCCCCGATCGACGCCCCACTGGAAGTCGCCGGCGGCGTAGCCCTGCGCGCGCTGGCCAATCTGGACGACGCGTTTAAGATCCAGCAGCCCCTCTTCGACGGCGCGGCGGAAGGTGGTGCCGTGGGCAATCTTTTCGCCGAACATCTCATCGTTGGTATCGGTGTGGGCGTCGACGTGAATCAGACCTACCGGACCGTGCTTTTTGGTTAACGCGCGCAGAATCGGCAGGGTAATGGTGTGATCGCCTCCGAGCGTCAGGGGGATGAGCGAAAAACTATTCAAACTGGTGTAGTAATCCTCGATAATCTGCACCGATTTGAGCAGGCTATAGGTGTTAATCGGTACGTCGCCGATATCCGCCACCGACAGTGAATCAAAAGGCGCGGCGCCGGTAGCCATGTTGTACGGGCGAATCATCACCGATTCGGTACGAATATAGCGCGGTCCGTAGCGCGTTCCGGAACGCTGCGAGGTCCCGATATCCAGAGGGATGCCGACAAATGCGGCATCAAGCTCCTGTAAATCCTCAATAAATGGCAGGCGCATCATCGTGGCGCGGCCGCCAAAACGCGGCATCTCATTGCCACCCTGCGGTTGATGAAAGACGTTATCCATTTCTGCTCCTGAATCTGATATTCAAAACTCAACAGCAGGGATAGTGCGCAAGATGTGCTGGACTTTAAATCGTCCGCCGCAAATACTTAGTTCATTTATCAGTGAAGTAAACGCCATGCTTAACGACGCGACGCTAAACATTCGACAGCTCCAGGTTTTTGAGGCGGTGGCCCGCCTTGAGAGCTATGGCCGGGCCCAGCAGGAGCTGGGGATTTCCGTTTCCGCGATCAGCAACGCGATGTCGCAGCTGGAGGGCCAGCTGGGCTTTAGCCTGTGCCAGCGCGGACGCGGCGGCTTTGCGTTAACGGAGAAAGGGCAGCATTTTTTACAGCAGGCGATCCGCGTGCTGAGTGAACTGAACGAGCTGGAGCGCCAGTCGGCGCTGCTGAAAGGCGAGCATAGCGGCACGATTTGCATCTCAACGCTTGACTCCATCGAAACGGAAACCGCGCTGTCGCTGCCGGTGGTGCTGCGCAGCTTTAGCGATAAGTTTCCTAACGTACACATCAAGCTGATTATTCGCACCCCGGCGGAACAGCTGAACGGCGTACTGAATAACCATATCGATCTCGCCATCGGTAGCTACAATTCGCGGGTGCATAACATCATCAGCGAACCGCTCTACCGCGAGCAGCACTGGCTCTACTGCAGCGACCTGCATCCGATGTTCTTTAGTCGCCAGCTCGATAAAGATCTCATCAGCCAGTGTCCACTGGTGACGCGCAGCTACTGGAATACCAGCGATCTGCGGCGGCGCGGGTTCAGCAAGGGCAGCGCCACGGTTGAAACCGTCGATGCGCAGCTGCTGTTGATCCTGTCCGGGAAATACATCGGCTATCTTCCAGAACACTACGCCTGGCCGTGGATTAAAGAGAATCGCCTGCGCGTGCTGCTACCCAATGAGTTTGGCTTTCAATCTCCCTTCTCGGCGATCTGCAAGCGCGGGCGCAGCAATGAACCTTATCTCAAGGAGTTTCGCAATCTTCTGAAGAAGAATACCGTAGCCAGGCCGAAGTGGAGTGCATGAGTTTAGTAATGAATGAGAAACAGCTTATGCCTGATTTTATTGGGAAGTAGACCGCTTAATATCAGGAATATAGCAGACGGCACATCATTAACTATATGTTATTAAGAAAAAACTCAGATAAAAATATCGCTTGGTTCCAGGATAATTCCCACTCTGCAATTGGTTAAAAAATAACCTTTTTATGTGTTTTTTCTGAATTACGAGTAATTCCAACCTGTAACGTTGTTTGTTAATTTTTTTTCTGCTGGAATCGAGAAATATATTTTTTGTGCACTATTTTTCTAATGGATGGGAAAATGATAAGAAATAGCTTATTGGCATTGGTGTGTATTTCTGTGGGTGTATTGCAGGGGTGTACTAATATTAAAAAAACAGATAGCGCACTAATAAAGAAAGATGTGAGTCAAACCGAACAGCCTGCACAAGTTCCTGCTTTACAGCAGTGTATCCAGGATGCGGATGCTTTAGTTAAGCTGGATAACAAGTTCCAGAAAGATTCAAGTGAACTCTATGGCTTAATTAACGACGCTAAGTTTTATGCCTCTGTTTCGGGGCAAACCTCAGCCAGCGTAAAATCAACCATTACCCCGCTTTTTGAATATAAGATAAATGATAAGTGTAATAGTATTTCTCAGAAATTAATCAAAGAGTTCGAAACCCGCGCCCGGAAAGCCGATCTTAAAGATGGGCTGACCAGATGATGAGCCTTAAGGGGAAACTGAAATTATACGATCTCAGAGGTCTTGCGATTGTATTTGCTCTCTCTACCCTTTTTGTCATGCTCCCTGCTCGTTCCGAGGGGGGAGACTTCCTTGATAATATCAAGAAACTTGAAATTAAGAATCCGCCGGCCTCAGGCGCCGCTAGCGCGGAGTCGGCCTCGTCTAAACTGAATAACGAGAGCCGTGATAAAAAAATGCCGCCGAAGCAGGATGGCGTCAGCAAAAGAATAAATCAGAGCAATAAAACGCAAAGTACGATTAACGCTCTGCGCAAACAGAATGCGGAGCTGAGCGCGGCAGCCAAAACGGCGGAGAAAAAACTCGCTGAAACAACGCGCGAACTGTCGGCGCAGATCGCCGCGCTGAAGGCACAGAGTAGCCAGGGTGTACAGAAAGAGAGTGGCGATCCTGCCGCGGTGAGCGCGCTGACTAAAATGAACCTCGAACTGGCCGCCACTGCCGAAGCGGCGCAGCAAAAGCTGGATGAGACCACCCGCACGCTGTCGGCGCAGATTGCGGCGTTAAAGGCGCAGCGTGCACAGGACGAAAACGGGCATAAGAGTACTCTTGAAGCACTGCGCAAAAAGAACGCTGAACTGAACTCCGCTGCCGAAGCGGCGCAGAAAAAGCTGGATGATACGACCCGCACGCTGTCGGTGCAGATCGCCGCGTTGAAAACTCAGAAAGGGCAAAGTGAGAACGCTCAGAAATCAACGATAGACACGCTGATGGGCAAGAACCTTGAACTGAGCGCTGCCGCCGCAATGGCGCAGAAAACGCTGGATGAGACCACCCGCACGCTGTCGGCGCAGATTGCCGCGCTGCAAAAGCAGAACGCCCAGGATAAAAGCCAGCAGAAATCCGCGCTCGACGCGCTGAGCAAAAAGAATGCTGAGCTGAGCGCCGCTGCCGAAGCGGCGCAGAAAAAGCTGGATGAGACCACCCGCACGCTGTCGGCGCAGATTGCCGCGCTGCAAAAGCAGAACGTCCAGGATAAAAGCCAGCAGAAATCCGCGCTCGACGCGCTGAACAAAAAGAATGGCGAACTGAGCGCCGCAGCCGAAGCGGCGCAGAAAAAGCTGGATGAGACCACCCGCACGCTGTCGGCGCAGATCGCCGCGCTGCAAAAGCAGAACGCCCAGGGCGAAAGTCAGCAGAAATCCGCGCTCGACGCGCTGAGCAAAAAAAATGCTGAGCTGAGCGCCGCTGCCGAAGCGGCGCAGAAAAAATATGCTGAGTCAGTTGCTGCTTTGAACAATCAAAATCAAAAATTACAGTCTGCCCTTGATAGCCAGGCCATAAAAGAAAGTGAGTTAAAGCTTACTGATAAAAGCATTAAAAATGCCTACGCACTCGGCGTTTTCTATCTGACTCAGGCGCTATCGGATGTGAATAAAATGGCTGACAATGATGTGAAGCTGTCGCCTTCGGCGCTGGTTTCAGGCTTTAACGATGCTTACCATAAAAAGCTGAAAATCAAAGAAGGTGAAATAGAAACCATCGTTAACACCCTTAATGAACAAATGTCATCTAAGTACGTTGATATTGAAAAAAGAATCATGGCCAAAATTAAAAATAAAAAATATGAGGTTTTGCCTAATGGTGTCTATTTCGTGATTGATAAACAAGGGAAGCAAGCTTACAAGCAGAATGAGTCCTTATCCCTGAATATACTGGAGAAAAAGCTTGATGGTACCCCGATACTCAATACGATGAATTCCAGGATGATATACGACAAACAAATCGATCCCCTGATGGCCAAAGTTTTAACTGCGGGCTTAAAAGGCGGCGCGGTCACGCTATATGGTCAGGCTGGTTCGCTGTACAGCACGACGCCCGCTGACATAAATCCTGATACGTTAATCTCAATTACCTTTGAACTCATTCCCTGATCGTCGATAGCGGGCACCGGCAGATTGGCGCATTCGCAGGGTGGCAGGCCGAATACGTAAGCTTCATACCCGTAACCGATATAAGACTGTAGCCCGAAAGCGCGCCGGTGAGGATCCCGGCGAAGACCCCCATCTTAAGCACCTGGCCGCCCAGCACCATGCTCTGGCCGGCTGCTTTCATCTGTTCCGGCGCCGCGAGCTGGCCCTGCAGCTGCAGTGTGATATTCATGGCGTTGATAAAGACGATAAACGTCACCAGGCCAATGAGCGCCGCGTAGCCTTTATCGCGGGCGGCCAGGCCTACGGGGATCCCAATGGCGAAGATCAGCGCCAGGTTCACCAGTACCGATACCGCTGATTTAGCAATGAGCTGGCCGATATTCTGAATTAAAGGATGGCCGAGCAAGGGCAGATATTCCGCAAGGTTGCCGTCGCCCAACACGTTGCCAAAAGCGATAAACAGACCCACTATCGGCAAGATAAGTACCGGCCCATAGAGGGATTTTCCAAAGTTTTGTAGGGCCTTCACAGCTCGTTTCATGGTTATCTCTCTTATAGAACTGCGCACAGGGTGCGTCACAGGCATAAAACTAGCGGGATGAAGGGGCGGTAAGCTATTTATCTTATTGTTTTAAAAACAAATGACGCGGAAAGTAGCATGTGACCTTCCGCGGTGTGAACAAGGTAACAGCAGATTAATCAGAGAAATTTTTGTCGGGATAGAGGTATGTGAGTATGACAAGCTGAAAGTAGGGGGAATTAATGAGCGGATTGTATGTTTAAAACAAAAATCTGCTCATCATCCTCCGTGCAGGAACAGGAAAATCCGAGTTTGTTCAGTAAATTTATTGAGGGAAGATTATCTGCCACAACGCCGGCTTTTACGGCTAAAAAACCTTGCTGCTTACACCAGTCAATGACCGCCATCGCAGTTTCAAGGGCGTAACCCTGACCTGCATACCGCGGGCTAACGGTGTAGCCAAGCCAGATGATGTCGTTTTCTTGTTTTAAGTAGAGATCGCCAATCAAAGTCCCGGTCGCGGTATCGATCGCCGCGAGCTGCATGCCCTGCGTAAGAGAAGCGTTTCCCAGCAACGCCTCGGCATAAGCTTCCTTTGTCAGGCCCTTAAACCCCTGGTACTGCATCCATTCGGCATCGTTGCGATATGCCATAAAAGGCTCGATATCATCGGCGTTAAACGGTCGTATCACGCAGCGTTTTGAGTAAATATTCAAAATTGATCCTGTGAAAATGGGGCGTGTAACGTCTTTTCGCCATCCTGCGACGTCAAGCCCGTGCAATGCCGATGAGTGCCAGAGAGCATAATCGAATCTCAACTTATGATTGTCTTTTATTTGCGTCAATAAATGCAATGTGAAGCCGTCCCTTTTCATCTGGAAACGGAAGGTAGACGAATACAGGCTTGAGAAGCAGGCCGCCACCAGGCTACTCATTAGGGGCGGATCAATGTGGTCTCCGGTTCCGGAGCATGCTGAACCGCTGCAGTAACGAGTGTCGCGGCCACTTGTGGTGCGGAAACAGGCAGGATGAACAGCGGGGAAGTATGCAACCAGCGTCACTGGTAAGGATTTCGAAATAAAGAGCGAATGTGGCGAACGGCCAGAGCGTAAACCCGCTGGATTTGATGATTAGCTCAAGGCCATCCCCATCAGGAAAACGTAGTGCGCTTTAATGAGAATGGCTGATTTTATCTCATTGAATAAAAGTGTTTTTTCGCTGACGTACAGGCTTAGTTTTAGGTTCCACAAAAACACTAAAGCTTTATGAGGTGCCTGACAAGGTGCCTAAAAGGTTCGGATTTAATTAGTTGGCATCAGACTTCGCGGGACAAATTGAGGGCACAAAAAAGCCCGCAGGGCTTGCGCCGTGCGGGCTTTCAGGACTTCATCGGATGACTCTGGTAATCACCGATGGAGAATTTTGGTGGCTGGCGTCCCTGTAATTAGCCATTCATTCCATTGATTTTTAATGTTATTTATACTTTGAATTTTATGTGTGGTTCTAAAAAGGAACCATAAATCGTAATGGTATGGGTTATCACGATTAGCGGATTGGAGAATTGTATCAAAAGGAAACAAATTCTTCAGTTCAACTCCCTGCTAGTAGCTGAACTGCGCAAGCAGGATCTGCTTTTCATCGATTAGTGAATGCGGTAGTTTTTCAGCGAAACTGAATTCTATCCGTAGGGCAGTACCAGCATAGGTGGAGAATGGATTTTGAACAACTGGTCACCAGAGCACACAAAAGACATCAAGAGTTGGTTTAAGATTGATACATATCGCAAATTTGAAGACCTCTCATTGCTCCAGTTTTACCATGAGATATGGGCTCGTAACTTGTTCTTTAAGGAGTATCGGGAAGAGTTTGAGAGCAGAACTCTTATGGGTTACTTCTCAAAAATTTTCAGTGGCAATCCTTTTTTAATTGAAGAAGGGCAACTGGGATACATGACTCCTGCCAATAAACTTTTTCAGCCTCCCCATTTTTTTCTAACAACTCTTGATCGCCTTGCTGAAACGAGCATCATTGCTATGCAACGCGGAGGTTTTGTTTGGGATGGTGATGACAATTATTCAATAAACAGAGATCTTCGGGAAGAATCACTTTCAGATATTATGCCAGATCAGTTTTCACGAACAGTCATGTTCGAGATTGATTTGGCAAGTGGCACAGACGAAGAGATTGCAGAGTCGCTTAAAGCTGCATTACCGCAGTGGCGTAAAATCAAAGGTATCGAACCAGATCCTTTAGAATCAGTTCGCTTTGGGTATGGAACTATCAAGAAACTCATCAGTTATCGTGTGATACCTATGCTGGATATCCTGGTGTGGGCAGCCGTTAAAAAAATCCGTGTCTCTGACGACAGGTTATCCAGACTGCTATATACAGACGATGACGAAGAAAGCGAAATGAGGCAGTCTAGCCAAATCAAAGATACCGACAGGCCTTTGGCTCTTAAATCCTGCACAACTGACTTTATCCGACAATTCCATTACTTCATGAACAAAAATAGCCATTTGAAGCAAATGAAAGTCTCTGATGTAATGAAACTATCTGATTAGAATTACATTTATAACTATTTGTTTTAATTGTTAAAATTAACTAAAGGCACCATTGTGAATGGTGCTTTTTTTTGCGATTTTTACTTTAAACCGGGCATTTTGACACTTGCTATAAAACGGGGGAATTTCAGCTACTCTCAAGTTCCCCTTTTCTGTACGGCACCAACTTCGAGAAAACCATCCTGCATAGCTACGAAGAACCTCCGCTTCAGGAGCTTCGCTCTTTTCTTTTCCCAACTGTTCGTATAGTGACTTCACCGCAACGACAAGGGATAACGAAATGAAAAATCAAGCAACCCGCCTAATACGATTACCAGAAGTTCTCGAACGAACTGGCTACGGAAAAGCCTGGATATATCGTCTGATCAACGATGGTAAGTTTCCTGCTCCTGTCAAAATTGGAAGTCGTGCAGTAGCTTTCGTTGAAAGTGAGATTGATACCTGGATTCAGTCTGTTATCGAAACAAGTCGAAATAATGTTGCTTAATTGAACTTAGGAGTGATTTTATGAATATCGAAGAATTTGTAAGCGAAGAAAACCATATGTGCAATTTATGCGGAGATCTTTTTTACAAGATCTTTGACCAAGAAGTGATTTATGACTTACCTAATAACGAGTTTAATAAAGAAATCATTTACTGGCTCAGTCAGTACCTTGTAGGAAATCTGAGAGAACCTTTAGACTCGATCTCTGAGCTTAATGCTTGCAAACAGATATATGTTTACGAGACCTGGTTATCTCTAATTAAATGTCCTGATGAATTGAAACTCCTAGCGAAGCGGATAATTTTATATCTAATGGATTAAGAGCTTTTTATGAAAATGTAAAGTTTGGCTGCATAATTTATCTTAAAACTTTACAGAATAACTTACATTATTTTGGTTGCCGTTTATTAGCAAGGCAGTGAGATAGTTTTCGAAGTATTAGGTGTACATAATATTAACTAGATCTACCAGATGATAATTTGACAAGAATAATCGTCTATCTCACTGTTTTAATTTAAATAAATATCTTAATCGATCCAAATAAATTTGTAAATCTACGAAATGCTTATTATTAATATATTGGAATTATACTTATTGTAAAGTTTAGGAGGAAAATATGTGCAGTATTTGTGTGGATTCTTTTATGTTCGAAAATGGTGAGAGATATTGTCATGTTGTAAATAAAGATACTGGTGAGCCATTGTATTATCCAAACTTGTATATAACAACACAAGTCAGGAATCGGTCAGAGTCTATATCAACAATGAAGGTTATCGCTGGGAGCATTTCATTGTTATATCGATTCTTTATGAGAAAAAATATCAATATTGATGAAAGAATTCAGAAAAGGATATTTCTGGCTCCTCATGAAATTGAAGATTTGATCGAATTCACTTCATTCAATTTTCGAGATGGCGAGAATGATAATTTTAGAAGTTCAAATGTCAAAAAACCAACTAAGTACTTTCGGATAACAACCATAGCTAACTATCTGGAATGGCTGTGCAAAATACATCTTTCTCATACAGGACAGAAGGATACTCTCAAATATATTTTAGATTTCATAAACAACATAAAACGAAAGAAACCGAGAAATAATGATAAATATAATATGGATATAGAAAAAAGTTTAAATAATGAACAATTGGATTCTTTGTTTAGCATTCTTGCACCGGGTAGCAAATTAAATCCTTTTTCAGAAAAAGTGCAAAAAAGAAACAATCTAATATTCCTGCTATTACACTGCTTTGGCCTGAGAGCAGGTGAACTTTTGAATCTGCGAATTGGTGATATAGATTTTGCAGAATCGACAATTGCAATAAGAAGAAGAGCAAATGATAAAACAGATCCGCGAGTGTATCAGCCTTTAGTTAAAACTTGTGAGAGGAAATTAATTGCTGATAAAAAGCTCATGTTTGAAATTTCAGATTATATTCTGAATGATCGAAGAAACATAAAAAATTCTAACAAACATGATTTCCTGTTTATTACTTATAAGGAAGGAAAAACTCAAGGGCAACCTATTTCATTTTCTTCATATCACAAAGTGGTGAGTGTTGTTCGTCAATCCTCCTCACTTCTAGGGGGATTGACAGGTCACAAACTCAGACATACATGGAATTATGAGTTTTCGAAAGCAATAGACAAGAATCAGGACATATCCGATGAAAAAGAGCAACAAATCCGTTCTTATCTCATGGGATGGCGACCGGGTTCAGAAACTTCAATGATTTATAATCGCAGGCATATTTATGAGCTATCGAAAAAAACTGCACTTGAACAACAAGAGCAACTATTCAAAGGAGAATTTGATGAATAATTTAATTAAAAATAAATCTGATAAAATGTCTTTGCATGAACATAAAATCGTCAGTTCGATTGAAAATAACGGAATCAATCTTACAAACTTAATATATGCTATGAACGAAAATTTGGTTTGTGGGTTTGTATATACAGTTCAATATTATTTTAATAGCAACAGCTATTTGTATGTGAAAAATATTGTTAGAAATATGGAGAGTCTTATCCGTAAACTATCTCCTACTCATATTGATGATAAGGTTCTAATTGAATATCAAAATAAGAAATTATCAAAAGCCTCAGCATCATTTCGCGTTTTACGACCATTTTTGATTAAATGGTTTGAGTTAGGATATCCGGGAATAGATGAAAGTGCGGTAGAACTGTTAAAGCATTTGGACCTAAAAATAAAAAAATCTGGTCAGTCTGTGCTTCAAGATGATCCAACAGAGGGACCATTAAATAAAGAAGAACATACTTCTTTGATTAAGGCTATGAATCATGCATATAGAAAAGGTGAACTGTCACTGCCACATTATGCAATATCACTATTGATCAGTCTTACAGGTAGAAGACCTCAGCAGTTAGTTATGTTGAAATATAAAGACCTTCTTCAAAAGAACTTAGATAATGGCAAAGTAGAATATGTAATTTCAGTGCCACGAGTAAAACAACGGGGTAAAGAACTACGATATCGAGAACTTGCAATAATATCAGAGGTTGCATCAATTGTTCAATTGCAAGCTAATCAATCAGTGAAACTTGTTGAGCAAGCTCTTGGAAAAACTCTTGATGATTATTCTAAACGAGAAGTTCCTATTTTCTTAAATGAGGAAAAACTCTCAGATTTATCCATAACAGGTTCAATTCTTCTGGAATATAATAAATTATATGCGAAGCCTACAATTGCTAATGTAGCATTGAAAAGTATTGTTAATAATGGGAATGTAATATCCAACCGTACCGGTTCGATACTAAATATTACTCCTCGTAGGCTTCGTTATACAATAGCAACTATGCTGGCTAAGAATGGGCATAATGTTAATACTATAGCTGAATTATTGGATCATTCATCTACTTCAAGTGCGGGGATTTATATTAAAAATCATGCTGACAGTGTTGAAAGGATTGATTCCGCTGTTTCAGAACAATTGTCATTTGTCGCTGATATTTTTATGAACGGAATCAAATCGAAAAAGAGTAGTCATTTCAAATTTTTTTCTTCAAGTAGATGCCAGAGTCAGAATTCAGGATTTCCTTGCAATCAATGTATGTTTTTTATTCCGATTGATCGCAGTGAGGTGAATCAACTATGAATAATATTATTTTGTTCAAATCAAAAAAACATATTCTTGTAGAAGAAAATTATAATGAGTTCATAAAATTTTGTCGCTATCAACTGTCCGGACTAACCCAAACTCAGGATTGGGAGCAGTATGCCTGGAAAGGATATGTCACATTTAGAAAAATAGGGATTGGAAATAAAATCTTTGATTCCATTGATGCAATGCACGAAGATTATATCAATTTTGCGAAAGCATATATCAGATATCAACACACATTGAAACCATTAAAAAATTATGGGGTTATTATGATGGCCTTGCGATGTCTCGAACAGGCCCTTTTGCAGGTTCAGAACACTGGTCTCATTTATAATGTTACAGCCGTTGTTTTCGATGAGGCAATGCAGATCGGGAGTAAATATTTTGAAGGTAACGTTTTGGCTAAATGTGGAATACAGCTTGAAAAAATATCAAAGTTTCTGTGTGAACATAATCTTGTGAAGTCAGGATATATCTCATGGAAAAACCATGTAAAACAGAAAGTCAAAAACAATTATCTTCCTGAGATTGAGGATTATCACCGAAGCGATAAGTTACCAGATGAAGAAGCATTGCTCGCTATTGCTGATATTTTTTCTCAAAATGATGAGTTACTGAGTCCAAGGGATAAGTTCACCAGTTCAGTATTTGCACTTCTACTTTGTTGTCCGAGCAGAATTTCTGAAATTTTAGCCTTACCTGCTGATTGTGAGATTACACAAATAGATGGCAAGGGTATCGAAAGATATGGTTTGAGATTTTATTCGGTAAAAGGGTATGGCCCTAATATCAAATGGATTCCACGGGTTATGATACCAGTTGCAAAGAAAGCGATTAGAAGATTACTTTCCTTATCACAAAATGCAAGAGCACTTGCTCACTGGTGCGAAAAGTACCCGGATAAATTTTACCGACATGAGCTTTGCCCAACAGTTGATGAAAAAGCTAAATTGACCGTTGTACAAGTTTGCCATGCACTGGGGTATAATTTATTTGATCATAAATCATGTGTTTTAAAAATTAAAAGAACGAGTTTGGATGGTGGGAAAAGTTTCTTAAACCACAATGATTACAACTATTCATTGAGTAATTTGTGGGAAATTATTAGTTCTAATTTTAGCAGAGATTTTCCATGGTATGATAAAGAAAAATCCATAAAATTTAGTAATGCTTTATGCTTGCTCAATACTGATCAATTTTCTTTATCAAGAATGACTTCAATTTTCACATTTTACAAACCTACTAAAAGTTTCTTTTTCAGTGACATACAAAGAAAAAAAAGCTATGAGATGAATTATAAAAATATATTTTCCCGATATGGATATTATGATGATGAAGGTAAACCACTACTTATTCGCTCACACCAGCCACGGCACCTTTTAAACACAATAGCCCATTATGGTGAAATGTCTGAACTGGATATAGCTAAATGGTCTGGTCGTATCAATGCGAATCAGAACAGAGTTTATAACCATGTGTCGGAAGAAGATATGTTAGATAAAATCAAAGCTATTAAATTGAATAGGAGTAATTACTGTCAAAGGGAGTCAATACCCACAAATGAATTGACAATTGATTTTGATAACCTTAATCAAGGTGCAATACACTTAACTGAATTTGGTTACTGTGTACATAACTATTTAATCAAGCCTTGTGCAAAAATTAATCATCTTATTGAATGTGATAATGAAACACCGGACATTAACTCAGTAGATAGAATTAGACTGCAATCTGTCCGAGAGAAAGTAATGCAATTAAAGAGAATAACTCAGATCGCTTATGAAAATGGTGATTATGGTGCAGACAAATGGTTGCAACACCACAAAAAAAATTTGGAAAGAATTAATAAACTATTGAATAATTGAAACAGGAGATGCATATGGCAAAACATTTAAACAGGAGTGAAATAAAGGCAATTAAACACATTATACTGACTTGGGACGGTAAAATCACATGGAGCGATTTATGTGAATCAGTTTATAAGAATCTAAACAGAACTATCACAAGGCAATCTCTAAGTGCTCATGATGAAGTTGTTGAAGCATATAGAACAAAGAAAAATTTGTCTAATTTGAAAAAATCTGGCCTTAAAAAGCCAGCTAACTTAACGATTGCGGCACAACAAATAATAAATCTTAAAGCCGAAAATGAAATGTTAAAAAAACAGAACAATAGATACAAAGAGCAGTTTAGCTATTGGCAGTATAATGCTTATAGACATGGTCTCACTATGGAACAATTGAATAGACCATTTAATAAAAAATAATAGTTGATAGGTTACACCTATTGACAAGTTAAATAAATACGATAAATATAAATATATGGTCAGGATGACTATTTCAATTATGCAAGGATGCATTTTATGGACAAAAACATCATCAATTCAGAGTTTACTCTGGAAGAGCAACTTATCATTATAATTGATAAATATATCTCAAAACGGTACCAGCCCGGAGATAAAAGTTTCTCATATCAACTTTACTTAATTTTTGTGGGATACCATTTAAAATATTTTTACCCTAAAAGGATTTATTCCAAATCCAATCGTAATATTGATAACATAATGACTATGTTTAGCTCGGTATACAAAAGTCTGACAAGCAATCTTCTACAACGATTAAATAACAAAGAAGGAGTTATTAGGGAACTAAACTCGCTTGTTAATTACATAGATAACAATCAAGAAAAAGCAGAGGAAATCTATGCTACTGTCAGAGCACAATATGAAATGAAAGTAATTGAGAAAGAGTTAACCCATGAAGTTCGCGTAAGAACCGTCAGGTTATAGGCAATAAAAAGCCCCTAAGCAGGGGCTAAAAGACTTCTTGATATAGGCTACTACTGAACTTCTTTCCAGACACCATCAGATTTGATTAGTTTTACTGGTTTTGTTTGTTTCATATTACTAATAGAGGCATCGACAATGCAGTTATAAACATTGTTTGCTTCTTCTGTGCAACTAACTTTCTTCACGTAATCGATTCTTAAAAGATCTTTTTCTGTAACTCTTGAATCAAGAGCTTTCATACTTGTATTTGTTCTATCTACAACACTTTTGAAAACATTGTATATATCGTCTTGCGATGGTTCATTGTTACATGCGGTTAGAAGGAAGGTGGTAATGATAACTGTGATAATTGAGTATATTTTCATTTTCTTATCCAAAAAACAATTAATTAAGAATGCCAGTTTTGGTGTTGTTATTGTCAGAGGAAAAAGTCCATTTACTTACAGTCTCTCCCTTGAAGTCGATTTCAAGAGTTTTAGACTGAGTTTGGGAACCACCAGTAAACAGCCCCACAACAGGAATGAAAGTCGTTGCATTGAACTGATTGTTAGACATGAAATATTTCCATTGCTCATTTCCGTCATCGAGTGTGGTTCTTGTATCAGGCTCACCTAACTTAGTGAGTAATTCCGTCTTAGTTGTTTTGTTTTTAATGATCTTTGACTGGAGGCTTTGTGGTGTTTCGTTTTTAAGGTTCTGGTTCCCTGATGTTGAACAGCCAGAAAGCAGGAAGACAATAATAAAAAAAGAGGACGTTATAAATCGGTTCATTTACTTTCTCATTTTATGTTTGCGGTTGTGTGAAATTAATTTCACCGTATAAAAACAACTCTGTCTGCATACATTCTTTTGATTTTATAGATAAGAATAATGATGCTTACGAAAAACGTAATGACTGATACAAGAGTGCTGCCGGTCCACGAAAATGCTAACCACGCGAGACCAAATGCCACGAATTGAAACAGGAATGCCACACTGAGCGGGCTTTCACCGTAAGCGACCTTTGCATGACAGCCTTTGCAAATCCGCACACCATGAGGACTTTGTGTAAAGCAGAACGGGCACTTTATTGTTTCGTTTTCCATAGCTATCCCAATCTGGAAGATTAAATGGTGCGTTTACAGAGATTCTCGATGACCGACTCGCTTTAGTAAAATTGCTTGTACCGATCGATGATTGTTACTTGATAGTTATTGTCTATCATAACTAGATTATCGATCTGTAATAACGATCAATATTTTCTTGACTAAACACAAATTTATTACTAGCAATTGAGTTAGGTTACGAAAGGTGTTTACAACTAGCTGTCTATAAACGAATTTTTCTTGTAGGTTTCAGATGATGTGTTGAATAGACTTCTGAGAAGTTTGTAGGAACCTTGTGGAGGATGCTCTTTCCATATTTTCTGAGAAGCTCTATGAGCCGTTGTAAAAAGGGAATCCAGCCGGTGAGCCTGAGATGCTTTTGCTGTTTGTCTGCATTCTTTTGAAGGATCTTTTCTACGATTTCGTTCCGTTTGTCTTCTCTGAGCCGTAGTTCCAGTTCTGCAATTTTTTTACCGATACTTTCCTTTCTCTCAGCGGTTTTCAAAACTATTGCAGGAGCAGGAGCAGGAGCAGGAGCAGGAGCAGGAGCAGGAGCAGGAACAGGAACAGGAAGAGCTTCCTTCGTCTGTATACCCTTTCGCAGAAATTCTAAGTGGTCGGGGTTGTAGTTAAGTTGCTTTTGAAGATTTGCCCAAGAGTAACCCTTGCCTAACTGTGAAGCTTTGAAAGCTATATCGCGGTATTCGAATGAGAAGCCGTTCATCTTACCGGTAGAGGCAATGTTAGCCGTCCAGCCGACTTCTGCCTCTTCCAGCCTCTTGATCAAAGTTAAAAGGTCAGGTGTATCTGCCAAACTTTTATCAATGATCTGTTGAAGGGATTTCTTGGGGCAGGGAACACCAGTTCGTTCTGATAGCATCTGTTCGTTGCGAGAGATTCTTTTCCGCTTCGGTTGCTTTGGTGTAATGGAAGGTGCTGTCTTGGTCACTGTTAGATTATGAGTGATTTCAAGCTCACTGATTATGCGGGTACTTATAAGGTTCTCATTCCTGCCAAGGTAGAGCTTCCCTCCATTGAGGTCTATCCTGCTTGCAATGATATGTATGTGCTGACCGGCAGAATCGTCATGTAGAACATAGCAACGGAGATGAGTATCACTGAACCCCATCCTCTTCATGTAGTCGTCAGCTATGGTTACCCATTGGTCATTCGCTAATGATTCACTGCCAGGCAATCGTAGCGAGTTATGCCAAACGGCCTTCTGAACATCTGGGCGAAGCTGTTTAGTGCCATTAAATTCAGCTATTAGTTCAAAGGCTGAATCACCTAACATGTTCCCGCCAATGACGATTGGATCACTTTTGTGATGTGAACCTGGCTTCAATGCATACTGGACCACACCTGAGAAGTTCTTACCCCTTTTGATCTTCTGCATACCCTTCATCGGGTTTGCTCCATATGTCAGCATTTAGCAGGTGCTGGCGAAGCTCTTTCAGTTGTCGCTTTACAGCGAAAAGCTCTGTGTAAGTAAGTTTGCTGTCTTTGCTTTTGGTGTCGATATGTGCAGCAATTCTATTTAAATTTTGTACTATGATTGTCAGTGAATTCCAAGCATTCAAATTTATGGTGGGTATGGCTTGTGTATTTTTTTCAAGTGCAAGTAAACGGAGCCACTTACCTTTACTTATCTCTCCTCTTTTAGAATTAATTATTTTCAGTTCTTTTTCATTGAAACGGACACTCACGCAATATGTACGATTGTTGAATGAAATATTTAAAGGTGTTGTAGTATCACTATCTTTTGAAAAAATATATGATTTAGAATGTTTTCTTGATATTCTCATAAATTCCCTTTTATAAAATATACAACATAGATATATATCATTTATTTTGATTGTCAAATGCATCATTTACAGAAGGGTTTTATATGAATACTATTTATATAGTATGTTATTAGAGAGATCTCGAATGAGATCTCTCTAATGTTATTTCAATAATAGAATTGTAGAGCATCTATCGTGTGGTAATCCGGGATATACTGAATAGGTAACATTTTTCCCCTGCTGAGGTAACGAGTTACCGTAAAATTCTGAAGAGTGGAAGAATAACATCCCCGCTTGTCTACCGTTGTCAATTATATGGCCTGTTTCTCGATAAGGCACACCAAAATCATAAATTGTACCGAAACGACGTGGCTCATTCGAATAACAAATAGAGTCGAATGCATCTAGAATATTCGCAGCGGTAGGCCGTTTTTGAGGGTCAGCGACAATACAATTTGTAATCAAAGCCCATAATTCTTTTTCTAAAATTGCAGAAGATGCGTGGAGCCCAATATTTTGCGGTTTTACAAGTTTTGTATTATTATCCTGGAATCTAGCGACTTCTCTAATTGCTCTTCGACCAGAGCCAAAAGGAAGTTGACCTGATAATAAATGGTAAGCAATACACCCTAATGACCAAATATCCATTTCCTGACCTGCACCTTTCCAGTCATCCCAACATTCAGGGGCCATGTAAGGTACTGCCCCTAATAGTGTTTGAGATGTTGTTAAGGTACTTTCATCTTTCTCAAAAAGTTCTATTTCAGATTCGATTTCGCTTTCAGCTAGTTTAGCAATACCAAAATCTGTTAACTTGACCATAGATAAATTAAAATCATTTGATACCATTATATTGCTGGGTTTTAAATCTCTATGACAGATTCCTACTTTATGAGCTTCATGTAGTGCTTTTGCAAGATTTTTTATTACATGGGCACATGTATGTGGGTCTAAATAATGAAATTCAGCAGACATTCTTTTGGAAAGATCTTGCCCAGAAATGAATTCCTCTATCAAAAATGTTAAATTCTCATCTTCATAGTAATCTAAAGTAGATGCAACATTGGAATGATTTATTCTGGCACCCATTTCAGCGCCTCGTTTAAATCTTCTATCCTTAGTCCCTGCTTTTGGTGTTTTTAAAACTACTTCTCTATTTAGAACAGTATCATGACATAAATATACTTCTTGCATACCGCCTGCGGCTAAATAGCGAATTATATGGTATCTGCCAATAAGTAATGTGTTATTTTCAAATGAAACTTTGGTCATAATACCACCTCTGGATGTGAAGATGAAAAAGTCATAAACCGTCTATTGCGTAAATGGGGGGCACCAAATGTCAATAGACAAGAATTAGGTAACACGGTGTTTACATTTGGTCTCATATTATTGATGAAAACATCACCATCAACGTAGGTTATTTTAAATTCGAGGCCGTCATAATATATATCTATCTCTCCCAGCGGAGCTATTTTTAATTTAACACCTTTTTGGACAGATGATAATTCATATACATTTCTTGCGTTTTCGGTGAAAATCCCTTTATGCTTGTGTATTACTAAGTATTTTGCCAATAAAGGTACTATTTCCTCTATTGTAGGGCGATTAGCTGGATTTGGACATAATGTTGCATCAATTAAATTTATTATTTCTTCTGGTAATTTGTTTTTACAAACATGAGCTATGGATTGATATTTATGTTTAGAATGTGGAGGAGTATCTAACAATGCTCTGTCAAAATTATTTTGGGTGGTGACAAGATTCCAGGCAATTATCCCAAATGCATAGATATCCATTTCCCTACTAATCCTTGCATTTTCAAAATATAATTCTGGGGCCGCATAAATCAATGTTCCACGATTGTTTTTAGTGATATAGTCATCTGTTATTGCTGATATGCCGAAATCAAAAATTTTAACGACTCCTGCGTTGGAGGCTTTAATATTTTCTAACTTCATGTCCCTATGGGTAATTCCAGCTTGGTGAAGATCATAGAGACCACTGGCTATTTGGAATAAAATTTTTAGAAATTCTTCTGGATTATTCTCATATTCTAAATAGAATTTAGAGAAATCTCTGCCATCAAGATACTCTATAATAATGCCACTGACATTCCTATTTTGATCAAATAAAACATCATATATCTCTACTACATGACGAGATCTTGCCTTAGATAAAGCGATGATTTCATTGTAAAGTTGGTCATTATTATCTGGGTTGGACATTGATTTACATAAGATTTTCCTTCCAAGAAAGTTGTCATGTAATAACCTAACTTCTCCAAATCCGCCAAATTGTAAATCCTCGCCTACATCTACATATCTATTAGCCATCATAATGTATCCTTTCTTTATAAAGATTAGGCCTTATTTGTCATTGTTTCCAATAGGTACAATTGTTATCTCTTTTGAATTAGTGTCATCTTTCTTTGATTTAGTAGGTGGTTTCTTTTTGTTTTTATATGAAAGAGAGGTTTTTTTAATATTTGTCTTTTCGTTAAGGAAACTATATTTGGTATCCCCAATGATTATATTTGAATGATTATGCCTAAAATTTTTATTTTCGGTAGTGAATACAGGATTTGATGAAAAAGCAATAATCGAAGAATTATCGGTTCCACCGCACCAGGTCGCTAAAGCCAATGTTCTTCTTACTACATCTAAAGAATTAGCTGCATTTTTTATAACTTTTTCGAAAGATGTCTCAGAATCTTTCCATGCACCATCGCTTACTAAAATAAAACCTTCATTGAAATATGACTTATCATAGAAAACAAAATTTAGATCGTTACTATTACGATTGGATTCACCCAAAGCCTGAGATAGTGTGCCCTTCAAGCCAAATGCTTCCAAGGCGGTTTTATCTTTAATATTTAGTTTACTAACTTCATTTTCAATAGTGTCATCACAACTTATTTGTGTTAGTGCCTTTTTAGATGGCTCCCAAGAAAAAATTCTACTATCACCAATGTTAAGTGCATAGATTTCACCAGACGAGGAAGCAACTAACAAGCTTAAAGTTGTAGCTCCATCTCCTAATAATTTATCTTGTATAGTTTTATCGGCATACAGAACAGCATTCTCTATTTTTTTCTGAAGATGCTCGTTTGTATTTTCTGTACTTAAATATCCGAATATAGTTGCGATAGCTAATGAAGAAGCCAAGTCTCCAAAGGCAGAACCTCCGACACCATCACAGAGAATTGCACAATAAATGAGACTATCATTAAGGGTGATAGAGCCAACAGCCAACCTGTCTTCGTTCCGCTTTCTCTTTAAACCTGGGTGTGTACCTAAAGCACCATCAATACCTTCAATTTTGTTTGTTACACCTATTCCAAAAATATTACTGCAAAGTTCTCTAAATATTTCCTGTTCTATAAAAGTTTCAAGAGAACTATAGATACCAAACTGTTGTTCATTCATTCTAATCTCTCGTCGGTACTTGGATTCTATCTGATAATTTATCCCTTCTTCTACTTACGGTCAATCATACTGGTAAGGTTGATATTGTGACTGCAAGAATATACTAAGAAGTTGTTGTAAAATTCATAAAAATCAATAAGTTATGATTGTGAAGCTAAATGGGTTACAAAAATTTTTAACAAATATGAAGTAAAGCTGAGTCTAATCATGCAAAAGTTAGAACAACTTTCTATGATTTGAGAGTCAAATTATTAATTTTAATTCTTTATTTTTTCAACCGAAGGGCGAAAAACAAGGGAACAAATAGAAGCATAGCTTCTATTTGTTAGCCCTTGCTTATTCTATAATTTACTTTCTCTTGACAATGGATTGAACTGATGTATACCTAACTGTAAAAGCTATTAATGAGGCTATTCTTATGAAGAAAATTATTTTGATAAATATAATTTGTATTATACTACTCACTTTGATAAGTCATCCTAAAGATATGATTGAAATGTATATATGTCATACAGCAAGTCTAATCATAACTTTAAGTGTTTTAATGTCACCATTGATCTATCTTAGAGCTAAAATCAACTAACGCCAAATCCTTGAAAAAATATCTTTGGGTATTTTGTTTTTAATATTAACAAACGGTCTAAGGTATTTTCTTTTGTTTTTGAAAGACTTTGAAATTTGTCGTAATTTTGTTCTTTTTTGTTGCTCAGAGACCCATTCTTCTCTGGCTGTAAATAACTCACTAAAAGCGACTAAACATTTTATTGTATAAAACATTATAAAGACTTCGATTACTCCAAATTTAGCTGGGGAAAAAATATGATCATGGCTGTTTATGAATAAATTTATAGATTTTAAATGTAACTGATCATTTATAAAAAAAGGTAAGACTAAAAAACTTGCTCCGATTGTTCCTGACAGGATAACAAAAAAATCTGCCATTTTCTTTAAGTAATCCTTCATTTCATGATAGCAGATCATGAATAAAGTAAACCCAGTGAAAAGTGGTAATAAATAAGCTATTACTGAAAAAATAGGTCTAAAAAAATAACCGGCTAATATCATTACGAACAGTGTAATATAGGGTAATCGATACGCAAATGTAATTCTTTTTTGGATGGTATTATTTCTATACGTTCTTCTAGAACTAATCACTTTACCAGTTTTAAGATCAACAACAGTACGAAATGGATAATTTGATTTTAGGATTTCTTTGCCTAAATCATTTAATGGAAATACTACTGTAAAGTAGGACTTGCCAAAGATTTCTTCTTCTTTGGTTGTAATGTTATCAACATCAATATGTTCAATCATTTTATTTTTTTTATGATATTCTGTTGCTTCTATAATGGCTTGTTTATCATCAATCATTTACTCACCCATTTAAGTGAACCATAAGATAATATCTGAGAATCAGGAAGTTAATCTTCAACTGATGAGTCATAGGGATAATCCCAAATTTTCCTATTTATACCGTTGGTAGAGCAAACTCTAAAGAACAATTGTTGAAAACCATTATGAAAATATTTTAAAGATTCCTTATTATCATCTTTTCTCAACCAATTTCTGGTGATCATTTTAAAAAAGTCAATGTGTGAATTGAAAACTGATTTATTCAGTGCTCGTTTCAGACCTGCTGTTGATTCGCCATTATCTCTTTTTTGTTGTAGTTTTTGTTCAATCGATTTGATTTTAGGCTGAATAGCAACAATATAATAATCTTTTGTAAAACCATTATCTATAATGTCAGTATTTTCCCAAAAGGAAGCATCATCATCATTAAAAATTTTCTCACAATGCTCAAATATTAAATCTTCTGGTGATTTAGAACCAGGTAAAGAAATTATACCTTTTCTTAAATCTGGTCCATGATCACCATCTAATACACAAATTGATTTTAAGGAAGTTTCCATAAGATGCGGATCAGAAAAAATCGTTTTCAGATTATCAGCACCTATTGAGCATTCAACTAAATGAAAATAATTTTCGACGATGGCGAACTTAGCATTTTTTTGTATCCAGAAGGAAAAAATTTCACGTAATAAGAAGCGGGCTTCCTCATCTTCTGTGAAAATAGGGATTTTATTTCTGGTATAAGTTTCATCTTTAGATTGAGTTTTAAGATGCATTGTTATTTTTAGAATATCTGGATCTTCTAACAATAAAGATTTTGTAAAATTATTGATTAAGTAAATAACATGATATTTCTTATGGAATGCATGTTCCAAAAGTGTTAAACTATGCGTGGTAAAGAAAACTTGAATCTTATATAGCTTTGCATATTCAACTATTTTATCTAATAACCTCATTTGTAGTGAAGGGTGTAAGGTTGCATCAAATTCATCTATTAATAAGATACTTTCTTTTTCCGCTGTTGAAGATATCAATGATTCAAAATAATACCTTAAACTCACTAAAGCTTTTATTATTATAAATAAATTATCCTCCCCAGATGAAATAGTATTAGAATCAACATCTGGGTTATCAGTGTCAAATAGTGGACCCGATTTAAAATCACCAATATTATTAGTTTCAATATTAGTAATATTTATACCTAAAAACTCTTTATAGATATCTGATATGTAGGAGACGTATTGAGTAGGTAAATTTAATGGAATTTTAGATAGATCGCCATCTTTAGTTTCTCCAATTGGAAATAGTCTTGATAATCCCAAATATAATACTGGCTTGGATGGTAAGGATTGCTTTGGACCGCCTCTTGGGTATAAGGGCTTTATGGCATATCTTTGTGCCTCATCAGGGTTTGTAGAATTGTGTTTTCTGAAACTAAGAATACTTCCATCTAAATAATTTATTGAGAATAAGTTTCCTTTTGTTCCCTCCGCAGGGTCTGTATAACTTTTAGATTCTCTGACAATAGCTTCCATTTTTGGGTTTGCTATTCTGTTTATAGCTTTGATAACTTTCAAACAATTATTATTAGAATAATTAGGAGACCTTACTTTTGGCATCTGAAAACCATTACTAATCAAGTGTAGTAATGTCGTTTTACATGTACCATTTGTACCTGAGATGATGTTAACATCCTTATCGAATGAAAAATCGATATCGATAAGTTTCTTGAATTTTTTGAAGCTAATATCTTTGATCATTTCAACTCATCCTTAAAATCAAATCTCAGGGATATTTACCCCGTCATTATAAATAATAACTTCAAGCCCTTTCTTTTTATCCTGAGCCGTATAACTTAATGAATAATCAGCCATGTTAAGACCCCGATAGATTTCTCTTATTTCATTAACGTTATCGTAAGAAACAATCCAGGGAAGTGTGATATTTCGCAAGGTTTTAGCAATTTTAACATGATCATCATGCTGATAAAAGTTGCGATATAGTTCGGCACCCTTAACATAGTAGGGAGGATCAAGATAGATTAGGCTTTTCTTAGGTAATGAGCTTTTTTGAGCCATCAGAAAATCTACTGCATCAAGATTCGATACGTGAATTTTATCTTTATAGGTGCCTATTAGCTTTATTCTTTTGATTAAATCCTGTTTATTAAACCTTGCATCTAATTTCCACTTTCCTTTTTGTTCCTTACCTCCAATGACACCAGCTTTAAGAATGCCTGAGCGATTTGTCCTGTTCAAAAAGAAAGTAGATAAAGCGACTTCGAGCATACTATATTTATCGTTATTAAGCAGTATGTCTCTTTGTTGATGCCAGTTCTCAATAGTTACGGGGATTTCGTAAATCATTTCACACAATGATTCGTTATGATTTACAACAGCAGACCAAAAAGCATAAAGTGCAGGGTCGATATCATTTATGAAAATGTCCTCAACAAGACCGTTGAGCAGCAAACCTAATGCCACACCTGCTCCGCCTGCATAGGGTTCCGCGTAGCAGCCTCCGACTAAGTTGTTGAAGCGAAGAATTTGCTCAATGTGTGGAGAGAACTTTGCCTTACCTCCAGGGTAACGGAGGGGGGTTTTGAATTGTGACAACTTTGGCACCCGCATTAGGTCAAGAAAATGATGTCAATCTTACCACAACTTAGTTATCATTTTCTAGATGTAACATAGGTTTTAGGTATCATATAGCAATTATTTGAGGGATCATTATGAGTAAAAACCTGTCATATATGTTAAATTTTTTATATCAAATAAAAAACCACCCAGATATTCTTTCTTACAGAAAAGTTGAGCTTAGTGACGACTACGGGGCTTCACTTGGTGATTTTAGACCAATACAGATAGGTATCGGTCCAGATAATCGAATGTCAGCAAATAGAGTTGTCATGGATCTATGTTTGTTTATGTTGATAGATGCCTTAATAGATAGGGATAATCCAGACCTTATTGGCGAGGATTTTATAACCAAATATAAAAAACTTGACACTGAAACAACACATTTATTTATACAAAAAGAATGCTTTCGATTAATTAGATTAATTAGGAATGCAATCGTCCATGATAATGAGGCTATTACTTTTGAAGGTGAATATAAAAAAATCAAAGAAGATGAAGTAGGTATACCCACTTATCAAGACACAAGAAAAATGCTTGTCAATTTGAAAGGGAAGAAAAAAGACGAAAAACTTGATATGTATCTTTTAGGTAAAGAGTACTTAAATTTTATTATTTGGTTTTTAGTTTTCGAACAAGTTCCTCAAGGATATAGTTTATTAATTTTGAAGAGTGCTTATAATAAGTTATTATTAAATATAAATTCCATTTCAGATAGAATGGGAGACTCTATAAAAGGATGTCCGAACCTTTCATCCTCTGTGCTATTGAAAAGCTTCAATAGATATGTCATCTTTAATGCTATTATCACGGAGGATGATGAAAATATTTGCATAAAGATTAAGGATTATTCCTCATTTTGCTGCGACTACTACTGGGAAATTGGTTCAGAAGTTTATTTATTACCTCTGGAGGCCTTGGTTATAGATAGTGAAGGGTTAGGGAAGGTAAGCAAAAATAAACTCCCTGAGTTCAAAGTTTCTAAAGTATTTTTAGCTAAATATTTAAATAAATCGATTTAATGAATTGTTATGCTCCATTGAAGTTAATTTATATAGTGCCCTGAAAGATTATTTTAGGGCACATATGAAATATGATATGGATAAACAATTTTAACTAAATCAATTCCGGGATTCTTTATGAGCTTAATAGCTACCTAGATTTCTTTTAATGATTTCTATGCAGCAATAATCTTGAATCTTTGGCCCTGTACATAATTACTCCACCACTGCATGAGAGCAACTCGTTCTGTTAAGTATTCTGCTCGATTGTAAGCTGCAATTATTTCATCCTTCTTTGAGTGTGCAAGAGCAGCTTCGAGGACATCTGTTCTGAACTTTCCAGACTCCTCTGCGGCCGTTCTTGCTATAGAACGCATTCCATGGGCTACAAGCTCTCCACCAAAGCCCATACGGATTATGGCCGCATTCGCTGTTTGTTCATGCATATGATTGAGTGGAGCTTTGATACTGGGGAAAACCCACTCTCTGTGCCCACTGATGGCTTTCATTGAATCCAAGACTCGCAAAGCTTCTTTGCTTAGTGGAACTTTGTGAGGCTTCTTCATTTTCATAAACTCAGCCGGGATGTTCCACATCGATTTTTCAGTATCTATATCGGCCCATCTCGCACGAACGGCTTCCCCTGGACGAACCCAGGTCAGCAATTGCCATTCAATCAGCAATCTTGTCTCCATACGAACTGAGGCATTGTTTAACACCATTAGGAAGCGGGGTAACTCGGAAGGGGGCAATGCTGGCATATTCTGTTTTTTAGGCTTACTGAACCGTTGCCCAAGGTTGTCAGCCGGATTGAACTCGATAAGTTCTTCAGTCGCGGCCCAGCGAAATATTTCATTTAATCGGGAAATGATTCGCCGTAAGGTTTCGAGGACTCCTCGTTGCTCAATAGGGTCGAGATGTTGCTTTAAGAGTTTGGGTCGGATCTCATTGATAGGAACCTTACCCAAGCCGGGAAATATATTTCTCTCCAAGCTTCGCCAGATGTCTTCTGCATGGTCTTGTGAGATACCAGAGGTCTTTACCTTCTCATCCAACCATTTCCTTGCCACGGCTTGGAGAGTGTGTTCAGTAGCATTCTTTAAGGCATTAGCTTTATCGTTGTTATGAACTTGGGGATCAATGCCATTAGCAAGCAAGGAAAGGTATTCATCTCGTAAGGCTCTGGCTCTTGCCAGTGTAAGGTGAGGATAGGTCCCAAGGCTCATTTTGGTTCTTTTTTTACTCACTGGCACTGCATACCTGAAATACCAATTCTTCTTTCCTCCTTTCGAGAGGGGAGCGATTCGTAGTATCAAACCATCTCCGTCAAACAAGTTGATTTCTTTGTCGGCTGGCTTGGTGCTTTTGATTTCAGTGTCAGTGAGCTTCTTAGCGATTTTTGCCATTTTGGGACCCTCGGTTTTTGGACCCTTCTTAGTGGGTCCCATTCAGGGTGCCATATGTGATAGTTCTCAGCAATTCTCACTGGACGACAATAGACGTAAAAAAGCCCGCAAGGCTGATTCCATGCGGGCTTAGTAGACTTCATTGTACTTCAAACAACTAAAAAGTGGTGGAGCTGGCGGGAGTTGAACCCGCGCCCGAAAATTTATAACCTCATGATAAACAGTGATAAAAAAATTTAGCGTTTTGCTGCGGATCCTTTACGGCTCCTTTGAGGTTCCACCGCTGACCAGCTTGGGTCGTTTTTCAGTGTTGCCGTCATACTCCTTCAGATAGCGTCCATAATGCCTGAACAACATTTCTGGCCCTTTATGTCCCATCTGTGATGCCAGCCAGAACAGGTTAGCGCCTCGACTTATATGTCGGGTCGCGAACGTATGCCTGGTCTGGTATGGATTGCGGTACCTGATCCCAGCTTTACGTAAAGTTGGCACCCAGGCTTTCTTTCTTATCGCATCGGCACCCGCCCATGGTTTTTCTGTCTTAGGATCCTCAAAGATCGTTGCATCTTTCATAAAGGTGAAAGGCTTCTGAGAAGTCAGGGCATACAAGGCTTCTTCGGTCAACTCAACTTTACGTGTTCCAGCTTTAGTTTTCGTGCCCTTAATTACCCCCACTACGCTGGCATTTTGCACATGCGCTGTTTTGCCGATAAAGTCGATATCGCGCCAACGGAGGGCGCAGAGTTCAGAACTACGTAGCCCGGTTTCAATTGCAAAGCGGAATATGTTTTCCCACTGCTTATTACCCGCAGCATGCAAAAGCGCTTCAACCTCGGCCGGTGAAAGCGGATCAACAATATAATCACTTTCATCCTCGGTTTTACTGCTCTGGTAGCGCGAGGCTGTCACCAGTGAAACAGGGTTAATCTGCAATACACCATCAGTCACAGCTTCATCCAGTGCTGAGCGTAGGAATGAAAGTTGGTTCCTAATCGTCTTTAATGTCGTTTTCTGACTCTGGATCCATGTTTTTAAAGCAGCAGGTGTTAATTCGCTGGCAGGAAAAACGTGAAGTGATGCCAGAGCATTTAAACATTTCTTATATCCGCCGATTGTTGAAGGAGATAATTTTCTCGTTTCACAAATTACAAGATATTCATCGAGATAATTTTTTACCGTTTTTCCTGTTGAAGCATTACCAAATATTTTAAGTCGTGCCGAACGGGGAAAGTGTTCACCATAATTGAATGTACCACGCTCAATTTTATTGTGAATTTCGCCGAGTGTTCGCTCGGCGTATTTAAGGTTTTTGCTATTAACTTCAAGGTTTGATAAAGGTTCCCGGCATTTCACCCCCTTATAGGTAAAGGTAATATTGATAGTTTCCCCAGTACTATGTTTCCTGATCGTTACGCCGCGCGGGAGTTTAGGCGATTTTGTCGAGCCCATTTTGCAACCTCACTAAGATCTATCCATCTTTCCTTAACGCCTTCGACCTTTAGCACCTGTACCCCTTCACGCCATACGCCGCGTTGGATGCGCTTATTTATGGCATCAGGGGTTTCGCCTGTCTCTTTGCAATAAGTTGAGATGGGAACACAATCGAGGCTCAGCATAGATTTCTCCATTACCCCGGCTGCACCCGGGGGAAATTATTAAATAACTGCGCTTTTTGGCGCTGGTGGTGCGACCGCGCTCATAGCGGTGAATCATCCCCCAGCTTCGCCTTTAAATCGCCAGTGACAAACCAGGCTGGAATTTCTCCGGCATTATTAGAGGATCGCCCCTGCGGTGAGGTGAATGACCCACGCACGGGAATTAGTTTGATGAGGCTGACACATCGGCCAATTTCTTCAATGGTGCGCATCACTTCACCTCCTGCGGGGCGGCTGCGAAGTGATTAATGGCCTTATCCCAGATTTCTTTGATGGTGGTCCAGTCAATCGGCATGGTGCTCGTCCAGGTTCCCTCGCCGCTGCAGTCGTCGCACCCTTCACCAAAACACTCATGGCATGTCAGCGTATATTCAAGATTGAATTCCCCGAGAAGCGCTGCTTTTGCACCGTTCTCAGCGGTTAGCCTCATCGGCACCATCACGTACCCCTCTGGAATTACCGTGGAGTTGCTAGCATTTGGATGCAGAGCGCGAATCCCTTCGGCTAATTCTTCCAGGGTGGATGAATATCCGCGCTGGGCATCATTGCCGAACTCGAACGCTCCGGTATCAGGATTAGACCATCCATGCTCGCTGTCGTATGCCTCACGCTGCTTATCTATCCATTTGGCGGCGGCTTCAATGCCATCGCGATAGAAAGTGACTACTGGCGCTGGCTGCTCTTTGATGTGCAAGCGAGGTTCACCGTCTTTCGGCTCAGGCCATTCGCGCTGTTTGTTCACTGCCAGCTTTTCGATCATCGCCTGGGTAATCTGTTCGTCGGTGATACCGGCACGACGCTGGGCATCCCACATCAGGAATTGCATATCAGCCCACTCCGACAGGTCATCTGGTTCCGCTGCGGCCTCCATAGCCTCTTTTGCCAGATGCTTCAGTGGTCCAACAGGGCCGACATTACCGAATGTTGCCTGTGACCACTCTGAGTGCTCGCGGCGTACCTGCTCTCGGTCCTTTGCTGGTTGCGCTGGCGGATAATTTGCCAGCATCCAACTAATGACGTAGTCGTCCTTGAACCGCTCAACCGGAAATCCTTCATTCCAGTCACGGAAGTGATAGATAACTTTTGCCAGCTCAGGTTGAAGCGCCACCGGCTCGTTGTCCATTGCGGCCAGCGCCATGCGAGACAGCTCCTCAGCCTCTTCAGCTGGCAGCATTACGTTGCTTCCGGCACCGTAGGTTTCACGCCATGATTTAATTTTTTCCAGGCGCTCTCTGGTTATGGTCGATTTGGTCATGGTTGGCTCCAGTTATCCTCGATAGCCACGCCCAAGCGGTGTAGCCAGTCTGCAAGTTTGAGCATCGATTCGCGGTCGCTAAGTCCTTCCGGAAAGTCTTTCAGTTCGATAGTCGGTATAAAGCGACCGAAGCTATCGCGCTCTACCGTTAGAAATTGCTCCAGAACAGTCTGCTGAATGCGGCTGTTATGCCGCACCAGGTAAACATATTTGGAGTCTTTGGCTTTAGGCTCGTAGAGATACTCGGTCAGTATCATCTGGCTTCTGGTGCGATCGGTTCCTCTCCACATCACTCAGCCTCCACCTTGATGCCAGCGGCGGTCAGCGCCGCTAGAAATTCGTCAACTTCATCACGCATGTATATTCCAAGCTTCTCTCCGCCGACTGTGATATGCCCCGGCCGCATCGGTTTCACGGTGACGGTGCGGGACTCCAGCTCGGCGATGCGCTCTTTTGCCACCAATAATTCAGCAGCAATTTCACGCCAACTTTCATAACTGGCCTCAAGCTTGTCCCAATCAGGGTTGAAGTTGGCAAGCTCAGACAACTGGCCTTTCAGAAACGCATTACTCTTCTGCGCCTTCTCCAGCGCCTCTGCCATCTCAGCGCCAGCCGCTTTCCATGCCTCCCACATTCCCTCAAGCTCTGAGTCGTCATCGTCAACCTTATAGCCTTCCCCATCGCGCCAGTGCGACCAGCCAAAACGCGGCGGATTGCCGTTATGCTGGGTGCGCTCCCACCACGCTTCGAATTTCTCTCTCTGCGCCAGTTCGGTGATATCAGTTGTCATGCTGCACGCTCCCGTTTAATCACCATGCGCTCGAATGCGGTGCAAAATATTTCCGGATCTTTTTCTACGCCTATAAACCGGCGCCCTGATTGCTGACACGCAACGCCAGCAGTCCCGCTACCCATAGTGAAGTCCAGTACTGTATCGCCATGATTGCTGTAGGTTTCAATCAGGTATTTCACAAGCGCCAAAGGCTTTTGCGTTGAATGAAGAGCTTGTTTTTGCTTATCACTAGAGAATTTCTGCACATCTCGCGGATAGCGGCTTGTTGAATCGTAAGTGACTTTTTTCAACGCCTCGCCATAGACATCAGTATTCGGCGTGCCTCTTGTTGCAGTTTTTCTGGCGTGCCCATGCGTCATCTGTGGGTTGTATGTCGGCTGCTTTCTGTAAAAAACCTCAATATTTTCATGTGCACGAAGAGGTTGTTTTTTCGCATTCAGGAAACCTGTAGCGTGTGGCTTCTCCCAAATCCACTCCGACCGCCAGTCCCGCAGATTGCTGTTAATCAGCACGCTGGTGAACGGCTGAGCGGAAAACAGCACAATAGCGGCGCTGGGCTTAGCGATGCGGTAGAGTTGCTCCCACATCAGAGCCAAGTCGAGAACAGAATCCCAGCGGCACTGAGTGGTACCGTATGGGATATCAGCACATACCAGGTCAACGGTACCGCTGGCGATTTTCGGGAATACGTCGAAGCAATCTGCGTTGTGAAGGTAGATCATTTGTCGGCCCCCTCGCGCAGCTGCTGGGCGTAGTAGTCACGCAGCGCACAGGCCGCAACAGAAATAAGCGTGTCAAAATCACAAACAACCGTATCGCCGTTGTGCTGTTCTGAATTTGCGATCACCTTAAGAGCGCTCACCAGCGGGGCTGCAGCATCAGCCTTAATCCCGGCTACGATGCGATCGGTGGCGGGGGTTGCCACCGAGTCAACCAACCGGTAATTGCATGTTTGATAGGTGTGCTGGCTATCGGAGGTATGCAGCCCTTGAGCATCGAAGCCTTGAGCCTGTTGAATCACGACACCCCATGACACGCGCTGAACATCTTCGCTCCAGCCGTCGTCTGCGTCCTCACGGTAAGCGTCAATCTCTTCCTGCGCTGTATCAATAGCGTTCTGCTTGTCTTTGAAATAATCAAAACCGTATTCAGGCGAGTATGCGAAGTAAGTTACGCCAGCCTTTAGCCCCACATTCTCCGCAGCCACATCCAGATATGCTTTCGCCAGCGCCATAACCTTTGTCTCTTTGATCGACAGCTCGCCCGCAGACTCAAGCGACTGAATGAGCTCGTTTACTGTTTCGATGTTCATGCCGTCACCCATTCGATCATCATGCATACGCCCCAGGTCACAGCGACTACTGCAACCCACCCGATAACACTGACCAGTGCAGCAAACCAGAGAAGGGCGCGCCGGCTGTAATTTTCAGGTTCAAAGTTCATTGCGCCTCCCCAATTACCCAGCGCAGAGCCTCGGCATATTCGCCGCTGGCATCTTCAAGGGCTTTAGTGATTTCCTTACGCGATTTGATGCGCGGCTTTGCCTCACCGAGAACCTGACGCTGCCGACGGGATTTTTCATGGCCTTTGGTACCAGCTGTCGCCAGCTCGATTTCTGCCACTTTTGCCCGCTGCTCTTCAGGTGGGAGCGCGCCAAGCTGACGCGCCTGGGTAACGGTAACTGTGCCAGACTCGACCGCTTCACGAACAGCCTGGGTAGCATCGAGTAGTGACAGCGTTGCACGGACAGTCTGAACGCTACAGCCAAACAACACCGCAAGGTCGTCCTCGTCATGACCACGATCCAGCGCGTCTGACATTTTCTTAGCTCGACCTAATGGCGTATCAGGTCGGCGGATTTCGTTTTCGCTGACCATATATTTGGCCATTTGGTTTGCAGACCCACGCTTAACGACTCCAGGAACAAGCAGCGGTGTTTTGCCTTCTTTCAGCAGGAGCTTATTGGCTTCCAGCGTATGTTTAACGCGCTGACGACCGACAACCACACAGGTGAGCCCCTTTTCAGGGTCTTTCCAGACAATAATCGGCTCAAGAACACCCAGCTCCTTGATATTCAGCACCATCCCTTCATCGATCGGCAGATTGACTCGCTCATCGTAAAGCGGGTGGGCCTTGTCAGTGACAATATGCAGATTTTCCGGCTCGAACATCAGAACGTTTGTCTTGCCGCTGGCGCCATAAGCATCGATCGAGTTTTTAGCCATTTCTGTTTTCCTCGCTCAGGTTCGCTATCATCGCGGCCATAGCGGTGTTCTGGTCCATTGCCTCTGTAAGGGCGACAAAGGTCACATCCAGCCTTGACGCTATGTCTTGCATTAATTGTGCTGCTGCTGGTGGTAGGTCAGGTGCTGCAGCGTATGCTGCAGCAACCAATTCTTTCACTTTCACGTGTGCCATTAGCGCCGCTCCATCAGTTGGTTAAAGCGGTTCATGAACAGGCCATAAGATTGACCAGGGCGGACGGGATTAATCACAAATTGGTCGGTGGGAATAATACCGTCGAGCATCGGCCAGTGGGTGCCGTCGTCGATCTCAAAGTCGCGACGTTCGCTGGCGAGCATCACAAGGTCGGCATACTTTACGGTCGGGTGCTGCTCAGCTGGCAGGCAGAATTTTTGACGGATAGCAGCATCAACCCGATCCTCAATGGCGCGGTAGTCCGGGAGCAGGCGCTTAAGCGGTGCTGGAATATCCTGCAAATAAGCCTCTGCGGCATCGTGCAGTAGTGCTTCAAGAGCAAACTCCTGTGGTACCAGGTGGCTGGTTAACACGCTGTGCTGACCGACGCTGTAGAACTCCGGAAGATGGCCAGCAAAGCGGCAAATATTCGAGAGCGCGTTAGCGATATCTTCGATCTCAATGGCATCCAACTGGATATCGAGATAGTTAAAGTGCTTGCCTGTGAACGTTTGAATAAAGCTCATCGTATTTCTCCATTTAATTGCGCTCTGCACAGCGCTGATTTTTAGGTGTAGGAATCCCTCGCCGGGTGGCGATTAATTTCAGGATTACGCTTTAATAAATCCCCGCAACGACGGGGATTTAATGGAGAGCAATCAGGCTTTGAAGTTGCCGATAAAGGTTTCTACCGGCTTGCCGTCGAACTTGCCAACCAGAAGATCACGGAACTCATTAGCGATCGCTTCTTCCTGGGCCTCCAGTTGGACAATTCGCAGAACGAACACCGGGTCGCTACTTTTCAGCAGACTGTTGCGCAGACTGAAACGACGTTCGCCCAGGCCTTCATAGGGTACACACTTAAACTCAAACGCGACCGGCATAACATCTTTACTGCTGGCTTCGATACTTTGCATCAGCGATTTTTTGCCGCTGAAATCACCGTCTTCATGATCGGCGGCATTAGTTTGCTGGATAGTGACACGGCGAACCGCCTGCGCTGCCTGTGCAATTTTCATTGTCTGTCCGTCAGCATCGAACGCAGTGAGATAGTCGCTCCAGTCTTCGAGCCATTCGGCGATTTGCTTCTGATTAAGGTGATCGCCGTTGATCGCCAGTAACGCGCGGAAGGGCGCTGTTTTCTTTAGCTTGATCGAGGCGACGTTATCAGCGTGGCCGGGATTATCCAGCGTACCGATGTTGAAGATAGAACGAGCCAGCATGTTATCGGCATCAATAAAGCAACGTGCTTTTTCTTCTTCCAGGGCATAAGCGACAGAATAGCGAACGAAATCATCAATGCTAGTCGTGTCCATGGCACCGCGGAAACGGAAACGCTCAAGAGCAAAACGCTCCAGGCTTTCAATGCTGGTATTCTGCGGTAGCAGGGCGGTCGGACAGGCCAGGCCGGGGATATCGTTCAGGTGATAACCGGAAAGCACCAGATCTTTAACCTGCTGAAAAGTACCGCTGTCTAACTGAGACATAAAAATTCCTTATTTACTGATTAGCGAAGTGGTATCAGTGAATTTGTACGTGCGGTTCACTGAGCCGCTTTAAGCTTTCCGTCCACCGCGCCGGTGATACCGAAGAGTTGCCCCTGATCCTCCTGCAGGATAGTGAGCTTGCCGCCTTTGTTAACCCACATTGGTGTTTCGGTGGTGTCCTCTTCCGACGCTTTGCCGCGGGGAGTAGGAGTGCTGTAGTTCAGCTTGTGCTTAATCTTGACGCGCTTCTCTTCAACAGAGTTGCCCATACGCTCAAAATCAAAGGTGAGGACAACCTTGCCTTTGTTGCCATTGTTCAGAACGCCGAGCGCGGTGGTATTAAGAGCCGCCGCAATCTTGTTCATGAATACGCCGGCGTCCAGTTCACCGAGGAAATCGGGCACTACTGTCATGCGATCATTACTCATGGTTTTACCCTCTCGAAAGGCGGCTGCCACCGCCGGGAATTTCTCCGTACACAACACAGAAGAGCACCTGCGGTTAGGACGCCGCCCGGGTGGATTAGGTAATGAGCCCGTCGCCCGGTGATGCTCTTTTGTATTGTGTAAAAAGGGCGGTTATCCATCAGAACGTTATCCTCTTCCTCCTTTGGATAGTGGAAAACTGGATAACCGCCAAGACTACACACAGCACAGTTAACTAGGTTGTGGCGGTGGTGCCTCCACCTGCCGGGTTAAGCCATAACCGGCGACGTACACTGCCCGGAAACGCATTCCATGAACGGGTTGGCTCGCCACGTGCGCATAGCCGCAATTACCACAACGGAGAGAGCACTCCGATCTTCTACCAACGCCCCGTCGTAGCTTTTCGGCGCATCCACATGGCGCTTGGGTTTCAGCCTCGTGTGGCGGGAATGCTCTTACCTGTTGTGTCCCGGACTCTTCCCGGGCGTCACACCTTTTCGCCGCGCTGGTGGGGCGCACGTCGTGCCTGAAACACTTGGCTTGCACATTCCAGTTGTCCGGATAGCGCATGGAACTTCAAGGGAACCATCCGGGCTGCTAACGCTGCATGTGCCATACAACGGTTGTGAATATTGCCGTTCACAACTGGAAGCGCACTCCTTCAGTTACAAACCAGTCCCCACGACGGATGAAGATGGAATGCGCTTTCATGTTGTGTACGGTTCACCTACCCCGGTCCGGCGGCGCCACATCGCCGGGGCAGATGCAAAGGATCGTTACGCGATCATTCGGCTTGTTGATATGGCCGGAAGTATCAAGTCCCGACATCGCGGATTCTGCTTCTCCGCCCCGATTTCACCCCCGCTATTGTTTAGCGCGCAAACCGAGAAAATCGCCTTCAACGCTGTCGGCTTTCGCCATGTTCGATCAGGTATCTTCGGGCGGGGAGCCGGCGACCAACCGGCACAACCCCTACAGTATTAATCCAGGTCTACTGGACCCTCGACGCCGTGGGTTAAACGGCTGCTGTATGTCGGGTGAGTTTCTGTTGCTGGTGGTCAATCCAGCTCCGCAACCCCTCCCGAAGACACCTGAGGTAATTAAATTGCCTTAGCCGGCAGGCCGAGGACGCTACGCATTTCTTTTTGAGTGCGAATGGCTATGGCGATCGTTAGGTCAATATCTCCGCGGTAAGCTGTGCCATCTTCACAAATAATAAGAGTGATTGATTTTTTGCCTTTCTTGCTTACCTCGAAGCGATGCGCTTTACGGACTACATGACAGCCGTTTGCTAATGCGTCCTTGATAAGGTTTTCAATGCCTTTGCTCGCCATGTTCTGTTCCTATTTGGTTTATCTGTTAGCGAATCATCCCGGTCTTCATATGCCCCGGGCGGCTACTTCGTGGGCGTCCTGCCTCTTCGCTGTTGATAGATGAAAATCTAACTTAACTTAGTTTTGTCGTCAAGAAAAAACACCAAACTTTTCTTAGCTTGGTGTCGAAGGGAGATTAGCTTAGATCAGAGCTCGTATTGAACGCCTTTAACCACACCAATAATGACGCAGTTACCATTGATGGCGATGTTAGGATAACGGGGATTTAGCGGGACAAGAAATTTTTGCGGACCGTCTACAACCAGTTTTTTGACCGTGGCCTCGTTGGTCCCATCTATTCGTGCAACTACAATCTTTCCATGAATGGGCTCAATGTCTGGATCAACGATGACCGTTGCGCCTTCAGGAATCGTGGGCAGTCCATTAGGATTTGTCATTGAGTCTCCCTTTACTTCAAGGGCAAACGAGTTATCGCTGATGCGGAGAGACGTTTCCACCCATTTTTCGGCATCATGCAAGACATCTTCAGGCTTTGATTCAGTGAATAATCCTGCTTGCACCCACGATATCACGGGAACTTTTCGCATCTTAGTTATTAAGTTTCCCTCAAACTCAGTGCCAAAAAGTATGTAATCAATTGATGTATTGAAGAATTTTGCTAGTTTGGAAAGAGATTCCCCTCCTGGGACGTTTACATCCTTTTCCCAATACCCAACTGCGACATCACTGACCCCACAAAACTTCCCAAGCTCTTTTTGTGAGGTTCTGGTGATTCGCCTAAGCGATTTTATTCGTTGTCCGACAGTTTCCATTTACACACCAGTAGTCAATCAAGCTAAGCAATCTTAGTTTTTATTGACCAAAGATAGATTGGTAATTATTATCTAATCAAACTTAGTTAAAGGAGCCATTATGACCACCGATGATGTTGAAAAGTACTTTGGAAACGCTGAGAAGGTAGCCGAGTTCTTTGGCATATCCAGCGAAGCTGTTTATCAGTGGCGGAACAGACCCGGTCGCTTGATCCCAAAAGGGAGGGCTGCTGAAGCCGCGTACCGCACCGATGGGAAACTTGTTTTCCAACCGGAGCTGTATAGCAAGCTTAAAGAACAAAAAGTTTGATAGGAACCACAGAGATAAGGGGTAAGCCGTGGGTAATTCAACAGACAAAAATAATAGCAATAACGAAGTAACTCTGAAGGTGTTTAAAGACAGCCCGCACGTCTGGGCCGGCGGGCTGGATGGGCGTGACTTGGCATGCTGGTTAATGGCAAGAGCGAACGCCATTTTGTTTATGGTTGAAAACCAAGAAAAACGAGACGCTATGTGTGCCGAATTGGTAAGGCTAAATGCACACTCTCTTCTTATTCAGGCTTACGCAGACCTTGGGCTTTCTCGGCTTGAGTGTAATCCCATTCGCTCTCCAAGCAAGGTGGCAATTCAATTCGATATTCAGTCTGGCCATAGAGTTCGTACTCATCACTCCAACGAACTGAATCAGGTAGCTCCAATACCTTTTCCGGAATTTTCACATTTGCCAGATCTTTCTGAAGCACAAGGAGAATATCAGCGAATGAAAGTTGCTGCACTCGGTCAGGGCTCCATCCAGTACGAGAAAAAACAAGATGATTAAGCCCTGTTCTTCCGAAAAGAGGCTCCCACTTTGTTCCGAAGGCCTCTCTGTGTTCAGCAAGCAAAATATCAAGCCTCAGAAGATGCTCGGCCCGCAACCAGGCTCTGTAAAAAGGCAAGGAATCACCTTCGTTAAACCATTGATGGATTTTTGCCATGTTCCAGACATGGAATCGGTAAACGCGAGACAAATCCAACGTCATGTCGAACCTCCTTCGGTTCTTACTTGTGGAAAAGAAAGAATATCCGAAGGAAGGTTCGGCACCAATAGAGGTGTTGAATGATGAATGAACCTGAATGGAAAGTTGATAAGCAGCCGGCATGGCTGGTGGCTGCGATCAAAAAAACGATCACTGATTTGGACGGGGGATATGCAGAAGCAGCTGAATGGCTGGGCGTGACTGAAAACGCATTGTTTAACCGCTTACGTGCCGATGGTGATCAAATTTTCCCTCTCGGCTGGGCAATGGTCCTGCAGCGGGCTGGTGGGTCAAATCATATCGCCAATGCGATAGCGCGCCACTCGAATGGGGTCTTTCTACCGCTGGCAGATATTGAGGACGTGGACAATGCCGATATTAACCAGCGCCTGATGGAGTCCATTGAATGGATCGGCAGACATTCACAGTATCTGCGCAAAGCTACAGCTGACGGTGTTATTGACCAGGCCGAACGAGAGCAGATAGAGGAGAACAGTTATCAGGTAATGGCGAAATGGCAGGAGCATTTGACATTGCTTTTCCGTGTCTTTTGCCAGCCAGAAAAGAGTGACGCCCGCGAGTGTGCAGCTCCGGGCGTCGTGGCGAATAAATCTTTGTGTATGGAGAAATAATCCGCATGAGCAATTTAATCGTAAATCTTCAATTACCGCAACTACGGATGTACCCGATCCCGGGCGTTTCGTCGTTTCGGTATGAGCGCATGGTATGCGGTAAATGGGTCGAGTGTAACCACAGTCGGGCGCGCGGAGTCGTGGGGGTCTTTAACCGGAGGGCTAAAGCGTTATGCGAGAAGTTAACCGGAAGTTCAAAGACCACTATGGCAATCCAGTCAGAGTTATCCGCTGGGAGCCTGAGACACGTCGTGTCATCTACCTGCGGGAAGGCTATTCCCACGAGTGCTTTAGCCCACTCGATCAGTTTCAACGCAAGTTCAGGGAAGTAGAGGGCAGCCATGAGCAGTAAATTACACGGCCTCGTATGGGAAGCATGCGCTTTCAAAGGGCTGATAATCTCTGAAATAGCGGTCATGGCTCGCCTGGCAGACTTCAGTAATGACGAAGGGGTGTCATGGCCAGCGGTTACCACTATTCAGCGACAGATCGGCGCCAAGAGCGAGAATACTGTCCGCAGCGCTATCAAAAAGCTTCAGGCTAAAGGCTGGCTGAAGAAGCAGGAACGGCGCGTGGGCGGAAAGAATAATTCGAACGTTTATAAACTCAATGTTGACATGCTGGAACGTGCAGCAGCTGAAGCAAAAATTTTCTACGCAACGCCACGTGAACAATCAAAATTTGATGCCTCAGAATTTGAGGGTTCAAAATTTGATGGGTCAAATTCTGATGCCTCAAATAATGGGTCTGTACCCCCTCAAATATTGCGGGAGGACCCCTCAATGGTTGAAGGCGATCCGTCATTAGATCCGTCATTAGATCCGTCATCTAAAAAACCTTCTTGTCGGGCTCCTGCGGAACCCGACGATAAGCCGGATCCTGAAGTTGTTATTACCGATAACGCGATCGAAGTTCTGGCACACCTGAATCTGGTCAGCGGTTCCCGTTACCAGAAATCTAAGACCTCACTGGAGAACATTCGCGCCCGCCTCCGCGAAGGTCATACCGTTAGCGACTTGAAACTGGTAATCGACGTTAAGCATGAGCACTGGCATGGCAACGACGAGCAATACCAGTACATGCGACCCGAGACACTTTTCGGCCCTAAAAAATTCGAGGGATATCTGCAAAGCGCTATCCGCTGGGATGCTAAAGGCCGCCCGCCAAAGGAGTCGTGGGACAAAACCAGACCGCGGGATGTTAATTCAATTAGTCCAGTACAAACCACAATTCCACGGGGGTTCCGGGGATGAACATAGCCAAGTCGATCTTTGAATTTATTGAGAAGAATCCAGGCAAAATGCTGCGCGATATCACTGCGGCATTTCCTGAAACCAAACCGGTAACAGTGAAGAGCGCTGTTCATCGCCTGTACTACGACGGGGAACTTGCCAGCGTTGAAGTTACTGGTGGGTTTATCTACTTCGTAGCGGGAGCCATCGATATTGAAGAGTACCTGCCTGGTGGGCTTTCGGGGGAGATTCTTGCCCTTGAAGCGACAGCCAAAAAGCTGGAAGAGAAACGCTATTACCGCCGTGCGGCGACGGTATGGCAGCAACTTTGTGACAGCAACTGTACGGCTAAAGCAAGAGAGCGGTACCTGCGTCTTAAGAATGCTTCTATTCGAAACGCCAAAAACATGAATGATTCCGCCGGGTCATGCTATCTGGCAGGAAATTACTGCGGAGGTGACTTGTGCTCCGATTGAAGAAGATTTTGATAAGTCTCCGGCGCCTTGTGCGTTTGCATCACTGGCGTTACTGGTGGCAGCACGACGTTATTTTTCGCAGAAAATACGCACTCCTCAGAGATGACCTTTTCAGCTTTGATCGCCGTTACTGGTTACTGAGAGCACTTGTTGATGCTGATCAGCGCAGGGGAAAACTATGAGTCAGGAAGTACAAGAAGCTATGACCGCAGAAGAGCAAACTTTGACAAAAACCATCAACCCTTATTGCCTGGCACTTGAGGAACTGCGCCAGCGCAGTGCGCATTATTTGAAAGAGGTTGGCGATCAATGGCGTACCCCTGATCTGCTGTTCTGGGGCGTTAACGCTATGTTTGGCCCGTTGGTACTGGACCTGTTTGCAGACGACAGCAATACAAAATGTCCGGCATGGTATACCGCTGAAGATAATGCGCTGACGCAGGACTGGTCTGGTCGTTTGGTAGAACTCGGAGGAGCGGCCTTTGCTAATCCGCCGTACAGCCGTTCGCAGTACCATGAAAAACAAGCCATCACTGGCATGACTCATATTATGAACTATACCGCCGAGCAGCGTGAAAAGGGTGGTCGTTACATTTACCTCGTGAAGTCAGCAACAAGTGAAACATGGTGGCCGGAATATGCCGATCACATCATGTTTATTCGTGGTCGTATTGGATTCGATCTCCCAACGTGGTTTGTGCCGGCCGACGAAAAGCAGAAGCCCACCAGCGCATTCTTTGCCGGGGCCATTGCGGTATTTGATAAGACCTGGCGCGGTGAACATTTTAGCTATATCGATCGCGTTGAGCTGGAAGCAAAAGGGCGCGCAAGTATGGCGCTGGCTGAGTTTGCTGCAGGAAAATTCCTGTCACCAGTTTCGCCAGTTCAGTCTCCTGAAGTGATCATCCCTGATGCTGTTGCATCATTGGCTGAGCCTGAATCCCGGATCTGGCCACTGGAAGTTGGACTCGTCTTTGGACAGGTACAAGGCGCAGAGGATCTGGAGTTCTCCCAGCAGAACAAGCTGAAGGCCCACATTAACCAGTTGTGGCTGGAGCGCGTGCCCACCAGCGAAATCATCACCGTTGCTGGTGGGCTGGTCGGCAGCATGAGGGGGACCGCTCATGCGTGAGATTATTGTCGATAATTTTGCTGGTGGCGGTGGCGCCAGTACAGGTATTGAGCTGGCGATAGGGCGTAGCGTTGATATCGCGATTAACCACGATGTTAACGCCGTTGCTATGCACCGCACTAACCATCCCGACACGCTTCACTATTGCGAAAGTGTGTTTGATGTATCCCCATTAGCCGCTACCAGTGGCAAGCCTGTCGGCCTGGCATGGTTCTCGCCTGACTGTCGTCACTTTTCTAAAGCGAAAGGTGCTAAACCAGTAGAGAAAGCTATTCGAGGGCTGGCATGGATCGTCATTCGTTGGGCGCTGGATGTTGGCCCGCGAGTCATGATGCTGGAAAACGTCGAAGAGTTTAAAACGTGGGGCCCGTTACTCGCGGCAGAAATGCGCCCGGATCCGGCACGCATCGGTGAAACTTTCAATGCATTTGTCGGGATGCTTACCACCGGTATTCCAGCAGATCATCCTGCACTGGTGGAGTGTTGCGAGTTTCTGGAGTTTTCACCGGATAGCAAGCAGGCCAAGCGCTTAATTGCCGGGCTGGGTTATGTCGTCGATTTTCGCGAGCTGCGCGCCTGCGATTATGGCGCGCCGACCATCCGTAAGCGGTTCTTCATGGTGATGCGCCGGGACGGGAAACCGATAGTCTGGCCGGAAGCCACGCACGGGGATCCGAAGTCTGCCGCCGTGCTGGCGGGCCAGCTTGAGCCGTGGCGTACAGCTGCGGAATGCATAGACTGGTCAATCCCAGCGCCGAGCATCTTCGGTCGCAAAAAGTCACTGGCAGAGAATACGCTAAAACGGATTGCCCGCGGCATTCAGCGCTTTGTTATCGAAAGTGCTTCGCCGTTCATCGTGAAGTGCAATCACACAACGACACGCGGCAAATACGACTGTTTCCGGGGACAGGCGCTGGACGATCCGCTACAGACGATTACGAAAACCCACGGCTACGCAATTGCGGTACCTCATCTGACAAAATTCCGAACTGGAGCTACCGGGCAGGAAGTCACCGATCCGTTGCCGACGGTGACGGCCGGTACCGCAAAACGCCCGGGCGGGAATGGTCACGCTCTGGGTATTGTTGAAGCAGAGCTGGCGCCGTTCCTGGCTGGCAATGGCGGCAGCGAGTACCAGGCTAAACCACGCCCGCTCGATAAACCCGCTCACACCATCCTGAAAGAATCGCGCGCCTGTGTCGTCGCTCCGGTTATCGCCCGGCAGTTCGGCGCCAGCATCGGACACCGGGCGGATGAGCCTAGCGCAACAATCACCGCGGGCGGCGGAGGTAAATCGCAGCTGGTTGTGCCGACGCTCATTCAAATGGGATACGGGGAACGGCCAGGACAGGCACCTCGCGTGCCAGGACTGGATAAGCCGCTGGGCACCGTTGTGGCTGGTGGCGGGAAACATGCTGTAGTTGGTGCGTTCCTGGCAAAACACTACGGAGGGAATTATCAGGGCGCTGGCGTGGGGCTGGATGAGCCAGCGCATTCAGTAACGACTGCCGATCACCATGCATTAGTCGCTTCTCATCTGGTTAAGCTGCGCGGAACCTGCCGCGATGGCCAGCGAACTGACGAGCCGATGCCGACTATCACTGCCGGTGGCCAGCATGTAGGGGAGGTTAAAACGACCCTGGCGGTCGAGGACTATGACGAAGAGCGAGCGCAGCAGGTGCTGTCGTTCCTGCAGGAATACTGCGGAGAGGAATGCACCGGGCTGGTGGAAATCGGCGGAGTGACTTACCGCATCGTTGATATCGGCATGCGCATGCTGCAGCCGCACGAGCTCTACCGGGCGCAGGGCTTTCCGGAGTGGTACATCATTGACCAGGATTACCGCGGCGTGAAGTACGCGAAAGATAAGCAGGTCGCGCGCTGTGGCAATGCCGTTCCGCCACCGTTCGCCGAAGCGCTGGTACGCGCCAACTTACCCGAAATGTGCGTGAACAGAGAGGAGCAGGCAGCATGACTTCCTTGACCTTAAGGCAGCAGGAGGTCCTGGACCTCCTGATCGAATATCAGCGTAAACATGGTTTTCCGCCTACAACTTACGAACTGACCGGCATGCTGGGGTGCCGGTCCCCCAATGCAGCAGCAACACACCTTAAGGCGTTGGAGAAAAAGGGTGTTATTAAAATCACCCGCGGGGTTTCTCGCGGTATCAGTATCGCCCCTTCGCTGTTGGCCAGAGAAATATCGGTCAATCTCAACAGCATCGTAAAAGTGAAACTTACTGCCGAAGCTCTAAGTTACATGAGAAGCCAGCACGAAGAGAATCGAATCCAGCACCCGGGGATCTTCGGAGACTTTTCGCCCCCGGTAACAGACGAAAATGGCTATACGTCAATGACCCTGTGGAGCCTCATGTCTGACCTTGGCCCGCTCTGCTATTGCGGAGGAGATGTTCCGTTTGAGTTGAAAATAGTGCTGGAGGCAGAATGAAATTTATTCTTCCATTCCCACCCAGCGTGAACACCTACTGGCGGTCCCCAAATAAGGGGCCCGCAAAAGGTAAACATCTTGTCAGCGCAGCCGGCCGTAAATTCAAACATGCAGTACGGTCAGCGATCATTGAGCAACTGCGTGCAATACCAAAACCATCTACTGCGCCAGCAGCGGTAGAAATTATTCTCTATCCGCCAGACTATCGCCGGCGTGACCTGGACAATTACAACAAGGCACTTCTTGATGCTTTGACTTATGCCGGTATCTGGGAGGACGACAACCAGGTTAAGCGTATGGCTATTGAATGGGGTGAAATCGTCAAAGGAGGCAGGGTAGAAATCACCATAGTCTGCTATCAAAAAGTGGTGGATGTATGTACAGCTGTGGGTTGAAAGATTTGCGAGTTGGCAGTAATGTCGAATGGTGCAAACGAAACGGGCGTGCAGGCCCTTTCGTCACTTCAGAGTGTATGGAGATAAATATGGCTAACCATGTTATGGGCGTAGCTACGCCTGTCGATAATCAATTGCATCAGGTAATTCCGGTAATGCAGGGCACAATCGGTGATCAGAGAGCTTCGTTGGTCAGCGCCAGGCGACTGCATAATTTTCTTGGGGTCGGTCGTGACTTCAGCAACTGGATAAAGTCTCGTATTAGCCAGTACGGTTTTGCTGAAAACATCGATTATACAGTTATCGCCAGTTCTGGCGAAAACCCACTCGGCGGGCGCCCGGCAGTGGATTACATGGTCACCATCGATATGGGTAAAGAGTTAGCGATGGTAGAACGCAATGAAAAAGGTCGTCAGGTAAGGCGCTATTTCATTAGTTGCGAGCAGCAGGCAAAATCAGCGATAAGCCATACGCATCCTGATTTTTCCAACCCGGCGCTGGCTGCCAGGGCGTGGGCTGATGAGTATGAAGCCAGGCAGAGGATTGAGGCTTTAAGTCACCGGCAGGCTCAATATATCGATCATCTTGAAAACCTGTTTACCGACGGCTTATCCCCAGTGCAGTTCTGCAAACGTCTGAATGGTGTCAACGTCAGTAAAGTCAGTGCCTTCCTACAGAGCGCTAACTGGCTTTACGATGACAATCCTAACGGCAATCACGCGCAATGGCGTGTCAGATCTCAGGTCAGGGATAAGTATCTCACCGAGAAGAGCACAAAAGTTTCACCGAGCGCCGCCGCCAGTTTCACAACATACCAGCCCGTCCTCCTACGCGATGGGGCTGTTTGGCTTTATCGCAAGTATCTGAAGGGACAACTGCCGATGAAGCAATCCTGGAATGGGGAATATACCCACGATAAAGAGCTTTCTGGGGGCATTCAGTGAGAGCATTACTGACCCCTGAAGTCGTGTCTCGTCTCGGTGTTGTTCTTTTCAAACCCGGTCATGAATTGATGCCTCTCTTTACCGGCGGCCGTGTCCTGATAGAGCGTCAGCCAGACAAGATGAAAACACTGCCCACTGGGCGGATCGCCGATGCACGTCAGCCGCTTGCAGAAATGGACATTCTGCGTTTTTTCATGAGGGATGAGAGGGTAATTAACGCAGCTGGTGGAATTAACGCTCTTGAGGCCTGGCTTCTACGACATGTCAGAGAGTGCCAGTACCCGCATTCCCACTATCACCACCATGAATTAGTGACTATGCGGCATCCGCCTGGCGCCATGGTTGTCTGCTGGCATTGTGATAATGAATTACGTGAGCAGACCACCGAAATGTTGTCAGAGCTGGCTTATCAGAATCTGGTTCAGTGGGTGATTGAAAGGGTGCTGATCAGCCTTGGATACAATAAGGAGCGTGAATTATCGATGGCGGAGCTCTGCTGGTGGGCTGTGAAATCCGGCATTGCTGACGCAATAACCGAGACGATGGCGCAACAGGCCTTAAGACTGCCTGAGGAACCTTTCCTGTCAGTTTATAAGGATAGCGATATTGTCCCGTCATTTGCTGCAGGTGAAATCCTTCAGGATCTTGTTGAGGGCATAGACCTGGCGGACGCCAGCGTACTCATTGAGCAACCTCAGATTGAAAGTAAACCCATTCTGAGGCTTAGTGTCGATCCGAACAGCCCCGAATCATTTATGCGCCGCCCAAAGCGCCGGCGCTGGATCTGCGAAGTTTACACACGTTGGGTTAAAACTCAGCCATGTGAATGCTGTAGGCAACCATCAGACGATCCACACCATATAATAGGGAATGGTCTGGGGGGAACTGGCACCAAGGCCCATGATCTCTTCGTGATACCACTGTGCAGAGTGCATCACGATGAATTACACGCCAATACATCAGAGTTCGAAAAGAAATATGGCACTCAGTTAGAGCTGTGGGCTCGTTTTCTGGATCGGGTAATGGGTATCGGCGTCATTGTAAAAGCTTGAGTGTATGGAGTACTGAGCATGAATATTGAATCAATTCCCAAATTTTTCGCGCCCAAAGGAATGCATATTTCCGATAGCGGTCGTGCAACCGCCAGCGAGCAACTTACTGTGACAGATGTAATGGCGGCTCTGGGGATGACACAGGCAGAGGCAGGAATAGGCCTGTCAATGTTTTTGGGTAAAGCTGGAATCAGCGAACACGACAGAAAGGCATCCGTCAGTTGGTTGGCTGAATATGCAAAATCAAAAGCGCCTCGATCGATAAGAAAAGCAGCAGGGAAGAAGTTCCCGCTGTGTATGCTGATAATAGCTCGGTTCGCTTATAACGACTATGCCTCGTCTGCAGCTGACAGCGTAGATTGCAGGAAGTGTTCTGGTTCAGGATTCATAAAAAAAACCTCAATGGTGGAAAAAAGCCACTACACAATGAGATTACCGCAATGGGCAAAAGACCTCAGGCAGTCACCTTCGGATTTTGAAGTAAAACGTCAGGTGGAAGAGGTTGACCATGTTCTTTGCTTCAAATGTGGCGGCACCGGGAAAATCAGCAAGCGATGCCAGTGTGGCGGTACGGGAAAAACCCTGGACCGTAAAGAGTCAGAGCTGCAGGGAGTGCCTGTCTACAAAGTGTGTAAACGTTGTGAAGGCCGCGGTTATAGTCGTCCTAAATCTTCGAATGCATACAGGGGTATGCTCTCTGAGCTGCCTAGTCTGCCAGAACGTACCTGGCGATATAGCTGGAAACCTTTCTATGAAAGTCTGGTTACAAAATGCTTTGAGGAAGAGAGTTATACCGACTCACAGCTTAAACGTGTGACAAAGGTGTCTGATTTGATAAATATCGCATAATTTAGCGACACGTTACTTGCAAAGTTGCCGCTTTTGTGTAATTTTATTTATAACGATGGGCTTTGTATGTTCAACGTTGATTAACCCGCCAGCGAGCGGGTTTTTTTATGGGCTAAAATCGATAAAATCTTCTTCTCTTTCAATTACTTCTTGCTGGATACCGTCACCAGAGTTATCTGTATGTCACGCAACTTATTTGAGGTAAAAGACATGCTAAATCAGCAAGATATGACGGAAACAGCCAAGGCTGTTTTTGATGAGTTAAGTGACAAACCGTCTACGGCTGGGGAGATTGCTCAGAATACTCACTTGAGCCGCGAACGCTGCCAGCTCATACTTACGCAGCTGGTAATGGCGGGGTTATCTGATTATCAGTTCGGATGTTATAAGCGCCTCCAGTAATGGGGGCTTTTGCTGTGAAAATGGGCGGCTGGTGGGTGTTGTAGCACCCGGCCAGCCATCAGCTCATGCTTTCAGGTCACAAGCTAACCACGGCCCACTGCTTTAGCGCAAAAGCAAAGTGAGCCTATCAGAGTTACGCTTACTGATCTATGAAAAATACTGTAAAAATATCCAGTATTGAGTTAATCAATGCTGATTGCCTGCAATACCTCCCATCGCTACCCGATAACTCCATTGATCTTATTGTTACCGATCCGCCTTATTTTAAGGTGAAGCCAAACGGTTGGGATAACCAATGGAAGGGGGACGAGGACTATTTACGTTGGCTGGATAGCTGTCTGGCACAGTTCTGGCGAGTGTTAAAACCTGCCGGCAGCATGTATCTGTTCTGTGGGCACCGCCTGGCAGCGGATATTGAGCTGTTGGTGAGAGAGCGGTTTAACCTGCTCAACCATATCATCTGGGCTAAGCCATCAGGGCGATGGAACGGCTGCAATAAGGAGAGCTTACGCGCTTATTTCCCGGCCACTGAGCGTATCATTTTTGCCGACCATTATCAGGGGCCATACAGGCCCAAAGACGATGGATATGCCGCAAAGTGTAATGAGTTAAAGCAACACGTCATGACGCCTTTAATTTCTTACTTCAGGGATGCCCGGGAATCTCTTGGCGTGACGTCGGCCCAGATTGCAGAAGCCACGGGTAAAAAAAATATGGTTTCCCACTGGTTTGGCCTTAGCCAGTGGCAACTGCCGAATGAAGCCGATTATTTGAAGTTGCAGGCTCTGTTTCAAAAAATCGCCATGGATAAGCACTCACGCAACGAACTGGGAAAACCTCACCACCAGCTTGTCGCCACCTGGCAATCGTTAAGCCGAAAATATTCTGAACTCCAGCAGGAATATTACCGTTTACGGCGACCATTCAGCGTATCAGTCACGGTGCCATATACCGACGTCTGGACTCATAAGCCTGTTCAGTTTTATCCAGGTAAACACCCATGTGAAAAGCCTGCGGATATGCTGGAGCAGATAATCACAGCGAGTAGCCGCCCGGGTGATGTTGTAGCTGATTTCTTTTTTGGATCAGGTTCAACGCTCAAGCAGGCTGCTCTTCTCGGGCGAAGGGGACTAGGTGTCGAACTGGAAACCGAGCGATTTGAACAGACGGTCAGTGAAATGCGCAATTTGCTGGAGCACCGGCCACCACAACTAAATCCCTTACCTTAGGGCTAAACCGGGCGTAAGCCGCCGGATAAACGTAACCGGAAAATTGAGATCGCAGGAACGACCAACAAACGGTAATCCGTATGGAGAATAACCCGTTGAGGAAGAGGCCTGGCCGGAACCGTAACCGGCACTTATATGGTTGCGGGGCCAGCGTCTGAAGCGAATCCCGATCACGATGCGAAAACTACATGTCCCAGCTGCGCGCAAAGTGACTTAAAGGCAGGGCCACAATTTGAATCTGCGACAACTTAGGTTGGTCGCTCCGTATCAGTAAGCGGATCCACCAGGCTCGCATTCGCGGGCCTTTTTCGTATCTGCGCCACGCTCGGCGTTATTTAACCACAGGACCCTTACCAGGAGTAGGCATGAATCTATCTCTTGAAACGGTTAGGAACTTTTTTTCATACGATGAAACTACGGGCATCCTTTATTGCAAGTCACCTTTTGGGAGTAAAAGTCCTGGCGACACTCTTGGCGTCAAGACTGATACTGGGTATTTAAGGGTATTCTTCAATGGAAAGAATATACGTGTGCACCGAATAATTTGGGTCTTGAAATACGGTGAAATTCCGTCAACCCTTGTTGTTGATCATATTGATGGCGACAAGTTGAATAACCGTATTACAAATCTCAGGCTCTGCACACAAAACCAGAACACTCGCAATCGACGGATACACAGCAATAACGCAGCTGGACTTAAAGGGGTCTATTTCAACGATTCCCCCCGCAATAGAAAAAAATGGATTGCGCAAATAAGTATTGCAAAGAAAAAAATTCGACTTGGTCGCTTCCACACTAAAGAAGAAGCGCACAGGGCGTATGTAGCTGCTTCCAGGCAGTACCATGGTGATTTTTCATCTATTTAAGCTCATAGCCGCCTCGCTCGGCGGAAAAATAAAAACCACAACTTTTCAGGGTGAGCCAGGAGGGACGGTATTACGTCGCCTTGTGGTTACCATCCCTGAGCGTTGGCTCACCACTAAAGAGAGACGTAATTATGTTCGGTATTTTCGGAAAGAAAGCACGTAAAGCCGTTGTTGAAGTGAAAAAAATGGAAAACCGCGATGCCGTAGAAGCCACGGTCTGGGGAGCGTACTCGATTGCATACGCCGATGGTACCTGCGATGCAAAAGAGATTGCAGTGCTGGAGAAGACTATTTCGGCCCTCCCTGCATTTGCGCCATTTGCTGGTGAAATTGCCCAGATGAGTTCGAATATTCGCGCTCGCTATGAAGCATCACCACGTTCAGCCAACGCTCAGGCGCTGCGCGAACTGGCTGATGTTGCCGGGACGGATGACGCTGTCGATGTTCTTTGCCTGTGTCTTGATGTAGCTGATAACGACGGCATCGGGGAAGAAGAAGAGAAACAGCTGAAGAAAATTGCCCAGGCTCTGCAACTTCCACTAGACCAGTACCTGTGATCGGTAAACTTCGCTGGGCCGCAGCTGGGGTGCTTTTGTTTCTGGTGGTTGCTATCGACTTCACCAGCAAAATGATGTCAATCCTGGCTGATGGAGTGCTGGTAGCCGGGGTAATCGCTTTGCTCTGGCCCCTTATTAGAGCCAGTGATTAGCACTGTGCAAAAGGCATCGTAATGGTGCCTTTGACAGAGTGTCAGTTATTGACGCCGCCTATGACTACATCCTAAATTATCCGTGTGGTGAATCCCCCTATGCGGAGGGGCATTGCCAGTCTGATATGTTTTTTTGCGCATTGCGAGTCGTCTGTGGACTGGCGGCGACTTACCGGGAGGCACCCGGCACCACACCTAATAAAAAATGATGATAGCTGTAAGGCCCACTTCGGTGGGCTTTTTCTTTGGGCAAAAAAAAAGCCCGCATGGTTTCATGCAGGCAAGGCAGTTACATTTAGATTTTGTCCCGGTATATGTTTTTTTGTCCGGAAGTCGAAAGATACTGTCTCGAATACATTTTGTAAATAACGGATTCAAATCACAAGGCCATGCATTTGCATGGCTTTTTTATTATCAGGTCCCGCAGGAATCATCATCGACACGCTTCGTTGTTAAATCCAGCCTGACGGGCCTGACCCCTTTCAAACACACAGCTTCCCGATCTTTCATCGGAGGCGGTAACTATGGCTAAACGTATGCAAGACAAAGAGAGCATTGCCGGGATGTCCTGGCTGGTTCTGCTGATCATTGCTTGCTGGGGTGGACTTGTCCGCTACCTGATAGATGTGAAGCAGAGCAAGGCAACATGGAGCTTGATCAATGCTCTTGCCCAAATGGTGGTTTCAGGGTTTACCGGCGTTATTGCTGGCCTGGTGAGCATTGAAAGCGGACTGAGCATTTACATGATACTGGCCACTTCCGGGATTAGCGGGGCAATGGGTTCTGTTGCTTTGACCTATTTCTGGGAGCGCATTACCGGAGTCAAGGCGCCATGACAGCAGATCAGATTATCGAGGGCATCCTCGGTAAAGAAGGGGGTTACGTAAATAACCCGAATGATAAAGGCGGCCCAACGCGCTGGGGTATCACGCAGACTACCGCCCGCGCATATGGCTATAGCGGCGATATGAAGGCGTTACCACGGGATACAGCCAAAGCAATTTATCTGTCGCAATACTGGACAGAACCGAAGTTTGACTGCATCGCCGAGTTGTCGCCAGCCATTGCACAGGAATTGTGTGATACTGGCGTGAACATGGGGCCACGTGTCGCCAGTACATTCCTGCAGCGCTGGTTAACGGCGTTGAATATGCAGGGCAAGCTATATCCGGATCTGAAGACGGACGGCGCGATCGGCAATCTCACCATCGCCGCCCTGAAAAGTTATCTCGCCGTTCGTGGCAAAGATGGCGAAGCCACGCTGCTAAAGGCGTTGAATTGCAGCCAGGGGGCTCGCTATCTTGAGTTGGCCGAAGCGAGGCCGGCTAACGAAGCGTTTCTATACGGCTGGGTTAAAGAGCGGGTGAGCCTATGAAGATGATTATTTTCGCTCTGCTGGCGCTGGTGGCCGTGCTGGTTCTGTTGCTAGTGCGCAAATATACCCGGCTGGAGTTTGTTGGTCATGCCCGGTTGCTGCTTAAAACATGGTCTGTCCGCCTGGGTGCTGCCGGCGCTTTGGTCGGTGTATGGGCCCAATCATTTCCGGACGCTGCTCTTCATGCCTGGGCGATGTTGCCGCCGGATATCAAAGGTATTTTGCCGCCCAACGTTGTGGCGATGATTAGCCCGGCTCTGGTGGTGCTCGCCATCCTCTCTCAGTACGTCAGACAACCAAAACTGAAAGAAAAAGCCGATGAACAGCAGGAGCCGCAATGAGCCTTGAATTTATCAGCGGGCTGGTAGTCGTTCTGCTTGGCTTAATCGCTGGCGCATTTGGGTTAGGCTATTCACGCGGGACCAGCAAGGCGGAAGCCAAAGCCGAGCAGCAGCGCACTGAAGAAAACGGCGCTGCTACAGTCGCCGCGGCAGAACGCCGGGCTGATGCAACGAAAGGGGCCAGCGATGTTGAAGAGAGCGTTAAGCGTATGCCTGATGACGATGTTGATCGCGAGCTGCGCGAAAGATTTACCCGCCCCGGTGGTTGTTGATACGGCGTGCAGTTGGGTAAGAATTCTCTATCTGACAGACCACGATATCGATGTTCTCGACCGTCAGACGAAGCGTGACATTCTGGCGCACAACAAATCAGTGCTGGCCAACTGCCCGCACCTAACCGAAAAGGCTACGAAATGAGTGAAGCAAAACCGCAGGACGGCACCACAGTAAAGGGCTACCGCACATTAACCACGGGCGACATTGAGCGCATGAACCGCCTCAAAGGTGTCAGCCGGCATTTTTGCAGTCTACTCGATACAGAGCGAGGTGAATTGTTGGCTGTCCGTAATGGCCCGGCAATGTTAAGTGCTGAGCAGGCTCGGGAGATTGATGAAGCTATGCGCAGCCTGGCAATCGCCCGCACCAAAATGCAGGAAGCCTGTATGTGGGCCTGCCGTGCAGTCGCCCGTCCTGATGCAGATTGCTAATGCATTACAGAAGCTCCTAACCTAAGGGGCTTCGATAATGCTGAATCGAAGTATCGACAAGCAGCTCAATAAAAAACCCCGAGGAGGAAATCCTTAAACTTTACGGGGTGCTGAACAAACAGCCAATGAGTAAATAATACCCACCTTGTTCAGTATTTATCCTGGGTGCAGATCAAAAAATTCAGACAGGGCGTAGTGAGAAAGGTTGGCTCATCCTTGAGCCTACGGGTAGAAACAGAAAGACAACCAGACATGGACAGGGTGGCGTCTGCTTTAAGCTTAGGCTGAAAGCTCAGATTAACAAGAACATTAACGATTCAATAAGATGCATAGGGCATTACAGGAGCCATTCACCGAGTGGCTTCGATAATGTTTATTTAATGCTGATTGTGTGATGGAAAAATTCTTATCATAGAGTTTTATATAAGTTCTGATGGGCGTCACTCTCCGAATTCTCGGGGATGTATTGGCTACACCCAGCGGATTGTTCTGTATGGCATCAACAAAAAGGTAAGCACCATGAGCAACACAGCAAATGAACTATCAGGCGCAGCTAAAGATGTTCTGCATGCGCTTTTCTTCCGTGGTGCGCTGGAGTCTGGCGACCTACCGTCTAAATCAGGCGCTGCTGAATTAAGGGCTGCTGGTCTGGCAGAAACCAGGACATTACGCGCCCTGCATCGAAGGGAGAACCACTTTACCTTTCTGACAAAAGAAGGGCAGGAATGCGCAATCCGTTATCTGGCGGATTCTGATTATGGCATCCAGCGCAACAATCCTGAAAATCCCATTGTCATCGTAGCTAACTTCGATACAGCGCCGGGCCTTGAGCAGATTGAAGCAATAAGAAAGTCTGTTGAAAAAGCTATGGTTCAGACCCATGCACACCTGAGACGCATCTTATAGGCGGGAGCATGAACAAAGAGCCCCGCATATATGGCAGCAAATGGGACCGCGAGCGTCTTATCTTCCTTCGCGCATACCCCTTATGCGTCATGTGCCACGAGCAAGGCAGGGTGACAGCGGCCACTGTGGTTGACCACATCATCCCGCACAAACTGAAAGAGGCTCTGCGTTCTGGTGACAGTCAGGCAATAGCGAAAGCACAAAAGCTTTTCTGGAGCCGGAAGAACTGGCAAGGGCTCTGTAAGCAGCACCATGACTCAACAAAGCAGCGGATGGAGAAGCGCGGCACTGTTATCGGCTGCGATGAAAACGGTATTCCGCTTGATCCAAATTCTCACTGGTTCAGATGACGTTAATTCCATAGGGGAGGGGCGGGTCAAAAGTTCAGAAGTCTGACCCTAAATGACCGCCGCCCATCCTTTTTGTGCACAACCGCGAAATGAAAAGTTTTTTTCCGGGAGGTTCCGATGGCAGGACGACGCCCGAAACCGACCCACCTCAAAGTGGTCTCCGGCAACCCGGGCAAACGTAAACTCAACGATAAAGAACCGACTCCGGCGCGAGAAATTCCAAGCCCGCCGGCGCACCTGACCGACTGGGGAAAGGTTGCCTGGGGAAGGTTGACTGTTCTCCTTGACGGGATGGGGGTTTTAACGGTTGCCGACACCTTAGCCCTTGAACGGCTATGCGATATTTACGCTGATATTCTTCAGTTGCGCGACACCATCGCAGTAGAGGGAAGAACCTATACCGTCCAGACCGAGGGTGGTTTTCTTATCAAAGCTAACCCGGCCGTTTCGATGTTGGCCGATGCCGACCGCCGTTTTAAAAGTTACCTGGTTGAATTCGGTCTGACGCCAGCGGCAAGGACGAAGGTGAAAGTGAATGGCGAAGACCCCGAAGAGGACACGCTCGACAAGTTCTTCGGTTGATCCTGCAACCCAATATGCGATGGATGTAACCTCGGGCAAAGAACTGGCTGGTCCTGACATACGTAACTCATGCCAGCGCCACCTTAACGATCTGCAGTCATGTCATGCCCGTGGTCTGCACTGGGATGTTGAGGCGGCGCAACGCTCGATTGACTATTTTGCGAAAGTTCTGAAGCTCAATGGTGGTGATTTCGAAGGCGAGCCTTTCGTGTTGCTGCCATGGCAGTGCTTCATCGTCGGTTCGATTTTTGGCTGGAAAAACGCCAGAGGTTTTCGCCGGTTCCGAATGGTCTATGTGGAGTCCGGGAAGGGATCCGGTAAATCCCCTCTGTCTGCGGGTATAGGGCTTTACTGTCTCACTGCGGATAAAGAAGCACGCGCTGAAGTTTATGCCGCTGCCACGAAGAAAGACCAGGCAATGGTCCTTTTCCGTGATGCGGTGGCGATGGTCGATCAGTCTCCAGCTCTTTCCGCACGTATTCAGAAATCAGGTGGTGCCGGGAAGGAATGGAACCTGGCTTTTCTTCAGTCTGGTTCCTTCTTTCGTCCAATCAGTTCAGATGACGGACAGTCCGGCCCGCGACCGCATTGCGCTCTTATTGATGAAGTTCACGAGCATAAAAGCAATCAGGTTGTTGAAATGATGCGTGCCGGTACCAAAGGTCGTCGGCAGGCGCTGATTTTCATGATCACCAACAGTGGGCACGATAAAACGAGCGTCTGCTATGACTATCACGAATACGGCCGAAAGGTTTCTGCCGGTTCGATAGAAGATGACAGCTTTTTTGCCTTCATTTGTTCTCTGGATGAAGGAGACGATCCTTTCAAGGATGAGTCCTGCTGGAAAAAAGCTAACCCTTCGCTGGGTCACACCTTTGAAGAAAGCTATCTTCGTGAGCAGGTGACTCAGGCCCGCGGGATGCCTTCGAAAGAGAGCATCGTCAGACGTCTTAACTTCTGTCAGTGGGTTGACGCGGCTAATCCGTGGATGAGCAGTGATGTCTGGATGGGTTGTGAGGAGAGCTTTGATCCAGATGAACTGGAAGGTGAGGAATGCTATGGCGGTTTAGACCTGTCCGGATCGCGTGATTTGACGGCACTGGCGTTGTTTTTTCCAAAACAACGTAAGTTGCTGGTGGAGTTCTGGACCCCGAAAGATACGTTACTGGAACGGGCCAAAACGGACCGGGTACCTTATGACGCCTGGGAGCGAGATGGTCACATCCACACCACACCTGGCAAAGCAGTGAAATACGGCTTTGTTGCCCAGCGCATTGCAGATCTGACTCAGAAGTTTGATATCAAGGCCATCGCCTTCGACCAGTATCGCATTAAATATCTTGAGCCGGAGCTTGAGGAAGCATCTGTTTCTGTTCCCTTAATCCCTCATGGGCAAGGGTATTACAAAGCGAAAGATTCCGGGCTGTGGATGCCTCACTCCATCGAATTGTTTGAAGAGTTGCTTGATGACAGCGTCATTATCATCAGGACGAACCCTTGTCTTCGCTGGAATGCGGCTTCAGCAGTGACGGAGGCTGATCAGAAAGAAAACCGAATTTTTGCCAAGAAAAAAAGTACCGGGCGTATCGACGGCATTGTAGCGGGCGCTATGGCAATCGGTGCCTCCGAAGGCTATGAGGATGATTCTGGCGATATCGACGACTTTTTCAGTAATCCCATCATTGTGTGAGTCACCATGAATAAAGAGAAGAAGCCAGGCCGGATAAAAAGCGCCGTTCGCCGGTGGCTCGGCGTACCCATCTCACTTACAGACGGTGAATTCTGGGCTGCTTATGCTGGTGGGCAGTCCGCAGCAGGCAAATCCGTTACGGTTGATAAAGCCCTGCAGTTATCGGCAGTGTGGTCATGTGTAAGGCTGTTATCCGAAACCATCGCGACTTTGCCTGTAGGTTTTTACGAAAAAACGGCTGATGGTCGCCAGAGTGCAAATGATCACCCGCTTTATGAGCTCCTCCATAATCAGCCGAATGCTGACATGACCGCTGTGGAGTTCTGGGAAATGATCATGGCCAGCCTTCTTTTATGGGGGAATGCTTACGCGGAAATCGACCGTACCGGAAAGCGTATTACCTCGCTTGTACCGCTCAGGCCAGAAAGGATGAAGGTTGATTTAAGTAGCAGCGGAGATCCTATTTATACCTACCGTGACTGGCCTTCAGGTACATCCCGAAACATTAATGAACGGGACATCATGCACATCCGTGCGTTCAGCACCAATGGTGTCATGGGCCTGTCACCTGTCAGTTATGCCCGACAGACACTTGGTCTGGCAATGGCAACAGATGAAGCCAGCGCAAAAGTTTTTAAAAATGGTATGCGGCCCAGTGGCGTTCTCTCAATGGATCAAATCCTGAAAAAAGAGCAGCGCAATGAAGTACGTGAAAGCATGGTTGAACAATTTTCTGGATCCATGAATACCGGGAAAATGATGGTTCTTGAAGCGGGAATGAAGTTTCAGCCAGTTGACCTCAACCCGGAAGACGCCCAGATGCTGCAGTCCAGGGCATTCAATATCGAAGAGATTTGTCGGTGGTTCAGAGTATGGCCGGGGTTGATTGGACACAGTGCCCAGGGGCAGACAATGTGGGGAAGTGGCGTCGAACAGATGCTGATTGGCTTTTTAACGTTTTCACTTCGTCCATGGCTTACCCGTATTGAGCAGGCGATTCGTAAAAGCCTCCTGGCTCCGGGAGAAAGAAATAAGTACTTCGCAGAGTTTTCCATCGAAGGTCTCTTACGTGCCGACAGCGCCGCCCGTGCCGCTTTTTACTCAACGATGACCCAGAACGGTCTGATGACTCGCAATGAAGCACGGCAAAAAGAAAACCTTCAGCCAAAACCTGGCGCTGACCAACTAACCGTTCAATCTAACCTGCTGCCGATAGATCAGCTTGGCAAGTCCGGCGACAGTGAATCGGCCAAAAACGCACTGCGGGAATGGCTTGGCATTAAATCAGAGGAGACGCCGGAATGTACCGGAAAAACGCAGCCATGAAAGTAAAGGCATTCGACTTCGACATTAAGGCCGTCAACGATGACGGCCTTTTTTCTGGGTACGGTTCTGTCTTCGATGTGGTGGATAGCTACAACGAAGTCGTGGCGCCGGGGGCTTTCCTCGAAAGCATCGAGGAAACACGGGCGAAGGGGAGAACGTTCCCGGTTCTCTGGCAGCATCGCACCGGCGAACCCATTGGCAACTGGGATATTTCGACCCTCAAAGAAGATAAGCATGGACTGTTTGGCGAGGGGGCTTTGTGGCTTGAAGACGCGGCCTACGCGAAAACCGCCTGGCGGGGTATGAAAACCCGTGCCATTACAGGCCTTTCCATTGGCTATTACGTCCGTGAGTCAAATTACGATGAGAAAACCCGGATCCGCACATTAACGAAGCTCGACCTGGTTGAAATCTCCATTGTTACCGTGCCGGCCAATGATGATGCGCGTATTGACGTCATTAAGTCGAAGCTGTCACACGGTGATCTTCCTTCCTTACCTGAATTTGAGAAGTTCCTGCGAGAGGCAGGTTTCTCGAAAAGTCAGTCCGCCGCGGTCGCCTCCCGCGGACTGTCCTATCTGCTTGACCGGAGTGAGTCCGGGGGCGAAGACGGCGAAACCAAAGCGGCTATTGCGGCGATGCGCCAGCAACTGAGCCAGTTTTCTCTCCCAAAAATTCTCTAAGGGATTTATATGTACCAGAAAAAATCGGCTGACGATCAGCCACAAAGTATTGGCGAAATCTCCTCCCAGCTCACCATGGTGATTGATCAGGTCAAAAACTTCGGCGAAGACGTGAAGAGAAAAATGGAGGCAGGAGAAACCGTTTCGCTGGAACTGAAACAAAGAACGGACGAAAGCCTTAATCAGATGAACGAGCTGAAAGAACGTCTCACTGAGCTGGAGCAAAAAGGTGCACGCCGCCCGAACGATGCACCTGCACAGCGAAAATCGCTCGGTGAGCTGGTGGTCGAAAGTGAAGAGTTCAAAGGCATGGACAGTTCGGCCCGTAAGAGCATCCGCGTCAAGCTGGAACAGAAAGATATTATGAACGTGCCGGCCACTACGGGCACTGGCGTGAGCGCAACCAACAGTCTGGTTGTATCCGATCGTGTTCAGGGCATTATCGCACCACCGGAACGCACTCTTACCATCCGTAACCTGCTGATCCCCGGTAATACTGCATCCAACGGTATTGAATTCGTTCAGGAAACGGGGTTTACCAATAATGCTGCAGCTGTGGCGGAAGGTGCCCTGAAGCCAAAATCAGACATTAAGTTTGAGCTGAAAAGTGCGCCGGTACGTACCATTGCGCATTATTTTAAAGCGTCCCGTCAGATCCTGGACGATGCGCCCGGTCTGGCCAGTTATATCGATGGCCGTGCTCAGTATGGTCTTCGCTTTAAAGAGGAGCAGCAGTTGCTGAGCGGCGATGGCACCGGCGCGAATATCCTCGGTATTCTGCCGCAGGCAACAGAATTTGCTCCAGCGCTTACCCTGTCCAACGCCACGCCGATCGACCGTCTACGCCTGGCTGTTCTGCAGGCCGTTCTTGCAGAATATCCGGCGTCTGGTTTTGTACTGAACCCGATTGACTGGGCAGGCATCGAGTTAACCAAAGATAACGAAGGCCGCTACATCATTGCGCAGCCGGTCAATGGTGGTGTTCCACGGATCTGGGGTCTTCCTGTTGTGGAAACTCAGGCTATGGCGCAGAACAACTTCCTGACTGGAGCCTTCAACATGGCTGCGCAAATCTTCGATCGCATGGATATCGAAGTGCTGCTCTCCACTGAGAACGAAGATGACTTTATTAAAAACATGGTCACCATTCGTGCGGAAGAGCGTCTGGCGTTAGCAGTTTATCGTCCGGAAGCATTTGTCACCGGTAATGTAACCGCTTCTGGCGGCTGACAATTCAGGGCTGCTTAGCGGCCCTCTCTTTCTGAGGAGATTGTGATGGCCAGAAAAAATGTGGCTGAACCGTCTGTATCCGACGGTAAAAATGCGGCTCCAGAACCCACTGAGGCCGGGACTATTCAGGTTCAGCCTGTCCGGCGTTTTATGGATGGCGATATTTTCAGGACGCCCGCCGATGATCCTTTTCATGTCTCTCGCTTACGTGCTGCTGAGCTCAAAGGTAACGGGCTGGTGACGATAGTTGGTGAAGTCCCTGATAACAAAATGAACCGCGCCCCCGAAACCAAAGGGTAATGGTTATGACGGTAATCAACACTGAAACAGCCATGGAACATCTCAGGCTGGATGATGAAATCGATAAAACGATGGTGGAGGGGTATCTTGCCGCTGCGGAGGATGCTGCTATGCAGTTTCTTAACCGACGCTTTTTTGCTGACCAGGCTGCTCTGGATAGTGCTGTTGAGAATGAAAGTGCCGGCGATCGTCCTCTTATCATCACGCCCTCCATTCAGAGCGCGGTTCTTCTTATAGTGGGCTGGCTGTATGAAAACCGCGGGGATGATCTGAGTCCTGATATCCCAGGACCCGCACGCTGGTTGCTGAATCCCTGGCGAATTCAAATGGGTGTTTAGCCGGAGGGGATGATGAAAATTGGACCAATGCGGCATCGGATCACCATCCGAAATTTTATTGCTACGCGAACACCGAGTGGTCAGCCAACAGAAGAGTGGTCTGACGGCGCCACTATCTGGGCAGAGGTAAAGGGAATCAGTGGACGAGAGAACCTGACAGCAGGAGCAGAAAGGGCAGATGCTACAGTTCGTGTCTGGGTTCGATATCGCAAAGATATTTCGGCATCATCGCGGCTTCTTGTCCTGAATGGCCCCTACAAAGGAGTGACATTGAATGTCACCGGGCCTCCGGTGCCAGATAGCAAAGGTACCCGGCTGGAAATTCTCTGCAAACAGGGGACCGAAAAATGATTGATGTGAATCTGGATTTTTCCGGCTTAGAGGATATCGCCCGAGACCTGCAAATCCTCAGCAAAGCCGAAAACAACAAAGCCCTCCGGGACTCTACTCGGGCCGGGGCTGAAGTCCTCCGGCAGGAAGTGATTGATCGGGCTCCTGAGCAAAGTGGAAAACTGAAGAAAAACGTTGTTGTCGTTACCCAGAAAAGCCGTCGCCGTGGGGAAATCGCGTCGGGGGTGCATATTCGTGGCGTTAATCCGCGAACGGGGAACAGCGACAACACCATGAAGGCCAGTAACAAGCGGAATGCTTTCTACTGGCGCTTCGTGGAGCTGGGAACATCTACGGCCCCGGCACATCCTTTTGTTCGCCCCGCTTTTGATACCCGACAGGAAGAGGCTGCAAAGGTAGCGATGGAGAGAATGAACAAGGCGATCGATGAGGTGCTGGCGAAATGACAGAGGATGATATCTATACTCTGCTGTCGCCGCTGGCAGACGGGCGGGTTTATCCGTATGTGGTGCCGCTTGGCAGCGACGATTTACCTGCAGTGGCCGCTCCTTACATTATTTTCTCGATACCGACTGATGTTGCCGGGGATGTTTTCTGTGGGCAGGCCGAATCGACGCTGCACATTCAGATAGACGTGTGGGCAGAAACTAACGATGAGGCCAGGGCGTTGCGGCTTGAGGCCCTTTCCCGGCTGGAAGTGCTTTCACCTACCGAAGTGACCAAAATCCCTGGTTATGACACTACAACACACTTGCATCGGGCAACGCTTGAAATAACGGTTATTGCCTGACAGGAACCAATCCAATCTGACCGCCGCTGGCGGTTTTTTCATTTATGGAGGCTGCAATGTCAGCATTGTACGAACGCGCCCAAAAAACGGTAGTAATGATTACATCAGTGCCGGTCACTGCGGAAGAGCTGGCATCGGCGACCTGGCTCAACCTGAGTTGTACCATTAAACAGGCCAGCTTTACCGCTGGTCAGAAAAACGATATTGACGTGACAACGCTATGCTCCGAAGAAACGGAGAATATCAACGGACTCCCGGCACCGTCTGAGATGTCTCTCTCCGGTAACTTCTACCGCAACCCGGCGCAGGATACGCTGCGTACTGCTTACGATAATGACGGCGTATACGGCTTTAAGGTTGTGTTCCCTTCCGGGAATGGCTTCCTGTTCCGCGCCGAAGTTCGTCAGCATACCTGGGATTCACAGACCAACGGTGTTGTTGCTGCAACGTTCTCTCTGCGTCTGAAAGGTAAGCCCAGCAATATTGATTCGACAGGTATTCTGTCATTCATCAACGATCTTTCACCTTCGCTATCAGTAGCGGCAGGAAGCGCCCTGACAATGGGTGTGGTCATCCAGGGTGGCACTGCACCTTATACCTACGTCTGGAAAAAAGGTTCGTCAACCGTCAGCGGGCAGACCAGCGCAACGTTTAATAAGGCCAGTGCAGTTTCTGGTGATGCCGGAGTTTACTCCTGTGTAGTCACTGACTCTGCCACTCCGGCGAACGTTATCACCTCATCTGACTGCACCGTCACCATCAGTTAATGGAGCGCCGGGAAACCGGCGATAAACTTAATGTCAAAACAGAATCTTAAAGCGCTGGCACTGGCCCCGATGGCGGGTTTCCGTAAAAAAGAAGTCACCGTTCCGGAGTGGGAAAACGCCAAAGTTATCATTCGTGAACCATCGGCTGAAGCCTGGATTCGCTGGCAGGGGATTGCCAGTCCGGAACAACCAAAACCACCGGAAGGGCAGGAAGCGCCAGAGGTGCCAGAACTCACCCCTTCAGAACGTGTGTTCCGCACGATGCGGGCAGATGTCACACTCTTCATTGATATTCTGCTGGATACCGACCTGCAGTACGTTTTCACCATCGATGATACCGAACAGGTTGAAGCGATTTACGGACCGGTTCATTCCCGACTGCTGAAACAGGCGCTTGATCTCATTCGTGATGCGGATGATGCCAAAGCAAAGTAAAAATGCCTGGCATGCAGTTCCTGATGGCGCTGGCGCTCCGGATGGGCCGCACGCTGGGCGAACTGCGACAAACCATGACGGTCGGCGAATTCAGGATGTGGGCTGAATACGACCGTATCAGCCCGATCGGTGATATCCGTGGCGATATTCTCAATGCTCAGTTGGTTTCAGCGATGTACGGTGCGCAGGGCGGTAAAGTCACCATCGAAGATGCTCAACTCAAGTGGGGCACAGAAGAGGACGAGGTAAGCGACAGTGGCGATCCATTTGCCGGATTAGAGGCCGCTTTGCTCGCAGCATCGGAATAAAATTGAATCGTCTCCAGCCTCGCTTCACCGCGGGGCTTTTTTATACCCAAATTTCATCGCGCATCTCACGCGCACTTCGCACAGAACCTTTCAGGATGAGCCTTGAGGATACCGGCTGGTTGTCGGTGCCTTTCTGTGGGCCGGATTCCTGTGAGACAAGGTTCATCACTAAAAGGTAATACCGACATGTCTAACATTGTCCTTATGAATTACGATGACCATTCATTCCCTTTTACGGCAGATTGCTGGTTCAACGCCACCGTTGCTGCAAAGCATCACGGTAAGCTTCCAAAGGACTGGCTAAAGACCGAGGCGACAAAAATTTATATCGCCGAATTGGCTGATGAGCTTGGAATTGTTGGCTCCGGCGTAAAAGAGGATTTTCCTCCCCTTTTAGTCAGAGTGGAGAAAGGGCGAAACGGCGGGACATGGCTTCATCCAGAGTTAGCAGTCGAGTTCGCCCGTTGGTTATCAGTCAAATTCGCCCGCGCCTGCGACCGCCACATTAAAAATTTGCTGCTGAGTAAAAATTTTCAGCTCACTGAAGAGCAGGTTGTCGGCATGATGGTCTGCCAGCAACCAACATCGTGGGAAAAACGCTTTAAAGAACCGTTCTACCAGGCGCTGTCGAAAATGTCCGGCCTTCCTTACTTTGGTCATGTGGGCGGTTGCCCGGCACTGTTCGGGCAGATCACCGCTCGCTGGGTCTACGGTGTAGCACTTCCTGATTATGTCTATCAGGCAGCTAAACAGGCGGCCGGCAACAGCAAGGAGAAGATTCATCAGCATCTTAAGCCGGATGCGCTGGAGAAGGTCGAGCAGCAACTGATCGCCGTCACAAACATTGCCAGTTGCAGCATTGACCAGAAGGACTTCGAGGCTCGCTGCATGGCTGCGTTTCCCGTCAAAGGGCAGATGAAGCTGCTGTATGCGGCGGCTTGACCATGATTAACCGAATCGTTGAGTGCGCCTCCAGAGCGGGGCGCGACTTCTCGGAGTTCATGAAAGGCGAGAAGAACATGATGGAGGCGCTGCGGTCTGCGGAGGAATTCACCGAGCAGTTACGCATTCACGGCTGCGTTAATCACCACTTCGTCAATTTCATGATGATGAAAGCGATAATGAAGGTGTTCGATGATATTCAACGCGAGGAGCAGCGTGAAGAGCGCCGAAGAAAACGAGCAGAAAAGAAAGGCAAATAGCCCACCCGTGTGGGCTTTCATCTGGAGATGACAATGCTCTTACATATCACCCTGAACTCAGGCAGAACAATGCGCGGTGGTCTTACGCAGTCCATTATTGAAATTTGCTCTGTTTCATTTGGAGCTAAAACGCTATATCAAGAGGGGGAGATCAAAAGCCACCGCGTGGTTTCATGGCGTCCGGTTCATAACAAAGGTACCGAAGGGATCATTTTTCTTCATGAAACAGATATTGCCGTTGTTAAATCTAATGATGGAACGGTGCTTCATGAATGGTGTGGTGCGGAAGGTCAGAAGCAAGAACACAAGGCGGTCAAGAGCGGCGATCCATTTGCCGGATTAGAGGCCGATTTGCTTGCCGCCTCAGCTACGTAACACAGGATTAGCGATACGTTAATTGCCCAAGCGCGTGTTGGATTGTGTCAATTCTCGTTTTATACACCTCAAGGTGATGCTGTAAGGCCAGTAACTGGAAACGAGCAGCTTCAACAATGAACCCACGCTGTTCAAGATCGGCTAATAACCTACCGCATGGGTTAGGATAATCACCATTAGGGATGAGTAAGTCAGCAGGGTAAGTCCAGGGTGCGCGAATTGATTTTTCTTTAATGAGCCAAAGATACGGCTTATAGAAGCCCATACTGTAATCATTATTGAGCGATAATGCTGGTGGATCAGATTGCTTGCCAAGGTATTCACCTTCCAGCACGTTAAGGTACTCGATGGCTTCGCCGACCTGCTCAGGCTGCAACTGATGGATATGTTCTACGTCGAAGCGTTGATGGACCAGCTTCCAGATGTCGGGATAGATTTTGCCTAGGCCAGTAGTGATCAACCGTTCTGCGGTCTGGCGCAGAGGGATAAGCTGAGTCGCCGTGCACTGGCGAACTTTTGGCTTCACTTCCATAGTGCCAGATACCAGCGCGTCATACGCTCGGATCACCTTGAGTGCGAATGCGGCACTGATCCACATGGCGTAGGAGTAAACCAGTTCTTTGCATACGTAGGTGCCACCGTAACGGCCTTTGCGGGAATCGACAGGTTTAAATACGCAGATCTGCGTATTTAAAATTTCATGAATTAATTCATTAGTTTGGTCAAGTCTAAGCCATCCCGCAGGCTCATGCTTACGCTCACCGCCAGAAGCCTGATGAAGGTCATTCAGGGAATAACGACCCTTAGAATCTTTGTGAATGGTGATATCGGAGATGATGATTTGGTTAGTCATAATGACCTCACTGATTTTTTCGAATTACCACTATCGGAGTGGTGCCGGGAGGTTCGAAACGGCTCAGTGAGACCGCGGACTTATTCCCCGTAAGGGTGTTGTATTAGTCGCCCTCCCGACATTGAGCGGGATGTGACCGCGTTATGCGTTCACTGAATGACAGACATAAAAAAGCCAACACTGTCGGGGTTGGTTCTGGCCGCACTGAGAGGAGGTTTCGACGCCTCGTTAAGATGCAAGATAACGTATAGTGCCTGTGGCGTCAACAGATGATAGGATCCGATTATTTGTTAAATATGAGGATGTTTTATGAAAAAAAATGGAGTAAAACCGATAACCTATAATGTCGATAAGATTGTCTTTTGTCTTTTTCTATCAACCATTAGTTTGAGTTCAAATGCGGAGTCAGTGTTATCTAAAAAGGATATTGCGTGGCTGGGAAGCAAACCTCAAATAAAAGAATTAAGTTGCTCCGCTTACTATAATTCTTATGCGAGCAAAGGCGAGGTATCTATTTCAAAAAACGCTACCTTTGAGATTAAGGAGGATTTTTTTAGAGAAAAGCATGTTTTTAAAGATAGTAAATTGATTTGTTATTTCGAAGTTGACGTATTCGATAAAAATAAAATTACCGTTTACGTTAAGGAAATGGCCGCAGTTGATAATGCAAATGTTTTATTTTATCACTGGGGCGGTTCAGGTACTATAGGAGACCTTAGCAAGGATAACCATCAATCAAACTGGGACTTGATGTGTAGCGTTGATTCAATGAATGATGAACTAACCTGTGCAATAAGTCAGAAAAAGTTTGTTCTCTATAAGAAAAATGATGGGTATTCTATTGTGGTCGGTGGTGGGGGCTATATAGGGAGCAAGTCATACATTCGAGTCAATAAAGACAAGCCCTTTGTTTCTGATGCTGGTGGGTACTTTTCGCCAGAGGATACGACAAAAATAATAAGCTCAATTAATAAAGATTCGAAACTGACGATCAGATACACTGAAGACCCATCAAATCGAACCATTGATACCATAATGGACATGAAATACTTTAATGCTGCTGTGAAAGTCTTGGGTGAAATATACAACAAGCAACAATGAAACATCCTAATTAAAAACTTCGCTTCGGCGAGGTTTTTTTTCGTCCGGAGAAAATAAAATGGCAACCCTGCGTGAACTTATTATTAAAGTTTCTGCTAACTCTCAGTCATTCCAGACCGAGATTGCCCGCGCCTCACGTATGGGGCAAGACTATTATAAAACCATGCAGAATGGTGGACGTCAGGCCGCAGTCGCAGCAAAGGAAAGCCAAAAGGCTCTTTCCGAACTTACAGACGGTTTTACATCTGCCGGGAGGGCAGCCACCGCTGCTGCGGCTGCATTTGCTACTGGTAAATTGGTTCAAATTGCTGATCAGTGGAACTCCGTAAACGCAAGGCTTAAGCAGGCTTCAGTCTCTTCAAATGATTTTACTTTGTCTCAGACGCGTTTAATGGCGATTAGCCAGAGTACGGGTACTGCTTTTACTGATAACGCCAATTTATTTTCACGCGCTGCTGCATCTATGCGTGAATTTGGCTATAGCTCTGATGAAGTGCTTAAAATTACTGAGGCTGTATCCACGGGGCTCAAGCTCTCTGGTGCAAGCACAGAAGAATCCAGTTCTGTTATTACCCAGTTTAGCCAGGCGCTTGCACAGGGGGTTTTGCGTGGCGAAGAGTTTAATGCCGTTAACGAATCAGGGGATCGTGTCATCCGCGCCTTGGCAGCAGGGATGGGTGTTGCCCGAAAAGATCTCAAAGCAATGGCGGATCAGGGCCAACTCACAATTGATAAGGTCGTTCCTGCTTTAATCAGTCAGTTAGGTGTGTTGCAAGGCGAATTTTCCGCGTTACCTCCGACAGTTTCCGGTTCAATGCAAAAAGTCACTAACTCCTTTATGGCATGGGTTGGTGGGGTGAACCAGGCAACTGGCGCGACAGATGCACTTTCTGGCGGTCTTGATGGGCTGGCAGGTACGCTGGATTCTCTTACATCCTCCGCTGTCAGCGGGGCCCTCAGTGACGTAGCAGATAATATGTCACTGGTTACCACCGCTGCAGGTGGTCTGGTTGGGATTGGATTAGCAAGGTATCTTGGCGGGATTGTTACCAGCGCAAGCAGTGCTACTGGCGCACTTATTTCAGCCGCAAAATCTGAGGTAGCTCTTGCAGTAGCCCAGGAAAAAGCCGCGCAATCTTCTGTTGCCGCGTCCCGCGCCGCAGTTTACCGGGCCCAGCAGGCCCTTCAAAGTGCGAAAAGTGCAGATATTCAGGCTGCTCAACAGGAGAGGGTTGCGGCCGCAGAATCAAGGGTTACCGCGGCACAGGGGCGATTGACTGCAGCTCTTGCCACCGGGACAGCTACAGAAAAAGTACGAGCACGAACAGCTCTGGAGCGAGCTCAGGCCGGGCTTGTGGCTGCGAAAAATGCCGATGCACAGGCTGTTGCAGAAAGAAAATTGGCTGCAGCTCAGTCCGCACTTAGTCGTAATATTGCTGGCCGGGTTTCTGCTCAAAATAACCTTAACAGCGTTACCTCTGTCGGTACCCGCTTAATGAGCGGCGCCCTTGGCCTGATCGGTGGTGTACCTGGGTTAGTTATGCTGGGTGCTGGTGCATGGTATGCTGTTTATCAGAATCAGGAACAGGCCCGTAAATCAGCTCAGGAGTACGCTAGCACGATTCAGGAGGTTAGCGACAGATCTAAAACGATGACGCTAACTGAGGCCTCTGAGAACGAAGATAAGGCGCGTAAATCACTAAATGAGCAAAATCGACTTATATCGGAACAATCTGGCAAGGTTAAAGCGTTAAAAGAAGATATAGCTGGTTATCAATATATGCTGGCCAACAGAGGGCCAACTACGAGTGGTGGTTTTATGATAAACCACCTCACAAGTGTCGAAGCCGCTACGAAAGGATTAGCTTCTGCAACTGAATCATTGGCGGTAGAGCAAGAGCGTTTAACGCAACTGCAGGCTAAAGCCCAGGAGATTCAGCAGGTGCTTGAGGGTCTTGAGCATCGTCGTGTCGCTCTGATTCGGCAGCAAGCCGCTGAACAGAATGCTGCCTATCAGTCTTTGATAATAATGAATGGTCAGCATACAGAATTTAACCGTCTTCTGGGGTTGGGTAATAATTTACTGATGGCCCGGCAGGGATTGGTTAACGCGCCAATGCGAATGCCTCAGGCTGATTTAACATCACAGCAAGCCAATGCACTGGAAAAAAGTCGGCAGGACCTTGAATTATCGAAGCTTAAAGGAGAGGCAAGAGAGAGAGCCCGGTTAGGTTATGCTGCTGACGAATTAGGGCTCAAGGATGAACCTCAGTTTAAAACTAACCGCGATCTGTTTATTAATCAGGGGTTGGCGAAATGGCAAAACGATGAATCCAATAAGCCCACCCGGAAAGCGCCAAAAAGCGAAGAGGTTAAAGCGGCTGAAAAGACAGAGGACGTTTACAAGCGCCTTATTAAACAGCAGCAGGAACAAATAGCCCTGGGAAGCCAGAATACCGAACTGGCTAAAATGAAATATCAGGTGACGCAGGGGGAGTTAGCCTCTCTTGAGCAAGCCAAAAAAGAAATGATCCTGCAAAATGCTGCACTAATCGATCAGAAAAACATTGCTGAACAGTTGCAAACGTTCCGTGAGGGGCTGGCTGACAGTAATGCCGCTGCGCGTGACCGGGGGAATATTGATTTTCTTGGTGCCGGGATGGGGGATAAGGCCCGCGACCGCATGAAGGAAATGGCGGATATTCGTACTGATTTTCTCAAACAGCAGCGGGACCTGCAGCGGGATTTCAGCAAAGGTCAGATTTCTGAGGACCTGTACAAACAGCAAACGGAAGCGCTACAGGCGGCGCTTACTGAACGGCTCCAGATTCAGGAGGACTACTACAAGAAAACCGATGAACAGCAGTCAGACTGGCGGGCGGGGATCAGCGATTCACTGATGAACTACGCCGATCAGGCTGCTGACCTCAGTTCAATGGCTGCAACCGCAACCAGCGAAATTCTGGATGCCACCACTAACTCTATCTCCAACAACCTGACCAGTGTCCTGACTGGTGCGACTTCGTTCAAAGATGGGATGTCGAACATTTTCAGCTCTCTGGGTGAAACGGTGATTAAGACGCTGATCCAGATGGCAACACAGGCGTTAATCACCAAAGCGATTATGGCGTCGTTCGGAGGTGGGGCTGGTGGAATGTTCGGGAGTCTTTTTGGCGGAGGTGGGGGAGGTGGCAGCACCGGGACGGCCATTCAGAGCGCTGGCGCTAATTTTTCGTTTAATGCTCTGGGTGGTGTCTACGATTCGCCTTCACTTTCCGCATACAGCGGCGGTGTATACAGCACTCCGCAGTATTTTGCCTTTGCGAAAGGGGCTGGTGTGTTCGGTGAGGCTGGTCCGGAAGCAATTATGCCGCTGACCCGTGGGGCTGATGGTTCACTGGGTGTTCGTGCGGTTGGTCGTGAGTCCCCTGCAGTACAGAGCGCAGCAAGCCAGATTCAGGCACAGCCACGGATAGCTGTCAGCGTGGACGCACGAAGCACCTTCACCGGCAAACCCGATGACATAACGATGCAGGCTGTAGAGCGAAGAAATGATGCTCTTGAACAGCGGATAGTTAACACCTTAACCGCCGAGGTAAATAACCCACAGAAGAAATTCGGGCGGGCTATTTACTCCAACCTACAGCCAAAAAAACCACGATAAACCAGCCCGGAGGGAAAGTTAATGGCGGATATTATCTATCCGGATGAGTACCTGCCTATGCCGCTGATGGACGGGTACGGTTTTAAGCCCATATCACCGATACTGCGAACGGAAATGACGTCCGGTCGCGCTCAGCAGCGAAGGCGATACACTTCAACACCGACCCAGGCATCAGTTAAATGGATTTTTAAGACTGATGCGCTGGCGCAGGTATTTGAGGCTTTTTTCAGGGATGCGCTTAAAGATGGTCAGTCATGGTTCTATCTGAAACTCCAGACTCCCATCGGGGTAAAGCCCTATAAAGCCAGGTTCGTGGATATTTACGAAGGGCCGACGCTGGTCACGCCAAAATACTGGCAGTACAGCGCAACGCTGGAATTATGGGAACGACCGTTACCGCCGGTTGGATGGGGAAATTACCCGGAATGGCTCGCTGGTCAGTCGTTACTGGATATTGCGCTAAACAAAGAGTGGCCGAAGCATGACAATTCTTGAGCGGCTATATGCCAGCAGCGGTTCGGAGGTTATCCACGACACGCTGCAGATATCGGCTGGCGATGATAACTACTGGTTAACCAGCGGCTGGGATGACGTTTCCGTAACGTTGGAAAATGGTCAGCCGGCGACGTTTGAAGCCTGCGCGATAGAAATTGCACTGCCAGCGCGAAATGCGGACGGAACGCAGGATCTGAAATTCGCCCTGAGTAATATTGACGGTGTCGTTTCTGGAGCCATCGATAAAGTTCTGGATGAAATGAAATCAGCCACGCTGACATTCCGGCGGTACATTTCATCCGATCTGTCTGCCCCGGCATCATCACCGTATACGCTCGATATTAAATCCGGCTCCTGGACCCCGACAGCAGTACAGGTCACGGCAGGCTATATGAATATCCTCAAAACAGCCTGGCCCCGTAAACGTTACAACCTCGCAGAGCATCCTGGCTTACGTTACTAATCTGAGGCAAACATGTTTGACGCTGATAAATACCGTTCAGTCACCTGGCTGAAAGGCGGACGCGTATACCCGAAACTCGACTGTTTTGGCATTGTGAATGAAATCCGGCGTGATCTGGAGTTACCCCTCTGGCCTGACTTCGCTGGTGTAACCAAAGACGACGGCGGTCTCAATCGGGAGGCGAGAAAGTTGATGCTTTCCTTGCAACGCTGCGAGCCCTGCGAAGGTGCTGGCGTGGCCTGTTATTCCGGCTCAACGGTTACGCATGTCGGGATCGTTGTCATGCTCGATAACCAGCTGCAGGTTGCGGAATGTAATCCAGGCTCGGGGGTTACGTTTCTGCCACTGGCGCGATTCATACGAAGGTTTAACCGCGTGGAGTTCTGGCAATGACGATAAAGTTTTTTCCGTCCCGGTTGCCGGGTGAACCCCTGGAGACGCACGAACATGGCGCGATGACCCTGCATGAGTGGATGGCCAGGAATGTCCCGAGCTACTCGCAGGACAGAAAGCATCCTGTTGCGGTCGAACTGGACGGCCGGGCTGTTCCACCTGCGGAATGGCCACTATGTTTGCTGCGGCCAGACAGCGATGTGCGGATTTACCCGATCCCGTATGGAACCGGCTTGGAAATCGCCGTGTGGGTATCGGTTGCCGTATCTATTGCCTCTACGGCCTATGCGCTGTTTTTCGCCCCTAAACCAGAGCTGGGCGGGTTTTCGTCAGGCAATTCAGCATCACTGGACCTGAATCCGGCAAAAGCGAATACAGCTAAGCTTGGTGATCCTGTTCGCGAGGTCTTCGGAAGAAACAGAATTTATCCGGATTACCTGGTGCAGCCTGTCACTCGCTTTGACCCCAATGATCCCACCCGGATGACGGTCGAAATGTTTGTGTGTCTCGGATACGGTCGTTTCTCATACACCGGCGGTGATTTTCGGGTAGGTGAAACTCCTGCTCTGCCATTAGGCGAGGGCTTTTCATATACCAGCTATGGCCCTGGCGATAACGTGGCGGGGGACCGTCGCAGCGAGGTCTGGTTCAACAGTACAGAAGTTGGCGGGACATCAAGCGGGTCAGGTCTGGATATGGCTCAGACTGCCCCTGAAGCCAGTGATATCGTTGCTGATGCCATGACCGTCAGCGGCGCCTCAGTCTCGTTTTCAGGTCTCGATGTCGATGATGACAACGATGATGATGAAGATGAGAACAACCTGCCTCCTGGCTGGATTGAGGGTGCAATTGTCACTCTGAAAGCGCCGTTGAATTATCAGGTATCGATTGAGGGTGGTTTTAACGTTCTGACAGGTGACGCCGTGGCAGAGATTGCGCCATATAATGGTATGCCTGTAACGCTGACGTTTAGCGGTACCGATTATGATCTGCAGATTGCCACGTATACCCCTCACCAGGACGCCGTTCCGGGAACGGGTGGATCGACTGCAGCATTGCGCGCCAGTGCGTCGCCAGCCACGTATGATTTTACGACAACCAGCCAGACGTTTGCCCTGACCTGGCAGGGCGTCACCTATACCCTGTCCCTGGTTGCTGACTACGGCACAATGTCCGGTTTGCTGGCGGCGATTACCAGCGGGCTGACCGGATCGGGGTTGATTGCTCAGGATGACGGCGGCGTGATTCGTATCGTGGAAATCTCCAGCCCGTGGCGTGGCGGTTCCATTTCGTCATCATTCCTGCCCGCGTCAGTTTTTGGAGACAGCCCTGTGTTTACTGCCGGTACAGCATCCAGTGGCGGAAGCCCGGCGGTCACAGCCAGTGTCAGGCTGGCATACGATTCCGGTACCGCATTTTCTGGCCTGCCGGACGGCACGCAGCGGATTTCCCTGGCTCACCGTGGTAACGAATACCAGATAGCATCGACTGACGGATCGTCTGCGACCGTACAGAGAGTGGTTAACGGTGCCGTTGACAACACCTGGTCAGGTTTTCTGACCCGTACCGTCGTGGATTTTGCCGCGTCTGGTATTAACGATAATGAAACATGGCTCGGCCCCTTTCTGGCCTCCCCGCAAAATGAAGTTGTGGACGCCTTCGAGGTCAACTTTGCTTTCCCAAACGGAATTTGCGGATTCCAGAACAACGGGAATAAGCGGGTTCGACATGTTGAGTATGAAATTCAGTACCGCGTATATGGTTCCGGATCAGGGTGGACGAGTAAACAGGGGGTGTACGCGCTTAAAAACGTTAATGGCCTCGGTTTTACAGAGCGTTTTAATCTGTCTTCTCCCGGGCTGGTGGAGGTTCGATGCCGCCGCCGTAACGAGCAGGGGAGTAACAACGCGAGGGACAGCATGTTCTGGCAGGCGCTCAGAGGTCGTTTGCTTTCCCGTCCGACCTCCTACTCAGGGATATCAACAATAGGGATCACGGTTGAAACCGGCGGCCAGCTGGCGGCGCAGTCAGACAAGCGTGTGAGTGTTGTCGCCACGCGAAACTATGATGGCGGTGGTGACAGGACAATCAGCGGGGCATTCCTGCATCTGGCCCGCAGTCTGGGTTATCGCGACGACCAGATCGACATTTCCACAATCAACATGCTTGAGGCTAACTACTGGACGCCACGAGGCGAGTATTTTGACCATCAGGCAAGCAGTGACAGCACGTCCGCGAAGGATATTTTCGACAAGATTGCTGAAGCAGGCATGGGGTATTTTCTGCTGTCTGACGGCTTACTTTCCGTCGGGCGTGAAGGGGTCAAAAGCTGGACCGGAATCATCACCCCCCAGGATACTGTCGAGGAAATGCAGACATCATTCAGGGTGCCTTCGGAGGACGATTTTGATGGCGTGGATGTGAAATACATCAATCCCGTTACCTGGGCGGAGGAGACCGTACAGTGCCGGACGCCTGAAAATCCGTTCCCCCGGAAAACGGAGGCTTACACCATCGATGTCGTCATGACTGCGGATCGTGCCTGGCGTATCGGGATGCGCCGGTTAATGAAATATCTCCATCAACGCCGGACGTATACGGCTACAACAGCAATGCTGGGATGGTGCCATGATTTTGGTGACCACATCATTTTGTCAGATGATATTCGAACCGGGAAAACCCAAAGTTGCCTGATTGACGCAATGACATACGACTTTCAGGAAATAACGCTACATGTCACCGAGCCTCTGGACTGGAGCTATACAAATCCCCGGTGCTGGATACAGTTTCAGAACAGTCGTCCATCGTCACGGATGCTGACGCCGCAGCGGATAGATGATTTCACTCTTACCATACCTTACAACGACGATCTGCACCCGGAAGACTGGATTATGGACGACCCTGATATTGATCTACCGCGTTTGCTGTTCTGCGACAGTGAAAAAGGTGCCCGGCATGGGATAGTCCAGGAGGTAGCCCCCTCCGGTGACAGCAACTGTCAGATTACCGCGCCGGAATATAAAGAAATTTTCTACGCCTACGACGACGCCACATACCCCGGCGACGTCGCGTAATACCCCATAAAAACCCCCTTATTAACTCTTTTCGCTCAAACCCTCGTTTGCGCGAACGCCTTTTTTGGAGCAAAAATCATGGCCGAACTTAACCCGCCTTTGGGAACGACGACGCCTGAAATCTTCCTGGATAACGTCAAGCGCGCTGACGAACTGGTGAACGGTCCGGCCGGAACGGTTGACGATCGCGCAGGTGAACCGCTGGATACGTGGCGCCAGATGATGTCGAAAAATGATGAGGTCCGGCAGAACATCATTCCGCTGAGTAAGCAGTACATGACGCTTGCGGCAGCCCAGGCTGATATCGCCAACATCCCGGAAGGCAGCACGACTTATGTGCGAAGTCCTGATGATGCTTATCTGGCTATTGAGTATATGAATGTCGGCGGTACGCTGGTTGCAACGGGTCGTAAAATGCCATCAGCGATGCCAACGGGATATCAGTCTGCTACCGCGGTTAGCAGCAGCGCGGCTAATACTATCGCTATCACCATTCCTGGACTGTTGATTGAAGGTAGCCTGGTCTATTTTCTTTCCCCAATTCTAAACACTGCTGCGGTCAATGTGACCGTTACAGATACGAAGGGAAACAGCGTCACGCGCGCAATACAGAAGCAAAACAACGGGACGTTAACCGGAGGTGAATTACTTCTGGGCCAGCCCGTTTTGATGCAATTCAGAACCGGGACTGCTAATAATTTTGTTATGGTGGCATCCGGCCCGGTAGCGGCCGAGTTGGCTGGCAGAATTTCAGCACTGGAATTAAACAGCATCGCGTTACTTTCGGGAGTTGTTAATAATGCCGACGCATATTCCGGCACCGCATCTACAATCCCTGGTATTGTTGCTTCTGATCGTGTGTTCCTCTTTACTCCGAACGCTACTAACACGACCAGAACGCCAACGCTTTCAGTCAATGGCGGTACCGCTCGTCAGATAAAGCAGAATAACGGTTCGAACGTCGCGGCTGGTGATTTGGTAGCGGGTTATACATATCTCGTTAAATTCAATTTCGCATCAGCAGATTTTCGGCTGCTGACCTACCCAGGGGACAGGGCCCGTATTCTCAACGCCTATGTCAAAGGAACGGTCACGAGCGACGCTACGAGCCCGAACGCCATTTCTCTTACTATCCCCGGTCTGCTGGGTGACGGTACTCAGATTACGTTTGAACCTGTGGTGGCGAACACCGGTGCAACAACGCTGGTTATTACAGACCTCTACGGGAACTCAGTCACACGTAGTTTGTTTAAAGGAGCCAATACCGCACTAACTGGCGGAGAGTTGCGGGCAGCTATGCCTGTTACCGTGCAATACCGAGGCTCACCACAGAATAACTTTAAATTGCTGTATGCCGGGGACCCGACTACCGACATTCTGAATCTCATAAGCGATGTCACCACTCTGCAGGGTGCAATCACTGACCCCTACGTTAAACTGAGCAAAAAGCTTATCGGTGACGGAACTCAGGCCAATACCTCGCCATTCGGTAAAATTTCGTTCAGCAATGGCGTCAGAACTGTAACCAAGAAGCGCATAATTATAACCACGCCCGGCTCCTCCATAGGCCTGGGGGCTGGGTCCACTGGCGGAGGTGTGGTGGGCGCGCCGTTCTCTCCTAGCGCATTGTTTATTGAAGCGATGAAAGAGCACCTTTCTGGCTATGGCGAATTTGAGTTTATCGACGACAACCAGAGTATCGGTGGCCAGGCGATACACCAGTTTGCCGCGCAACTACAAAACTCGCCCTATTTTACAAGCAGTGACCCCGACGACTGGCCGGATATCGTGCTGATTGTCGGCGGGATGAATGATGCCACACCGACCGGGAACTTTAACCGGGGCAGGACATACCCACTGCAGCAGGCAGTGCTGGAAAATCTGATTGACCAGTGCACGGCAAAGGGCGCTGTGGTTATTGTCTGCACCACGCCGCACCACAATGTTGAGTCCGCCACCGTCAAAAACATCACGCTGGGTGACCTGAATGTCCTCTGGCCGGTCAGAACTTTCAACGTCCCTACGGGTTTTACATTTGATTCAGCGAACAAAACTATCAACAGCACGGCGTTTGCCTATGACACGGGAAACGCAGCGACCAGCTGGGGCGGGCAAATCCTTAGACCTGGGCACATTCTTCGGGTTGGCGGGGTGAATGCCGGTGATTACACCATCAGTGCAATATCCGAAGACCGTCAAACCATCACCGTTGCAGAAAATATTCCGGTTTCTGGCCTGATTAATACCACCATTCAGCACATCAACCTCGACAGCATTATCGAAGAGGTACTCGATCCACCGCCGTCAAAATCGTTTGTGGAGGCCAACTGGTCGGGGAGCGGCGTTAAAGTTGTTGGGGATGCGCGTTTCGGCCTCTACAACAGCATGGTGCGTGCAGTGGCGCGTGGGAAATCAGCGTTTGTACTGGAGGCTGAAATCCCCTCGTTCAGGCTGGGTGTTGAGGTACACGGATGGTCGGCACTGTTTGACTCTCCCAATTACAACCATCCGAATGACCTCGGCTATACCGTCAGCTACAAGGCTGGCGCAGATGCTGCGGCATTCAGTCTGTGCAAGCTGATTTATGGCGAAAAATATTATTTACCTTCGTGAGGAATTGTTATGGCTTTCAAGTTATCAGCAACAAAAACAGTCCAGATTTATTATCTGGGTGGGTATCTGTGCGATAAAGAGATAGACATTGACCTGATTTATGCTGTTGAAAGCGTCAGGCAAGATGATGCGGGACAGGTAATGGCTTCATTATCAGTACGATATGATGATGGAGCGAAGGTCAACGCTGGTGATTATCCTATTACTTTAGATGTTTCCTCTTCAAAGTCGTGGGCAGAACAGGCGGAAGCGCAGCTTATGACTATGGAGGATTTTTCACAATAAATTATTCCACTGCACAGATTTAATTGATGAGAGCGGCTGTCCAGATGACTGACAGCCGCAAATCTATTCATCTTAAATAATATGAAGATATATCCTTTTACTGTTAAATTAAATTCCCAGCCAAGAGTTAACGATGACGGGGTCTGGTACGCCGCCGCCATACTGGGTATTGATGTTGTTCAGTTCGGCTGTAACTGCCTCCTTTACTGCAGCATCAGTTCCCTCTGACTCAACCGCCAGTGTTCCAGAATAAATTACTTGCCCGTTTTTAGTTGCCTGATAATCGACAATGTAGCCAGCCATACCTACCTCTTAAATAGTTTTACCTTTCAACTGATAGTAGTTTTTGTAACAGGTGTAAATTGTTGCCATTTCAATATTCGTAATTGATCTGGACACAATCAGACAGGCCCGCATAAAGATAGTCGCTGTCGTGGCCCCTTCAACCGAACCGCCCAGCAGTATGTTTGACGAAGGTACAGCATAAGGAGCCGTCGCTGCGGTGCCGGTTGCTGACTGTGATGTGCGTGGCAGATCAAGCTTAGTCAGCATTGATCCGCTACCGTTATCTCGCACAAACCGACTGACAGCCATTTCACCATCGACCGCTGCACTGGACGGAACAATAATTGCCTGCTGCGCCGCTCCGGAAGCCGTCAGCCATTTTGCCTGCCATCCTGTAGCTGTAGTCTGTGTGGCACGCGAGCGCTGAGGGGCATTCATTTGTGCGCGTCCCACAACCGCACCAATTACCCCTGGATGGACGGCTATTGTCACCATAGTCAGGTCACTAGCGTTGTAGGATGAAATATCAATGTTGGAATCCAGGTGGTTAGCCTCAGTGAGGCTGACTCCGTAATCACCCAGAGCAGGAGAGCCAACAACGGACATAGCAGCCCCAACCCGGTTTCTGGTTAATGAGGCGGGATCATTCACATCGAAATCCGCCTGCAAAATAATTCCCGGGATCAGTGCTGGTAGTTGCGTGATGTCGTTCGGAAACGGGTATTTCTTCAGATAGCGGGTCGCAATAATTCCGTTGTTTTGATAAACCAGTGTGCTCATATTTAATGGTCCTAAAGCTGAATTGAGAAAACGCAGAGGTCGTTATAGAGAGGCAGGCCGGACAGCGAATTACCAGCCTGCGAGTCACGAATACATCCCCGCGAACCGGTCACAGGCCCGGGGTTTTGTCCTGCAACCCCCTGACTTGCATAAGATATCGCTGTCGCCGCCGTCGAGTCGGTCTTGGTGATAACTATTTTGGCTGCTGTTCCGCTGCCGCTGACGGCTACCGAAGAAATAGTGGCCCCGGTCAGGACAAAGCCGTAGTTGCCGGGGTCGGTAACCCTCGCGGTGTCAATCACGAGATCACCAACACAACCCGCCACCGGGATAGTGATCGTGGTTCCGGACTGTGTAACATCCGACTCTATCGGCACAAGCGAGGATTTTGTTTTGTCATTTAGCCACCCACCAACCACCGCGCCAATAACTTCACCTTCTGTCCGATATCCTGCGCTGGTCAGATGCTCCCCGTCTGAATACGGGCGGGCATATTGTGCGCTGGCGAGATGAATTAACGCGTTATCACGCGCCTCCTGGTACTGCGCAATGCCGATGTTATTGGTTTTGGTCGTGCCTGTCGTGCCGCCGTATGGGATGGTATTGGATAACTGACCGACAAACATATGCAGGGACTGCGTTTCGCCTGTTGCTGCATTTATCACAGACTCATACTGAGTACGCAGGGTTTCCATTGCTGTGCGATAACTGGATATCGATGTGCCTGCTGCCGCATTCTGGTTTCCGTGGATGAGCACCAGTACCGGGACATACTCCATGCCCAGTTCATCAGCCATCGCAACGGCCGCCTGAATCATTTTGGTGGCGGCGGTAAACGTGGCGGTTCCAGCCGAAATCCCCGCAATATCTGTACCCGAACTTGCAGCGGTGGAGGCCAAAACGGTATGCCCTGTCAGCTCATGAATTTTATAGGCTATGCCGCTGGATGGTGACTCCTGGCCGGGACGGGTCCCCACGTTTTCTCGCGCAGGGGTGGCCGATCCCAGCAGGGATTCGTCCAGAGTATCGTATTTGAAATCGACCTTCGGGCCAGTTGAAAAGCTGATCACTCCATAGTCTGCTTCTGAGGCGATAGTGACAGGAGCCTGGCTAATCGTCGATCCCCCTGCTTTAAGAGATTGCCCGGTGCCAATGTAATGAAGCAGGATATTCTTGCTTTCACGCACCCGGTATTTCCCGTTATACGTAGAGCGATTCGTCAGATAGTTGCCGCTAAGGTTGGACAGAAAACGAAGAAATTTAGCGAATGCTACAGGAGCAATATTTGAAACTCCGGTGTCGTTTGTTATCTGCGTGACGGCGTCATCCTGCACAGCGATGATATTTCCATCTACCGATGCCACCATCGGTAACGATGAGGCGTCTCCCCCGGAGAAATCCGCCGTTGCATCTTCTATAGAGCCGTCTGGATATTCAACTTTGTAAATTTTCCCTTCAGCATCCATCCATGCTCTTTTGTCCCCGGCAAAAAAGGCCTCGTTACTAACCCACACCTTTACATCACCGAATGTCACAACGCCTGATGCGGAAAGGCTAAATATTGGAGTGTTTGCCCCCCTGAGTTGACAGACAACACCACCGCTATCGTCAGTCACTAATTCAATTTTGTCGCCAAGCAGTAACGCCGCCAGATTCGTGGTGCCGTCGCTGAGAATTTCATTTGTCGATTTACCTTCTTTATCAACCCATGCCCATGCAGCATCAGGATATCCATCAATGGGAACAGCCGCCCCTGACAGCATTATCTTTGCCACTTCCTGGCTAATTAGTGTCCTGAGCGCATCAACATACTCAGCTGAAATCATCCTGCGCCCGGTAGCCTCTAGCGTTCCACCCGCGTTCTTGTATTCAACAGCCAGATAAGCATCATCAGGACTGCGCACATAGGTTGTTGACCCATCCGGGATATTGGCTATATCCGCCTGAGCCGCCTCAAGCGTCATATACTGCTTACTCAGCGGAATGATGTTCTGCCTGACCTCATCATTTTTCGCCATCATTTGACGCCAGGTATCCAGCGGTTCCCCGCCGCGGTCGTCAACCGTTCCGGCCGGACCGTTAACTAACCGATCGGCCCGCTTAACATTATCTAAAAAGATTTCAGGCGTCGTCGTTCCCAAAGGCGGGTTAAGTTCGGCCATGATTTTTGCTCCAAAAAAGGCGTTCGCGCAAACGAGGGTTTGAGCGAAAGACCGGAGCTTTTTACAATCAGCTATTTCAAGGAGTTAGAGAGTGCTGATTGGTTATGCGAGGGTATCAACCGGGGATCAAAACCTCGATTTACAGAAAAACGCGCTGTTACGCGCAGAATGTGAACAGGTTTTCGAAGATACGGCCAGCGGAAAGAATGCCAGACGACCAGGATTAAAGCGTGCGCTGCGGCGGCTGCGACCGGGTGATGTGCTGGTGGTCTGGAAACTGGATCGGCTGGGGCGAAGCGTGCGTGGTCTGATCACTCTGGTATCGGAGCTGCAGGCGCGCGGGGTAAATTTCCGGAGTCTGACTGATTCGATCGATACCAGCACAGCCGCCGGCCGCTTTTTCTTCCACGTTATGAGCGCTCTGGCGGAAATGGAAAGAGAGCTGATCGTCGAGCGTACCCGCGCCGGTTTAGCAGCGGCCAGGGAGCAGGGCCGCATCGGTGGCCGCCGCCGGATAATGACAACCGAAGTTGTGGAACGCTGCCGGCGCATGCTGGAGAAAGGGGCTACTCGGCAGCAGGTTGCCGATGTGATAGGGGTCAGTGAGAAGACTGTATATAAATATTTCCCATCAGAAAGTGGCGTACCTGAGAATTCATGAACGAATCAGCCCAACCCCAGATATCGCTGCTTAACTCAATTGCATGAGATATGGCAGGACCATAGTCCTTATAAATTATAGTTGTGGCTGGAAACCAGCCACTTTTCGTTGATTCAAGAAGCATATAGCCATCTTCTCGAACTTTTATAATAGCGAAGGACCGTAACTCGAACTCAGGGAGTGGTAACTTCCTCTCCTCCGGGAAGTAGATCCTTACCCCGGACAATATGGCGCTATTGCAACTGATCATTCTTTTACCAGCCATAGATCCGCTTCTTCAAACATCTCCTCAAGCATGCGGTTTAGCCGTTCTTTATCATGTTTGCTGGCGTCTGAGTTAAGAGCATTGGCCTGCATAGGTTTTACCTTAACTTCTGCATCAGGAAAAATTCTGTGTACCCGTTTTGCTAACTCATTGAGAATGATGGAACGAGCATTAGCCAAACCTTCAACATTGCGCTTGTCATATACGAGTTCAACAAACATTTTTTCGAACCTCTTTACTGTGTTTATATACAGTATATATACTGTGATTATGTACAGTGTCAAGAAAGAGGAGTAAAACCGTGGGCTTTCCATCTCCAGCAGCAGATTATGAAGAAATGCGTATTTCGCTTGACGAAAAATTCATTAAGCATCCAGCTGCAACGTATTTTATGCGGGCGGCAACCACTTGTTATCGTGCGGGTATTTTACAAGGGGCTCTTCTCGTCATTGATGCTTCACTTAAGCCATGTGATGGCACTTTGCTTGTATGTGCAATGGAAGGGGAGTTCAGAGTAAAGCGCTACCGGCTGGTGCCAAAACCTCATCTTGAGGACTTGTCATCTGGGCGAAAGGAAGCGCTTCCGGGGGAACAGGATAATTGCCCGCCGGCAGTATTTGGAGTGATCACATACATAATCAATGATGCGCGAGCAGGTGAGTTTGATGATTGTCCTGCTATATGATAATAAAAAAGGCCCTGAAAAATCAGGACCTTTGCTTGATGAAAATTAACCACGATACTTTGAAACTGGAATCTTAATCGGAAAGGCTGTAAGACCTTTCTGATGAGCAAAGATTCGCTTGCCCTTTACAGTAATAAATGGGCGATAGATAGTGATAAATTCTTCGTTACTGGCGTTTGTAATACTCATGTATTGATACCTTTAAAGTTTCGCTGTTGACAAAACCTAAGGTAAGCGTATACTCACAACCGCCAAGTTTTTCGTATTCGCTTACGATAGGGGAAACCAGCGACAGCGGTTCGCTGGTTTTTTCGTTATCTCTTAACATTTTTTCTCATCCATGTTTCAGCTGCCTGTAAGCTAACTCCAAAAATTTTGCTAACGTCTTCGGCATTCATCGCTGGAGAGACTAATCTTGCATCTATAAGGAAATGGCTAGCAAAGACGTCTGCTTGCCACTCACTATCCTCATAAATTTTGTGTCCGCCATTGCTTTTGCTGCGAGCGTATGCTCCTTGATTGCGGTGCATAATCAGATGGCCTAACTCGTGTGCAACAGTAAATCTCGCATGATTTTCTCCGCTACAGAGTGCATCATAAACAGACTGTTGCAAAACAATCTTGTTTTTGTCTGGATAAGTCACTGCGTACCGCTTAGGCAATTCGTGGTCTTCCACAATTTCAAGGTCGATGCTTTCTGAAGCCATAAGACCTTCTAGCAATACATCCAGTCTCAGATATGTTTGATTCGATATCTGAAGAACATCCCTCAAACGCTGCGCATAAGATTTAATCATGTCATTGCTGAGAGGTGAAACGCGATGGCCAAGTTCTCGTTTCGCAATCGTCATCATCTAGTCCTTTAACATTTTGTTGAGTTTATCAAGCTGTTCAGGACTCAGATCTTTGAACTTACGGGCAAAGACAAGCATCAATTCTTTATTCTGATCCTCTGCATCGGACATATCAACTTTCAGTGATGGTTGAGAAATCTCAGCCTGTTTCCTTAGGTCGTTGGCTTCTTGACCACTTAATCCGAATACGGCAGCTACTGAATTTACTAATGAGTCAGGTATGGCTCGCTTACCTAATTCAATGGCTGACAGATAAGCTGAGCTCACCCCCAACATATCAGCCATATTCTTGAGTACCATACCTCGGTCTATCCTCAGTTTTCTGAGTGCTTTACCAAAGCTAGTTACCATGTTGTGCCTCCTACAAGTCCTGCTTACTTTATACTGAAAGCTAAACTCAAAATCAACAAAATTTGTAGAAATTTTTAAGCTCAACGTGTAGTGATAATTTACAAATAATTTTCGCAAAGTGCAATGGTTAACCAAAAATAACTATATATTGTATGCTCCTCATTTTTTACCACCTTATGTAGTTTTAACTCTATTGACACCTACCAGCTCCACCTATTGTGTACATAGGTGCGAAGAAGAAGGATTGTTGAGAGGTTAGTGATATGCAAATGATTGTTTTTTGGGCTTCTTAGAGTGGTGGTGCTATTTATTACAAGAGTAAGATTTTACGGTTTGATAGGAAGCTGTGACGCCCTACAATACCCAAGACGCATTGTTAATGGCGGTATAAACAAAAAAACTAAGGAGGGCGATGTGCAGAAAAATTTGTTACAGCTTTGTTATGAAGGGGAGTGTGGGGAAAATTACATACGTAGTATGAACGAAAAAGGGCAACTTTTTGTTTCACTCTCAGACGTTTTAAAGACACTTTCAGCAGAAAACCGAAAACTTGATGGTAAAGCATCCCAAAGTCTTATAACTGTTCTCAAAGCTGTGATTAAGACACTGGATCCCGATGAATTCAGAAACCTTCCTCTTATTGTAGATGGTGAGACAATTTCTGAAACTTTCCTGACTGAGCCTGGTTTGTACAGAGTCCTTGCTCAGGATACGACAGCAGCAGGTAAAAAATTTCAACGCTGGCTTTTTCATAGTGTTCTTCCCTCAATTCGCGAGTTTGGTGTTTATCCGCCTCCTCCTAAGCAGGAACGTTCAGAATTAAGTGCTTTCGCTAATAGTCTTCAGCAAACAGTTCAAGCTTTAGTCATGGAGATTGAAAGGCGCGAAGAACTTGAGAGCCGAGTCAACCAAGTTGAATTAAAAGTTAACTCTTTAGAAAGTTTGAGGGATTTATCAAAATTCAGAAGTGTTCCGCAGCGTCTGTTAGAACTTGAGCTTGAGGGTTACTCAGTAGATGAGATTTGGCAATGGTGCGAGAAACTACGTAGCGAAAAAGGGGCAGAAAAGATCAAATGCCCTTCTGGTATTAATATCAACACCTGCTATCCATTAGCTCTGGTCGATGAAGCAATCACACTGTACCAAAAAGTTATTGAGGCAAGAGTTCGGCCTTAGGTTAACGAATACGAAAAAGCCCGCAGCTGCGGGCTTTCTTTATCACTCTGGAGCCGCGGCTCCTTTGCGTATCCTTTTTTGTCCCCTCACCGTCTGGTCGGTGTCCTGCTGAGACTGCTAACTTCCTGTTATTGCTAGTGATGTCCTATCACTGTCCAATCATGATTGGTGGAGCTGGCGGGAGTTGAACCCGCGTCCGAAATTCCTACATCCTCGGTACTACATGCTTAGTCTGTCTTTACATTCGCCTGGCACCTGCGGACGGACACGCCACTACCAGACTAGCCTGATTAGATTTAACGCTTCAACCCCAGGCAGGGCCTCCACGCGATCTCTTTTGGGTTTGACCTCTCTTTGATCCCCGTCTTAAGAGCGGAAGCTAGGGAGAGAGGGCTCAGAGCAGGTTATTAAGCTGCTAAAGCGTAGTTTTCGTCGTTTGCGACTATTTTTT
>OLIH01000039.1_pt1 | contig 181149 bp, 166 predicted proteins | sample 1609721 | NCBI WGS metagenome assembly OLIH01 (sample SAMEA4350157, study PRJEB24818) | metagenome | biome: human; feature: gut; material: faeces | place: Denmark | collected 2013-09
CCGTCTGCGTTTCTCCGGCCCTAAGACATCAATCATCTGTTCTCCAATGACTAGTCTAAAAACTAGTATTAAGACTATCACTTATTTAAGTGATACTGGTTGTCTGGAGATTCAGGGGGCCAGTCTACGTGCAGACCACAGGCTTACCTGGTTATTTGTTTGATCGCGTCCGGGGCCAGCGATGCGAAATAGTACGCTATGTTACCAGTGAGTTATTTGTCGGTGCGCGTCTTTGTAAATAAAGACTGGCGTTCATTGTTATGCATTGATCATTATGGCGAACAATTTACGTTTACGCGTACGTGACTATGTCATCACCCTGGCGGTACCCGTGTTCGTGACCGCCATGCTCTGTATGGCAGCGGTTATACTGTAGCGTTTTATCCTGATATGGGGTCCATCGAGTGTGTTGGCTATACCGATAGAAATTATCTTGTTAGCTTTCGTTCTGACATAACATCATCAAATTAAACGAATTCTATTACACAACAAGGAGTGGGAGGATGAGTAATATCAGTTTGTATTGTTTGCCATATTCAGGTGGTTCTGCCGCTATGTACTATAAATGGCGTAACGTGCTGTCGGACAATATTACTTTGAAGCCTTTAGAACCTGTGGGGAAGGGGAATGAACAGTGATTTTTCCGCGAAAAAAATCCTGACGGGTGAGGATGTCCTGTGTGCGGCCGTTCACCGTATTGAGTGGTTGTTTGAGACATTTTCTTCTGTCTGTTTGTCTTTTTCCGGAGGAAAAGACTCTACTGTGCTGCTCCATCTTACGGCCGATGTGGCTCGCAGGAAGAAACGTCGTTTCTCTGTATTATTCATTGACTGGGAAGCTCAGTACCAGTGCACAATTGCACACATTCTGAAGATGAGGGAGATGTATCGGGATGTGACGGAGACTTTTTACTGGGTGGCACTCCCCCTGACTACGGTAAACGGTGTCTCTCAGTTTCAGCCGGAATGGATATGCTGGGAACCAGGTGTGGAGTGGGTTCGTCAGCCACCAGATGACGCTATTACAGATATGTCGTACTTCCCATTTTATCGGTATGCCATGACGTTTGAAGAATTTGTTCCGGCATTTTCTTCCTGGTTTGCCGGTAACCGGTGTGGAGTGGCAATACTGACTGGTGTTCGTGCTGATGAATCGCTCAATCGCTTTGTGGGACTGGTGTCTCAGCGCAAACTGAGATATGCAGATGATAAACCCTGGACCACAGCGTCACCTGAAGGGTTTTATTACACCTTGTATCCGTTGTATGACTGGAAAGCTCGTGATATATGGATATATAACGCCAGAACCCGAGCTATCTACAATCCCCTGTATGACCTGATGTACCGTGCCGGCGTGCCGTTACGCAACATGCGGGTCTGTGAGCCTTTTGGCCCGGAACAGCGTAAGGGACTGTGGCTTTACCATGTTCTGGAGCCGGAAACCTGGGCCAGGATGTGTGAGCGGGTGTCGGGTGCTGCCAGCGGGGCGCTTTATGCCAATGAGAGCGGTGCCTATTTTGCCCTGCGTAAGCGTATCACGAAGCCACCTCATCATACCTGGCGTAGCTATGCGATGTTCCTGCTGGATGTGATGCCGGAAAGAACGGCAGAACATTACCGTAATAAAATTGCTGTCTACCTGCGCTGGTATCAGACGCGGGGCTTCCCGGATGACATCCCGGATGAACAGGAGAATGACCTGGGGAGCCGGGATATCCCGTCCTGGCGACGTATCTGTAAGACACTCATAAAGAATGATTTCTGGTGTCGGACCCTCTCCTTCAGTCCGAACAAACCCCGGCACTATGAACGTTATCTGCAGCGTATGAAAGAAAGGAGGAAGGAATGGGGGATTCTGTGACACCTGAGGTGGAAGTATTGAGCAACATGATTCGACAGTACTTCAGTCAGGAACGATCTGAAGAAGAGACCATACGAGCCCTTAATCATCTGCGCAGGGTGTTGCATGAGGTCAGCCCTTTTGCACAGGAGCCTGTGGACTGTGTGTTGTGGGTGAAAGCGAATGAGGTGGTGGCCAACGATTACAATCCCAATGTCATGTCTTCCAGTGAAAAAAAACTGCTTAAACATTCACTGGAGCAGGATGGATTCACGCAGCCTGTGGTGGTTTCGGAAGAGAAGGAGCATTATCTGGTAGTGGATGGTTTTCATCGTCAGTTGCTGGGCAGGAAAGCGGATACGAGAAAACGTCTGAAGGGCTGGCTGCCAGTGGCCTGTATTAATCCAGAGAGAAAGGGACAGGCATCACGTATTGCCGCGACCATACGGCATAACCGTGCCAGGGGAAAACACCAGATAACGTCAATGTCTGACATTGTCAGGGACCTTTCGCGTCTGGGCTGGACAGATGAGCGTATTGGCACAGAGTTGGGCATGGATCAGGATGAAGTGCTGAGGCTCAAACAGATTAGCGGGCTGACAGAGCTGTTTCAGGAAGAGAATTTCAGCCCGGCATGGACGGTTCGTTGATATTGTAAAATATGATAGTTGGAGTAGGGGGCAATAGAAGGAGAATATTTATTCCACCTTCTTCCGCGTCGGGATAAATCAAAAGGTATTATCCATTGATTCAGTGTCTGGGGGAGAGTAAATAATCTAAAAATAGTATTGCGTTGTGAACTGATATCACTTTTGAATTACAAAGGTATAGGCTCAGTAGCCAGCTTTATAAGTCATTGTCGTAGCAATGAGTATAGAATCATGCTGGCGGGAAGAATAAATATTCATCTACAGATGGAAAACAACGACGAAAAACCTTCAACAAACACAATACGTTCGTTAGCCTGCCCGCAAAGCGGGCAGATCAGGACAAAGAATTCCATAACGATTGTTTTTGTCATCAGAAATTCCATACAAAACCTATAGCTGCATTAAAACCTGCTGCAGGAATAGTTTCATGTGCTGTACGGTAGCGTTTGTCTGTCAGGTTATTGAGTGCCAGGTTAATCCGGTACTGATCCTCGTTACCGAATTCTGTATTTACTGCAAAGTTGAGAGTGGCCCAGCCCGGAACATTTGTTTCGGTACCGTTACTGTCATCTTTTGCACTAGAGGCAGCACGAATAAAAACATCAGAGATTATGTTGGCCTGACCCATCACAAGAGTATGTTTCAGCCCTATACGTCCGTTTATCGCTGGTTCACCTGTATTAGTTGTTTTTAATGTTGAAGTTTCATATTGCCGACGAATTAAATTGCCACTGATATATGGCGAGAAAACCCAGCCATTATATTCTGCACTTATTTCCAGTCCCCATGTTTTTGCCCGATCAATATTGTCATAATAATAGTAGCTACTACGGGAGGAGTTGGTGTTACCATTGCAAACTATACTGCCATCACAGATCAGACTTGCAATATAATCTTTAGCTTCTGAGTAGTAAACTGCGCTGTCAATCAGCCACTGATTACCATTATATCGTGCACCTAATTCAAAGTTATTGGAGTGTTCAGCCTTAAGATCAGGATTTCCGTATGTGACACTGCCGCCCGCAGATGTCTGCATAAAAAGCTGGGAGAGTGTGGGAAATACGTAGCCTTGCGCGAACGCAGCGCGTAACTCCAGGTTATCGAAACCTGAATAGCGCAGGCTTGTAGATGTTACCATTTCGTGATCACTCGCAGACTCTCTGGCAAGAGAGGTATCGCTTATAATGCCTGCGGTATATGATACTCCGTCACCACGCGTCAACTTTGAAGAAAGCCAGTATTGGCGAACTCCCATTGTCCATGTCCAGTGATCGGCGAATTGCCAGTCATTTTGTGCGAATAGTGAGACTGTACTTTGCTCTGACTCATAATAGGAGCGAGTTCGTGTTTCCTTATTAATGAAGCCGGTCAGAGATTTGCTTGAGGTCATGCCACCGGACCTTTGGTTGACCCTGTCTTGTTTGTACTGTGCACCGGTAACAAGTTCATTATTAGCAGGCAGCGAAAAGTGACTCTGCAATGTGACCGCCTGAGTGTATTGCTTATCATGGGTGTCAGTCTTGTTATGAACGGTCAGAGCCTGAATCATCGGACTGGGAACAGGCTGTGTCGTTTTTACTTCGTTGGCAAATTGGCGCTGGATGGTCTGCTCATACGCGTCGAAATGAATTTTTTTAGATAGTCACCGTCCACGTCTGTGTCATAGAATACCCCAACTTTCTCTCGTTCAAGTTTAGGTATTTTGACACTAAATGCCTCATAACTTCCGTCTGGATCCTCATAGTAAGTTTGTGTCGCGAGTCTGTAGCGATCAAGCGAGAGGCCAAAACGATGGTTTCCGGAGTTATAACCCAACCATACACCCTGACTATTGTTACGATAGTTGGTATTCGGCAGACGTCCATCCGGCGTATCACGATTGCCCTGATCAGAATAACTACCGTTGATGCGATAATCAAATCCACCGATGCTCCCCTGGACCGCGATTGATTCTTCCCAGCCTGCTGTTGCGGAATTATAAACAGCTTTCACAACTCCAGATGCAAGTTTGTTACCTCCCTTTTTGGTGATGAAGTTAACAATACCGCCAATTGCCTGTGAACCGTACAGTACGGAATATGGACCTTTCACTATCTCAACACGCTCCAGCGCAGACTCATCTATCAACAGTCCCACACTATAATTATCTCCGGCGCGCTGATAAGTTACCTCCTGACCATCAATGAGAATTAAAACACGGGAGGATGCTTCGCCACGAATGCGGATTTGTTTACGGCCTGCCAAGGAGTTGTCTGTTATCTCTACTCCGGGGATGTCCTGCAAATTATCGGCTATGGAGGCATTGGTGGAGTTCTGCAATGTTTGTTGGTCAATAACCTGTATAGTCGCCGGGCTTTCCCAAAGGTTGCTTGCCGAACGATTCGTGGTCACGACGAGCGTCTCTTCGTTGCTGATTTTTGTTTCTGAAGAAGTTGCGGTTGCAGTAGAAACTATCCCAGAAATGCATAATGACAGAGTGGAAAGGATATAAATTCGACAAGGTATATTATATAACATTTCATCCCTCATTAATACAAAGTACAAATGATTGCTGTAATGATAATTATTTTCATTTATGTTCTCATATATCTATAATTATTGTCATCTTCATAAATTGTAAATATCAAACATTTTTGACCTTAATCATGTTTTTTGATAGATATTTTACGACTGAACATATCCGTCGTTTCCTCTGACTCGTGTCAGTCGGTCTCTGGTTGTATCCACGGACCGCACTCTTGACATAAGAGTGCGGTCCGTGGAAAACGGAGTTGAAAAAATGGTGTCTGAAAGAAGGTACCATCATTGTGATGACAAATACTTTGGCGTGGATAATGTAATTAATTGCTGAAATTGACCGTATATGCGGTAAGACTCATATCAGTATCAGGTCCGGTTAATTGCTGATACTAATATAAACTTTTTACAAAAGGATGAATGCAGAAGGTTACTCTAATGGCCAGAGTGATGACAATGATGGTCAGACGTTGACCTGCAGAAACTGCATTTTAATTGGTCTATAAAGTCTGCAAGAGGAATCAGGGTCAGATCAGTGAGTCTTATCGCGGCCCGAAGCTATGACTGAAAGAAGGCTGGATACAGAATTGCAACAATTTGGCAATGTCAGAACACAGAAGCTTTGCAAGCAGGTGAAAGGTTATGTCTAGCAAAAGGAGTATATCAGAATATATCTACTGATGTACAAAACACAACAATAGCTTCATGATATATAAATACGTGATGACGAGTGGTACTCCGCATGGTTATTTAACTTCTCAGCACCACTAATGATCCTGAGCAACTTCGTATTTGGGCCATTACCATGGAGTAGAAAGCTGTGTCTGAGAATGCAGAATTTGAGAAAAGAATTCGCTTTCTTGGAGAGCTTCTGAAAATGGCACGCTAACAACGTTTTGTTAAAAAATGTGAATCACTTGCCGGGGCTGCATTTTCTATTCGAGGAGAATGTTGACGTAGATATTACAGAAATCTCAGCGCATCAGGATAAACTGCTACCTTAGGTCAACCACCAAAAGAAAATACAATACGTCCAGTTTGTATGCCTTTAATAACACATCTTCTAAATGTTGAAGAATTATCCCGCCTGCTGAAGAACGTTGCTCTGAGTGTGATAAACCTTTTTATTCTTGATGATGTCAGCGAGAAGATGGAATATATCCCCGACTGGGTCGTGGTTACCCGGTTAAACATCTGGTGGCGCTAATAAATCTGGCAAGTCACATTCTGTTGAATGCTGTGACAGTGCCTTACCGAGAGAGCGAAATTGTGGTGTTCTAGTGCATAGTCGCCACCATTCCGGATAATTCTATTACGTTGTTTTACAAGTTCTTTTACAGCGCAGATCTGTCGCTGACGTTGAATCAATAGCCTGGATTTCAGAACACAATGCCCGTTTGCTGGTTGTTCCGGCAGTAGCATTAATTCATTATCTGAATGAAATGTGTCAATCCACAGAAACCGCTGTCAATGACGCATTTTGTCGGACGTTAACACGAGAAAGTCTGGCTATTCCGTAATGCCATCTTATTTCGTAATGGATTGAGAATGCTGGATTTTTAATTATATTACGCGCAGTATTAATCGCGTAAATGTTTTGCGGTCAGCAACGGTGGGGGATCCATTGTTCTGTTCAATGAATACCATCATACATTTGAATCAGGAGTCGGTATGATGATTTTGGTGACGGGGGGCGCACGGAGCGGGAAGAGTCGCCACGCAGAGGCGCTTATTGGGGACTCTTCACAGGTTCTGTATATCGCTACCTCGCAAATCCTTGATGATGAGATGGCTGCACGGATAGAACATCATCGGCAAGGCCGTCCGGCGCACTGGCGCACAGTGGAGCGCTGGCAACATCTTGATGAATTAATTCATGCAGACATTAACCCGAATGAGGTTGTGTTGCTTGAATGCGTTACCACAATGGTGACTAATCTGTTGTTTGATTATGGCGGCGATAAAGACCCTGATGAATGGGATTATCAGGCGATGGAACAGGCGATTAATGCTGAGATTCAGTCGTTGATTGCTGCCTGCCAACGTTGCCCCGCAAAGGTTGTATTAGTGACTAACGAAGTGGGAATGGGGATTGTGCCGGAGAGTCGTCTGGCACGACATTTTCGTGATATTGCCGGGCGGGTAAATCAGCAGCTGGTCGCTGCGGCAAATGAAGTATGGCTGGTGGTTTCGGGTATTGGAGTAAAAATCAAATGAGTAAATTATTTTGGGCGATGCTCTCATTTATTACGCGTCTGCCTGTACCGCGTCGCTGGTCCCAGGGACTGGATTTCGAGCATTATTCTCGCGGTATTATTACTTTTCCTTTAATTGGATTATTGCTTGGCGCGATTAGCGGGCTGGTCTTCATGGTGCTGCAGGCATGGTGTGGCGCACCACTGGCGGCACTGTTTAGCGTACTTGTGCTGGTGCTGATGACCGGGGGATTCCATCTGGACGGCCTCGCTGATACCTGTGATGGCGTATTTTCTGCACGTAGCCGCGATCGCATGTTGGAAATCATGCGTGATAGCCGTTTAGGTACCCACGGCGGTCTGGCATTGATTTTTGTTGTACTGGCAAAGATTTTGGTGTTAAGCGAGTTGGCTCTGCGTGGCGAACCGATCCTTGCATCGCTGGCGGCAGCATGTGCGATCAGCCGCGGGACTGCCGCATTATTGATGTATCGTCATCGTTATGCCCGGGAAGAAGGGCTTGGCAATGTGTTCATTGGCAAAATTGATGGGCGACAAACCTGCGTCACACTCGGCTTAGCCGCTATTTTTGCTGCCGTATTATTGCCGGGTATGCATGGTGTGGCTGCTATGGTGGTGACGATGGTGGCGATTTTCATCCTCGGTCAGCTTCTCAAACGTACGCTGGGCGGGCAAACCGGCGATACGCTGGGAGCAGCCATAGAGCTTGGTGAACTGGTCTTCCTGCTGGCACTGCTATAAAGAGACGTGACATGCAAACACTTGCCAATTTACTGAATACGATCCCTGCCATCGATCCTGCCGCTATGTCGCGTGCACAACGGCATATTGACGGGTTACTCAAACCTGTTGGTAGCCTGGGAAGGCTGGAGGCGCTTGGCGTACAACTGGCGGGAATGCCGGGGTTGAATGGCATACCGCATGTGGGCAAAAAAGCGGTACTGGTTATGTGTGCCGATCACGGCGTCTGGGAGGAAGGGGTCGCTATTTCCCCAAAAGAAGTGACAGCCATTCAGGCTGAAAATATGACCCGCGGAACAACCGGCGTGTGTGTGCTGGCAGCACAAGCGGGCGCTAACGTCCACGTAATTGATGTTGGTATTGATACTGCTGAGCCTATCCCCGGGCTTATCAACATGCGTGTCGCACGAGGTAGCGGCAATATTGCTTCAGCTCCGGCAATGAGTCGCCGTCAGGCTGAAAAGTTACTTTTGGACGTCATATGTTATACGCGGGAGCTGGCAAAAAACGGTGTCACGCTGTTTGGTGTAGGTGAACTGGGGATGGCAAACACGACACCGGCAGCAGCAATAGTCAGCACAATCACTGGCCGGGATCCTGAAGAAGTGGTTGGGATTGGCGCAAACCTGCCGACAGATAAACTGGCTAATAAAATTGATGTTGTGCGCCGGGCGATTACGTTGAATCAGCCAAATCCGCAGGATGGCGTTAATGTTCTGGCAAAAGTGGGTGGATTTGATTTGGTCGGAATGGCTGGCGTGATGTTAGGCGCTGCTTCCTGCGGTTTACCCGTGTTGCTGGATGGATTTCTTTCTTATGCTGCTGCGCTCGCAGCCTGCCAGATGTCTCCTGCAATCAAACCGTATCTCATTCCTTCTCACCTGTCGGCAGAAAAAGGGGCGCGTATAGCGCTGTCGCATTTGGGGCTGGAGCCTTTTCTCAATATGGATATGCGTTTAGGTGAGGGGAGTGGCGCAGCTCTGGCGATGCCCATCATCGAAGCTGCCTGTGCGATATACAACAACATGGGCGAACTTGCTGCCAGTAAAATTGTTCTACCGGGGAATACGACTTCTGATTTGAACAGTTAAAAACGAAAAGTCTGATAAAAGCTATACTTAACCGATAGCTTTCGCGACTTAGGAAAGGGACATGATGCGTCGTGTAAATATTCTTTGCTCATTTGCTCTGCTTTTTGCCAGCCATACTAGCCTGGCGGTAACTTATCCATTACCTCCAGAGGGTAGCCGTTTAGTGGGGCAGTCGCTTACTGTAACTGTTCCTGATCACAATACCCAGCCGCTGGAGACTTTTGCCGCACAATACGGGCAAGGGTTAAGTAACATGCTGGAAGCGAATCCGGGCGCTGATGTCTTCTTACCGAAGTCAGGTTCGCAACTCACCATTCCGCAGCAACTGATTTTGCCCGCCACTGTTCGTAAAGGGATTGTGGTTAACGTCGCTGAGATGCGTCTTTATTACTACCCACCAGACAGTAATACTGTGGAAGTCTTTCCTATTGGTATCGGCCAGGCTGGGCGAGAAACCCCGCGTAACTGGGTGACTACCGTTGAACGTAAACAAGAAGCTCCAACCTGGACGCCAACGCCGAACACTCGGCGCGAATATGCGAAACGAGGGGAGAGTTTGCCCGCATTTGTTCCTGCGGGGCCCGATAATCCCATGGGGCTGTACGCGATTTATATTGGCAGGTTGTATGCCATCCACGGTACCAATGCCAATTTTGGTATTGGACTTCGGGTAAGTCAGGGCTGTATTCGTCTGCGCAATGACGATATCAAATATCTGTTTGATAATGTTCCTGTTGGAACGCGTGTGCAAATTATCGACCAGCCAGTAAAATACACCACTGAACCAGATGGCTCGAACTGGCTGGAAGTTCATGAGCCGCTGTCGCGCAATCGTGCAGAATATGAGTCTGACCGAAAAGTGCCATTGCCGGTAACCCCATCTTTGCGGGCGTTTATCAACGGGCAAGAAGTTGATGTGAATCGCGCAAATGCTGCGTTGCAACGTCGATCGGGAATGCCTGTGCAAATTAGTTCTGGTTCAAGACAGATGTTTTAAGAGCGTTGGTAATTAGAAAGCAAAAAGCCTGCTAGAAAGCAGGCTTTTTTGAATTTGGCTCCTCTGACTGGACTCGAACCAGTGACATACGGATTAACAGTCCGCCGTTCTACCGACTGAACTACAGAGGAATCGTGTGAACGGGGCGCATATTAATGGCAGTGCATGGTGATGTCAAAGGGTGAAATGCATTTTTTTGTTTGTTTGCTGTCAATTTCAACAAAGTGATGAGATTTCAATCTTATTGGTAATGAACCATCGTGGTGCATACCCTCCTTTTATAGGGCAGGGGAACGCGACTGCTGGTGAAAAGAGCCAATGACGAATCTATCATAATCTCTTATTTGACAGTTGGTTAGCTTGTACATCAACGCCAAAATAAAACTGGCAAGCATCTTGCAATCTGGTTGTAAGTAATGGCGGCACTTGGGCCGATTCTCAAAAACCGGAGGCAACATGAACTTCAGACGCCTGAAATACTTCGTAAAAATTGTAGATATTGGTAGCCTGACTCAGGCTGCTGAAGTATTGCATATCGCACAACCAGCGCTCAGCCAGCAGGTTGCCACACTGGAAGGTGAGTTAAATCAACAACTTTTGATTCGCACAAAACGGGGCGTTACGCCAACAGACGCCGGAAAAATTCTCTATACCCATGCGCGGGCCATTTTACGTCAGTGTGAGTAGGCCCAACTGGCGGTGCATAACGTTGGTCAGTCATTATCGGGGCAAGTCTCGATTGGCTTTGCGCCAGGAACCGCTGCGTCATCCATCACCATGCCCTTATTACAGGCGGTTCGCGCTGAATTCCCGGAGGTCGTTATCTATCTTCATGAAAATAGTGGTGCAGTGCTTAACGAAAAACTGATAAATCACCAACTCGATATGGCGGTGATTTATGAGCATTCCCCTGTGGCTGGTGTATCCAGTCAGGCTTTACTGAAAGAAGATCTTTTCCTGGTAGGGACTCAAGATTGTCCGGGGCAAAGCGTTGATGTTAATGCTATTGCGCAAATGAACCTCTTTCTTCCCAGTGATTACAGTGCTGTTAGACTTCGTGTTGATGAGGCTTTTTCCCTACGGCGACTCACGGCAAAAGTCATTGGTGAAATTGAGTCTATTGCCACGCTTACCGCAGCGATTGCCAGCGGCATGGGCGTTGCAGTATTACCCGAATCGGCCGCGCGTTCGTTATGTGGCGCAGTAAACGGGTGGATGTCACGCATTACCACACCTTCCATGAGTCTCTCTTTGTCATTAAATTTACCCGCCAGAGCGAACTTATCACCACAGGCACAGGCAGTGAAAGAGTTGTTAATGTCAGTGATGAGTTCTCCAGTGATGGAAAAAAGGCAGTGGCAATTGGTGAGCTAAGCGTTATATCGGGATGGAATAAGATGCGGGTTTTTATTATTTGTTATGCCGGGCATTAGACTTTAACAATAACGGAAAATCTGAACTGCCCGGAGTTTACCGTGAATTTCCAACAACTAAAGATAATCCGCGAGGCTGCACGTCAGGATTACAACCTGACAGAGGTTGCGAATATGCTTTTTACCTCACAGTCCGGCGTCAGCCGTCATATTCGGGAACTGGAGGATGAACTTGGCATCGAAATATTTGTTCGACGAGGTAAGCGACTGCTGGGCATGACTGAACCGGGCAAAGCATTACTGGTCATTGCAGAACGTATTCTGAATGAAGCCAGTAATGTTCGTCGGCTTGCAGACCTGTTTACCAACGATACGTCTGGCGTTCTCACTATTGCAACAACGCATACTCAGGCACGTTATAGCTTGCCTGAGGTCATTAAAGCTTTTCGCGAACTTTTCCCGGAGGTTCGGCTGGAGCTAATCCAGGGTACGCCACAGGAAATTGCGACGTTGTTGCAAAATGGCGAAGCTGATATTGGTATCGCCAGCGAGCGTTTGAGTAATGACCCGCAGCTCGTCGCCTTCCCGTGGTTTCGTTGGCACCATAGTTTGCTTGTTCCACACGATCATCCCTTGACGCAAATTACACCATTGACGCTGGAATCAATAGCGAAGTGGCCGTTAATCACTTACCGACAGGGGATTACGGGGCGCTCACGTATTGATGACGCATTTGCCCGCAAAGGTTTGCTGGCAGATATTGTATTAAGTGCGCAGGATTCTGATGTCATTAAAACCTATGTTGCTCTTGGGCTTGGGATCGGATTAGTTGCCGAACAATCCAGCGGTGAACAAGAGGAAAAGAATTTAATCCGCCTGGATACGCGGCATCTTTTCGATGCTAATACTGTCTGGTTGGGACTCAAGCGAGGACAACTTCAGCGTAACTATGTCTGGCGCTTTCTGGAACTTTGTAATGCAGGACTGTCAGTTGAGGATATCAAGCGCCAGGTGATGGAAAACAGTGAAGAGGAAATTGATTATCAGATATAGCAAAAGGCCCGCTATAAAAGCGGGCTTTTCAGAAATTTGGCTCCTCTGACTGGACTCGAACCAGTGACATACGGATTAACAGTCCGCCGTTCTACCGACTGAACTACAGAGGAATCGCTGTTGAGGCACATCTTAACGGCGAAAAATCTTTTGTCAAACCCGATTTTTAAATTCCCCAACTGTTTGCCGTTTCTATCAACAGTTTGTTGCATTTGTAGACAATTTGTTGGCGAAAATCTTTGCAGCTTTGCTGATTCTCCCTCATTATTTGAAATGTGGTTTCACTTTCTGCAATTAAGGTCGGCTTTGAATATCTCCTCTGCTTTACGCCAGGTTGTTCACGGCACTCGCTGGCACGCTAAACGCAAGAGCTACAAAGTGTTGTTCTGGCGCGAGATAACCCCGCTTGCTGTTCCTATCTTCATGGAGAATGCCTGTGTCCTGTTGATGGGGGTTCTGAGCACTTTTCTGGTCAGCTGGCTGGGAAAAGATGCGATGGCCGGCGTGGGATTGGCGGACAGCTTCAATATGGTCATTATGGCTTTTTTTGCTGCTATCGATCTTGGTACTACTGTCGTTGTGGCATTTAGTCTCGGTAAGCGGGATCGACGACGAGCGAGGGTGGCGACGCGGCAGTCATTGGTGATCATGACGTTGTTTGCCGTACTGTTGGCAACGCTTATTCATCATTTTGGCGAGCAAATTATTGATTTCGTCGCGGGTGATGCCACGACAGAAGTTAAAGCACTGGCGTTGACTTATCTGGAGCTGACGGTACTCAGTTATCCAGCAGCTGCCATCACTTTGATTGGTAGCGGGGCACTTCGTGGTGCAGGGAATACGAAAATACCGCTACTGATTAACGGTAGCCTGAATATTCTTAATATTATTATTAGCGGCATATTGATTTACGGCCTTTTCTCCTGGCCGGGACTGGGATTTGTCGGGGCTGGGTTGGGTTTAACCATTTCTCGTTATATTGGCGCAGTTGCAATTTTGTGGGTGCTGGCGATTGGTTTTAATCCTGCGCTAAGGATTTCGTTAAAGAGCTATTTTAAACCGCTGAATTTTAGCATTATCTGGGAAGTCATGGGGATTGGTATTCCAGCGAGTGTCGAATCAGTGTTATTTACCAGTGGTCGGTTATTAACCCAAATGTTCGTTGCCGGGATGGGGACCAGTGTTATTGCCGGAAATTTTATCGCGTTTTCAATTGCGGCTCTTATCAACTTACCCGGAAGTGCGCTCGGCTCTGCTTCTACGATCATTACAGGCCGAAGGTTAGGGGTAGGGCAGATAGCGCAAGCAGAGATTCAGTTGCGGCATGTCTTCTGGCTGTCCACTCTTGGATTAACGGCCATCGCCTGGCTAACGGCTCCCTTTGCCGGGGTTATGGCATCGTTTTACACCCAGGATCCACAGGTTAAACATGTCGTTGTGATTCTGATTTGGCTAAATGCTTTATTTATGCCTATTTGGTCCGCCTCATGGGTGCTACCCGCTGGATTTAAGGGGGCTCGTGACGCCCGTTACGCTATGTGGGTTTCTATGTTGAGCATGTGGGGTTGCCGGGTTGTCGTCGGTTATGTGCTGGGCATCATGCTTGGCTGGGGTGTGGTTGGTGTCTGGATGGGAATGTTTGCCGACTGGGCTGTGCGGGCCGTGCTGTTTTACTGGCGAATGGTTACTGGACGTTGGCTATGGAAATACCCTCGACCCGAACCGCAAAAGTGTGAAAAAAAGCCAGTTGTGTCGGAATAAACAACAAAATGCAGATTATTTCAGCAAACGATTTCAAATTTAAAAAACAGGCTTTGACATTGTGGGTGGGCATCGCTAATATTCGCCTCGTTCTCACGATTCCTCTGTAGTTCAGTCGGTAGAACGGCGGACTGTTAATCCGTATGTCACTGGTTCGAGTCCAGTCAGAGGAGCCAAATTTTAGTTTTGAGACATCTCTATGAGTCTCAAGGCAGTTAAAAAATAAAAATTATTTTTACCCGGTCAGTTTGTAAAAAAGTGGCCGGGTTTTTTGATTTCTGTGTTTCGTGCGCTTAATCGAGTCTCACGCTTCAGTGAGCAAATTGCTCCTCCCCAACAGACATCACGATTCACAAGGTCAAAAATTCTGTTCCATGAAGTACCGTACAAAGATAAAGAGAAAAATGCCTTATGCGGGATGTAGCTGTCGCGTCTTTATCGGGAAACTATACGTAATTGCCACTTTGTCTTCGGTAATCAGAAAAAGAAGACCTGCCATTTTAATAAATATTATTTCTCTGGGAACGGGGATTTTTTATAAGCAATATGACGAGTTAAACATTATATTTTTATAAGGATTATATGAGATTAAAGAAATCTGCCATAAAGACAGATTTCTTTAACATATAATTAGAGATTTGCGACGTTATGATAAACTTTTTGTACATCGTCGTCATCTTCAAGGGCATCAACAAGCCCTTCAAAGATTTCTAAATCTTCTGGGGAAAGCTCAACTTCAGATTGAGCAATCATTTCTAATTCTGTTGTTGAGAACTCAGTGATTCCAGCTGCTTTTAGCGCCGCGATTCCTTTATGAAGGTCAGTAGGTTCAGTATAAATAACAATATTACCTTCTTCTTCAGTTACATCACGAACATCAACTTCAGCTTCAAGCAAAATTTCAAAAATATGGTCAGGGTCTGTTCCTTTAAATACAATCACACCCGTATTGTCAAACATATAGCTGACAGAACCTGCCGCTCCGATATTGCCGCCTTTTTTATTGAAAATTGTGCGAACGTTAGCAATCGTACGGTTAACATTTGAAGTCAATGTCTCAGCAATAATCATTGAGCCATTAGGACCAAAGCCTTCATAACGTCCCTGTACGAACGTTTCATCTCCACCGCCTTTGGCTTTATCAATTGCTTTATCAATAACGTGCTTTGGAACTTGTGCCTGCTTTGCACGTTCAATAACGAATTTTAAAGATGTGTTTAATTCTGGATCGGGTTCACCTTGTTTGGCAGCAGCATAGATTTCTACACCGAATTTTGCATAAATTTTAGACGTTGCACCGTCTTTAGCCGTTTTTTTAGCAACAATATTGGCCCATTTACGTCCCACTGGAATGATCTCCTCGAAAATTTATTTACATTACTGGTAAATCGTTAACATGTGTTAATTCAGCATATTATATCATAACAGGAAAAATCTCGTCTATTAGAAATAAAAATATTCTAAAGCCATAATCTTATATTTAATTTTATAAAAACTAATGTTGTTGGCGGGATTTTTTATAATTGTGTTTTGAAAGCATACTTGCTTTTAATATGTGGAAATCATTAAGACGATAATAAAACTCGCATCTGCCCAAGGAAGCAAACAGCCCGCGTTTATTGCAGGCTATTTGCCAGATGTCTTACTTAATCCTTCACATCTATTTCTGATAAGAAGGTTCATAACTTATTATCGGAACGGCGGCTCATTAAAGGTTCGTAATTTACGTGAATGCAGTCGGTCGCCTTCTGCGCGCAGCAAATCGATCGCCCGAATGCCAATTTGCAGGTGTTCGGAAATAGCGCCTTCATAAAAACGGTTAGCCTGGCCGGGAAGTTTAATCTCGCCATGCAACGGTTTATCTGAAACACACAGTAGTGTCCCGTATGGCACGCGGAAACGATATCCTTGCGCGGCAATGGTTGCACTTTCCATATCAATTGCCACGGCCCGGCTTAAGTTAAAACGAAGTGCAGAAGCTGAGTAACGTAATTCCCAGTTCCTGTCATCTGTGGTTACCACAGTACCTGTACGCAGCCGCTGTTTGACTTCCTCACCGGGCCTGCCGCTGACTAACTTGGTAGCGTCATAAAGCGCACGTTGCACTTCAGCAATGCTTGGAATAGGAATATCGGGCGGCAGAACCGCATCAAGAACGTGATCATCGCGTAAATAAGCATGTGCAAGTACATAATCGCCAATGGCCTGGCTTTCACGTAAGCCACCACAGTGACCAATCATCAACCAGACATCCGGGCGTAGTACTGCCAGATGATCGCAGATGGTTTTAGCATTTGACGGTCCCACGCCAATATTCACCAGAGTAATACCCTGACCATCGGCGGTAATTAAATGCCACGCGGGCATCTGGTGTTTTTTCCATGCAAGGTCGGAAATGGCTTCTTCTGGCGCTTCGGTTTCGGCGGTGATCCAGTTCCCGCCAGCACAAGAAAGGGCAATGTAGGGACTATCAGGATCGAGGATCTGGCTGCATCCCCAACGAACGAATTCATCCACATAACGTGTGTAGTTGGTAAACAAGACGAACGGCTGAAAATGTTCAACTGGCGTACCGGTATAATGGCGCAACCGCGCGAGGGAAAAATCGACGCGGCGCGCATCAAAATGCGATAGCGGGGAGAATTCAGTTGGATGATAAATGCCGTCTGCAGTTTCATCGCCAATTTGCGCCAGTTCTGTTGTCGGGAAATAGCGAGTTAACCCAGCGCTCATTGAGCGATCAAGTGTCAATTCAGAGCCATCAATGACATAAGGATAAGGGATTTCATGCTGCGAGGGTTGCACCGAGATATGCGCACCATAATCCTGATACAGCAACGTAAGTTGTTCATTGAGATACGAACGAAAGAGAGTAGGGCGAGTAATCGTGGTGGTGTAGCTGCCTGCGTGAGTAAAACGACCAAATGCGCGCGTTTTAGGGGGATTGGTTGTGCTACCATCCCAAGTTACGGTCAGTGATGGATAGACAAAAAGACCTTGTTTGCGGGCGTTTTCATCAGGTAATTCGCCACTTGTAATATAGTTGCCAATGGCGTTGCGTAAAGCAACTACAGATTGCTCATACAGCGCGTCGAGTTTATCCAGTGCCTGAGCTGGGGTCAGACCGGAGCCCTTATTATTCATGTGTGTCTCCTGTTCCATACAATTACCGCACATCCGATAGTATGTCACAGGAATGTGAAACAAAAGTGTAAGGCGAAGATCGGATGATCTTCGCCAGGCTATCAAGCGCGTTGATTGTCTTTCATCAACAAAGCGGTTATTGCGGAAATCAGGCATCCAGCCAGCAAATAAATGGCGACGCTATGCCAGTTCCCGGCAAAGTAAGTGATGAGTGCAGCGGCAATAAAAGGTGTAAATCCACCACCAACCACACTGGCAACCTGATAACCGACTCCAGCGCCACTATAGCGATAACTGGCACCAAACATTTCGGTAAACATCGGTTGTTGCACACACACCACCATGTCATGCGCAATGTTTGCCAGCATTATGGAGAAGAAAACTATCCAGAAAATAGATTGTGCTTCAAGCGCCATAAAGAAAGGAAATGCGCTCAACATTCCGATTAACGCACCTGTGATATAAACCCTGCGGCGACCAAAACGATCGGCAAGCCAGGCAAAACAGGGAATTGTCAGGCAGCTTAATCCACCTACCAGCAAACCAATATTAAGGAAAAGTTCGCGCGGTAACCCCATATTCTGGGTTGAATAATTAAGTGCAAAGGCGGTAACGATGTACATCGTCAGCAACTCGCACAGTCGTAGCGCAATAATCTTCAGGAAAGCACCGGGATGTCGTAACAGAGCTTCGATAACCGGGATGCGTTTTTTCGCGGCCGCTTGATTATGTTGCTGTTGTTCAAATTCCGCGGACTCCTCCATGCCATTGCGCACCCACAATGCTCCCAGTACCAGTACGATGCTAAACAGGAAAGGAATGCGCCAGCCCCAGCTTAAAAACTGTACGTCAGTCGTCATCATACTGATCAATGAAACCAGTCCGGTTGAAAGCAGTAAACCTACTCCGTAGCCAACTTGTACACCGCTACTGTAAAAGGCTTTTTTATTTTTCGGCGCACTTTCAACGGAAAGCAACGCTGCGCCTCCCCATTCGCCGCCGACGGCAAATCCCTGAATGGCACGCAGTGTCACCAGCAAAATAGGTGCCCACCACCCAATGGTCGAGAATGAAGGAAGAATACCAATCAAGGCTGTCGCGATGCCCATCATCCAGACGGTCAGCATTAACATGCGCTTACGTCCCAGCCGGTCACCAAAGTGACCGAAAATGACACCGCCGAGCGGTCGGAAAAGGAAGCCGACACCAAAGGTGGCAAATGCGGCGAGCGTTCCCATCGCCGGGCTTACTTGCGGGAAAAACTCGCGATTAAACACCAGTGCGGCGGTAATGCCATAGAGTAAAAAATCATACCAGTCGACGACGGCACCAGCGAAACTGCCTAACGCAGCTCGTCGGGCGCGACTTAACGAAAGCGTCCCTTCATCGGGACGAGTGGAGATGAGCGTGGAGTCCATAATGATCCTGTTTGTACTGTCTTTTTATAATTAGTATGGAAAAGGTAACTCACATTGCCGTCGATCTATAAACGAACCTTATGAGACTACCTCGACAGAGCGCATCTGCAAATGATTTTATGGCTGATTAGCGGCAACATGAAAAATTCGATGGAAGATGAAAGCGCAGGAGTTGCTGGTGTTGTTTAAGGATTAAGCAGATGGCCCACAGGTTCGAGATATGAAACATAAAAGTCCGCATATGCACAAAATTGCACCCTGATGATTCTGATAGACTGCATTGCATTATAACCAGTAGGGAGGCGAGGTTAGTTATGTTTTTAGTATCATTGTTGAGACGTATTGCATTTAGTTACTACGATTATAAAGCTTATAATTTTAATATTGAAAAAACAGACTTTGTTGTCATACATATTCCCGATCAGATTGGCGATGCTATGGCCATCTTTCCTGTTATTCGGGCGCTTGAATTGCATAAAATTAAGCATCTATTAATTGTTACGTCGACAATTAATTTAGAAGTCTTTAATGCGCTCAAACTTGAACAGACTAAATTAACATTAGTCACAATGACTATGCAGGATCACGCAACATTAAAAGAAATAAAAGATTTAGCGAAGAATATAACACTGCAATACGGTACGCCGGATCTTTGTATAGAGGCGATGCGTAAAAAGAACCTGAAAACGATGATATTTATCAGTCAGTTGAAAGCAAAAACGAATTTCCAGGTCGTCGGTTTAACCATGAAGTGCTATTCCCCTTTGTGTAAGAACGCGTCCCGGATGGATCAGAATCTCCGGACTCCTGTACCCATGACATGGGCATTTATGATGCGTGAGGCGGGTTTTCCGGTAGTCAGGTCAATATATGAATTGCCATTAAGCGATGATGTACTCGATGAGGTACGCGAGGAAATGCGATCGTTAGGATCTTACATTGCGCTCAATTTAGACGGTAGCTCGCAGGAACGTACATTTTCATTATCGATTGCAGAAAATCTAATAGCAAAAATTCAAAGTGAAACAGATATTCCAATAGTGATCGTTTATGGACCCAAAGGGGAAGATAAAGCCAGGGCATTAGTGGATTGTTATAATAATGTCCACCGTTTATCCTTATCACCCTCGATTAAACGTTCAGCAGCAATCATAAAAGATGCTTATATTGCAATAACTCCTGACACCTCAATATTACATATGGCAAGTGCCTATAATACCCCTGTTGTTGCAATTTATGCTGATTACAAAACGCGATGGCCCGCAATGGCCGATGTTTCGGAGTCAGTCGTCGTTGGGCAAAAAATTGACAATATAAGTCTGGATGAATTCGCAAAGGCATTAAAAAGTGTTTTGGCGAGAATTTGAGGCAGTACTTATGCATAGTAATGCCGATCTGTTATGAACGGTGGTGTCATCAATACTCTGAGGCTGGTCAATCATCACAGAAAACCAGCCTTTGGATCAAAGCAATACTCACCGAAAATGATCATAGTCACACCGAACGCGATTCAGGAGGAACTGTTTGGTAAATAGCACCACCGGATCTTGGGGGCGCTGTGATTATTACTGTATTGCTATCACCGTCATTTTTGAATGTCACTTTACCAGTAGCATCAACGCCTACCCAGGAGGCCGAGCTTGAAAACGAATAATCAGCCGCCGTTTTTCCTGGTGCAAAGTTGTCATTATTCAACTGATAATACGCCCCGGTAAATCCCTGCGAAGGGAATGAAGCTGTCGGTAGGTTTGCACTATTCACGGACACTGTACCCGTCATTGGTCTGGTTTCCGCGCTAATGAATTCTATCGTGGTACTCAGGCCCGCCTGATGAACACCATTCAATACGGGGATCAGCGTTGCGATACCCTCTCCGTCTCCTGTAACAGTAGCTTTGTAATCACCGTTGATATTTTGAGTGTAATCAATTGCGCTAATTTTCATATAGGGCACGTTTGTACCTGATTGCACAAATTCCATCCCTTCAGAAACTTTGATCGGATTGCCTGATATATCGTGCAGAACAAGATGTAGCTCAGCACTATCGGTAAAGTCCCCTTTCAGTGATGACTGGTTGTTCTTAAGGATGGACTGCGAGGCGTCTGCTGGGCCTGCCACTAGCGATATATCTACTGTTTGCATTCCACCTGCGCTTGTGACTGTGCTTACAGTGACGCTCCCCGTTATCGCTCCTTTCACGCTTGTTGTCGCGATTCCGTTTTGATCGGTCACCGCTGTTAATGACGTTAATGTGGTGGAGCCGTTTTTTAAGGCGAAGTACACAGTGAGACCTTCGATCAGGTTACCACTGCCATCCTCAACCGTTGCCTTTAAGGTACTTAAATCACTGTTGGTGGCGGCGATAGTCGACGGTTCAGCGATAAAGCTAGCAACATGTGCGGTGCTTGGGTTGCCAGTAACCTTCACGGTTGTCTGTGTCTGTATTGTGACGCCGTTATGGAACGATGCAGTCACCGTATATGTACCGACTTTATTGCTGGTCAGAACGACTGGAGCCTGACCTGAAGAGTTGGTTCTCACTTTTCCGCCACTTAACGTCGCACCTTCTAGCGTTACGCTAAAGTTGATGACCTGACCCTCCACTGGAGTGCCATTTGCAGAGGTTAGCATTGCCGTCAGAGTAGCGCCTTTAGGAGCATTGACACCGATAAGCGGACTGGACGTGAGTGTCAGTTTTTCATCAATAGCCTCCAGTTGTTTCTCAAGTGAAGCTCCATTCGCTAGGGATGCTTTTACAGTATACGAGCCGTTTCTTTCAGGCGTCATGGTGACCTCGGCTACTCCCTGCGTATTAGTAGAGACCGTATTCTGGCTGATGATCATTTGCGAGGATGGCGCTGCACTGAATGTCGCGGGTTGATGCGTCACCGGGTTGCCAAACTGGTCGTTAACGTGAGCTTTAACTGCTATGTCTTGTGCGACCATGACCTGACCTTCAGGTATCTCCTGACTGGTAATCGTCGCAGAATTAACATCTACCTTGGCATTCAGTAATCGCGAGATGACTTCAGTAGGTTTATCTGCCAGAGAGGCTGAAACTGTTTTTAGTCCGACCTCGGTGCTTGTCACAAGAATTTCAGCGAAAACCTGATCATCCGTTTCAACGCTGGTGCTGCTTAGCGTGACGGAGGTTCCACGGAAATTAACTTTTATACCTTCTACTGGGTTGCCGTTTCCATCAGTCACTGTTGCCTGTAGCCTGGTCATTCCAATGTTATTGGCGATGAAATTGTCCTCGGTAACGTTAAGATTAACCTGCGTAGTGAGCGTATCCGCAGTAAAGTTCACCACCAACTGCTCACTCTTACCGCCAACCATCGATGCTGTCACGGTATGAGCGCCTGCTTTTGTACCTTTCAGCGTGACTTTCGCTTTGCCATCGGCATCAGTAACCGCTTTGTCGCCATCGCTCAGCGTGAAGTTCGCCTTCACATCTTCCGGTAGAGTAAATGTTACCTCAGTGTTGGCTATTGCATTGCCCTCTGTATCAGCGACGGTGCTGTTAGTGTCGTGAGATCGTTATTGTCGGCAATCACCGGGTCCTTCGAGGCTGCCAGCGTGATTTCAGCATTCGTGACGTTCGGCACATAGTTCACTGTTTGTTGCATCGAATCGCCATTTTCGAGGGTTGCCGTCACGGGAGTTCTTCAGGCTGAAATCTTCATCCACGCCCAGCGTGATTCTTGCGGTACCGAAGCGGCTTAACCAGTCTGTCATTACCCCTGAAGCCTGAGAAGAGGCCCATCCACGTGCTATGTTTGCCGCTTGCTCGCTGTTCATATCTTCGGCGAGCAGAGATCCAATTAGCTGTGAAGTACTGGCTATCTGTTGCTCAAGGTTGCCACTGCTGTTACCCGGCGGCGGGGTTAAATTTTTTTCACTAACTTGTGCCGGGACATCCAGTTCATCACCCGGGCGGACATTACGAACAAACGTACGAAACTGGTTGAGTTTGCGTAACAGGGGGGTATCTATAATTTGTTGCACAGGACAAATATATCTAGCTTCTGTACAGAGTCTTAAATTTTGACCATAAATAAAACCGTCCCTGTCAAGCATGCATAGTTTATCAAGTAGGTCTCCCACAAACTGCCTGAATTTTATTTTTCCATTAAAAGTTTGTATCTTCTTAAGTATCACAGGAGACTGGAAATAGACCGATAGTAGGATGTTGCCACTCAAGGCATGACGATAAATATCGCTAGGAGTAATTTTTTGTTTTATGGCTTTGGTAGTGATCTCAACTGCTTCCGTTATAGTGACCCATGTTGACATATAATGAGTTATAAGCAATGGCTGATATTTTTTTTGACATAATATTATCTCCTTCTACACAACAATTCGTTCCGTTAAGGAAAAAGATTGGTGTCACAAGTATTTATTTATGATTAATTAGAGGGTTTATGACAGAGAAAAGGATGTATATTTCTGAGTAAACATGTACAGGCCTATGGGGTGACTATTTAATGAGTAAATGCCGAATGATTTTCGGGGTGATGATTATAACTTGAGGAAAAATCCCAGCGTGGTTTGAGTAGTGTACCTGAGTGATATTTGTGTTATGTATGCATTGATTGCAGCAGAATAAATATAGTTCAGGCTAGTATAGTTTGTGGTAGCTATGAGAATATATAATCTATTTTACCTATAAAATAATTTATATGTATGGGGTTGTTTTTTTTAGGTTGTTTGTCTGTGCTTTTATATTCTGGAGATGTGCCTTGTATATAGGATTGTTTGTTGGTTGTATTTTTTAATGTTGCACTGTTGTGAATTTTTATTTTGATATGATTATTTCTTTAGTATAAGGAGAGAAAGGAACGAGAAAGTTAAATCTATTTATCCTAATCGCAATTTCATTGTTTAAATAATCACTATGGATTAATATTTTTTGCGACTCTGCTGAGTTACTGGTTTTAACTAGTGGTGTAAAAGGGATACCTTTTCGGTATCCCTTTTACAATAATCAGAAGAAATCAATTCGCGTATTGATACCGACGGTGCGACCCATATTGACCTGCGCGACGGCGCTGCTGCCGTTCATGTAGCCATAGGTACGGTAACGACGGTCGAACAGGTTATCGACATAGACGGAAATGTTCATCCGTTCAGTCGCCTGCCAGCCCAGGCTGCTGTCCAGGGTGGCATAGGTGCCTTGCCGCAACTGGTTGTCGCCATCGAAATAATGCGGCCCGACCAGATTAACCGCCAGTCGGGGCATCAGTGCGCCATAGCGCGTATCAATCACGCCGTTCACGCTGCTTCCCGCGCCATAACGTGGTACGAACGGCACCCGGTTACCGTGATACAACTCACTGTCATTGGTGAATTCGGAACGGATCACGTTGCCATTGATATCCCATGACCAGCCTGGCGCAAACCGCCACTTCGCTTCAAGCTCAACGCCGGTGGCGTCGGCTTTACCCGCATTGCTTAATGTCTGCATCCCGACCGGGCCAGAGTAAAGCTGCATGTCTTTGGTGTGGGTATAAAACGTCGCGGCTTGCAGCGTGACGTCAGCGGTTTCGTAGCGGGTGCCAAGTTCATAGTTGATGGATTTCTCGGCGACGAACGGTTTGGCATCAAGACCCGCAGTAGGCACGATGTTGTACCCGGAAGGTTTATATCCCTGGGCTACACGGGTATACACTCTCCAGTCATCGGTCAGCATATAGCCTGCGGATAGCTGCCCGAGCACCTGATCGTCATTGCTCTTACCCTGGTCGCCAAACGGGTTGCCGAGCATGCTGCCGTGATATTGTGTACTGGATTTATCATGCGAGAAGCGCACGCCGCCGCCGATATCAAAACGATCGGTTAAATGCCAGGTCAGGTCACTGTATGCGGCCAGCGTTTCAGCGGTGGTATAGCCGGTACTGCTTAAATAAGGCATTGTCGGCATGTCGTAGGCTGAATTTAACTTCTCGCGGGTGTTCTGCCGGTACAGCCCAAACACCATATCAACGGTACGCGCATCGCCCAGGGTTGCGGCGCGCAGCTCCTGCACATCCTGATTCCAGCGCTGAGGCATATTGACGATTAACGAACCGGAAGGGAAGGTGCGCGAATAATGCTGCTGCTGCCAGGCGCTGATCAGGTTGAAAACCCAGTCATCGGTGGTGTATTTCCCACTCAGGGTCTGGCTGTCAGTGCAGCGCCGCATGTACGGGTCTGGTGAACCATCGCTGATCGACAGCTTACGGCCCTTAATATCATTCCATCCCACATAGGCGTCCTGGGTGGCGCGGGTACATTCGCGTGAGGCGGCAAAGCCCATTTCCCAGGGCTGATCGTCCGGCGCCAGACGCAGTTTCACATTCCCTATGCTGGCGCGGGTGCCGCCTAAGTCATCGCTTCCCGTCGCGGGGTTAATCATGTCGCCGTCATCAACCTGGCGTAACAGGGTGACGCTGCCGTACAGCAGGCCATCCTGAATGGGGCCGCTCAGGTTGAACTTACTTCGATAACTGTCGCGGCTACTGACGCCGCCTTCAATATAGCCGCGCGGCGTGCTGTCCGGCTGCTGGGTGACGATGTTGATGATCCCGCCCTGAGCGCTTTTGCCATATAACGTTCCCTGTGGGCCTCGCAGCAACTCCACGCTTTGCACATCGGTAAGCGCCTGGATGGTGTTGGTGGAAAGCTGAGGGACGCCATCGACATACAGGGTGACGGCGGGGTTATAGAAGTCCTGCGCTGAAGAGACGCCGCGTAGCGAGATCGTCGAAAAAAGCATGTTGCCGCTATTTTCAATATTGAGCCCGGGCAAGACTCTGGGGAGTTTGTCGCTGGCGGTGACGCCGGCGTCGCTTAATTCCGGCGCGCTGACAACAGTAGACGAGACGTTGTTGGCTGATGCCGAGCGGGAAGATTGTTTACTGGCGGTAACCACCAGCGTGCTTTCGTCTTGCTGTGAAGTCTGGGCATTAGCAATGGCGGGGAGCAATAATCCCCCCAAGGCCAGAGGATAAAGCCGTGTCATTTTCATTGTTGTGAGTCCCTGTAAGACGGCGAAACGCCAAAAATACCGACAATGGTGAATTGAAAATGATAACTATTTCTAATAGTAGTGCTACCCGAAACGGGTTTATTTCAACCTGTTTCGGGTCGGTTTGCGCTTATTGGGCAGAATGGCGATAACGGTCGACGGCGAGAGCCGTCAGGCGTTTTTTGTCTATCTTGCCGACGGCGGTGAGCGGCCAGTGGTCCAGAAACTCGATTTGGTCAGGAATTTTCCACGCGCTGAGCCCCATACGGGTCAGTTGTTGACGCAACTGCTGATAGTCAGTTGGCACCTGCTGCGCGATGATAAACGCGCAAATCCGCTCGCCAAGCAGCGTGTCCGGCGCGGCGACCACCGCGCAATCTTGCACTTCCGCTAAACGCAGCAGTGCCGATTCCACTTCAGCCGCGGCTATTTTTTCTCCGGCGCGGTTGATCTGCTCTTTTATGCGTCCCTCAACGTGCAGGTTCCCCACCTCATCCAGCCTGACATTGTCGCCTGTGCGGTAAAACCCTTGCGCGGTAAAGGCCTGCGCGTTGTGGGCAGGGGCGCGGTAATAGCCCGAAATGGTATAAGGGCCGCGCGTTAACAATTGCCCGGTTTCGCCCGGCGCGACGTCGTTCTCGTCTTGATCAACGATGCGGATTTCATCCAGAGGGGACAACGGGCGCCCCTGGCTGTGGAGAATGGTGGCATGCGGATCGTCCAGCCGGGTAAAACAGAGCAGGCCTTCCGCCATACCGAAAACCTGTTGCAGGGTACAGTCAAAGGTGGCGATAACCTGCTCAGCAAGCGTCGGGTCGAGCCGGGCGCCGCCTGCCTGAATGACGCGCAGCGACGAAAGGTCGCTGTCTTCCCACTCCCTGGCCTGCACCCATAATTGCGCCAGCGCCGGAACCAGGGCGACGTGAGTCACTCTTTCCTGCGCGATTAAAGGCATCACCTCATCACAGCTGGCGCTGTCGGTCAGCACCACTTTTCCGCCGCAGGCAAGCGTTCCCAGAATACCGGGGCAGGCCAGCGGAAAGTTATGCGCCACCGGGAGGACGGCGAGATACACGCTCTGTTGGCTGATGCCGCACAGTTCAGCAGAAGCGCTGAAGTTATAGCTATAGTCGGCATGTCGGCGCGGGATGAGTTTTGGCGTGCCGGTTGTGCCGCCTGAGAGCAACAACAACGCGGTGGCGGAAACATCAGGCTGCGGCCATGCCTGTCGCTCACCGTGAAGGGAGAAGAGCGGCGTAAAATCGTCGCTCACGGTCTCTCCAGCGACCAGAACATGACGCAAGCAGGCGTGTTTGTGCGCCATCTGTCGGGCCAGCTCTGCGTGGTTTTCCCCGTGAATAACGTAAGCGACGGGTTGCGCCAGCTCAATCAGCGCGTCGATATCCAGCGCCCGTTGCGAGGGCATCGCCAGCACGGGGATAACGCCCAGTCTTAACAAGGCGAACAGCAGGGTAACAAACGCGTTGTCGTTGGGAAGCTGCACAATTACATGCTCCCCCGAACGCAAACCCAGTGATGACAGACCTGCGGCAAGTTCGTCAACTTGTGCATCAAGCGCGCTGTAGGTTAACGACCCCTTTGCATCAACGACGGCAATTCGCGAGGCATAACGGGCCGCCCAGTGGCGCAACTGTTCGGCAATGGGTAAGGGATACTGTTCAATCAGAGATTCAAAGGAAGAATTCATGCGTCACCTTTCTGAAGTACTGGGCTGTTTTTGCAACGCGGTCATTGCAGAAAATGCGTGGGGAAAATGGCGGACAATCTGCGTAAAAAAGGACCGGGCTTGTTGAATGGGATAGAAATGATCGCCGTCAATCACCACCGGGCCTGTAACGTGGCTCAGCCACTGACGCCAGGCATCGACCTGCTGCCAGGAGGCTTCGCGATCGTGGCTGCCGCACAATAACAGCGCAGGCGTGCGCAGCGGCGGACAGACGTCGGGCGAGTCGTAGTGATAGCTCTCGGTGGCGTAAAAATCAGCGCGCAGAAGAGGAAGAAACAGCGACATTAATTCCTGGTTTTCCCGCAGTTCAGGAGAACATCCGCCAATGTCTATCAGCTCAGCGATAAAGTCGGCATCATCGCGATGGCTGAGCTGGCGTTCAGAATGCAGATGCGGGGCATGGCACCCGGAAATAATCAGTCCTTGTGGCGCAAGCCCCCGTTGCTCCAGAAGTCGGCAGGTTTCAAACGCCACCTGCGCCCCCATGCTGTGCCCGGCGAGTAAAAGCGGCGTGTCAGGCGATACGGATGCTTCCAGCTCGTTCGCCAGCAGTGCCGCCAGTTGTGTAATGCTTCTGAGCGGTTCCAGATGGCGAAGGCGATCGCGCCCCGGCCAGGTCACCAGAGAAAGCGCGCAATCAGCCAGTTGCTCAGCTTGCCAGTGGCGAAACGCGCTACTGCTGCCGCCAGCGAAAGGGCACATGACCAGATGCGCAGTATTGCCGTTCTGGGCGGGCCACAGCGGTATGCACATTGCAGATTGCGTCACAGCGCCTCCTTATCATCATCGTTGTAGAAACCGGCTAACCGGTCGTGGTGCGGCGGCGTCAGGCGTCTGATCTCCGCATTGCCGGTCTTACGTAAAATCTGCTGCCATAAACGTGATAACGCGATCTGATGTACGCTTTGGCAGGCCGCTGGTGGATGTTCGCCCGCCAGATGGCTGCGCAACTGGTGTAGCAACCAGCTGACGCCCTCCGGCCCGACGGTTTCGCAGCAGTCGCGCCAGCTCAGGGGCGCCGCGCTGCGCGTCAGACCCGGCAGATCGCGCAGGATCTCCGGTCTGCGGTAGAGGCTGTGGGCGTTCTCCTGATGGTCTGCGACAAACAGGCTGGATGACCAGATGACGGGGCCGTAGCTCGCCTCCAGCGAAAGATGACCTTCCGGCCAGCCCAGCAGCAGGCGGTGCATGATAAGGCTATGCATATCTGGATCGTCAGGATCGAGATAGCGCTGAAGCAGCAGGCAGGCTTCTCCCTCCGGCCAGAAGAGTCTCAGACAGTGAAAATCGCTAAAGCTGCCAACCACGTCGCACTCCACGGCGACGGCATCAACGCCCAGAGCCAGCAACAACAAATCCAGAGTGGAGTAGAGCAACTGTCGGCTGGTGGTGGCGTGGACCACCTGCGGCGTCTTAGCCAGACAGCGACGCAGCTGCTGCGCATCGCGAAGCCATGTGCGTCCCGCGCGCGTATGCGGATAAAACGTGTTTACCCAATAGCAGCAGCCCTGTTCCTGCGCCAGCGTTTGTAAGGAACTGATGTCATCCGGGTGGAGGGGATGCTCCTGAATGACGTGTACGCCGCGCGTCAGAAAGTGTCTGGCAAGCTGCGTACCGGTTCCTCCGGCGACGGTCGAACGCACGACAATACAGGCGATATCCGGCATCCTGGTTATCTGTTCCGGCGAGGTATACAGCGGAATGCCAAACGCATGAGCCAGCTCTCTTGAACGGGCGCTTCCCTGCGCCAGCAGGCCGACCAGTTCCAGCCCCTCCGGGGGCTGCATAAAGGCATTCAGGTACATTTCGCCAAATTTGGCGCCCACAATCAGTACGCGTTGTTTTGGGGAGGCGGACGGCATCATAACGTGTTCTCCGGTTGCGTTGAGGTTGCGCAAAGCCAGCGCGTAATGTGTTGCGCACAAGCCTGAACGTGGGGGGCTTCCATCATGATTTGCCAGTGGCTGGCTTCAATCACAGCGTCGTCGGCGTTGTTTATCCAGCCCTGCCACTCGGTTTCTGCTGGCGTCCAGTGCGCGGGTCTCCCGGCGGCATACACCATGAGACAGGGGACCGGAACGCTTTCGCCCGGCGTATGCTCAGTCAGTAAACGCAGCAGATGCGCGATGTTGTCGAGCCACGTTTCTGCCGCTTGCAGCGTCAGGTTTTGCGACACCATACCGGCCGTTTTAGCGAGGCTGATAAAGTCGGCAAGCTGGCTGTCGGGCGTCTGCTGGTCGAAATGTTCGGGCAGTGCCAGAGGCGTTTGTCCTTCGGCTAACAGGCGCAGCAGGGCCGCCCGGTTTTCGCAACAGAAATCCTGTCGGCACACGGGATCGATTAACACCATCCGAACCTGCTCGCCTTTGGCGTACAGGCGTTGTGCGGCGCCCGCCGCAAGAAACGCGCCATACGACCAACCCGCCAGCACATAAGGGCCGTGAGGCTGCTGACGACGGATGCACCCGACATACTCATCGATCATCTGGTCGAGCGTGGCAAGGCGCTGCGGCGATTTTGCTTGCAGGCCGAAAACGCGCCTGTTCAACGCGCTAGCGAGCGGCAGCCAGGCGCTGATATCGCCGTCTGAAGCGTGGAAGACAAACAGGGTTTCCTCACCGTCGCCCTGGCAAAGGGGTATCGGGTTGTCCTCTCCTGACGTAGCCGCCTGTAGATGGGCGCAGAAGTCGCTCAGCGTCGAATGGCTGAACAGATCCTGAAGGTTAGCCCTGGCAATCCCTCTCCGGTTTAGCTGCGCGACCATCCTTGTCGCCATCAGGCTGTCGCCGCCCAGTTCGAAAAAGTCGTGATGCCTTGCCACGGGGCGAGACAGCAGCGATTGCCAGAGTTCAGCCACCTGTTTTTCCAGTGCCGGATTCCCCCCGGCAACTGGCGTGGGTTTGGCTGGCTCAGTCGGCGCATCAGACGGGGCATGCAGCGGCGTAAATAACGCTTCTCTTTGCCGGATCTGTAAAATGGGCAGACCGGTGCCAAAGCGCTGCTGTAAATAGCGGCTCACGGCTTTTTTATCCGGGCGATTTACGCCAGGCGAACGCGCTACCAGCAGATGCTGGCGCAGCGGCGACGATTCCTGCGCGGGCCACGCCAGCTCGTTTGCAAACCCGGCCTGAACTAGAACCTCCTGCCATGCGGAGCGGGTGAGCATCGGTTTCTCATCCCGGCGGCGGAAATCGCGGTATCCGCTTAATCCCTCAATAAAGCCCACGCTCGCCAGCTGGAATACGCTGTTTCGCTCCGTCGCTTCAACGATCAGCAAACGTCCGCCGGCTTTCAGCAACAGTTTTAATCTGCGCAACGTCTGGACGACATGGCTGGCGTCGTGGAGCACATTGACGGCAACGATCAGGTCGTAACCCGCCTCCGGGTGGGCGGTGAAATCCAGCGGCTGGTTGATGTCGAACAAGGCATAAGACACCTGCGATTCATCATGGAAACGGGCTCTGGCGTCATTGAGGAACTGCGCGGAGACGTCCGTGAAGTGGTACGACTGTCGCGTGTTCCGCGTGGCCTTCAGCACCGGCGCGGTAGTGGCTGCGGTTCCGGCGCCAACCTCCAGAATCCGTTCTGCGCTGCACAAGGCGGCAATCTGCGCGGTATAGCGATTCAGACAGGCGCTGGCGGGGTTGTCGCGATACAGCGCGTCGGTAACGCGATGCTGCTCGTTGAACAGCAATTCCAGCGGAGAACACTGCCCGGAGAAGAGGGCGTCGTGCCGGGCGATGCAGGTTTCCAGATACTGCGCCAGCGCCTGGCTCCATTGGCTTTGCGGGCACGCTTCCTGAGGCTCAGGAATCTCGCTGAGCGGAATGCGGCAGCGCCAGCTTTCACCTTCGCGGATTAACCACTCTCTTTCCGTCAGACACTGTAGCCACTGGCGCAGCAGACGCTGGTGAGATGCTTGCGAGGACAGCGCCTGTACTATTGCGCTAAAGCGATGGGCGATCTCCGGCGTGGTAAACAGGCCGTGACGATTTAGCGTAGCCGCGATCCCCTGTAGCGCACGCGCCTCCAGCCAGCGCCAGGTCGCCTCCAGCTCATCAAGCTGCGCCTGCTCAGGCAACGGCAGCGCCAGTTGGGTAAGTTCGTGCTCATCAGGCATCGCCGCTGATGGCGAAGGATCGTCGGCCATCACGATATCCAGCGTCAACGCGCCCTGTTCGGTTATTTCCGCTCTGGCCTGCCGGATGCCGGGGTATTCGAGCGTCGCCTGCTCAATATCCCGCAGGTCGTAGTCCGCCTGCGCGTTCAGCGGCCAGCGTCGGCGGGGAATGTGCCTGGCGATGCCGCTGGCGAGAGTCTTCAGGCTTTCAGGGGCGGCGATGACGGCTTGCAGGATGGCGCAATAGTCATTAAACATCGCCTCGGCAGCGCCGGGTTCCAGCACGTTGTCCATGCAGTACCAGCTAAACATCAACTCGCCGTCGCTCTCCATGACCTGATGATCCAGCCAGACCTGCGGCGTTTGCGTGAATACATAGCAGGGTTCGCCGAACAGATGGCTCATCGCCTGATCGATAGTCATGCCTTCCAGCGTCATCCCCAGCATACTGGTAAACACTACCGGCATCAGCGGTTGACGTTGTGATCCGCGCAGGCGGCCCAGCTCACGGATCACCTCAACACCGTTCATTTCACTGTGCGCCATGTTTTGCCAGAGGCGCTGTTGGGTCTGTTGCATCTGCTCTTGCAACGTCACCGGCGCTGAGAAGTTAAAATCAACCAGCGTGACGGAGGTAAAATCACCAATCAACTGGTTGATTTGCGGATGGATCGGCTGGCGATTGAAGAACGTCAGGTTCAGCGTAAATGTTGTGGTACGGCTCCAGCGCTCAAGGGTGGCGGCAAACAGCGTGAGCAGCGCGGCAGACGGTGTGACGCCTTGCTGCTGCCAGCGCTGTTTCACGGCCTGCCATTCTGTCTTGCCGATCGTCGATTTGAAGGTGGTGAAGTGTGGCGTTTCCGGGGGCGTCTCAACCACCGGCAGCTCTGGCGCTAAGGGCAGTTGCGGCAGTTTTTCCTGCCAGTAATCCCAGGCATCGTGCCATGCCGATGTCTGTCGGCGCGCCTGTTCAGCCATCACATAATCACGGAAGGTAATAGCGAGCGGTGCCAGCGTTTCACCGCGCCAGACCTGCGCCAGGTCGTCCATCATGACTTTAAAACTCTGCACATCAAACTGCAAAAGGTCGAGGTTCATATGCAGACGGTAATGGCAATCGTCGATTTCGCTGACCACCAGCTCAAAAAGAGGCCACTGGTCGGCAGGCAAAACGCGATAGCTCAGTTCATGCCGCCGTTTTTCCAGCGCGATGCGCTGTTCTTCCGGGGAAAGCGCGCGCAGATCGTCACGCGGGATGTGATACTCCGGCGTTGTCGCCAGGATTCGCTGCTGCCCGTCGGCATCAACCACCATACGCAACATATCGTGGCGTGCGATGAGCTGGTTCCATGCTTTCTCCAGTATGGCGAGATCGAACTCATCGTGGCGTTTATCCCACTCAAACAGGACGTGACAGGCGACGCCGCCATAGCCAATGAGGTGGGTTCGCCCCAGCCAGTAGGCGTGCTGAATGGGCGTCAAAGGGAAGGGCGCATAACGCTCGTCGGCGTCGTGCCGCAACACTTCCGGCTGCGAAGCGGCAGGCGTCGCCTCTGGCTTAGAACAGATAAGCTGCGTGAGTCCATGAGGAGACAGATCCTGCCACGCCCGTTCCGCATTGATGCGTACACCCAGGTAGTGCTGAATATCGCTACTGAGTTCAAGGAAGAGCAGCGAGTCCATGCCGAGTTGCAACAGATCCTGGTTTGGATGCAGTGACGCCGGATCGCTCAGCCTTAGCTGAACCGCAATCCGCTTTTTCAGCCATGCCATCACCGCTGTTTCATCGCTCAGGCTGCCGTTAAAGGCGTTGTCATCAGCAGGAGGAATGACCGGCGTTGCGGCTTTTTCTGTGGCGCTGATGTTAAACAGAGCCTGTTGTAACGGGGGCATTTTGTCGGTAAAAACGCGCATCGCCAGTCGCCACGGGGCGCCGCGCATCACCGCCTGTTCCAGGTGCCAGCAGCCTTCGGCATCGCTTAACGCGCCCATACCTCGGCTGGCGAGCGTCGCCAGCATTTCCGGCGTGGCCGCCCGACCGCTTTCTCCCCATGCGCCCCAGGCGACAGAGAGCGTTTTCGGCGCATCAAGGGTGGAAAACTGCTGGGCCAGCCCGTCCAGGTAGCCGCAGGCCAGCGCATGGGCGCTCTGACCCGGCGCGCCGAGGGTGGCGGCAGCGGAAGAGTAGAGAATAAGATAGCGTCCGTCGTGGTTGCGCAGGGTTTGCAACAGCTGGCTTGCCGCCTGCGCTTTTACCGCGAAAACGGCAGCCAGCTGGTGGTCATCAAGCTCCTGCAAGGGCGCGTCAGCCAATACGCCAGCGGCATGAATCGCTCCGGCAATGCCGCCGTTGGCCGCCAGATCGTCAAGAACCGTGGCCAGTTGCCCGGCATCGCCCACATCACAACGGCAGACGCGCGTCTGCCCGCCCTCCACGTCGCGTAGCCATGACTCATCCACGCGCGGCGCCAGCAGGGCGATGCGTCGCGCCCCTTTTTCTCTGAGCCAGTTCACGGCAAGGCGGCCTAATCCGCCAAACGCTCCGGTCACCAGATGCCAGCGGCTATCGCCGGTAAACACGTTTGCCGGTAATTCAGCGGCGCATCCCGTATTGGGCGACAGTGAAGGAAGCCAAAGGGTGTCACCCCGTGCGGCGAGCCAGCGCTGTGATAGTGAGACTGCGCTCAACCCTTGATGCAGCGTTTCCCACGGGGTGTTTTCGGCGAGATCGATGGCGGCAAGCAACCGTTCCGGCTGTTCGTTGGCCGCGACGCGAAGCAAGGCCCATAGCGCGTGATGGGATGCAGAGAGTGCTTCATTTTCCTCGACTCGCCACGCGCGGCGAGTAACCACAATCAATCCGGCTGCGCTGGCGGTGAGCGCTGCTATCACTTTCTCCGCTAAGGCCAGCGTATCCTCGCTCTCCTCAACAATCATCAGTCGTGAAGAGGCGTGCGGATCGTGAATGATGCCGTATTGCGCCAGCTCGTCGCTGCGCGCAAGCGTACCGGCGCTGAAGCTAAAGGTAAGCGGATGGTCAATGCTGGCGACGTTGAGGGGCGTCCAGCGCCATTGATAATGCGTTTGCGGCGCAGGAAGAGGCGCGGCGGGCGATAGCGGCAGCCACTCGCCAGCAGGATGACGGGCTTCAACGCGCATCTGACCGCGGGAAAAGGCTTCGTTTTGCCAGCTTAAGCGAACCTTCCCCAGCCACTCCGGGGCGGCGACGGGGGGCGGTTCCACAGGCAGAGCGTCGCCATGACGCTGTGAAAGCAGACGCCATGCCTCCTGCCAGCGGGCGTTAAACTGTTCGGGCTGACCTGCGCAATCAGACCAGTCGGCGAGATAATCACCGTTATCCGTCAGCGCCTGCCCCAACACGGGTTCTGATGGCGCGGTGAATGTTACGGCGCTAACCGCCTGACCGGGCAGCGTGGCGAGAATGATATGTTCGCTCATCCCGGCGTTCGGGCTGCCATCCTGCGGTAGCCACGCCACTTTGCTGAATCCGGCGTGGCGGCACTGTTGTTGCCACTGAGCGGTGGTGAGGAATAACTCACCTTCGCGGGCGTCGAGATCCTGTAGCGGAAGAACCAGCGGGCCGAAAACGAAGTCAAACAGACGCATTGGCTGGGTGATTTCGCGCATCAGCAGGCGCCCGCCCGGCTTGAGCAGGGGGCGCAGATTATCGAGCGTGCGGCCAATATGGCGGGTGGCGTGAATCACGTTCGCTGCCACGATAAGATCGTAAGACTGTGCCTGGAAACCCTGAGACTGCGCCTCTTTTTCGAGATCCAGCTCGCTATACTTCACAAAATCGTAGTCGGCGAATTTCTGCTGGGCGCGACGGGTGAACAGCGCCGAGATATCGGTGAAATGGTACTCCAGTGCCGGAACGCCGTTGAGTTCCGGCAGCAGCCACGCGGTGGTGCCGCCGGTTCCGCCGCCAACTTCAAGAATACGCAACGGCTGGCGGGGCTGACGCGTCTGGACAATGCCGCGTAATACCCCGGCGGCGATTTGGTTGAAATAGCGGCCAAAGCTGAATTCCTGATACAGCACTTCCACGCCGTCGGAGGCGCTTTGCGGGAAGATAATCGCCACCGGTTCTTCCGCGCCGCTCATCATTTCATATAACCGATCGCCGGCACGGGCGATGGTGTCGGGAATAGCCTGAAAACCTTCACAATAACCGGCAAGTTCCGTCAGCAGTGATTCCCGCTGTTGATGTTCAATGGGGCGGGCGCGGACGTATCGCCCGTCGGTGCAGCGGTAATCGCCGTCGACCACGCAGTTATTCAGCAGGCGCTGGAGTAGCTGCTGGTAGCGGGGCAGCAGACGTCCACGGCGCATGATGGTCATGGCGTCCACGCCGTTCTCAATGGCATCGCCGGTACAGCGTTGTACCAGTTGATCGACGTAGATGGCGTGCAGTCGCGTGGCGCACTGTTTAAGCGCTTCCAGGCGAGGGAGATCGAGCGCTGTCGCGGCGCGACTCGCCACCTCCAGCCCGGCAGACAGCGCTGCGTCGGCAGGCTCGCAGGCCGGGGAGACGCGCTCTTTCCAGTAACGTTCAGTATCAAACGGATAACATGGCGCAGCGATACGTTGTCCATCGCCCGCCAGCAGGTCGGCCCACGGTAGGGCGACGCCGGCAGCGTAAAGCTGGAGCAGGGCCTGATTGAGGACATCGCTCGCCTCTTTGTTACGCCGGGCGCTGGCTATCCAGTATGCGTTATCGCGGTATTCGCGCTGCCCGCAAGCAACCAACTGGGCATCGGGCCCCATCTCCAGAAAAACGCGGGCGCCGAGCTGATGCGCCACCTGAATACTCTGGATAAAACGCACCGGCTGGCGCATGTGTCGGCGCCAGTAATCCGCCTGGTTGAGCGTTGACTCATCAATGACGTCGGCGGTGAGCGTGGAAATAATCGGTATTTGCCCCGGCTCCGCGTGCAGTCCCGCGCAGGCGTCCTGGAACCGATCGAGTATCGGCTCCAGTAAAGCGGAGTGCGCCGCACCGGTTACGCTCAGGCGACGATAGTTAATGTCATGCTGCGAGAGCGTGGCGCAAAATACCGCGAGACGGGCTTCCGGCCCGGAAAATACCGTATGTTGCGTACCGTTGTTGGCGGCGAGATCCAGCTCAAACTGGCGAGCCAGCGGCATCAGCGTGTCTTCGTCTGCAAATACCGCCACCATCGCGCCGCTTGCGCACTGCTGCATTAGCGCGCCGCGCCGACAAACCAGTGGCATGACCTGTTCAATCGTATAGTGTCCGCAGACAACGGCAGCGGCAAATTCACCGACGGAATGCCCAATGGCGAAGTCTGGCTTCAGTCCTTCAGCACGCCAGTGCGCCGCCATCGCGATTTCAAACGCGACAATCGCCGGCTGCGCCCAGGCCATATTGTCCAGCTGCGCCGAATCGGGGTTAAACATCGCTTCGCGCAGTGACGGCGTGAGCATTTCGCTACAGGCGGAAAAACAGCGATCCAGCGTGTCGGCAAACGCCGTTGAGTGATGGTACATCGTTTGACCCATAGTGCGCCAGTGCGAGCCCTGGCCGGTAAACAGCCACACCTGCTTGCCGCTGGCGCCGTGGCCGCTGTAAACCAGCGCCCCCGATTTCTCACCGGCCCAGGCGCTGAGCGCCTCGGCGGTTTCACGGTTTAATGGCGCCGCCAGGCGGAAGGGGAGATCGAGACGGCGCGCGTGCAGGGCTGTGAAGGCCAGAGAGCTGGCATCCGCATTCTCTCTCAGCGCCCCGGCATAATCCGTCGCCAGCCGCCGCAACGCGCTGTCGCTGGCGGCGCTGAGCAGCAGCGCGGTACTTTTTCTGCCGCTATCCGTATTGGGGAGGCGCGCGTTGAGCGCGTCGGGCAGCGAGGCGACGATCATATGGCAGTTGGTGCCGCCAATACCAAAGGAGGAGACGCCCGCATAGCGCATTTCGTCCTGCCATGCCTGTGCCGACACCGGTATGGTAAAGGGGCTCTCTTCAAGTTTCAGCGCCGGGTTGGGGGTGTGAAAATTCAGTAAGGGAGGAATTTGCCCGCGACTGACTGCCAGAACGGTTTTCAGCAGTCCGGCAATGCCCGCCGCGGTATCCAGATGGCCCATGTTACTTTTCACGGAACCGAGCGCACAGCGCTGATCCTGCGGGCGAGGCGCATAGACGTTGCGTAACGCTTCAATTTCAATCGCGTCGCCCAGCGGTGTGCCGGTGCCGTGGGTTTCAATGTAACCTACCTGCCTGTCGTCGATGGCCGCCAGCATTAACGCCTCTTCGATGACTGCCTGTTGCCCTGCGACGGAAGGGGCGGTATAGCCGACCTTTCTGTTGCCGTCGTTGTTGACCGCGCTGGAGAGGATCACCGAGATAATCGGATCGCCTGACAGCAGCGCGTCTCTCAGGCGACGCAGCACCACGCAGCCGAGACCGTTACCGGCCCAGGTGCCCTCAGCCGAGGCGTCAAAGGGACGACAGTGACCATCAGGAGAGAAAATCATTCCGGGCTGGTAGCGGTAGCCTGCCTGCTGGGGGAAAGAGAGCGCCACGCCGCCGGCAACCGCCATATCGGATTCGCCTGCGCGCAGGCTTTCACAGGCCAGATGCACGGCAACCAGCGAGCTGGAGCAGGCGGTCTGTACCGATAACGCCGGGCCGTGCAGGTTGAGTTTGTACGCGGCGCGGGTGGCAATATAGTCTTTATCATTGCCCATCAGAGATTGCAGACCTTTTACCTGCGCGACTTCTGTCACGTTCAATGCTTCGCGACCGGGGTAGGTACTCATCCGGGAAGAGGCGAAAACGCCGGTCTTATGGGGGACGGCGCCGGGGGCATAACCGGCATGTTCCAGCGCATGCCAGACCGCCTGCAAAAACAGGCGCTGCTGCGGGTCCATCGACTCCGCTTCCTGTCGCGAATAGCCAAACAGGGTGGCGTCGAAGCAGTCGGCGTTGTCTAACACCGTACCGATATTGACATAATGAGGATCGTCAATGATGGCGGCATCCAGACCGACGGCCAGAAGCTCTTCGCGCGTAAAGCGTCGGCTGCATTCACGACCTTCCAGCAGATTTTGCCAGAACGTTTCGCCATCCGGCGATTCAGGAAAATGGCAGGCGTAGCCGATAACCGCGACAGGTTCGCAGTCCGGGTAGTGTTGAACGATCGATGCATCAATGGAATCTGCTGTCGGCGCAGAAGAGAAGCGCAAGTTATCCATAATCGGTCCCGTTTCCTAAGATTCACAAAGTCAATGGAACGCCATGCGTTCGCGATGGCGTTCCGGGGAAAATCAGTTTGCTTCGCGCTATATCCGCCGCTGACGACGGCGAACAGGGCGAGGTCGTTTTGTTTTCTCCACCGTGGCGACGCCGGCCAGATAATCGGCCAGGGCAGCAGGAGAAGGGTGGGTGAAGAGGTCAAGCAACGTCAGGGTGGAAAATTCGTGACGTTGTAACAAAACGTGCAGTTGCACCAGATTCAGCGACGTTGCGCCCGCCTCAAAGAAGTTTTCTGCGGGCGTGACAGACTCGCCAACCACCTCGCGGAAGGCGTCGCAAATCAGGCTGACGGTGCTCTCGTCCGCCGCAATGTGTGGCTGAGAGTGCTCAGGGCATACGCGCGGTGAGCGCTCTGCGCATTGCCCTGCGTGTTTAACGGGAGGCACCAGCGCGGCGAGCGGCAGTTGCCAGCCGCTTTCATCCTCGGCCATTCGGTTTAGCAATGCGCAATACTGTTCAAACTGGCGCTCCACCTGCCCGGCAGGAAACAGCGCGGCGACAAAATCCCAGTTAAAGCGCAGTTCGCCTTCGGATTCATAAATCTGGTGATCGAGCCAGACCTGCGGCGTCTGGGAGATGCCCCAGACCGGTTTGAGCAGATTACGCCGGGCGAGGAAGTTATCCTGCTCAAAGCCCAGTGCGCTGGTAAAGACGACGGGCATCGGAACGGCAGGCACGTTTTGCCGTTGCGCCAGTTGACGCATCACGCGGATGGCTGACACATCGCGGTGGTTGAGGTTCTGGCTCAGCCGCTGCTGTAGTGACTGCGCGCTGTGCAGCCAGCTTTCGCCGGGATGCCAGCTCAGCAGCATCAGCGAGGTGAAATCGCCCAGAATCTGGTTGATTTGCGGGTGCAGCGGTCGCCTGTCGAAAAGCGTAAGGTTAAGCGTGAACTCAGGCTGTGCACTCCATGCAGAGAGAACCGTTGACCACACCGACAACAGTACGGCCGACGGGGTGAGATGGGCGTCAGCCGCCCGTTTTTTCAGCCGATGCCAGCGCGTGCTGTCCAGTGCGCCGTTCAGGCGGGCGAAGCGCGGTGTTTCAACCTCCTGAGGCAAGCAGCGCAGCGGCAACGCAGGCGCCGGAGGAATATCATCAAGCTGCGCCTGCCACCATGCCAGAGAATCTGGATTGGGCGACTGTAGCGAGGGTTGTTGCAGATAATCCCTGAAGGTGACGGGCAGCGGCGGAAGCAGCTGTTGCGGGTAGCGGTAGCCGTGCTCCAGCTCCGCCAACAGAATCTGCATGCTCAGCCCGTCAAGTAACAGGTTATCCAGACACAGCCACAGGCGGGCGGGCATCCCGTCAACGTAACCGACCTGGAGATCGAATACCGGCCAGACTTCGGGGTTGAGTACCTGATGGGCCAGTTTTTCGCGCACCTGCAACGCCTCTTCAGGCGTATGGAGGATGTGTGCGGGTATTACCCAGCGAGGCGTCTGTTCGAGCACCTGTTGCTGTCCATCACGCACGACGGCGCGTAGCATATCGTGGCGGGCGATTAATCGGTTCCAGACCGTCTCCAACCGGGTGAGATCCAGATCGGCAATTTCAAATTCAACAAAGAAATGTGAGCCGACGCCGCCCAGGGCAAAGCCCGGCTGACGCCCCACCAGGTAAGCCTGCTGCACGTCGGTAAGCGCAAAGGGCTGGTAGCGATCTTCAGGGGAGTGGACGAATGGTTGTTCGACCGGGACGTCGGTTTTCCGCAGCGTGGCGGCAAAATCCGCCAGCCGGGGATGATTAAACAGGTCGCTTAATTGCGCTTCATAACCTGCCTGATGAAGTTGCCCGGTCAGACGGGTCGCCAGCAGGCTATCGCCGCCTTGCTGGAAGAAGTCGGTTTCTCTGGTGACATTGCCAGTTGATAAGAGTTGCTGCCAGAGGGCGGCAACCTGTTTTTCAATGTCGCCCTGGGGTAAATCCGCTTCGGCCGGGTTTTCCGCTTCAGGGGTATGACGACGCTTCAGCGCCTGGTAGTCAATTTTCCCGTTAGCCGTCAGCGGTAAGGCGTCGAGGAAGACGATCCGTTGCGGCACCATCCACCCCGGCAGACGCCCGGCGAGGGCGGCCTGAAGTTGACGGGGATCGCGGCGCACCTGCCTGTCAGGACATTGTACGAGGAAGCGTTGTAACCCCGCGACCTCATCGCCATGCTGACAGTTGAAGGCGGCCGCGCTAAATAATGCCGCCCAGTCGGCGCTGTTATGCAGCAAGGCCTCCGGCTGCCCATTGGTTAACAGGAGCGTGCTGAGTAGGGCGGACGGCGTTAACTGGCGAAACTCCATCACGTAGAGCAGCGCGCCGGGAACGGCAAGCTGTTGTAATGTCGCAAGGAGCCCGGGATCTTCCGGCAGCAGACGATGCAGGGCGTTATTAAGCCAGATAATGTCCGCCGAGTGAGCGTGCGCCGCCAGCGTGTCTGCATTCCAGAGGGACAGACGGGCGCCAGGCCAGGGGGCGAGCCTCTGCCGGGCGCTCAGCAGCATCTCCTGGCTCTGCTCAAGCCCGACATACTCAATCTGTCCGGCGTTGAGCTGTGCTAACAGCGATTCTGCGGCGCGGCCAGTGCGGGTTCCCACCTCAAGCAGGCGCACCGGGCGCTGTAAGCGCTGTGCAAGCTGTTGGCAAATTGTCGCCAGTTCCTGAATATACGGGGCGCTGGCCGGATGGTTAAAGGCCAGGCTTTCCGGCGACCACTGCGCGTCGTTCAGTAACGACAGTTCGTTACGGGCACCGCGAAGAATTTGCGATAACGTTAAATCATGTCCGCTGAAGTGCGGGTGCTCATCCTCGCGTTCTTCACCAGCGCAGACCTGATAACCTTCAGCAGCGGGCTTCAGTCGCCGTTGTGTCACCAGAAATGCTAACCAGCGTTCCACCACGGCCTGCCAGCGCGGCTGGATAGCGAGTGAGTTCATCAGGGGGAGAGGATCGGCGCCAGCGGTGTGACCCGGCTTCAGTTTTAGCAGGCGATGCTGAAGGAAATCGGCTACCTGTTCTGCGGAGATCTCTGGCGAGATGGCGCAACAGGGCAACGTTCCCGCAAGCGTGTGCCACGCCTGCGGCAGTGCCGGGTTCCGATGATCGGTAACGCAAAAAGCCTCGCCCTGAGGAACAACGTATGCCGCCAGCGTTTTTTCTTTTTCGCCGATCGCCAGAACGGTTGCTTGTTTCACCCCCGCCAGCTGGCTGAGCGCGCTTTCGATTTCGCCCAGCTCGATGCGATATCCTCCGACTTTGACCTGCTTGTCGCGACGACCGAGGAACTCGATTGTGCCATCTGGCCAGTAGCAGCCGAGATCGCCGGTGCGATACCAGCGCTCGTCCGGGAGCGTCAAAAATTGCTGCTCGCTACGCAGGGGATCGTTGAAATAGCCTTCCGCGACCCCAATGCCGCCAATCCATAATTCACCCGGCACCCAGTCAGGGCAGTCCCGGCCCTGTTCATCCACCACCCGGTAGCGTTGGTTGGTTAGCGGAAAACCGTAAGGGATGGAGCGCCAGTGGGCGGGGACGTCGTGAATTTCGCAGGCGTTAGACCAGATAGACGCCTCGGTGGCACCGCCCATCGCGATAAATTGTCCTTGTGGCCGGAAGGCCCGATAACGGGCGGGGAGGTCAAGCCCGATCCAGTCGCCGGAAAGCATCACTGCGCGCAGGTTTTCCGGCGTGGCGTCGGCGAAACCTTCACACCAGGTCAGCAGCATATCGAACAGCGCCGGGACGCTGTTCCAGAGCGTGACCTGATGGCGCTGGATCAGCTCACACCATGCGTGAGGATCGCGCCGTTGATTTTCCATCACCATCACCAGCGCGCCGCCCGCGCGCAGTACGCCAAAAATGTCGTAAACCGATAAATCAAAATGTAGGGCGGAGAGGGCCAGCACCCTGTCATGCGGGCCAACCTGATAGCGGGTATTGATATCGCAACAGGTGTTAAGCGCTCCCCGGTGAGAAATGACTACCCCTTTCGGCGTACCGGTAGAGCCGGAGGTGTAGATAATGTAGGCCGGTTGCGTGGGGGCGCGTACTACCGGGTTGGCGATCGGCTCCGCCTCAATGGCCTGCTGCCAGGCAAGGACGGGAATATCGTCTGACCCGGCGCTGGCGTCGTGCTGACAAATGAGCACCAGCCGGACGCTGGCGTCAGCGTAGATTTTCTCGCGCCGTGCGGCAGGCTGATCCAGCGAAACCGGAACGTAAACCGCCCCGGCCAGCAGGACGGCCAGAACCGCAACAAGTTGTCCTGCGCCTTTCGACATCGTGATAGCCACATTATCGCCGGGCTGAACCCCGCACTCGATTAACCTGCCCGCGCAACGGCGGGCATAGTCTGTCAGCTCATGATAATTCCACTGATAACGCATGTCCGTTACCGCCAGCGCCTGCGGCTGTTGCAGAGCGATACGGAAAATGCCTTCATGCAGCAAGCCTTCGGGAATGGGGGCGCCGGTGGCGTTGACCCGTTCGCGTATCGCGCGCTGGCTGGCGGGCATCATATCTGCGAACGACTTTTGCCAGGCGCTTTCGTCATCGCAGAGTTGGTTAATCAACTGGCAGTAGGCGTCGAACAATGTTTCGACTAACGCCGGAGGGAACAGCGCGTCGTTGCTGTCCCATTGTAGCCAGACCTCGCCGTGATGCTCGAACGCCAGATGATCTATCCAGACCTGCGGCGTTTGCGAGATGCCCCATTCCGGCTCGCCCAACGGCGATTCTGCGCGGCTGCTGTAGAGGGAACGCCCCAGATTGCTGGTAAATACCACCGGGGCGCCGTGGGGGTAGCGCTGCTGGCGTTTGAGTTCACGGAGTAATTCGACGCCGGACCAGTGGCGATGCTCCCAGTCCTCCGTAAACGTGAGCTGGTTTTTACGCGCCAGGTTGCTGACGGTATCGCCATCGCAGGCGGTATCCAGCAGAAGAATATTGGTGAAGTCGGCAAGCATCGCGCCAACCGCCGGGTGCAGCGGCTGGCGGTCGAATAAGGTGATGTTAAGCAGCAGACGCGTCAGGCCGCCCCAGCGAGCCAGCACGGCAGAAAAACAGGTCGCCAGTGCCATTGTCGGCGTCACGCCATACTCGCCGGCCCGGTTGCTAAAGGCGTGCCAGCGTGTTGCCGGGACAATCATGCGGCGTCGGGTATTACGGACTTCACATAGCGTGGCGGGTTCGCAGGCCAGCGGCAAGACGGGCGCGGGGGGAAGCGTCGATGCTTTCGCCAGCCAGTAAGCGCGCGCGTCGTCTCTCAGTGGTTGATTGATCTTCTGCTGGTGCAGCAAATACGAGCGGAAATCATAGCGGGTGTCGATAGCCGGCAGCGATTCTCCGGCCAGCAGGGCGTTAAGCTCATCGAAGAAAAGCGTAAAGCTGGAGGCATCCATAATCAGCAGGTCAATATTGACATGGAGGCGGTGGCGATTGTCCGGCAAGAGCGTCAGCTGAAAATCAAACGTTTCGCCGATTTCCACGCGTAAAAGACGGTGGCTCAGGCGCTGGCGCAGTGCGTCCAGATAGGCCTGGCGGCTTTCAGCGTCGTTATGGCGTAAATCATGAACGGTGACGCCGTTCCAGTAAGGTTGCGGTAGCCAGACCTGCTGCCCGTCGGGGCGAAAGGCGATATGCAGCATTGGGTGGCGTTGCAGCAAGGTCGTGATGGCCTGCTCCAGCTGCGACGCCGTCAGACAATGGCCTTCAAACTCCTGATACAGGTGGCAACCCACGCCGCCAAGCGTCTGCCCCGGCATGCGGCCCGTCAGGTAGGCGTGCTGTACTGGCGTCAATGGGAAGGGGGTACTTTCGGTCATGTTCGGCCAGGATGATTCGTCGGGCGGCGTTTCTTCTTCCGCGTTCTCCGGCGACCGGCTGAGCATTAACTGGTTCCATGCCGCCAGCGTGGGGGCGGCATACAGCTCGCGAAGGGTAAGGCGGTAGCCATTTTTACGAAACCAGTGTAACCATCTCATCAATCTTATGGAATCCAGGCCGGCCTGGATCAGGTTGCTCTCTTCATGTAACTGCTGCGGCGTTAAATTCAGTTCCTGTATGAGCCGCTCGCGTAATTGTTGGTAATCAGCCGCGTGGCGGTTGTCCGGTAACAGCGAATCCTGAGATGGTGCGCCAGAAATCATTCTTCCTCCTGATGGCACGTCTTACCGAAAAGCATTACTCATATGAGAATAATAATTATTAACAATTGGATGCTACCCGAAACGGGTTTATTTATGCCCGTTTCGGGTTGGTAACAGACGGAAAGAACAGAGGCCCGGATGGGGTATCCGGGCCTCTGTCAGGGAGGAGTTTAGGGGGGGCGCGACCCCGGTTACATCCCGCGTTTAAAGGTCGAAGGAGTTACGCCAAACTGTTTCTGGAAGGCGGCAGAGAAATGGCTGGCGTTGGCATAGCCCAGATCGGCCGCCACCGTCATGACGGAGGTATTGCCGTTGGCCAGGCGTCTTCTGGCTTCCTGCATTCGTTCAGCCTGAAACAGGCCATAGACGCTGTTGTTGAACAGAACGCGGAAGCCTCGCTTAATTTTGAGAACGCTCAGACCGGACTCTCTGGCCAGCTCCGCGACGCCCGGCGCTTGCGTCAGATCAGCCAGCAGCAGATCCTTCGCCCGCAGCAGTTTCTGGCGTTCCATCGGGTTGAAGTGGCAGGAGAGGCAACTGGCGTCTTCGCGATGTTCATCCAGCACCAGGCTGAGCATGACCAGACTTTGCCCCTGCAACCATAGCGTCGACGGCTTTTGTTCATGACTGAAGCCGCCGTGCATGCGCATCAGCGCGTGACGCAAGGCCTGAGCCGTTAAGTGGGTTTCAGCATTACAACGCTGCTGCTGGCAACAGCAGTGGGAGTCGATATTATTCTTAATGACCGCGCTAATATCCGGCACCCACAGCGCGAGGGTTTCAGGGCTGAAGGAGAGGGTAATGCTCTCGAATCGGCCACAATAGGAGGCGCTGCCGCGACAGTCTGGCGTATGGGTAATGTAATGGCGATTGCGCGCAAGCTCCCAGTCGGTGTGGCGCCGGAGTCCCTGAATCGCAAAGCGCGATGTGCCTTCCAGGATGCACGAGAAGTTAATCCTGCCCAGATCGTCGTGTAGCTGCAACGTCTCTGGCCGCGCAAAATGGCCCCTCCAGAGCAAAATATCCATACCTTCCTGCAACGAACAGCGCAGCAGTTCACACTGAGCAGGAATATTGCCATCGTTTGCAGGTTTCCCGACCACCAACTGGTGAATAGAGATTTCAGATTGCGTTTGCGGTGACTCCGTCATGACCTGGTTATCTCCCTGTGGCTTAGACCAATGCGGGTATAAATAGAACCGAATGGGGTAGATGAGTTATTGATAATGGTTATTATTCACATTAATTCTCAGAACGCCACCCTGAATTGTCGTTTTTGGCGTCCGTAAAAATTCATCAGGAAATTCAGTTACTCCCATGTCATCTCAATCATCCAATACTGAATCGCTGTCCCGATTTCCTCTCTGGCAGGTGATTACACCGGTTCGCAGGAAGGTTATTTTAGCTATGGCGCTGGCGGGGCTGGCGGCATTAACCAGCCTGGGGGCGCTCCTTTTTCTGGCGTGGAGCCTGCGTGACATTCGCGCGACGCCTGACGCTATTCCGGCCTGGCCGCTGGGCGGCGTGATCGGCTGCGTGGTCTTAACTTTTGTTCTGCGCTTACAGGCGTTCAACACCTCTCATTACGCGGCTTTTCATCTGGAGAACATTCTGCGCAGCAGGTTAGCCCGTAAAGCATTGCAGCTTCCGCCTGGCGTGTTACAGCAAATGGGCAGCGGGTCAGTGGCGAAAGTGATGCTGGATGACGTGAAGTCGTTACATATTTTTGTGGCCGACAGCACGCCGCTCTATGCCCGCGCGATCATCATGCCGCTGGCGACAATCGTTATCTTGTTCTGGCTGGACTGGCGGCTGGCAATCGCGACGCTGGGGGTACTGGCGTTTGGATCGGTTGTTCTCGTGCTCGCCCGCCAGCGTTCGGAAAATATGGCTCAGCGTTATCATAAGGCGCGCGAGCAGGTTAGCGCGGCGGTTATTGAGTTCGTGCAGGCCATGCCCGTGGTGAGAACGTTTGATAGCGGCAGCACCAGTTTTTTGCGCTATCAACGCGCCCTTGAAGAGTGGGTCGATGTGCTCAAAACCTGGTATCGCAAAGCCGGTTTTTCAGCGCGTTTTTCCTTCTCGATTCTGAATCCTCTCCCGACCCTGTTTGTCCTGATCTGGTCGGGATACGGCCTGTTGCACTATGGCAGTTTCGATTTTATCGCGTGGGTGGCCGTTTTACTGCTGGGCAGCGGAATGGCCGAAGCCGTAATGCCAATGATGATGCTCAATAACCTGGTCGCGCAAACGCGTTTAAGCATTCAGCGTATTTATCAGGTTCTCGCGATGCCGGAGTTATCGCTGCCGCAGTCTGACCAGCAGCCGCAAGAGGCGAGCATTACCTTTGAGCAGGTGAGCTTTCATTATCCGCAAGCGCGTACTGGCGCCGCGTTGCAGGAGGTGAGCTTTCATGTGCCTGCCGGGCAAATTGTGGCGCTGGTCGGGCCAAGCGGCGCCGGAAAAAGCACCGTGGCGCGCTTGCTGCTGCGTTACGCCGACCCGGACAAAGGCCATATCCGTATTGGCGGCGTGGATCTGCGTGATATGCAGACGGACACCCTGATGAAGCAACTCTCGTTTGTGTTTCAGGACAACTTCCTTTTTGCCGACACGATAGCCAATAACATTCGTCTGGGCGCGCCGGATACGCCGCTGGAGGCGGTTATAGCGGCGGCCAGAGTGGCGCAGGCCCATGATTTTATTAGCGCTCTGCCAGAAGGTTACAACACTCGAGTCGGGGAACGTGGGGTATTTCTCTCCGGCGGCCAGCGGCAGCGCATTACTATCGCCCGGGCGCTTTTGCAGGATCGCCCCATCCTGGTGCTCGATGAGGCGACGGCGTTTGCTGACCCGGAAAACGAAGCGGCGCTTATCAAGGCGCTCGCGGCGGCCATGCGTGGCCGGACGGTCATCATGGTCGCGCATCGTCTCTCAATGGTGACTCAGGCCGATGTGATATTGCTGTTTTCCGACGGACAGCTCAGGGAAATGGGGAACCATACGCAACTGTTGGCGCAGGGCGGCCTGTATCAACGGCTCTGGCAACACTATCAGCAGGCGCAGCATTGGGTGCCGGGTGGAACACAGGAAGAGGTGGTGGAAAATGAAAGACAATAATCCTGCGGATAACCTGGCCTGGCGCGTCATCTGGCGCCAGCTTATCTCCAGCGTTGGCAGTCAGGCCAGGATGCTGCGACGCAGTATGCTGGCGCTGTTGCTGGCGGCATTCATGCAGGGGATCGCCTTTGCCTGTCTTTATCCGATCATTGATGCGCTGTTACGGGGAGACGCGCCGCAACTTCTTAACTGGGCTATGGCCTTCAGCGTCGCCGCAATTGTGACGCTGGTGCTACGCTGGTATGGCCTGGGCTTTGAATACCGTGGTCATCTGGCGCAGGCTACCCATGAGTTGCGCCTGCGACTTGGCGAGCAGTTACGCCGCGTGCCGCTGGAGAAGCTCCAGCGCGGCAGGGCGGGTGAAATGAACGCCTTGCTGCTGGGCAGCGTGGATGAAAACCTCAATTATGTTATTGCGATAGCCAATATTTTGCTGCTCACCATTGTCACGCCGCTGACGGCGTCGCTGGCGACATTGTGGATAGACTGGCGGCTGGGGCTGGTGATGTTGCTGATCTTCCCTCTGCTGGTGCCGTTTTATTACTGGCGCCGCCCGGCGATGCGGCGACAAATGCAGACGCTGGGGGAAGCGCACCAGCGTCTGAGCGGCGATATCGTTGAATTTGCTCAGGGGATGATGGTATTGCGCACCTGCGGCAGCGATGCCGATAAAAGCCGGGCGCTGCTGGCGCATTTCAATGCGCTGGAAAACTTACAGACCCGCACTCACCGTCAGGGCGCTGGCGCGACGATGCTGATCGCCAGCGTCGTGGAGTTGGGCCTACAGGTGGTGGTGTTATCCGGGATCGTCTGGGTAGTGACGGGCACTCTGAACCTCGCCTTTTTGATTGCCGCCGTCGCGATGATTATGCGCTTCGCAGAACCGATGGCGATGTTTATCAGCTACACCTCGGTTGTGGAACTGATCGCCAGCGCCCTGCAACGGATTGAGCAGTTTATGGCGATAGCACCGCTTCCCGTCGCAGAGCAAAGCGAGATGCCGGAACGTTACGATATCCGCTTTGACAACGTCAGCTATCGCTACGAAGAAGGCGACGGCCACGCGCTTAATCATGTTTCTTTGACGTTCCCGGCAGCCAGTATGAGCGCGCTGGTGGGTGCCTCCGGCGCAGGCAAAACTACCGTCACCAAACTGTTAATGCGCTATGCCGATCCGCAGCAAGGGCAGATTTCTATTGGCGGCGTCGATATTCGCCGCCTGACGCCGGAACAGCTCAATAGCCTGATTTCTGTTGTTTTCCAGGATGTCTGGCTGTTTGATGACACGCTGCTGGCGAATATCCGTATCGCGCGCCCACAGGCGACGCGGCAGGAGGTAGAAGAGGCCGCCCGCGCGGCGCAGTGCCTTGAGTTTATTTCCCGTCTTCCGCAAGGCTGGCTGACGCCAATGGGAGAGATGGGCGGCCAGCTATCGGGCGGCGAGCGCCAGCGGATTTCCATTGCCAGAGCGTTATTGAAAAACGCGCCGGTCGTCATTCTCGATGAACCGACTGCCGCGCTGGATATTGAAAGCGAGCTGGCGGTGCAAAAAGCGATCGATAACCTGGTTCACAACCGGACGGTGATTATCATCGCTCACCGTTTATCCACCATCGCCGGGGCCGGAAACATTCTGGTGATGGAAGAGGGACAGGTGGTTGAGCAGGGTACTCATGCGCAATTGCTCTCACATCATGGACGTTATCAGGCGCTGTGGCAGGCGCAAATGGCCGCGCGCGTGTGGCGCGACGACGGGGGTTCCGCGTCTGGAGAGTGGGTGCATGAGTGATGTTCAGTCGAATGTGAAACCTCTGACGTTGACGACCGGGCGGGTGATTTTTGCTATTGCCGGCGTCTATGTGACGCAGAGTCTGGTATCGGCGCTGTCTATGCAGTCCTTACCCGCGCTGGTGCGCGCTGCTGGCGGTTCGCTGGCGCTTGCCGGTGCGACAACCCTGTTTATGCTGCCCTGGGCGCTGAAGTTTATTTGGGCGCCGTGGATCGAGCGCTGGCGGCTTCCGCCCGGTAGCCAGGAACGCCGTTCCCGCATGTTAATCCTGCGTGGTCAGGTCGCGCTAGCGGCGATCCTGACTATTGCCGCAGCGATTGGCTGGTTTGGGCGAGAAGGGGGATTCCCCGATACGCAAATCGTCGCGTTATTTGTTCTGTTTATGGTGGCAGGCACGGTCGCCTCCACCATTGATATCGTCAGCGACGGCTTTTGTGTCGATCAACTGACCCGCACGGGTTACGGCTGGGGAAACAGCGTGCAGGTCGGCGGCAGCTATCTGGGAATGATGTGCGGCGGCGGGGTGTTCCTGATGCTGTCGGCGGCATCCGGCTGGCCTGTCGCCATGCTGATGATGGCGGTGCTGATTATGGCGCTGTCACTCCCGCTGTGGCGCATTACGGAGCCGACGCGAACAGCGACTATCCCGCATGTTCCGGCGTTAGGTTATGCGCTAAGGAGGAAGCAGGCGTGCCTGGGCTTACTGCTGGTATTGATGCTGAATTCAGGCATGCGGTTTGTGCTGCCTCTTCTGGCACCGCTGTTGTTGGATCATGGGTTGAGCATGTCCGCATTGGGCGCGCTGTTCAGCGGCGGCAATATTGCAGCGGGCATAGCAGGAACGCTGGCCGGCGGATTGCTGATGAAATACACCTCACCCGGCAGAGCGCTGTTGACGGCTTATGGCGTCCAGGGGATCGCGCTGCTGGCGGTGGTGATGACGCTCATGATGGCGCCGGGTCATCTGCTGCTGCAGATTCTCCAGTGTCTGGTCATTGTCCAGTCCATTTCGCTGGCCTGCGCGCTGGTCTGTCTTTACGCCACGCTGATGTCGCTTTCATCGCCTTTGCAGGCCGGTGTCGACTTCACCCTCTTTCAATGTACTGACGCGGCAATCGCCATTCTGGCAGGCGTTATCGGTGGCGTTGTTGCTCAACATTTTGGCTATGCGGCCTGCTTCCTGTTTGCCGGGGCATTCACGTTGCTGGCGGCGTGGGTTGCTTATATCCGGCTGCATTCGGCAAGAGAACTGATGACAAGCGCAATTGATTGATCCGGGAATAACACAGAGAGGTAAGGGATGAAAATCAGTGAATTTCTACATCTGGCATTACCAGAGGAACAATGGCTACCGACGATTTCTGGCGTTTTACGCCAGTTCGCAGAAGAAGAGTGTTATGTCTATGAGCGTCAACCCTGTTGGTATTTAGGCAAAGGGTGCCAGGCACGGCTGCACATTAATGCCGACGGAACGCAGGCGACATTTATTGATGATGCCGGGGAGCAAAAATGGGCGGTGGATTCCATTGCCGACTGCGCGCGTCGTTTTATGGCGCATCCTCAGGTGAAAGGACGTCGGGTATATGGACAGGTTGGGTTCAACTTTGCGGCGCATGCGCGGGGGATTGCCTTTAACGCCGGGGAGTGGCCGCTGCTGACGTTAACCGTTCCCCGTGAAGAACTTATTTTTGAAAAGGGAAATGTCACCGTTTATGCGGACTCCGCCGACGGGTGCCGACGTTTGTGCGAGTGGGTAAAAGAGGCCGGTACAACGACGCAGAACGCACCACTGGCGGTGGATACCGCCCTCAATGGTGAGGCATATAAACAACAGGTTGCGCGCGCCGTTGCGGAGATCCGCCGTGGCGAGTATGTCAAAGTGATTGTCTCGCGCGCCATTCCCCTGCCATCGCGGATTGATATGCCCGCCACGCTGTTATACGGGCGGCAGGCAAACACGCCTGTGCGCTCGTTTATGTTCCGTCAGGAAGGACGCGAAGCGCTGGGCTTTAGCCCGGAACTGGTGATGTCAGTGACGGGCAATAAAGTGGTCACTGAACCGCTTGCGGGCACCCGCGATCGCATGGGAAACCCGGAGCATAATAAGGCGAAAGAGGCAGAACTGCTGCACGACAGTAAAGAGGTGCTTGAGCATATCCTTTCTGTCAAAGAAGCTATTGCTGAACTGGAGGCTGTTTGCCAGCCGGGCAGCGTGGTGGTTGAAGATTTAATGTCGGTTCGCCAGCGCGGCAGCGTTCAGCATCTGGGGTCTGGCGTGAGCGGTCAGCTTGCGGAAAACAAGGATGCCTGGGATGCGTTTACCGTGCTGTTTCCGTCGATTACCGCCTCAGGTATCCCTAAAAATGCTGCTCTGAACGCGATTATGCAAATTGAGAAGACGCCGCGAGAGCTTTATTCCGGCGCAATCCTGCTGCTGGACGATACGCGCTTTGATGCGGCGCTAGTTCTGCGTTCCGTATTTCAGGATAGCCAGCGCTGCTGGATACAGGCGGGGGCGGGAATCATCGCGCAATCTACGCCGGAACGCGAACTGACAGAAACCCGGGAGAAATTAGCGAGCATTGCGCCCTATTTAATGGTGTAGGAGTAACTGTTTTCTAACCTCACAACCAGACTGTCCAAAGACAATTGAGTCGCTCTTTGATTCCTCTGTGACTCTATTGTCTTCTTTTGGGATAAAATAGGTGTTTTTCGTCATGAAGTTGATAAAAGTCTATATAGAACCACCTCCTGTGGAGGTGGTGGTAATTTGCCAGAGTGTGGGATTCGTTAGTATACTATGGGATAAACTTATTTTTACCAATTGTATAAGGCGGTGCATAAGATTCTCGGCATGCTTCCAGATAATCCGACCACCACTGCATCATCGCTTTGCGGGCTTCCAGGTGCTCTGCCTTATGAATATAAGCCATGCGCACGGTATTGCGCTCCTGATGACTCATCTGGCGTTCTACTGCGTCCTTTGCCCATAAACCCGATTCCATCAGCGCACTGCATGCCATTGCCCGGAAGCCGTGACCGCAGATATCCTTTTTCGTGTCGTAACCCATCACCCGCAGTGCCTTATTGACCGTGTTTTCACACATTGGCTTATACGGGTTATGGTCGCCGGGGAAGATCAGTTCATTATTACCGGTGATATCCTTAATCTGTTTCAGAATGGCGATGGACTGTTCTGAGAGGGGGACGATATGCGGCATTCGCATTTTTGCCCCGCGGCCGGAATAATGCACGCCAATAATGGGTTCTCGCGTCGCGGGTATCGTCCAGACTCGGTTTGTGAAATCAATCTCTGACCAGCGGGCGAAACGCAGTTCACTGGAGCGAATGAACACATGCAGCATCAGCAGAACGGCATGCCGGGTCAGTTCACGGCCCTGATGATATGCCCCAATACGTTCAAGCAGTTCAGGCAGCCGCTCCAGCGGCAGGGCAGGATAGTGCCGTCTGACAGGAGGTGTGGTCACGCCGCCAAGGTTTGCTGCAGGGTTCGTATCGATTAACTCCTGATGGACCGCATGGCGTATTATGTTACTCAGGTGCTGCCGTGTGCGGGACGCAACCTCCAGCAGACCTTTTTCCTCGATCCCTTTCTGCAGGTCAATGAAATGACGGGGTTTAAGTTCTGATACAGGTAGGTTCCCGATGACCGGAAAGATGTGATTGTTCAGGCTGGCAAGCAGACGGTCGGCGGTGTTCTGCGACCATTTCCTGTTACTTTTATGCCACGCCAGCGCCACGTTTTTAAAAACTTTCTCCGGTGTTCGTGAGCCACGTACAGCAGCCCGCTGCTGTACCGGGTTGATATTCAGCGCCAGCATTTTACGGATACCTTCACGTTGCTGTCGCGCATCAGACAGGGAGATGGCTGGATAGGCACCCAGCGCAATGCGGGATTCTTTACCGCTAATACGGTATTTGAGATACCAGTGGCGGGAGCCACCCGGCTTGACCCGCAGATACAGACCGTGAGAATCGGAGACTTTAAAGGGTTTATCAGAAGGCTTGAGGGTGCGGATTTTTGCGTCGGTAAGGGATATATGGGGGTCACTCCATTATCGAACTAACCTGACCCCAGATTTGACCACCAATTTTTCCCGATGCGTAGGGTAAAATCAAAATGCACCGAGAAGAGTTTTCACACTAACCTGTTGAATCAACATCAGATAAAGATTCGCAAGGATGCAAGAAAACAGAAAATTGGCTCCTCTGACTGGACTCGAACCAGTGACATACGGATTAACAGTCCGCCGTTCTACCGACTGAACTACAGAGGAATCGTGAGAACGGGGCGCATATTACTTAGCGGTACCTTGTCTGTCAACACTAAATTTCATAAGCCATTTCAATTGGTTAATTAATCTGCAAAGTTGTTAATTAATGAACATTCGTCGCCGAAAACGAGTCTGTATCATTAGCGTGATGCAGTCTCTGCAAAGGATCTTGTTGATAAAATTGACAGAAACGTTGCCACAATGAAGGGAAACGAGGAGCAAAAAGTTCTGGGGCGCTAAAGAAATATTCAGAAAGTACGGCAAAACATTCAGCAGGATCACTGGCAGCATAAGCATCAATGCTCGCCGCATTCTCACCAACTAATTCGATTTCTTCCTGAATGTTGTTCATTGCAGCATGAAGATCGTGTTCCCAGCCAGCAACCTCACGCAACGAAATAAAGGGAACTCCGCTGGCGCGATCGCCGTTACGGGTGTCCAGCTTATGAGCGACTTCATGAATAATCAGGTTAAAACCAGAAGCATCAAAAGAATCTTGTATATCCAACCAGTTCAAAACGATAGGCCCTTGCTGCCAGCTCTGACCTGACTGAACAATACGTTGGTTATGCACCAGACCGATATCGTCTTCCCATTCATCATCGACCACAAATGGCGCAGGATAAATTAAGACTTCATGAAAACCATCCAGCCATTCCAGTCCTAACTCCAGAACGGGCAGGCAAAATAGAAGTGCTATCCGGCAGCTTCTTAATGAATTCAGCTCAAAGCCCTGTAAAGGAACAAGCCGTTTTTGCTGTAAAAAACGTTCGGCAAGAGCGACCAATTTGCTTTGTTCCTGTTCTGTCAGACACGTTAAAAGGGGGATCGATAGTGCTTCCTGCCAGGGAAGGGCAGTTTGATGTGCTGATTCTTGTACTTTCCAGGGCCACTTAATCATCGTTTTGCTCGCAAACTCGTCACTTGAACAAAATTGCACGGACAGGGACTGTTAAAATGCCAAATTTCCTGGCATCATGGCAACCATCTGAACGGAGAGATGCCGGAGCGGCTGAACGGACCGGTCTCGAAAACCGGAGTAGGGGCAACTCTACCGGGGGTTCAAATCCCCCTCTCTCCGCCACTTTATCAATGACTTATCTCCCGACTTCCCGCCTTGCTTTTCCTAAACAGAACAATCGTAGAATATTCTTGAAGGGTTAGATCGTCACTGTTTTCTGTTCGATACTGTGACATTCAGCACTTGATTCGCTATGGGTCTGACAGGAAGGTTTCGAGCGAAAATCTACAGTTATTCAGTCGTTTTCTTATCGGTCACCATTATTCTTTTAGACATTGATCCTATGAAACTGCCGCAAAGTTGCTGGCGGGAACTGAAGTTGCGTAGAGAAGGGGTCAATAATTGAGCCAAAAAAGGAACGCGGCCGTCAGATTAAAGCCGCGGGACAAAGTCCATAATTTCCAAGAGTTGTTGAATTTCCCAGCTTTTTTGAAAGCCTTTGTATCATACTAACAAGTAAAAAAGGTTTAAACATCAAAATTAACCTATATTTATGGTTAGCTTTACCATGACAGATGACTTGCTCCTGGAAACATTTGCGCTGCTAGTCTGTATGGCTGAGTTGTGTATTTATTGTTCGCCTTTTTCGCAGTTTTTTTCTACAGACATAATAAAAAAGACACGACTCAAGTATGAGCGTGTCTGAGTTTGTCTTACTTATTTGTCTTGGTAAATTATTGTTGTTACTACCAGGCACTGTTCTGTTAAATAACTGAAGTCAGCGCAAAAAAATCAATGAGACATCATCTCCTCGACCACTTCTTCGCTACTCAACTGATAGGGATAATACGTTGGCCAGTTTTCCATTTCATTCAATAAAGACTGTTGGGTATCATTACCCATAAAAATGTGAAAATGAGATGATTTTCGTGGTGCAATTATATGATCGCTAAATTGTATATATTTAGGGGCTTTGCTTTCAGGATCTTTACATTCGAATAAGTAACGAACGCCTTTCTTGCCTGATTTATAGGTGAGTATTTTGTATCCATCGTAATCATATTTACAGGATGTTGTTTCATTATTTCTATGGAATTCGACAATGCCGTCCTCAATGCCAATCATTTCGATATCTGTCGCATAACCTTTGCGATAATAATCTTTAATTTCAGCAAATGTTTTGGTTTTATCTGCATCCGCTTTCTTCTGAAAGACGGGATCAAGTTTGCCACTTTGCAGTAAAGGGTAAACGGATTGCCAGACTCCATCCCAGTCACTGAGCGTTCGGTTTTGTACATTGGTATCATCAAAAACACCATTAGCAGCTTTTTGTTCGACCTCTGTTAAGGGTTTGCCATGAGAATGATGACCATGCGAAAAGGCAGGAGCGCTAACAATAAAGACACCTAAAGCAACAGCCAGTTTATGAAGACGAATCGCCAAAACAATTTCCTCCAGAGTTAATGTACATGATGTGTAATGTTATATTGTAACATATGAAAAAATGCAACAACTCATTAGGAAATGAGAGCATGGTATTCTCAGGCGTATTGAACTATCTTATTGAAATAAAATAAATTATTCTGGTGATGAAAGGTTGATGACAAACGAAACATAACTTGATGCGATCTGTGTGGGCCGGATAGGGCGCTCGCGCCGCATCCGGCCGGGATAACGCGAAGTTTGTCGGCAATATGAAGTTATAGAGATAATTTGTTGTGGGCCTGCTTGCGTAACCGGTTGAAAAGGGAAAGCAACTTCTTATACCGTAAGGCTAAAAGCAGTACGGCCAGCCCAGCGTAGATGAGTGGCTGCGGTGAAATAATCTTCACTGACCACAGATAATGTATTGGGGCCAGGATCGCGACAAGATAGACGAAGTTATGCAACTGTTGCCAGTGTTTGCCGAGTTTTCGCTGCATCGACTGGGTTGAAGTGAACGCTAAAGCAAGCAAAATAACCCAGCTGATAATTCCTAACGTTAAATAAGGCCGGGTAATTAACTCCTTACCTAATAACGCCAGATTATTCACGCCCAGCTCCAGCAATGCGTAACTGGTTAAATGCAGTGTCGCCCAGGCAAAGCACCATAATCCTAACAGGCGGCGAGTGCGTATCAATAACGGCTGTTTTGCGTAGCGTGCCAGAGGTGTGATTAACAAGGTCGCCAGCAAAAATTTCAGTGCAGTGCGACCGGTAAAATGCTGAATATCTTTCACCGGATCGGCACCCAGTCCACCGTGATTAATCACCCAGACCAGCCAGAGAAACGGCAACAATCCGGCAAGATGCAGGCAAACTTTCAGCCATGTCACCTGTTTTGCTGTCAGACGCATTCAGAAATTCTCCCGCAAATCCAGGCCACGATACAGCGATGCCACCTGGTCGGCGTAACCATTAAACAGTAGTGTTGGCTGGCGCTGAACATCGAGAATGCCGCCTGAACCAATAAATCGTTCGGTAGCCTGTGACCAGCGCGGGTGATCAACATGCGGATTAACGTTGGCGTAAAAACCGTATTCGTCAGGCGCTGCCAGATTCCAGGTGGTTGGCGGACGCTCGCGGGTCAGCTTAATACTGACGATCGATTTAATCCCTTTAAAGCCATATTTCCACGGCACAATCAGTCGCACCGGCGCGCCATTTTGCGGTGGTAACGCCTTGCCATAAACACCTACGGTCATCAGTGTGAGCGGATGCATTGCTTCGTCGAGACGCAATCCTTCGACATAAGGATATTTCAGCCCGCCGCCGATAAAGCGGTCCTGCTGGCCTGGCATCTGTTCCGGCGCATAAATCGTTTCGAAAGCGACATACTTCGCATTGCTGGTGGGTTCGGCAAGCGCCAGCAATTTGTGTAGCGGAGAACCAATCCACGGCACCACCATCGACCACGCTTCCACGCAGCGCATACGATAAATACGCTCTTCCAGCGGGAAGCGACGGGTTAAATCATCGTAATCGAGGGTCAATGGTTTTGCCACTTCGCCGCTGATTTTCAGTGTCCATGGATCGGTTTTCAGGCTACCAGCATTAGCGGCGGGATCGGCTTTATCCAGCCCGAATTCATAGAAGTTGTTATAACCGGAAACTTTATCTGCTGGCGTCAGTGGCAGGTTATTTTGCCAGGCGGCAGGCTTGCTGAACTCCAGCGCTTTTCCGGCGGGGGCGGGTGGGCGATCGTTCCCTTTAAACCAGCTAAGCAGATCGGCATGCGCAGCGTGAGGCAAAGAAAGTGCAGCCGCGCTGATGCCCAGTGCTTTTAACACCTGCCGACGCTTCATAAAGAATACCGACTCTGCCGTAACATCTGATTCTTTTAAAAATTGATTCTTTTTCATAAGCCATCACACTTTTTTGTCGTTAGCCAACAAGAGCCGTTTACTGTTAATCTGTCAGGGAGTCACCTCCCTAACAGTAGCAGAGATCAGCTTTTACATATTTACGCATTAACTGCCACGATAGGTTGAATACCCATATTGGCTGAGTAACAAAGGCACATGATAATGCTCGTTCACTTTATTAATATGAAATTCAACGGGGATCTCAGGGAAGAAACTTTCAAGATTTTGTTTCTTGAAATAGTCCCCGGTTTTAAATACGACACGGTAATCGCCAGTAGTCGCAGTTTGCTCGGGCCACAGTGCCTTAATTCGTCCATCCTTATCTGTTTTGGCGGTATTAAGTTGTAACCAGCCGTTATCCGCTTTCTTTTCAAGAGTGACTGTCACGTCGGCAGCGGGTTTTCCTGTTTGCTGGTTCAAAATGTGCACGCTAAGAATGTTTTGTTGTGCGGCATAAACCAAAGAAGGTAATGAAAATGCAGCCGTTACTACGGAGAGTACTAAATAACGCTTTAACATGTTTATATCCTTGTCATGTGAATGAGTTTTGAGGATAGCGAAAAAACGGCCAGGGTAACCTTACAGCAGCATTACAATTTTGTAATGAACCAGGCTGTTTCTATAACATATGATTTATGGCATATTATTTTCATGAAGATTCTACTTATTGAAGATAATCAAAGGACCCAGGAATGGGTAACGCAGGGGCTTTCCGAAGCGGGTTATGTCATTGATGCCGTTTCAGATGGCAGAGATGGGCTTTATCTTGCGCTGAAGGATGATTATGCATTGATCATTCTGGATATTATGCTTCCGGGTATGGATGGCTGGCAGATCTTACAAACGTTAAGAACGGCAAAGCAAACCCCTGTTATTTGCCTTACTGCAAGGGATTCTGTCGATGACAGAGTCAGAGGGCTGGACAGTGGAGCAAATGATTATCTGGTAAAACCTTTTTCATTTTCTGAGTTGCTGGCAAGGGTTCGGGCACAATTAAGGCAACATCACGCTCTGAATTCATCATTAGAAATCAGCGGCTTAAGAATGGACTCTGTTAGTCAAAGTGTGAGCAGGGACAATATCAGTATTACACTGACGCGCAAGGAGTTTCAGTTACTTTGGCTACTGGCCTCCAGAGCTGGCGAGATTATCCCCAGAACGGTTATTGCGAGTGAAATTTGGGGAATCAACTTTGATAGTGATACCAATACGGTGGACGTCGCCATTCGCAGGCTCCGCGCAAAAGTTGATGATCCTTTTCCTGAAAAGCTAATCGCCACAATCCGGGGGATGGGCTATTCATTCGTAGCGGTAAAAAAATAATGAAAAGATTATCTATAACCGTCCGTTTAACCTTGCTTTTTATATTGCTGCTGTCTGTTGCTGGCGCTGGAATTGTCTGGACTCTCTATAATGGCCTGGCAAGTGAGTTGAAATGGCGCGATGATACAACACTCATTAACCGGACAGCGCAGATCAAGCAGTTGTTAATTGATGGGGTAAATCCAGATACGTTACCTGTGTACTTTAACCGGATGATGGATGTTAGTCAGGATATCTTGATCATTCATGGTGATGGCATCAATAAAATTGTTAACCGGACAAATGTCAGTGATGGCATGTTAAATAACATACCTGCTAGTGAGACAATTAGCGCAGCTGGCATTTACAGAAGCATTATTAATGACACAGAGATAGATGCTTTACGAATTAATATTGATGAAGTTTCGCCATCATTAACGGTTACTGTGGCTAAATTGGCTTCAGCCAGACATAACATGCTTGAACAGTATAAAATTAATAGCATTATAATTTGCATTGTCGCCATTATACTGTGCTCAGTATTAAGTCCGTTGTTAATCAGAACGGGGTTACGAGAGATCAAAAAGTTGAGTGGTGTAACGGAAGCGCTGAATTATAACGATAACCGGGAGCCTGTTGAGGTTAGCGCATTACCGAGAGAACTAAAACCTCTTGGGCAGGCGTTGAATAAAATGCATCATGCTTTAGTCAAAGATTTTGAGCGTCTAAGTCAGTTTGCTGACGATCTCGCTCATGAACTTAGAACACCAATTAATGCATTACTGGGTCAGAATCAGGTTACGCTCAGTCAAACCAGAAGTATCGCTGAATATCAAAAAACAATTGCCGGAAACATTGAAGAGCTGGAAAATATTTCGCGGTTAACAGAGAATATACTGTTTCTTGCCAGGGCAGACAAAAACAATGTTTTGGTGAAACTGGATGCGCTTTCTCTCAATAAGGAAGTTGAAAATCTTTTGGACTATCTTGAATATCTTTCAGACGAGAAAGAGATTCGTTTTAAGGTCGAGTGCAATCAACAAATCTTTGCGGATAAAATTTTACTGCAACGAATGTTATCGAATCTTATTGTTAACGCCATTCGATATTCGCCAGAAAAATCGCGTATTCAGATAACCAGTTTTCTTGATAACAACGGTTCTCTTAATATTGATATCGCCAGTCCTGGAACGAAAATTAATGAGCCTGAAAAACTCTTCCGTAGATTTTGGCGGGGAGATAATTCGCGTCATTCCGTAGGTCAGGGACTTGGTCTTTCTTTAGTCAAAGCGATTGCCGAATTGCATGGGGGAAGTGCTACGTATCACTATCTCAATAAGCATAATGTGTTCCGGATTACGTTACCGCAAAGAAATTAACATAGGGCTTCAGTACGCCATAAATTAACCATGAAAAAACGCAGCCACGTCGTGAGTATTAACGTGGCTGCGATTGATTATGCGCTTACATTCAAACGTAACAGGGATTAACCCGCGTAAGCGGCCAGCATTTCCTGCGCCGCCAGTTTACCCAACGCATTCGCTGCGATAGGACTGTCGCTGGTGAGAAGTTTACGGTCCTTATGTACTCGCCCGGTGATGTCGTCATTAATGATGTTCATGCCCATTTTCTTCAGTTCTTCGCCGAAGTACCAGGTGAGATGACCCGACATATAGCCTATCTCTGGCGTTTGTTTGTCTGCGGCGTCTGGGAATGCGCAAATGGAATAACCATTCAGTGGGTTATCGCCGTGGCGAAGCGCCAGAAAAGCCGCCGGGCCGTGGCAAAGGGAGATAACAAAACGGTCATTTTTTATTGCCCACTGTAAAGCGGCAGCCACGTCCTGGCTTTCTGGTAAACCAATAAGTGCGCCATGACCACCAGGAACAAAGATTGCTGCATATTCGCTGTCAGCGTTGAGGCTGGCGACAACATCCGCGAGTTTCTTCGGATTGCGGAACATCGATTTATGCTGCTCAAAGAATGGCATTACTTTTTCATCTTTGTGCGGCATAGCCCAGTATTCAAACTTGGTCATCAGACCGGAAATGGTCGCCACTTCGAATTCGAAACCTGCAGCATGGAGATGATACAACGGCAGCAACGTTTCAATCGGATGGTTACCGGTCGAGAACAGTTTCCCGTTATCGGTCGGCAAATAACGTTCGTCCGCGGCGATCACCAGAATTTTATGTTTACCGCGATACGGTTTTGGATAGTCCACGCCATCAAGATCAGAGACAGGACTGGTATATTGGCTAAGCGAATATTCTGAAGGGAAGAAGGCATTATCTTCAGCAATATCGACCTGCGGATTTTTACTTGTTTGAACAGTCATAGTGTATTCCTTATTGTTGCTTAGTTAGGGTAGTCACTATATTTGCGACTGAGCTGGTCGCTATTTTTAACCAGGCTGAAAAATTGAGTCAATATATCGAAAGCGGTAGTTGGCGGGCATAAGTATGTAATGATGATGCTGCACTGGTGTTGAATATTATTCACGCCAAACTTTCCTTATTGAGTAACGTCGTCGCAAGTGGCCTCAATGATTTTAGACCATTATCAGAGGTTTGGGGGCGATGGGGAGAGATTTAGTGATGTGGAATATTATGGTGCTGATGAATATTTATATCCCGGATTGGCAGAGAAAAAGCTTTTTTCATGCACTATTTTTGCAAATATTTCTATATGGACGGCGGTTTTGTTGCGGATTAATTCATAAAGAAATGCATTTGGGTGTTGGCTGGAAGAGACGCTGGTAGATTTTATTGAGCCAGGAGTGGCGGGGTAATGTGCTGTATCGATATGCTTTGGCAATTGCGTGTGCCACAGATGGAGATGAAATGCCAATAAAAAAGCCTGAGTTCGATGAGGGACGAACTCAGGCTATTGTTAAGTTTTACAGTAACACGCCGCGGCGCGTTGGCTGATTAGAACTGGTAGACTAAGCCCACAGCTACGATATCATCGGTAGCGATGCCGTTTTCTTTGTAGAAGTCGTCGTCGTTGTCCACCAGGTTGATTTTGTAATCAACGTAGGTGGAAATGTTTTTGTTGAAGTAGTAGGTCATACCAATATCAACATATTTAACCAGATCTTTGTTGGTGTAATGATGATTGCCCTGGCTGTCGAAGTTATCACTATTTACACCGCCTAAATCCTTACCTTTAGATTGCAGGTAAGCGATGGACGGGCGCAGACCGAAGTCGAACTGATACTGAGCAACAACTTCAAAGTTTTGGGTTTTGTTAGCGATCGCATCAGCATCACCGTAACCAGTCATGTTACGGGTTTCAGCATACATAGCTGCTAAGTAAACGTTATTAGCGTCGTATTTAGCACCAACGGTCCATGCTTCTGCTGTTTCACCGCCAGCAGTTGCATCGAAGCGATCTCCATAACGAGTGTTATGAGTACCTTTGTGAACCTGATTGTCGGTACGGTCAGAGTTAGAGTAAGCAGCGCCCAGACTTAAACCAAAGTCAAAGTCATAGGAAGTGGACATACCGAAGCCGTCGCCGTTCTCTTTAGCTAACTTACGGCCATTACCGTTACCAGAACCTTCCTGACCGAATAATCCATCATCTTCATTATTACCCTGATATTGCAGAGCAAAGTTCAGGCCATCGACCTGACCAAAGAAGCCATTGTTACGGTAGGTTGCAACACCATTAGCACGACCGTTCATGAAGTTGTCGGCACCAGCATAGGTATCGCCACCAAATTCTGGCAGCATATCGGTCCATGCTTCGATGTCATATACGACACCGTAGTTACGACCATAGTCGAAAGTACCATTCTGACCAAAGCCTAAACCTGCAAATGCCAGACGCGTTGCGGTATTACCTTTGTCGCTTTCAGGACCGTTTGCGCCAATGTTAAATTCCCACTGACCATAACCAGTGAATTGGTCAGCGATCTGAGTTTCACCTTTGAAACCGATACGGGCATATGACATGTCGCCATCGCTGCCAGCATCATCAGAGAAGTAGTGCAGGCCCGCTACTTTTCCGTACAAATCCAGTTTATTACCATCTTTATTATAGACTTCAGCCGCATTTGCTGCGCCAGCAACTAATAACGCCGGGACCAGCATTGCCAGAACTTTTCTTTTCATTATGTATTCCCTTGTGATTATAATCTTCATGAATATATCAATAAGTGCCGTTATCCAAAAAAAAGCACATTTGGATACTATTCTATGAAGTTCATTTTATTTTAAGGATTACATGTAACAAATGTATTTAAAAGATTTCAAAATGTTTCTAATCTATTTAATATAATTCAAAATTATGAATTCTAGATATAAATATTCATGAAAATTATGAATATACATCAATATGTTATGAGTTAATTGGAAAGATAGGAAGTATCAATGATTGCTGCGCTAAACGGCTGATGTGATCACGCGCACATTAATGAAGACATAAAAAAAGCCGGCATCATGCCGGCCCAAAAAATATAAACAAGACGATAAAAGGCTAATAACGGGGTTATCATGACACAGAAATCAAAAAAGGTATAATTGAATTCGGTGCTAATATATTGTTTAGGTGAATTAATAAAACCATTACCATAGATAATAATAAATCTTTATTGCTGTTTTTCCGGTAATTATTGCCGTTGCGCAAAAATTATCTATTTGTTCAAAAAATGATTGAGTCTTGACTGGCTCATCCAATGTGGAAAAATGTGATTTTTATCACATAATAGTTCTAAGTCTGAATTTTCCGGGTTATCTCAAAATGGAATACGGTTCGACAAAGATGGAAGAGAGACTCTCTCGCAGCCCTGGCGGCAAATTGGCTTTGTGGGCATTCTATACATGGTGTGGCTATTTCGTCTGGGCAATGGCGCGTTACATCTGGGTGATGAGCCGGATCCCTGATGCCCCGGTGTCGGGATTTGAAAGCGATTTAGGCTCTACCGCGGGAAAGTGGTTAGGGGCACTGGTCGGATTTTTATTTATGGCTCTGGTCGGGGCATTGTTAGGCAGCATTGCCTGGTACACCCGACCTCGTCCCGCACGTTGCAGACGCTATGAATAAAAACTGCTAAGGTTGCGACCCTTGGCAACGGAGCGCGTATGGACTTACAACACTGGCAGACACAGTTCGAAAACTGGTTGAAAAACCATCATCAGCACCAGGACGCGGCTCATGACGTGTGTCATTTTCGCCGCGTCTGGGCTACGGCACAGAAGCTGGCGGCAAATGACGATGTCGATATGCTGGTGATTTTAACCGCCTGTTATTTTCACGATATTGTGAGCCTGGCGAAAAATCATCCGCAACGGCAGCGTTCTTCAATCCTGGCGGCAGAAGAGACGCGTCGCCTGCTCCGTGAAGAGTTCGTGCAATTTCCGGCGGAGAAAATCGAGGCCGTTTGTCATGCCATTGCCGCTCACAGTTTCAGCGCGCAAATCGCCCCCTTAACAACGGAAGCTAAAATCGTCCAGGATGCGGATCGGCTGGAAGCCCTGGGGGCGATTGGCCTGGCGCGCGTGTTTGCTGTTTCAGGGGCATTGGGCGTGGCGCTGTTTGATGGTGAAGATCCGTTCGCACAGCATCGCCCGCTTGATGATAAACGCTACGCGCTGGATCATTTCCAGACTAAGTTGCTGAAGCTACCGCAAACCATGCAAACCGCAAGAGGCAAGCAGCTGGCGCAGCACAACGCGCAATTTTTAGTCGAGTTTATGGCGAAGCTCAGTGCCGAACTGGCGGGGGAGAATGAAGGTGTCGATCACAAGGTGATAGATGCGTTTTCACCCGCGGGCTGAGCGCGTGGCCCTAAATGGCTGTAATTATGTTAACCTGTCGGCCATCTCAGATGGCCGGTTAAATCTATGCAGGAAAATATATCAGTAACCGATTCATACAGCACCGGGAATGCCGCACAGGCAATGCTGGAGAAACTGCTGCAAATTTATGATGTTAAAACGCTGGTGGCGCAGCTTAATGGTGTGGGTGAGAATCACTGGAGCGCGGCAATTTTAAAACGTGCACTGGCGAATGACTCGGCATGGCACCGTTTAAGTGAGAAAGAGTTCGCCCATCTGCAAACGTTGTTACCCAAACCACCGGCACATCATCCGCATTATGCGTTTCGCTTTATCGATCTATTCGCCGGAATTGGCGGCATTCGTCGCGGTTTTGAATCGATTGGCGGACAGTGCGTCTTTACCAGCGAATGGAACAAACATGCGGTTCGCACTTATAAAGCCAACCATTATTGCGATCCGGCGACGCATCATTTTAATGAAGATATCCGCGACATCACCCTCAGCCATAAAGAAGGCGTGAGTGATGAGGCGGCGGCGGAACATATTCGTCAACACATTCCTGAACACGATGTATTACTGGCGGGTTTTCCTTGTCAGCCATTTTCGCTGGCTGGCGTATCGAAAAAGAACTCGCTCGGGCGGGCGCACGGTTTTGCCTGCGATACCCAGGGCACGCTGTTCTTTGATGTGGTGCGCATTATCGACGCGCGTCGTCCGGCGATGTTTGTGCTCGAAAACGTCAAAAACCTGAAAAGTCACGATAAAGGAAAAACGTTCCGCATCATCATGCAGACGCTGGACGAACTGGGCTATGACGTGGCTGATGCAGAAGATAACGGGCCGGACGATCCAAAAATCATCGACGGCAAACATTTTCTGCCGCAGCACCGTGAACGCATCGTGCTGGTGGGTTTTCGTCGCGATCTGAATCTGAAAGCCGATTTTACCCTGCGTGATATCAGCGAATGTTTCCCTGCACAGCGAGTGACGCTGGCCCAGCTGCTGGACCCGATGGTCGAGGCGAAATATATCCTGACGCCGGTGTTGTGGAAGTACCTCTATCGTTATGCGAAAAAACATCAGGCACGCGGTAACGGCTTCGGTTATGGAATGGTTTATCCGAACAATCCGCAAAGCGTCACGCGTACCCTGTCTGCGCGTTATTACAAAGATGGCGCGGAAATTTTAATCGATCGCGGTTGGGATATGGCCACGGGTGAGAAAGACTTTGACGATCCGCTGAATCAGCAACATCGTCCACGTCGGTTAACGCCTCGGGAATGCGCGCGCTTAATGGGTTTTGAAGCGCCGGGAGAAGCGAAATTCCGCATTCCAGTTTCGGACACTCAGGCCTATCGCCAGTTCGGTAACTCGGTGGTCGTACCGGTCTTTGCCGCGGTGGCAAAACTGCTTGAGCCAAAAATCAAACAGGCGGTGGCGTTGCGTCAGCAAGAGGCACAACATGGCCGACGTTCACGATAAGGCCACCCGCAGCAAAAATATGCGCGCGATTGCCACGCGTGATACGGCGATTGAGAAGCGCCTCGCCAGTTTGTTAACCGGGCAGGGCCTGGCGTTTCGCGTTCAGGACGCCAGTCTGCCCGGACGCCCGGATTTTGTCGTTGATGAATATCGCTGCGTGATATTTACCCACGGCTGCTTCTGGCACCATCACCACTGCTATCTGTTTAAAGTACCTGCGACACGAACCGAGTTCTGGCTGGAGAAGATAGGTAAAAATGTTGAGCGCGATCGCCGCGATATCAGTCGCTTGCAGGAGCTCGGCTGGCGCGTACTGATTGTCTGGGAGTGTGCGTTACGTGGGCGCGAGAAGCTGACGGATGAAGCGCTTACCGAGCGTCTGGAAGAGTGGATCTGCGGCGAAGGTGCCAGCGCGCAGATCGACACGCAGGGGATTCATTTACTCGCTTGATGCGTCCTGAATAACTGGCGCAACTACGGGTTTTGCCGGGAAGAGATATTTTCCCAACGTGACCAGTACCACCGCGAAGACAATCACGCCGAGCGCCAGCCATTCAATCTTCGACAGCGTCTCTCCGCCCAGTCCCGTACCCAGCAAGACCGCGACCACCGGGTTAACGTAGGCGTAGCTGGTGGCGAGAGCCGGACTGACGTTGCGGATTAAATACATATAAGCGTTAATGGCGATAATCGAACCAAACAGCGCCAGATAGCCGACCGCAAGGAAGCCTGAAAGGGAAGGGAGCGCCGTCAGTTTTTCACCCGCAATCATCGACGCAATCATTAACACCACGCCAGCCGCCAGCATCTCAATCGCACCCGCCATCATCCCTACAGGTAAGGTAATGCGCGAGCCATAAACCGAGCCAAACGCCCAGCTAATCGAGCCGATTAAAATCAGAATCGCGCCCCATGGATTGCCGCTTAAGTTTCCACCGCTATTGAGCATGATGATTCCGGCAAGCCCAATGGCGATACCCACCCATTCCAGTTTGCGCGTTTTAATGCCAAACAGGCGGCTGAAGCACAGGGTAAAGAGGGGCACGGTTGCAACCACTACGGCGGCGATGCCGGAAGGAACATTTTGATGTTCGGCAACCGTCACCATGCCATTACCGACAGCCAATAATAACAGGCCAATCAGTGCGGCATTGAGCAGCGGACGTAGCGGGGGGAGTTTGTGTCCGCGCAGTAGCAAAAATGCCAGCAATAAAATACCGGCTGCCAGGAATCGAACGCCCGCCATCATTAACGGCGGCCAGCTTTCCACGCCAATCCGAATGACAAAATAGGTAGAGCCCCAAATGATATACAACGCAAACAACGCGCCAAAAAGCGGTAACAACTGGCGGAAACGCATAATCCCTCACGGTGGAAATAAAAAGGTGGTTCATAGTAAACGTGAAAATCATTCTGCTGGCGAGAGATATAATTGCACTTGATTGTTAAAAAAATGTTGACCTGTGAAGCAAGTATCAGAGCTACCGTTTTTGCTTCATACTTACACCCTTCAACAATAAAAATGAGAGGGAATGCTTTTGGCCGGGAGTAGTTTACTGACGTTGCTCGATGATATCGCCACACTGCTGGACGATATCTCCGTGATGGGCAAACTGGCGGCGAAGAAAACCGCCGGTGTATTAGGGGATGACTTATCGCTCAATGCGCAACAAGTTTCAGGCGTGCGGGCCAACCGGGAACTTCCCGTGGTCTGGGGCGTGGCGAAAGGATCGCTGATCAATAAAGTGATTCTGGTGCCGCTGGCGCTGATCATCAGTGCGTTTATCCCGTGGGCGATTACGCCACTGTTGATGATTGGCGGCGCGTTTCTCTGCTTTGAAGGGGTAGAGAAAGTGCTGCATATGCTGGAGGCGCGTAAACATAAAGAAGATCCGGCGCAGAGTCAGCAGCGTCTGGAGAAGCTGGCGGCGCAGGATCCGCTGAAGTTTGAAAAGGACAAAATAAAAGGGGCGATTCGTACCGATTTTATATTGTCTGCGGAAATCGTCGCCATCACGCTGGGGATTGTGGCAGAAGCGCCGTTGCTTAATCAGGTGCTGGTGCTTTCAGGCATCGCGCTGGTAGTGACCGTGGGCGTCTACGGTCTGGTAGGGGTTATCGTTAAGATTGATGACCTGGGGTATTGGCTGGCGGAAAAATCCAGCGCGCTGATGCAGGCATTAGGTAAAGGGTTATTGATTATCGCGCCCTGGTTGATGAAAGCGTTATCGATTGTCGGCACGCTGGCGATGTTCCTCGTCGGCGGCGGGATTGTGGTACATGGTATTGCGCCGTTGCATCACGCCATTGAACATTTCGCCGGGCAGCAAAGTGCAGTGGTGGCGATGATATTACCGACTGTTTTAAATCTGATTCTTGGATTTATCATCGGCGGCATCGTGGTGCTGGGAGTGAAAGCAGTAGCGAAAATGCGCGGTCAGGCACATTAATACTCGCACAGGCTATTATGCAAAATTCGCCATCTTAAACTAAGGTGAACAAGTTTCACTCGAAAAAAGGAGGCGAGTATGAGCTTTATGGTTAGTGAGGAAGTTACGGTTAAAGAGGGCGGCCCGCGGATGATTGTCACCGGATACTCCAGCGGTATGGTTGAGTGTCGTTGGTATGACGGTTACGGGGTCAAGCGGGAAGCTTTTCATGAAACCGAGCTTGTTCCAGGGGAGGGGAGTCGTCCTGCGGAAGAAGTTTGAAAGGGTATCATTAACACCAGGCCGGATCACATCCGGCCTGGTGTGCCAATGCCTGCAATGAATGATAGTCGCGTCTTATCATGCCACCATTATAAAATTATCGCTGTTTTGCGGTACGTTATCGCCGGGTTATGCCAGAATCATAAAAAAGCAGGTTGGGAGTCGTCAGGGTGCAGCACGAGACAAAAATGGAAAACCAGAGCTGGTTGAAAAAACTCGCACGCCGCCTGGGGCCTGGTCATATCGTTAATCTCTGCTTTATCGTGGTATTGCTTTTTTCCACCTTGCTGACCTGGCGTGAAGTGGTAGTGCTGGAAGATGCCTATATCTCCAGCCAGCGTAATCATCTGGAAAACGTAGCCAACGCGCTCGATAAGCATTTGCAGTATAACGTCGACAAACTGATCTTTTTGCGTAATGGCATGCGCGAAGCTCTCGTAGCGCCACTGGATTTCACCTCTCTGCGTAATGCCGTAACCGAGTTCGAACAGCATCGCGACGAGCACGCCTGGCAAATCGAACTCAACCGACGACGCACCCTGCCAGTCAATGGTGTGTCGGATGCATTAGTCAGCGAGGGGAATCTCCTGTCTCGCGAAAATGAAAGCCTCGACAATGAAATTACCGCTGCACTGGAAGTTGGTTACTTGCTGCGACTGGCACACAACTCCTCGTCGATGGTTGAACAGGCGATGTATGTCTCGCGTGCCGGATTTTACGTTTCGACGCAGCCGACCTTGTTTACGCGCAATGTACCAACGCGTTATTACGGCTATGTCACCCAACCCTGGTTTATCGGCCATTCGCAACGAGAAAATCGTCACCGCGCGGTACGCTGGTTCACTTCGCAACCGGAACACGCCAGCAATACTGAACCGCAGGTTACCGTCAGTGTTCCGGTAGACAGTAATAACTACTGGTATGGCGTGCTGGGGATGAGTATTCCCGTGCGTACCATGCAGCAATTTTTAAGAAACGCCATCGATAAAAACCTCGATGGTGAGTATCAGCTCTATGACAGTAAGCTGAGATTTTTGACCTCTTCCAATCCTGACCATCCAACAGGGAATATTTTTGATCCTCGTGAACTGGCCTTGCTGGCGCAGGCAATGGAACATGACACGCGGGGCGGCATTCGTATGAACAGTCGATATGTTAGCTGGGAACGTCTGGACCATTTCGACGGTGTGCTGGTGCGCGTCCATACGCTAAGCGAAGGCGTGCGCGGCGATTTCGGCAGTATCAGCATTGCATTAACCCTGCTGTGGGCGCTCTTTACCACCATGTTACTCATCTCCTGGTATGTGATTCGCCGGATGGTCAGCAACATGTATGTTTTGCAAAGCTCGTTGCAGTGGCAGGCGTGGCACGACACCTTAACGCGTTTATATAACCGTGGCGCACTGTTCGAAAAAGCCCGTCCGCTCGCTAAATTGTGTCAGACGCACCAACATCCTTTTTCTGTCATTCAGGTCGACCTTGACCATTTTAAAGCGATTAATGACCGCTTTGGTCATCAGGCGGGCGACCGTGTTCTTTCTCATGCTGCCGGATTAATTAGCAGTTCCTTGCGTGCGCAGGACGTTGCCGGGCGGGTCGGTGGTGAGGAGTTTTGTGTGATTCTGCCAGGCGCGAGCCTGACGCAGGCTGCGGAGGTTGCAGAACGTATTCGCCTGAAGCTAAATGAAAAAGAGATGTTGATCGCCAAGAGTACGACGATACGCATCAGTGCCTCGCTGGGGGTAAGCAGCAGCGAGGAAACCGGTGATTATGATTTTGAACAACTCCAGTCACTGGCCGACCGTCGACTTTATCTCGCTAAACAGGCCGGGCGCAATCGGGTATTCGCGAGCGATAACGCTTAACGGGCGGAGAAAAAATGGTCCAGCCCTTCACGCCAGCCTTCCGGTCCTTCACGCTGCGTTCGCCAGACGCGGGCCGGATCCTCATCATGCAGATGCACCCCTTCACGGTTTAACCCTTTCACAATCACCGCGTAATCCATTACCTCCAGTAAGGGCGCATCGTTTGGTCCATCGCCCAGGCCAAGTGTGGTTGGGCGTTTGCCTGACAATTGTTGATAGGTCGCGATAATCCAGTTGGCAGCCTGATCTTTTCCGGCAGAGGCATCCAGGACGTGCCAGAAGCGCGCACCCTGCATAAACTGCAAGCCCAGTTCGTTAAGACGCGCGGTAAATTGTGCCATACGCTCGTCACTGTCGCGCCAGATTAGCGTTACCGACGCCTCATGTAGCTGCGTCAGCGCCGCCTGGCTACGGCTTAATCCCGTTCATTCGGCGATGGTTGCATCGTCGACATCATCAAAAGTTGTGAATTTAAAATGTTCTTTCTCGCGTAGCGTATTTAAAACCTGGCTGATTTCGCCATGGCTAATACCTGAGATGATGCGTGGAAAACCGTCTATATCCTGCCATTGCTCAGCAAGCTGGATCACTGCGCCATTTTCGGCAATCAGCGGTAAACCTTGTAGCCCCAACGTTTTTTGCAAGTACAGCATTTCCGCTGATGTCTTACTGCTACAGAGAATGACGGGAACATTCGCTTCGCGTAAACGGCTGAGCCAGGGGGCAGCTGGTTGCCAGTCATAACTATGACTGTCCAGCAGGGTGCCATCAAGATCGCTAAAAACCAGTAGTGGTTGTTGAATTGAAAGCATGGTTGCGCAGTACTCCCCTTACCAGGATGATTCTCAAAACAGCACAAATTATCAAAGATGATTTTTTCGGGAGCGATCCCGTTGACGCCAGAGCCACCAAGGGGTGACGCGCGTCACATTTCTATTCATAAGTAGCGTTAATCATTCATATCACGAATATTTTCTTGTCAGCGAAAAAAATTGCGGATAAGGTGATGAACACATCAGATTTCCTGGTGTAACGAATTTTTTAAGTGCTTCTTGCTTAAGCAAGTTTCATCCCGACCCCCTCAGGGTCGGGATTTTTTTATTGTGCATTCAACGATTCACTTCAGAGACGCTGAAGTCATGAATATCCAGTTCGAAGGCATCCGCCAATTCACGCCATGTATGATATTCACGTCCATCGACGCTAACGTGTTCAGAATCGTTCTGGCTGCGATGAACTTCGCTTTCGCTAATTTCATTGATCGCCGCCAGCAGGGCATCGACATCGACGCTGACCTCACGTTTTGCGGTATCGCTGTACTCTTTTGCGGTTTTCATCATCTTTCCTCGCAACCGTTACTCTGTTGTTGCCGCCAGTCGTTTAGTCTGCCTGGCATCTCTTAAGTATAGACCGTCGAGAAAATCAGCACTCACGCGCGCCTGGCGCTGCCAGAAAAACGAAATTGTTCTACACTGGCACAAAGCCACAGGAGGAAAACGATGAAGGTGAATGATCGGGTAACAGTCAAAACGGATGGCGGTCCGCGTCGTCCTGGCGTGGTACTGGCAGTTGAGGAGTTTAGTGAAGGCACAATGTACCTGGTTTCGCTGGAAGACTACCCGCTCGGCATCTGGTTCTTTAATGAAGCAGGGCATCAGGACGGTATCTTTGTGGAGAAAGCAGAGTAATCTAATTCAGCCTGACTGGTGGGAAACCACCAGTCAGAATGTGTTAGCGCATGTTGACAAAAATACCATTAGTCACATTATCCGTCAGTCGGACGACATGGTAGATAACCTGTTTATTATGCGTTTTGATCTTACGTTTAATATTACCTTTATGCGATGAAACGGTCTTGGCTTTGATATTCATTTGGTCGGAGATTTGAATGGTTCCCTGACCTGCCATCCACATTCGCAACATACTCGATTCGGTTCGGCTCAATGATAACGTCGGCATATTTAAAAACGAGGTTATCGTTGTCTCTTTTTTCAGAATATCGCCAAGGATATCGTCGAGAGATTCCGGTTTAATCGATTTAGAACTGATCAATAAATTTTTTCTGACCAATAGATATTCATCAAAATGAACATTGGCAATTGCCATAAAAACGATAAATAACGTATTGGGATGTTGATTAATGATGAGCTTGATACGCTGACTGTTAGAAGCATCGTGGATGAAACAGTCCTCATTAATAAACACCACTGAAGGGCGCTGTGAATCACAAGCTATGGCAAGGTCATCAACGGTTTCAATGTCGTTGATTTCTCTTTTTTTAACCCCTCTACTCAACAGATACCCGGTTAAACCTAGTCGGGTGTAACTACATAAATCCATAATAATCGTTGACATGGCATACCCTCACTCAATGCGTAACGATAATTCCCCTTACCTGAATATTTCATCATGACTAAACGGAACAACATGGGTCACCTAATGCGCCACTCTCGCGATTTTTCAGGCGGACTTACTATCCCGTAAAGTGTTGTATAATTTGCCTGGAATTGTCTTAAAGTAAAGTAAATGTTGCGATATGTGAGTGAGCTTAAAACAAATATTTCGCCGCAGGAGTATCCTGGAAGATGTTCGTAGGTATTATTTTTCGGATAATCCTTAGGATAACATGATAAACGTTACGGAATTATATTAATGGCAATTCACTAATAATATCAGCCAGCAAATTAAACATCTCACTGAATAAATGTTCGCAAAAAGGCGCAATTAACGGCATTAATGCCGCCATTAAAGAGATACCGACAGTCAGAGTTAATGGAAATCCAATAACAAAAATGGATAATTGCGGGGCCATACGATTCAGTAAACCTAATGCCAGATTCAGTGTCAGCAGCAGAGTAATGAGCGGTAACGCCAGCATCAGCCCGTTAAGGAAAATCAAACTCCCTGCTTTGGTGAGTGCCAGAAACGCATTGCTGTTCAACGGTTCGCCACCAATTGGCAGGGTGTGAAAGGTATCGACCAGCAGTGAAATCAACCATAAATGACCGTTAAATGTCAGGAACAGCAGTAACGCCAGCATATCCATGATACGCGCTAAAACGGGCATATTGAGATGGCTGGCCGGATCGACAAACGTCGCAAATGACAGCCCCATTTGCAGACCGATAATTTCACCAGCGGTTCGCACAGCGGCAAAGGCAAATTGCATGGTAAAACCAAGCGCAATGCCGATCAGGATCTGCTGCACGGCCAGCCACAGAGCAAAGAACGAAAAAACAGGAACATCGTTGGCAGGTAATGATGGGGCAATGGCGAACGTGATCATCATTGCCAGACCCAGTTTTACCCGTTTCGGTACGCTGCGTTCGCTCAGAATCGGCGCGGTGGAGATCAGCGCCAGCACGCGCAGTAACGGCCAGAAGTACAGGCTTAACCAGGATAGCCATTGTTCGCTTGTCACCTGCAACATAGTACGGCTACCCGATGATATACGGCAGGTTAGTGAACAAGGTGCGGACGTAATCCAGCAACAGATTGAGCATCCACGGTCCGGCAATAATAATGGCGATAAATACGGCGATGATTTTCGGAATAAACGACAGCGTCATTTCGTTAATCTGCGTGGCGGCCTGCAAAATACTGATGATAAGGCCCGTGACCAATGCTACCAGCAATAGCGGGGCAGCCAGTGCCAGCGCGACTTTCATCGCTTCAGTCCCCATCATCATGACCGATTCAGGTGTCATTTTGCCTCTCTAGCTGTAAAAGCTCTGCGCCAGCGAACCGACCAGCAATTGCCAGCCATCCACCAGTACAAACAGCATCAGTTTAAAGGGCAGAGCAATGGTGGCGGGGGGAACCATCATCATCCCCAATGCCATCAACACGCTGGCAATCACCAGGTCAATAATCAAAAACGGAATGAAGATCGTGAAGCCTATCTGAAATGCGGTTTTCAACTCGCTGGTCACGTAGGCTGGGAGCAAAATGCGCATCGGCACGGCTTCAGGTCCCTGCAATGGGCCGGTATTCGCCAGTCTGGCAAACAACCCTAAATCTGCCTCACGGGTCTGACGCAGCATAAACTCACGCAGCGGCTGCGCCCCTTTTTCCAGCGCCTGCTGCATTGATATTTTCTCTTCGCTAAATGGCTGGTACGCATCGACATAAATTTTATCGATCACCGGTGACATAATAAAAAAGGTCAAAAACAGTGCCAGCCCCAGCAATACCTGGTTAGGTGGCGCGGAGGGCGTTCCCAGCGCGTTACGCAATAAACCAAAAACAATGATGATGCGGGTGAAACTGGTCATCATCAGTAAAATTGCCGGAATAAACGTCAACGAGGTGATGAACACCAGCGTCTGCACCGGGAGCGACCAGCTTTGTCCACCGCCAGGCAGCGGCTGGCTGGTGATACCCGGCAGTTGCGCGAAGGCGAGGGGCGTAACCAGCCAGAGAAGGACAGGTGCGACAGACAACAAACGACGCATCAGGATCTCCCGCTACGCTTAAGCAAGTTTTTCATGACCGACTGAAAATCGGTCTGCGGTATCTCTTCCGTTGGTGCTGAAGGGGGAAGTTTATGCAGCAGATTGATTTGCCCAGCGGTAACGCCGAGCACCAGCCGTGCATCATCCACATCGACCACCACGACCCGTTCACGCGCGCCCAGCGAAGCACTGGCGCTAATTTTCAGACCGTTAACGCCAGTGCGTTTCGGGGCAAATCCCAGCCGTTTTACCAACCAGGCAGCAGCGAGGATCAGGGCAATAATGGCGATGAGTGCGCCGCTCACCTGCAGCAGTGGCGCAGCAGAAACCGGCGCGGAAGATTGCACAGTAGCGTGGTTATTCATCACTAACGGCTCAGGCGGCGCATCCGCTCAGACGGAGTAATGATATCGGTGATCCGCACGCCATATTTATCAGCGACTACGACAACTTCGCCCTGAGCAATTAAATAACCGTTGATCAGAATATCCAGTGGTTCGCCCGCCAGACCGTCCAGCGCCACGACGGACCCTTGCGTCAGACGCAACAGCTCTTTGATGGTCATCCGCGTACGGCCCAGCTCGACGGTCAGCTTGACCGGAATATCCATAATCAGGTCGATATCCTGCAACGTTCCGCTGACATCACCACCGCCAAATTGCTGGAACACCGCGTCGGCAGCGCTTTTGCTGCTGGTTGATTTTTGTTCGCTCAACGCTTCAGCCCACAGATCGTCCATTGCGCCGTTGTTGTCATCGGCCGGATTATTCATGTCACTCATTTGGGCTGTTCCTCGTTCAGAGAATTTAAAATCGGGTTAATCAAATGTTCTATCCGTAACGCATATTGACCGTTGAGTGTGCCGTACTGACTGGTCAGCACCGGGACGCCGTCAACATGGGCGATGATGCGGTCGGGTTTTTCTATCGGCAGAACGTCGCCGGGTTTCAGTTTTAAAATCTGCGACAGGCGTAGCGAGATATCGGCAAAGTTGGCGACCAGCTCCAGCTGTGAATGCTGCACCTGGCGCACCAGGTTATCGCGCCAGTTCTGATCTTCATTACGCGAGTTTTCCAGCGGCGGGTTAACCAACAATTCCCGTAGCGGCTCGATCATGCTGAATGGCAGGCAGATATTAAATTCGCCGGTCAGGTTGCCAATCTCCACATGGAACGGCGTGTTAACCACGATGTCGTTCGGCGAGGTGGTTATATTGGTAAATTTCACCTGCATTTCCGAACGCACGTACTCAACTTCCAGCGGATTAATCGCCTTCCAGGCGTCGCTATAGCCTTCAAGCGCCAGCTTTAACATGCGGTTGATGACGCGCTGTTCGGTATGGGTAAACTCGCGACCTTCCACTTTGGTCGGGAAGCGTCCATCGCCGCCAAACAGGTTATCCACGGCGATAAACACCAGACTCGGTGAGAACACCACCAGCCCTGTGCCGCGCAGCGGTTTCAGATGGATAAGGTTCAGGTTGGTCGGCACCGGCAGGTTGCGGGCAAATTCATGGTACGGCTGAATGCGGATGGCCCCGACGGTAATGTCCGGGCTACGGCGCAGCAGGTTGAACAGCCCCATACGAAAATGGCGAGCAAAGCGCTCATTAATGATTTCCAGCGCCTGCAAACGTTCGCGCACAACCCGTCGTTGGGTATTCGGATCGTACGGACGAATGTCACTTTCGCCGCTAACACTGGCTGTCGGTTCGTCTTTGACTTCGCTGTCACCATTCAACAGCGCATCAATTTCAGCTTGAGAAAGAATACTATCGCCCATGTCGTTATCGCAGAATAAAAGCGGTATACAGCACGTCGGTGACATCCTGTTTCGGTTGCCCGGCAACAAGCGGGGTGGAAAGTGTGGTTTTAATCTCGGCAATCAGTTTTTTCTTGCCTTCTTCTGTCGCCAGTACGGCAGCATCCTGACGCGAAAACAGTAACAGCAAACGGCTACGGACTTCCGGCAAATACTCACTCAGCCGCGAGCGGGTAGCTTCATCTTTCAGGCGCAGGGTTATGCCGATATAAAGCACGCGATCCGCATCGCCCAGATTGACCGTAAAGGTATCCAGCGCATAGAAGACCGGGGAGGGCACGACGCGTTGCTGCGCTTTGTCTTCAGCGGCAACCTGATGCGAATGCCAGTAGCTGTAACCTGCGCTGGCACAGGCCGCGAGGGTAATGAATACCAGAATCGGGATCCAAAGCGATCGCTTGCTTTTCTTGCTTATCGCGTAATCAGTCATGTGTTGCGGTCTTCCTGTGTCGCTACTGCTTATCGGCTAATTATCCTGCGTCTTGAGCGCAACAAAGCGGGGAAAAGACGCGGATTACGGTGCTACCTCTGACGTTAGGCGAAAATATCAACGCCGCTGTTACCTGTTACACGCCCTTGTAAAGAGACGGGAACCAGAAGCGTATCGTCGTCTTCCCCCGCCAGAGGTTCATGGTTTGCTGTGCGTTGGCTTTGCTGTTGCTGGGAAGCGGCCTGCTGCTGACCACTAAAGCTTTCGCCACTAATGTTGCTTTGCCCTAACTGAATGCCACTTTCGGCCAGCTGCGTACGCAGTACCGGCAGCGCTGCTTCCAGGGCGGCGCGTACGTGCTGATGCGGTGAAACCATCTGGATTTGCGCCTGGTTATCATCCACTTTGAGGGAAATTTGCACTTCACCTAAATCCTGCGGGTGCAGACGCAACTCTGCACTTTGTTGCCCCTGGCGGGTGAACAGCGAAATATGCTGGCTTAATGATTGTTGCCATTCGTGAGAACCCAGCGGTGCACTCAAAACAGGCGCGGCGACGGTGGGCTGTGGCTGTGTCTGGTGTGGAGTGATTAGCGGGCTGGCGTCAGCGGTCACCGGCGAAGGCGTGCTGATGACTTCCGCTTTACTCTGGGCTTCTGCTACCAGCGGTGTTAATGGCTGAGCTGGTGTGCCGGGGGCGTCATCAGGCTGTGCTGTAGTGAGTTGCGCAGAAGTCAGTTTTGTGAAGAGCGTTGGTTTCTCTGCCGGTAACACGGTTGACGGTGCATCAGTCACTTTGGGCGTATTGTCAAAACCCGGCAACATCGCAAAAAGGGCGCTCAGACTTGCGGTGACGTCTTCATTAAGGTCATCCGCTTTTTCGTCTTTTGTCGTATTTTTGTCAGCCACCGCAGCCAACGTCATCGTCTGAGCGGTGGTTAACGGTGTTGATGTGGATTGTTCGTCGTTGATGACAGGAAGTGTTTCATCCACAGGAATCAGTAAATCCGCTTGTTGCGCGTCTGAAAGAATATCGCTGACCAGCGGCTCGCCTTTTGTCGTGGGCTTATCTGTTGCCACCAGCAACTGGGGAGTCGCTTTGTCGGTTGTTGCCTCGCCTGTTAATGCTTCGCTCAACAACGCGAGAAAATCTTGTGCAGCATCGCTGGCTTTGCCGCCAGGCAATGTGGCGTTATCAACGTCAGCGGTAATCAAGGGCGCTATGCGAATCATTCAGGTTTCCTCATGGCGGCGCGCTGGGCGAACTCATCCATCTTTTTCTGATCGAGGCGGTTTTCTGCAAGCAGTGCCGCCGTGGATTGCCGTTCCAGCAGTGTCTGCCAGGCCTGCAAACGTTGTTTCTTTTCTCGCCAGCTGTTCAGGGCAATGTCAACTTTCTGCGTCCACTGATTAAGTTGCTGGCGATGCTGAGTAATGGCTTTTTCCAGCGTCTGGATAAACTGCTGATAGTTGATCCAGCGGTTGCTGGTCATCCCGGCACTCATATCGCTGTTGAGGTTATTGCGATATTCATTCTGATAATCGATCAGCATTTTGAGCTGTTCTTCCGCCTGCTGACATCCGCGACGCATTTCACCCAGCAGGCGCGCGGCATCCTCTACCTCTTTTTCTGCCAGATCTTTCAGGGTCGCCAGCGCGCCATGTTCTGCCATCTGCCGTTATCTCCTGGGTTATGACACTGTCGGGAAAATACGCTCCAGCCCCTGGAGAGACGCTTCCCAGTCCGCGCGTTCAAAAATGCCTTGTTGCAAATAGCCCTCCAGCTGCGGCCACAGGGCGATGGCTTTATCGAGCATCGGATCGCTGCCTTTGGCATACGCACCGACGCTAACCAGATCGCGGTTACGCTGAAAACTCGACAACAGCTGTTTGAAGGTGCGCACTCGCGCATAATGTTGCTCGCTGATCAACGCCGTCATTGCGCGGCTGATCGACGCTTCAATATCGATAGCCGGATAGTGCCCGGCTTCCGCCAGTCGGCGAGACAGCACAATGTGACCGTCGAGGATGGCCCGCGCGGAGTCGGCAATGGGGTCCTGCTGGTCATCGCCCTCGGTGAGCACGGTATAAAACGCGGTAATCGAGCCGCCGCCGCTAATGCCATTTCCGGCACGCTCGACCAGTGCCGGTAATTTGGCAAACACCGACGGTGGATAACCTTTAGTGGCAGGTGGTTCGCCAATCGCCAGCGCAATTTCACGCTGGGCCATCGCGTAGCGGGTGAGGGAGTCCATAATCAGCAACACATGCTGACCACGATCGCGAAAATCTTCGGCAATGCGCGTGGCATAGGCGGCACCCTGCATTCGCAGGAGCGGAGAAACATCCGCCGGAGCGGCAATCACCACGGAGCGTGCACGCCCTTCGGCACCGAGGATATTCTCAATAAAATCTTTTACTTCGCGCCCTCGTTCACCAATCAAACCCACGACAATGACATCGGCGCGGGTGTAACGTGCCATCATCCCCAGCAGCACACTTTTACCAACGCCCGACCCGGCAAACAGCCCCATACGCTGCCCGCGCCCGACGGTAAGCAGGGCATTGATTGGGCGCACGCCGGTGTCCAGCACATGTTCAATCGGTGTACGTTGCAACGGGTTAAATGGTGGGGTAATCAGCGCACCGGTTTCCGTCGTATCGGGGGAGGGGAGGCCATCGAGCGGTTTACCGCTGCCGTCCAGAACGCGACCTAATAACGCCGGACCGAGCGGCAACTGCTTGCCGCTTTGCAGCCCTTCTGCCGAAATGTTTTTGGCATAAACACGCGCGCCGGGCAGGACACCTTCGACTTCCTCCAGCGGCATTAAAAACAGCCGTTGACCGTTAAAGCCAACGACTTCGCTTTCTACTTCGTGCGTTTCGCTGCCGTTCTGGCGCTCAATCACACAGGTTGCGCCGAGCGGCAATTGTAATCCGGTGGCTTCCAGCACCAGCCCGGTAGCGCGAGTTAATCGCCCATAGCGACGTACCGCAGGCAACTGCGCCATTTTGGCTTCAAAGTTATCCAGCGTGGTTAGCCAGCGAGTCAGGCGCGTGGTCATTACACCACTCCTGGTGCTGCCAGACGGCAGAGTTCTTGCCAGCGGGTGGCGACACTGGCGTCGAGATCGCCTTCATCGGCGGAGACTTTACAGCCGCCAGGATGGAGGGTGGGATCGCCCCGCAAGCGCCAGCCATGCAAACTTAAGGTTGCGCCGAGCATATCATCCACACGTTGCAGATCATCCGGGTGCACGCGCAGCTGTGGTTTACCGCTGAATAACGGTTCTTGCTGCAACAACTGTTGGATCTGTTTGATCAGTGCCGAGTTATCCACTGTTGGCGTCTGACCGATCACCTGACGTGCCGCCTCCAGCGCCATCTGCATCAGGCGCGAAGCAATCACACTATCAAGTGCATCAAGGGTAGTTTGAAATTCGCTGACCAGTTGCTGCATCCGGGCATGAATTGGCGCTTGTTGAGACTTCGCCTCTGCCAGACCTTGTTCCAGCCCCTGGGCCAGTCCTTCCTGATAGCCCTGCTCATGACCTTGCTGGCGACCTTCGGCAATCCCCGCTTGATAACCTTGCTCGTGGGCCTGCATTTGCAGTTGCGCCAGTTGCTGCTCAAGGCTGGGTTCGGCCTCTTCAAGGATGGTTTCTTCCGGCTCGACCATGGGCACAAACTCCGCCTGTGGTGGCGCGAGATCGTCCGGTGTCCAGGTTTTCCACGGCAGATTATCAGACATAGGTATCCTCGCCGCTGCCAATCACCATCTCGCCGGTTTCGGCAAGACGGCGCACAATCAGCAGAATCGCTTTCTGTTCGTTTTCCACCTGCGACAGACGCACCGGACCACGGTTGGCGAGATCGTCGCGCAGAATATCGGCGGCACGCTGCGACATATTGCGCAGGAATTTCTCGCGCAGTGGCTGCTCGGCCCCTTTCAGCGCGATCAACAGCGATTCGGAATCCACTTCCTGCAACAGTCGCTGAATGCTGCGATCGTCGACATCCACCAGATTCTCGAACAGGAACATCTCGTCGATGATTTTCTGTGCCAGCTCGCCGTCGAATTCACGCACGGCGGTAATAACGGCTTCTTCCTGCTGAGTTTTCATCAGGTTGATAATTTCGGCTGCCGTTCTCACGCCGCCCATTTTACTGCGCTTGAGATTCTGACCGTCGAGCAAGCCATTCAGTACTTCGGTCAGCTCCGCCAGTGCGGCAGGCTGCACACCGCCAAAGGTAGCGATACGCAACATCACATCGTGGCGCAGACGTTCATCGAACAACGCCAGAATATCGGCGGCCTGCGCACGCTTCAGATGCACCAGAATGGTGGCGATAATTTGCGGATGCTCATCGCGAATCAGATCGGCGGCGCTCTGTGGCTCCATAAAGTTGAGCGTTTCAATACCGCTGGCGGTATCGCGAGTTTCGAGAATATCTTCCAGCAGGCTGGCGGCACGTTCTTCACCCAGAGCTTTGACCAATACCGAACGCAGATAATCGTTGGCGTTGATATTCAGTGCGGCAAACTGTTCAGCTTCTTGCTCAAACTCCGCCAGCACATCGGTTAGCTGCTTGTTGGAGATCTGCGTGACGTTCGCCATTGCAGCGCTCAGAGTTTGCACTTCGCGCTGGGAAAGGTGTTTGAACACCTCTGCCGCCCGGTCTTCGCCAATGGTCATCAGCAGGATGACGCTTTTATCGGTGCCTGTCAGGTTACTCATGATCGTTATTTATCCACTGGCGAATGACCAGCGCCACCACGCGCGGATCGTTATCAGACATTTCACGGATACGCTGGCTCATGACTTCTGCACCCAGTCGTTGGTTAGCGCGCCGTTGTTGGAGTTGTTCGTCTTTGCTCAGGCGGACTTCCACCGCATCTTCCACTTCCTCGCGGGCCTGCGCCTGTTGCTGCACAGCTTTCATCGCCTCAGCGCGACGTGTTAGCTGCGGGCGTACCGCTTTCCGCCACAGCAGCCACGCCACCAGCAGTACCAGCAACCAGCGGCCGGCAGCCAGTAACTGATCGATAAACGCTTGCTGTTGCCAGAACGGCAGTTCTCCGCCACTTTCGTCACTGCTATTGAACGGCGAGTTAACAACATTGAGCGAATCACCGCGTTTTTCAGAAAAGCCCATCGCCTCGCGGGTCAGATCTTCAATTTGCTTCATCTGTTCGTTGCTGAGAGGCAACGGTTTGCCATCTGGCAAGGTTTTGTAATTCACCACGACCGCGACGGACAGACGTTGCACATCGCCCACGTTCATTTTGGTATGACGAATGGTGCGATCGACTTCGTAGTTACTGGTTTCATTCCGCTGTGTGCTACGCGGCCCACTATTGCTGGTGGTGCTCGCCTGCTGCTGGCGGTTATTTTGATTTGCCGGAGGCGTGCTGATTGGCGCGTTATTCGCAGGAGCCGGTTGATTCGACAACGCCCCCGGTACGCCGCCCGGATAACCGGAACCGCTTTGCTCGCTCTCATTAAGCTGGCGTGAACGAAGCGCCGCATGAGATTCATCACCGTTAGGGCGATACTGTTCTTCCGTTTGTTCTTTACTGGCGAAGTCCAGTTGCGCCGTGACCTGGGCGTGAATATTACCGTTACCAACAATTGGCGACAGGATCGCTTCAATACGCCGCTGAATCCGGCCTTCGACATCGCTGGCATATTTCAACTGAGCGTCATTAAGATCGCGCCCGCTGGTATTGGACTGGGTTAACAGATGTCCACCCTGATCCACCAGCGTGACGTTCCCTGGCGGCAGACCAGCAACCGCACTGGAAACCAGATGCACAATGGCGCTAATTTGCCCTTCATCGAGTGCGCGGCCGGGTAACAGATTTACCGTCACCGATGCAGAAGGGGATTTTTGTTCACGGACGAATAAAGACGGTTTCGGCATTGCCAGATGTACGCGCGCCCCTTTTACCGGGCCGATAGTTTCGATGGTACGAGAAAGCTCGCCTTCCAGCGCCCGCTGATAATTCACCTGTTCGCTGAACTGGCTGATACCAAACTTTTCCTGATCGAGCAGTTCGAAACCGACCGCGCCGCCTTTGGGCAAACCTTGTTGTGCCAGGCGCAGACGCAGTTCGTGAACTTTATCTGCCGGAACTTCAATAGCGCCGCTGGCTTCGCTGAAGCGGTAAGGAATATTCATTTGCGTCAGTTGGCTGACAATTGCGCCACCATCCTGATCGGAAAGATTGCTGAATAATGTGCGGTAGTCGGGGGCTTTCGCCCACAGGATTAGTGCGACCATGACCGCCACTGCCGCGGAACCGGCAACAATCAATGGAATTTTCGGATTCGCACGCAGGCGATTAAGCCACTCAAGAGATTTTGTCTGGGCTGCAGTCGCATTCATCGCGCACCTCGTGGCTGATTATGGACGGCGTTATTGGCAAAGTGGAACAAGACTCACTCCCGGGTCAGCAAACTCGAAAAATTGACGCTCCCATTATTTGTGCTTTCGTTTTTTTCTATCCGCCAATAAACCCGTTTTTTTGTTGCTATTTAGCGCCTTTGTCTTATTGACTTACTGGTAGGCTTTGCTACCAGAAATTATCCGGGAGATGAAAATGTCAGCGATACAGGGGATTGAAGGGGTTATCAGCCAGTTACAGACCACGGCGATGAGTGCGCGTGCGCAGGAATCACTGCCACAACCGACCATTAGTTTTGCCGGGCAGCTGCACGCCGCGCTCGATCGCATAAGCGATACACAAACAGCCGCCCGCACGCAGGCAGAAAAATTCACTCTCGGTGAACCCGGCGTGGCGTTAAACGATGTGATGACCGATATGCAAAAAGCCTCAGTTTCAATGCAAATGGGGATTCAGGTGCGTAATAAGCTGGTGGCGGCGTATCAGGAAGTGATGAGCATGCAGGTGTAGGTTTTGTAACCTGTTGTTGATTACATCCGATCTCACCGCGTGGGGCATGGATGGGGCAAACTCACTCAATTTCTGGTTTAAAATGGATACCTGATCCTGAACGTTTTCTGCCATCCACGATCCGTAAACGCAATAAACCCTTTGACCATCAGAGTGTCTCATTTGACACTCATCACCACGTCGGATGTTGTTACGACCACAGACGCAACAGTAACCTCTGGATAATTTAATCTTCGTTCTTATTTTTATTAATATACTGCGTTATAAAAATGAGCGATTTTTGATAGTGGTAATTTTATTGTGCTTTAGAATGCTCCCTGGGTAATATAATTTATTAAACAGGAGTGTAAATGTTTCCATTAAATGATCTGTCGTTAAAAGCTCAGTCGGTTCAATTAAATAAAATCACATCTAATACTGAGTCTACGATAAAACAACAAGATTTAGTATCTGATGATGCAATGATAAATGAATTATCAAGTGAGTTAGTCAGTTGTCTTGGAAATGGTAGGTTTACACCAATTAGTGAAGACAGCAAATTACTGAATATGCTGTCAGAATTTAAGTTGTTGCACTCAGAATATTTCGGATGGGGTGATTATAGTCTCTGGTTTCAAGGTTTCTCGATTTATGATAAGACAGGTTTTATCATGATAGAAAAAAGTCAGGGAGCTGGTAATCCACCCATTCGGCATACATTAGAGTTTATATCGACTAATATTGCAGAGTTTCTAGACAAGTTAACGAAAATTACAGATGCCAGACTTTGCAAAGGTTTCAGTGACTGGGCTAATTCAGTCAAAGAAGGCGCATCGAATGACTTCAAAGAAAATGTGGATATAGCATTGGTGAGATTGTTTAAATGTGTTGAACTCCACAATAGTAAACTTGACTTAACAGATCTTCACTTGGGGTCTTTGCCACCTCTTCCAGACTGGATTGAGGTGCTTTCTCTTCGTCATAATGGCCTTGCCACAATACAGATTCCCAAATTCTGCAAAGAATTAGAACTCGATTTTAATAATTATATGGTATTTCCAAAAGTATCCGATGGAATTACCCAGGTCTCCGTAGATAATAATCTGATATCGCGTGTTGACTCATCTCCGTCAAAGGCTATGAAAATTTTTATTTATCGCAATAAAATATGGTAAATACCAGCAATGCCTGAGACTACTAATCTGTTTAATTGTGGCGATAATAAGATAAAAAAATTCAATACTTCCCAAATCATCTGGAGACAGCACGTATGGAGTATAATATTGAGGTTGTCCCTGCGATACATAGCAATTTAAAATTACTTTTTATAGAATGTTATCCTATTAAAGAGGAGTTTTTAATGCCGTGGACTTTGACAGACATTACCTATGAAATATCGCAGCGAAAATATATTGTTACGAATTCCGCTGATTATGATAAATATTCTGACATAGTCAAAAGGGGCGTAATAGATGGTAAGAATTAAATAGTTAGGCGCAATTGTGTCACTGGAATAGAGGTTTCTTGTGGCGCATGTGGAAGGAGCGTCTAAGGACAAGACATATGCGGCTGGTGATGAATAAAGGCGCAGCACGTCGAATGCAAGAATGTGCTGCGTCTGGCTCATGGCAATTCATTATTTTCGCATAGCGTCAATGACAAAAATCGACTGTGTGGATCAAGTTGATAATCAGCAAACGGTTCGCAATCAACGAAACCATGATTCAAATAAAGTTGATGGCAGGCCGTAAATCCAGCCTGTGTACCCGTTTCTAAGCTCAGGCGATGAAGGCATCTGTCATGGGCGACCTGCAAAATGTGGCGTAAAATCAGACTGGCGACACCTCGACGTAAATAATTTGGCGCGGTACGCATTGATTTCAGTTCGCCATGTTTATCATCCAGCAACTTCAGCGCACCAATTCCTGCGAGTTGTTCGCCTTCCCATACTGACCAGAATGTCACTGTCGGGTTACGTAATTTTTGCACATCTAAAGCATGACTGCTTTCGGGGGGAGACTGCTGCAGCATGCCGGAAATATGGTAAGCCACTAATGCTTGCACTGCTGGATGGGTGAGATCATCTGTTTTAATCGTGAACATGACGATTCCGTATTGGTGTTATTTTTGCAATATGCCAACAGGTACTGAAATCTTTGTCTAATAGAGATTTCTTATGACGCAGTATTGTTGATCAATAATCTCCAGGCTTATCAGATAGGTTGAATTAACTCCGCGCCCTGGTTTTTAACATTACCCACCGCGCGCGATACCGGGTGCCAGGTGAACTGGTTTGCTGGCACACAGCCACTGGTAGCGATTTCTGAGGCTTCTTTACCGCCAATATCTTGCCGCATCCATTCCCGCGCAGCTTCTGGCGACAGTACCAGTGGGCGGCGGTCATGAATATCTACCAGACCCTGGTCTGCTGCTGCAGTGACAATCAAAAATCCTTCGGCTTCGTCACCGCGCTCGAACGGTGTGCTACCTATCGCGGCCATAAAAACAGGTTGTCCATCAGCACGATAGATAAAATAAGGCTGCTTTTTGTCGCCTTCTTTTTTCCACTCAAACCAGCCATCGGCAAAACAGATTGCCCGACCATGTTGCCAGAGCGGTTTAAACATGCGACTGGTTGCGGCAGTTTCTACACGGGCGTTAATCAGCGGCGGTTTATCCCACCATCCGGGAGCATATCCCCAGAAAACCGGATCCAAATGAAGGTGTTCATCACGTTCACTGAGCAGAAGGACTTTGGTTCCCGGCGCGACGTTGTATCTGCCAATGGGTTCTGTATCGTAGGGAATATCGCGTTCAATATCTTCCGCGAGAAGCGCAAGGTAATCTTCACGCGTTTGGGATTGGGCAAAGCGTCCACACATAGCAACCTCCTGAGATCATACTGAAAAGAATAGGAGAGGGGGCGGGTAAAATCTATGTGTCAGAGGCAACGATGTTCCCGCTGTGGGCCACAGCGGGAATGAGGGATTATTTCTGAATTAAATAACGAATGGTCGGCCCGTCTTGCTGAATATCCAGCACCGTATAGCCGTGATTACGCGCATCTAGTGGAATATTATTGATCGACTGCGGACAGTCGCTCACCACTTCCAGGATCTCATCTTTTTTTAATTGCGGCATCGCCTCAAGGGTTGCGACTGCCGGATAAGGGCAGGGTTCACCCACCATATCAAGGCGGTAATCAGGAACGATATTTTTCATGCGTTCTCCTTAGCAGTCTGCGGTGCCGCACGGCGGAAGAAGCGTTTTTCCCAGCCGATAATCAACATCAGCGCAGCAAACAGCAGCAGATATGTCACCAGCAGGCCACCCATCGGACCAAAGGTTTTCAGTAGGTTGATTTTGTCCCAGTCGGTGGCCAGCGCCGGAGCGAAATCATCCCAGTAATACGCCAGAATCGTTGAGCCGATCACATTGCCCAGACCGACCCACCAGTAGTGCACCTGGCCTTCTACCGCGCGGTACATCCAGCCGGTTTCGCAGCCGCCTGCCAGCACGATGCCAAATCCAAACAGTAAACCACCAATTACCGCGTTTGGTCCCGCCCACATGATTTTAGGTTCAACACCTAACTGTACGTAACTGAAGATCCCGATGGCACTCACCGCCATACCGATAATGATTGCTTTCGCCATATGGGTACGTCCGGTGATCCACATATCGCGGAACGCCGAAGTAAAGCAGATTTGCGCACGTTCAATCAGTAAACCAAAGCCGACGCCAAACAGCATTGCCAGCCCCAGTTTTGGTTGGTTCATCGCCGTGAGCAGCGCCCAGCCCAGCATGCCGAAAAAGACCAGCATCCCGAGACGAAAACGACGCCGCGCCTGATCCGGTTTTTGCGTCAGCGGTGAGGCGGCAGAAACTTTCTGCATTTTCACGGGAATACGGAAGATGGGCAGCAGGGTAAAGCGCGCGCCAAACCATGAACCAATGGCAGTGGCGATGGCAAAGAACCAGGCATGCAGCGAGAACTGAGGAATACCGGTAAAGAACGCCGCCAGGTTACAGCCCATTGCCAGACGCGCGCCAAAACCAGCGATAATACCGCCAATGATGGCCTGCATAATGCGGATACGGCTGCGTGGCATGCGCAGTTTGACATTGTTGGCCCACAGCGCTGCGGCAAAGCAGCCGCCAAACATACCGAGGATCATCATCCCGTCGATGCGGGTTAATGGCGATCCTTCCAGATGGATAATTTTAAAGTAACCCCACTCTTCAGCATGGACGCCAAACAGCTGCAGGAGCTGACCGCCCCAACGGGTAAATTCACCCGTGACAGCCCAAAAGGTGCCAGTAATGCCAAAATAGTAAGTGGAGAGAATACCCGCCGCGATGACCGCAGGGATGGGTGCCCAGAATTTAATCAACCAGGCGTGTTTGAATTGCTGCCATGACATGAATGTAGCCTCTGAACTCAGAAGGTTTGAAACAAGAGTCGCGAATCATACATCAAGCAAATTTATTTTCAGGGTAATAATTCACAAAAATAATAGTTAGATCAAATTTCTCTCTGAACCTGGAAAGGCTGGCGACATCAGGGCTTTAATGCCACAATCCTCTTTTCTTCTCATGCAGGACGAATGATGAAAAAACTCGCAATTGCAGGCGCGCTCATGTTGCTAGCGGGCTGTGCCGAAGTCGAAAACTATAACAATGTCGTGAAAACCCCCGCGCCGGACTGGCTGGCGGGCTACTGGCAGACCAAAGGGCCGCAAAGTGCGCTGGTCAGTCCAGAAGCGATAGGCAGCCTGATTGTCACTAAAGAGGGCGATACTCTGGATTGCCGTCAGTGGCAGCGGGTGATTGCCGTGCCGGGTAAGTTGACATTGATGTCTGATGATCTCACTAACGTTACCGTAAAACGTGAGCTGTACGAGGTTGAGCGTGACGGTAACACCATTGAGTACGATGGTATGACGATGGAGCGTGTGGATCGCCCGACGGCAGAGTGTGCCGCCGCGCTGGATAAAGCGCCGTTACCGACGCCACTGCCGTAATGAAATCTCCCCGGCTTGCCGCCGGGGATGAATTTAAATCACCTCTTCGATAACCCACACGCTGACGCTGCCGCCGTTGCAAAAGAAGGTTGCTTCGCCGTTTTCGTCGGTCACTACGCTCTCTTGCCGGTTCCCCAGAAAATCACGCCAGGTTTTATTGCCGTAATTCTCTCCCAGATGAATGGTTTTTTCGCCATCATCCCCGTTCGACATGACCACCACGCAGCCGGGATATTCGTCAGTGCCACTGCGGCTAAAGGCAATGCAGTTCGGATGGTCGAAAAATAACGTCTGTACACCGTGAGCGAAACGCTGACGGGCGAGAATTAACTCATCAAGCTGTTCGATTATTGGCATATCTATCGGATAGGTTTGCCCGTCACCGCCAACATCTTCGTAATGCGCGCCATAGAGGTCAGGATAGAACACCGAAGGAACGCCATTTTCCCGCAACAAAATTAACGCATACGCCAGCGGTTTAAACCACGGTTCGACCGGTGCTTCGAGGGCTTGCAACGGTTGGGTGTCGTGGTTGGCAACGAGGGTTACGGCGTGGAAAGGATCGGCTTCCACTAATGTACCCGTGAAAATCTGCGTCATGTCGTAGTCGCGCCCCATGCGCGATGCTTCATGGAATTTCATCTGCAGCGGTGCATCGAACAGCATGGTTTTGCCTTCCACCTGATCAATATACGTTTGCAGTTTATCGACTTCATGCGACCAGTACTCTGCCACAATAAACAGCGGCTTTGGTGCAACTTCTTGTACGTGTTCGATCCACTCTTTATAAAACCACGCCGGAATATGTTTGACCGCATCAAGACGAAAACCGTCGCATTGTGTTTGTTCCATCACCCAGCGCGCCCAGTATTTAATCTCTTCCGTCACGGCATGATTGCGGAAATCGATATTCTCACCCATCAGATAATCGAAATTACCGAGTTCATCATCAACCTGATCGTTCCAGCCTTCGCCGGTGTAGTCGTTAACAATTTTAAATATGCCATCTTCATCAGGATTTTCGATATGGTCGATACCGCTAAAACATTTGAAATCCCAGATAAACTGCGAGTATTGCCCGGCACGGGCGGGGAAGGTGTAACGCGTCCAGCCTTCGCACTCAATGATTTCTTCATCAATTTGCGTACGGTCATCAGCATTTACACGTTGCACGCGAATAGCTTCTTTTTCATCCGCCCCCATTTTGTGGTTGACTACCACGTCCAGCAGCACCGCAATGTCATTACGTTTCAGAGCGTCAATGGCGGCCAGCAGTTGTGCTTTATCGCCATATTTAGTAGGGATGCTGCCTTTCTGATCAAACTCACCTAAATCAAATAAATCATAGGAGTCGTAGCCGACCGAATACCCGCCCGATGCGCCTTTATAGGCGGGCGGCAACCAGACCATATTGATACCAATATCATTAAAACCGTCGGCGCGCTCGGCCAGTTCAGGCCAGAGCTTACCGCCTTCCGGGTAATACCAGTGAAAACATTGTAACAGCGTGGGATTACGCATTCTTCGACTCCATTCAAGGGGAACATTAGAAGCGTAGCCGTAATCGGATTATTCGCGAGCCATCGGCTCGTTAAGATTCAAAAGAGGTTATCCTGCGGAGCCAGCACAAAGCCGCCCTGATCGCCATAGGCACTTAACACCGATTTTTGCATCGATGACTGACCGACCAGTTTCGCCAGTTCATCCATCCGAATCTGTAATAACTGCTTCACCTTGCTTTCGTTATCGAGAATCAGGCGCAGCATCGGGCGGAGTTGCTCCTGCATCGTGGTGGACGGCTCAACCTCTTCAGTCAGATGTGCAATCTCCTGCACCGCATTCACATACGCCATTTCGCTGGCGATGAGTTCGTCCCATTGTTCTTCCGTTGCCAGGCGTAACATGAGCTGGCTTTTTTCGACGAGTTGTTGCCAGGCGAAATACAAATGCGGTGCATTGTTCATCAGACTGGGTCCTGAATCAAAGAAGGGGAGAGTAAAGACTCTTTCCAGGCATCGGCAATATTACGCATTAATGCTTCCACCTCTTCGACTGCGGAGACATCGTTGCGTAAATTGGCTTGCAGCAAGCGCCTGACCATATAGCTATAAAGAGCAATCAAGTTTTGGGTTAGTTCGTCTTTGCTCTCTTCATCAAGACTCACCCGCAGCCCGTTCTCAATGATGTTGATCGCTTTTGACAAAGAGACGCCTTTGCCTTGCTGATTGTTGTCCTGCATAAACAGGCGCGCTCTAACCAGTGCGCTCAGCACTCCATCGAATAGCATGGTGACCAACTGCTGCTGGCTGGCGCTCATTACGGCGCTTTCGACGCCAATTTGTGCATAGGCCTGGGTGCCTTTTGCCGCGTACATGACCTGTCTCCCGATAAATAATGATTACTTGGAATTACTGTTGTTTTCGAACTGCTGCGTTAAGTAGCTGCTGGTGCTGTTTAACGAGGTCATTAAAACGTCCAGTTGGGTAAATTGTTCTTTGTAGCGCGCGACCTGCGCATCAATGCGATCGCTGGCGGCGTTGTAGTCTTTAGTTAATTTATTCAGGGTCTTACTAACGCCATCGGTAGCGGCTTTAATAATGCCCGTTGTCGAAAGCCAACTGGTCAGGTTGCTGCCGATGGTGGTCGTGATGCCGGTTTTTTTACCATCGCCAACAATCAATGCACCTACGCCGCTGGCATCTTTTTTCAGTGCAGCGGTGAGTTTGTCGGCATCCAGTTCCAGTTTGCCATCGCTGGGATCGGTCGTGATACCAATCTGCGCCAACGTTTTATAGCTGGAAGAACTGACGGTATTACTCAGCATCGACTTCAACTGCGTCTGAATCGTCCGCAGCGTGGAGTCGCCGAGCAGTGCGCCATTGCTAGAACTCTGGCTATCAGCTCCCGCATCTACGGCGGTGTATTTGGTCAGGCTGCTGAAGGTATCTATTAGCGAGTTATAGGCATTCACCCAATCTTTAATCGCCGTTTGCGCTTTGGAGGTGTCCTGAGTGATGGTTAGCGTCTGGTTGCCCGTGGTGACATCGTTCAGGTTCAGGGTGATGTTTTCCAGCGCGTCGCTGATGGTGTTGCTGCTGTTCTCAATGGCGACGTTGTTGACCGTCAGCTGCGCATTCTGGGCGGCGACCGAGACTTCCATACCGTTGCTGCTGGCACTGGCGTCATAGCCCATAAAACTTTGTAGCGCATCATCACCGCTGACCGAGAGCGTTATCGCATTATCAAGGCCGGTGTCATTTGATGTGACTGACAGACGATATTCACCGTTACCCACGTTAATGATGCTTGCGCTTACGCCTGCTTTTGCGTTGTTGATGGCATCACGGATCCCGCTTAACGACGAGTTAGCCGCGCTGATATCAATGGTAATCGGATCTTTGTCGCCGCCTTGTTGAATGGTGAGTTTACTGTCGCTGGTGGCGATCGCCGTTTTCATATCGTCTCTGGTGGTGCGCGTGGTCAGGGTTTGCGCCTGCGCCAGATGGGTGACGCTGATGGTGTATTTCCCGGCGATGGCGTTACCCGCGGTGGTGGCACTGAACGCGGTGGTGCTGCTGGTGGTGCTGGTGGCGGAAAAAAGATCGGCTTTAGACAATGCAGTATTGGCGGTCTGGAAAGTCGTCAGCGCGCTTTTCAGCGTACCGTAGGCGCTAAGTTTAGCGGTAAACGACGATTGCTGATTTGAAATAGGGGTTAGCGTCGCTTTTTGCGCGGCGGTGAGGCTATCAAGGATTGAACTTAAATCCAGGCCTGACCCGACTCCCAGCGATGAAATACTTGCCATGCGATTTCCTTTTATCTTTCGACACGTAAAACGAATACCGGGGTTATCGGCCTGAATTGCGCAAAGTTTACGTTTAATTGTTTTTTTTAATAGCGGGAATAAGGGGCAGAGAAAAGAGTATTTCGGCGACTAACAAAAAATGGCTGTTTGTGAAAAAAATTCTAAAGGTTGTTTTACGACAGACGATAACAGGGTTGACGGCGATTGAGCCGACGGGTGGAAACCCAATACGTAATCAACGACTTGCAATATAGGATAACGAATCATGGCACAAGTCATTAATACCAACAGCCTCTCGCTGATCACTCAAAATAATATCAACAAGAACCAGTCTGCGCTGTCGAGTTCTATCGAGCGTCTGTCTTCTGGCTTGCGTATTAACAGCGCGAAGGATGACGCCGCAGGTCAGGCGATTGCTAACCGTTTTACTTCTAATATTAAAGGCCTGACTCAGGCTGCACGTAACGCCAATGACGGTATTTCTGTTGCACAGACCACTGAAGGCGCGCTGTCCGAAATCAACAACAACTTACAGCGTATTCGTGAACTGACGGTTCAGGCCACTACAGGGACTAACTCCGATTCTGACCTGGACTCCATCCAGGACGAAATCAAATCTCGTCTGGACGAAATTGACCGCGTATCCGGTCAGACCCAGTTCAACGGCGTGAACGTGCTGTCCAAAGATGGTTCAATGAAAATTCAGGTCGGCGCAAATGATGGTGAAACCATCACGATTGATCTGAAGAAAATTGACTCTGATACGCTGAATCTGGCTGGTTTTAACGTGAATGGCGAAGGTGAAACAGCCAATACTGCTGCAACACTTAAAGATATGGTTGGTTTAAAACTCGATAATACGGGGGTCACTACAGCTGGAGTTAATAGATATATTGCTGACAAAGCCGTCGCAAGTAGCACGGATATTTTGAATGCGGTAGCTGGTGTTGATGGCAGTAAAGTTTCCACGGAGGCAGATGTTGGTTTTGGTGCAGCTGCCCCTGGTACGCCAGTGGAATATACTTATCATAAAGATACTAACACATATACGGCTTCTGCTTCAGTTGATGCGACTCAACTGGCGGCATTCCTGAATCCTGAAGCGGGTGGTACCACTGCTGCAACAGTAAGTATTGGCAACGGTACAACAGCTCAAGAGCAAAAAGTCATTATTGCTAAAGATGGTTCTTTAACTGCTGCTGATGACGGTGCCGCTCTCTATCTTGATGATACTGGTAACTTAAGTAAAACTAACGCAGGCACTGATACTCAAGCTAAACTGTCTGACTTAATGGCAAACAATGCTAATGCCAAAACAGTCATTACAACAGATAAAGGTACATTTACTGCTAATACGACAAAGTTTGATGGGGTAGATATTTCTGTTGATGCTTCAACGTTTGCTAACGCCGTTAAAAATGAGACTTACACTGCAACTGTTGGTGTAACTTTACCTGCGACATATACAGTCAATAATGGCACTGCTGCATCAGCGTATTTAGTCGATGGAAAAGTGAGCAAAACTCCTGCCGAGTATTTTGCTCAAGCTGATGGCACTATTACTAGTGGTGAAAATGCGGCTACCAGTAAAGCTATCTATGTAAGTGCCAATGGTAACTTAACGACTAATACAACTAGTGAATCTGAAGCTACTACCAACCCGCTGGCAGCATTGGATGACGCTATCGCGTCTATCGACAAATTCCGTTCTTCCCTGGGTGCTATCCAGAACCGTCTGGATTCCGCAGTCACCAACCTGAACAACACCACTACCAACCTGTCTGAAGCGCAGTCCCGTATTCAGGACGCCGACTATGCGACCGAAGTGTCCAACATGTCGAAAGCGCAGATCATTCAGCAGGCCGGTAACTCCGTGCTGGCAAAAGCCAACCAGGTACCGCAGCAGGTTCTGTCTCTGCTGCAGGGTTAATCGTCCTAACCTGATTAACTGAGACTGACGGCAACGCCAAATTGCCTGATGCGCTGCGCTTATCAGGCCTACAAGGTGAATTGCAATTTATTGAATTTGCTAATTTTTGTAGGCCGGAAAAGACGTTTACGCCGCATCCGGCAACATGAAGCGTAATTTGTCAGCAACGTACTTCCCCGCCACCGGCGGGGTTTTTTCTGTCCGCAATTTACTGGTAACCCCCAAATAACCCCTCATTTCACCCACTAATCGTCCGATTAAAAACCCTGCAGAAACGGATAATCATGCCGATAACTCATATAACGCAGGGCTGTTTATCGTGAATTCACTCTATACCGCTGAAGGTGTAATGGATAAACACTCGCTGTGGCAGCGTTATGTCCCGCTGGTGCGTCACGAAGCATTGCGCCTGCAGGTTCGACTGCCCGCGAGCGTGGAACTTGACGATCTGCTACAGGCGGGCGGCATTGGGTTACTTAATGCCGTCGAACGCTATGACGCCCTACAAGGAACGGCATTTACAACTTACGCAGTGCAGCGTATCCGTGGCGCTATGCTGGATGAACTTCGCAGCCGTGACTGGGTGCCGCGCAGCGTGCGACGCAACGCGCGTGAAGTGGCACAGGCAATAGGGCAACTGGAGCAGGAACTTGGCCGTAACGCCACGGAAACTGAGGTAGCGGAACGTTTAGGGATCGATATTGCCGATTATCGCCAAATGTTGCTCGACACCAATAACAGCCAGCTCTTCTCCTACGATGAGTGGCGCGAAGAGCACGGCGATAGCATTGAACTGGTTACTGATGATCATCAGCGAGAAAACCCGCTACAACAGCTGCTGGACAGTAATCTGCGCCAGCGGGTGATGGAAGCTATCGAAACGTTGCCGGAGCGCGAAAAACTGGTATTAACCCTCTATTACCAGGAAGAGCTGAATCTCAAAGAGATTGGCGCGGTGCTGGAGGTCGGGGAATCGCGGGTCAGTCAGTTACACAGCCAGGCCATTAAACGGTTACGCACTAAACTGGGTAAGTTATAACGTCAGTAAATGCCGCACTTTAATTTTGACTACCAGGAGTTCTTAATGATGGTGCAGCACCTGAAAAGACGGCCATTAAGCCGCTATCTTAAAGACTTTAAACACAGCCAGACTCATTGCGCGCATTGCCGTAAATTACTCGACCGCATTACCCTCGTTCGCGACGGCAAAATAGTGAATAAAATCGAGATTTCCCGCCTGGACATGCTGCTTGATGAAAATGGCTGGCAAGTGGAACAAAAATCATGGGCGGCATTGTGCCGATTCTGCGGTGATTTACATTGCAAAACGCAAAGTGATTTTTTCGATATTATCGGCTTTAAGCAATTTCTTTTTGAGCAAACTGAAATGAGCCCAGGTACGGTGCGTGAATATGTCGTTCGTCTGCGCCGTTTGGGTAATCATCTACACGAGCAAAATATTTCCCTCGATCAGCTGCAGGACGGTTTCCTTGATGAAATCCTCGCCCCGTGGCTGCCCACCACCAGCACCAACAATTACCGCATTGCGTTACGGAAGTATCAACACTATCAGCGTCAAACGTGTACCGGACTTGTGCAGAAATCCTCCAGCCTGCCTGCTTCTGATATATATTAAATAAGAATAAGATGTAGCGGAGTTGTTTTTGTGTTTACAAACAATGGCTCTACACTGCAAACAGACATAACAACATTCGGGGTGAATATGAAATTAGCACATCTGGGACGTCAGGCATTGATGGGTGTGATGGCCGTGGCGCTGGTTGCGGGCATGAGCGTTAAAAGTTTTGCAGATGAAGGTCTGCTTAATAAAGTCAAAGAGCGCGGCACGCTGCTGGTAGGGCTGGAAGGAACTTATCCGCCGTTCAGTTTTCAGGGGGATGACGGCAAATTAACCGGTTTTGAAGTGGAATTTGCCCAACAGCTGGCAAAACATCTTGGCGTTGAGGCGTCACTAAAACCGACCAAATGGGGCGGTATGCTGGCGTCGCTGGACTCTAAACGCATTGATGTGGTGATTAATCAGGTCACCATTTCTGACGAGCGCAAGAAAAAATACGATTTCTCTACCCCGTACACCATTTCCGGTATTCAGGCGCTGGTGAAAAAAGGTAACGAAGGCACCATTAAAACGGCTGATGATCTGAAAGGCAAAAAAGTGGGTGTCGGTCTGGGCACCAACTATGAAGAGTGGCTGCGTCAGAATGTTCAGGGCGTCGATGTGCGTACCTATGATGATGACCCGACCAAATATCAGGATCTGCGCGTAGGCCGTATCGATGCGATCCTCGTTGACCGTCTGGCGGCGCTGGATCTGGTGAAGAAAACCAACGATACGCTGGCAGTAACCGGTGAAGCATTCTCCCGTCAGGAGTCTGGTGTGGCGCTGCGTAAAGGAAATGAAGACCTGCTGAAAGCGGTGAATGATGCAATTGCGGAAATGCAAAAAGATGGCACTCTGCAAGCCCTTTCCGAAAAATGGTTTGGTGCTGATGTGACCAAATAATCAGCATAATGACAAAAAAGGGCGCTTTCACTAGCGCCTTTTTTATTTACGCGTTTTCAGCGTGCATAATAAGAAAATCACAACAACACACATCGGAGGCTGTTATGCCACTGCATAATTTAACCCGTTTTCCACGGCTGGAGTTTATCGGCGCGCCAACGCCGCTCGAATATCTGCCGCGCTTTTCTGATTATCTTGGACGGGAAATTTTCATCAAACGGGATGACGTCACTCCCATGGCAATGGGCGGCAATAAATTACGTAAGCTGGAATTTCTCGCGGCAGATGCTCTGCGCGAAGGTGCCGATACGCTGATTACTGCCGGGGCGATCCAGTCTAACCATGTGCGCCAGACTGCCGCAGTCGCTGCGAAACTCGGCCTGCACTGCGTGGCGCTGCTGGAAAATCCTATTGGCACAACCGCAGAAAACTATTTAACCAACGGCAATCGTTTGTTGCTGGATCTGTTCAATACCCAGATTGAAATGTGCGACGCACTGACCGATCCCAATGCCCAACTGGAAGAGCTGGCGACGCGAGTCGAAGCACAAGGCTTTCGCCCGTATGTCATTCCGGTTGGCGGTTCTAATGCTTTGGGCGCGCTGGGTTATGTGGAGAGTGCGCTGGAAATTGCGCAACAGTGTGAAGGGGCAGTTAATATTTCGTCGGTGGTGGTCGCGTCGGGCAGTGCCGGAACTCACGCCGGACTGGCTGTTGGGCTGGAACACCTGATGCCTGAAAGCGAACTGATTGGCGTGACCGTGTCGCGTTCCGTTGCCGATCAATTGCCGAAAGTGGTTAACCTACAACAGGCGATTGCGAAAGAACTGGAGCTGACCGCATCAGCGGAAATTTTACTCTGGGATGACTATTTTGCACCTGGCTACGGCGTGCCGAACGACGAAGGCATGGAAGCAGTGAAATTGCTGGCGCGGCTGGAAGGCATTCTGCTTGATCCTGTGTATACCGGAAAAGCGATGGCGGGGCTGATTGACGGTATCAGTCAGAAACGCTTCAAAGATGAAGGGCCGATTCTGTTTATTCATACCGGCGGCGCGCCTGCGCTGTTCGCCTATCATCCCCACGTTTAGCTCCGGAAACGCTCATGCAAGAAAGTATACAACTGGTTATTGATTCCTTGCCGTTCCTGCTGAAAGGGGCTGGGTATACGCTGCAACTCAGTATCGGCGGCATGTTTTTTGGCTTACTGCTAGGGTTTATTCTCGCGCTGATGCGCCTTTCGCCAATCTGGCCCGTGCGCTGGCTGGCGCGTTTTTATATCTCTATTTTTCGTGGTACGCCGCTCATCGCCCAACTGTTTATGATCTATTACGGCTTGCCGCAGTTTGGCATCGAACTAGATCCCATTCCGTCAGCAATGATTGGTCTGTCGCTAAACACTGCCGCCTATGCTGCCGAAACGCTGCGCGCCGCCATTTCTTCTATTGATAAAGGTCAGTGGGAAGCTGCTGCCAGTATTGGTATGACGCCGTGGCAGACCATGCGTCGCGCGATTTTGCCACAGGCGGCGCGGGTGGCGTTGCCGCCGCTGTCGAACAGCTTTATCAGCCTGGTAAAAGATACGTCGCTGGCCGCGACAATCCAGGTGCCGGAGCTATTCCGTCAGGCGCAGTTGATTACCTCACGCACGCTGGAAGTGTTCACCATGTACCTGGCGGCTTCGCTCATCTACTGGATCATGGCGACAGTATTATCGACGTTGCAGAACCATTTTGAGAATCAACTTAATCGCCAGGAGAGAGAACCAAAATGAGTGCCATTGAAGTTAAGAACCTGGTGAAAAAATTTCACGGTCAGACGGTGCTGCACGGTATCGACCTCGAGGTAAAGCCTGGCGAAGTAGTGGCAATTATCGGTCCGAGTGGTTCCGGCAAAACCACGTTGCTACGCAGCATAAATCTGCTGGAACAACCGGAAGCGGGAACCATCACCGTTGGCGATATCACCATTGATACTGCACGTTCATTAAGTCAGCAAAAATCGCTGATTCGCCAGTTGCGTCAGCACGTCGGGTTTGTCTTCCAGAACTTTAATTTGTTTCCGCATCGTACGGTGCTGGAAAACATTATTGAAGGGCCGGTGATCGTCAAAGGCGAACCAAAAGAAGAGGCCACGGCGCGCGCTCGCGAGCTGCTGGCGAAAGTTGGGCTGGCAGGTAAAGAAACCAGCTATCCACGTCGTTTGTCTGGCGGTCAACAGCAGCGTGTCGCGATTGCGCGAGCGCTGGCTATGCGTCCTGAGGTGATTTTGTTTGACGAGCCAACGTCGGCGCTGGATCCAGAGCTGGTGGGCGAAGTCCTGAACACCATCCGTCAGCTGGCGCAGGAAAAGCGCACGATGGTGATTGTGACGCACGAAATGAGTTTTGCCCGGGATGTTGCGGACCGGGCGATCTTTATGGACCAGGGGCGGATAGTCGAACAGGGGGCCGCAAAAGCGTTATTTGCCGATCCCGAGCAGCCTCGCACCCGCCAGTTTCTCGAGAAGTTTCTGCTGCAATAATAAGAAAAAATCAGCCCCGACGATTCACCTGTCGGGGCGGTGCGCCACTTCAAACGTGATAAAACTGCTTAACAAATCAGCATAACTCATTAATAACATAAGAGAATGCGATGGCTTGCAAAAGTAATTCATTGCCTGAATAATATAAATTATATATAAATCTTATTTATGTGATAGTTTGAATTATCATTATAAATGATACTCACTCTCAGGGGCGTTGCGGTTTACTATGCAGGATACGGATTTTTTCAGCTGGCGTCGCACGATGCTGTTGCGTTTTCAGAGGATGGAGGCCGCAGAAGAGGTCTACCATGAAATAGAGCTTCAGGCTCAGCAGCTGGAGTACGATTACTATTCGTTATGTGTTCGCCACCCGGTACCATTCACGCGACCTAAAGTGGCTTTCTACACCAATTACCCTGAGGCTTGGGTTAGTTATTATCAGGCAAAAAATTTTCTCGCAATTGATCCTGTGCTGAACCCTGAAAACTTTAGTCAGGGCCATTTAATGTGGAATGATGACTTATTCAGCGAAGCTCAGCCGTTATGGGAAGCCGCGCGCGCGCATGGTTTACGCCGCGGTGTCACTCAGTATTTAATGCTGCCAAATCGGGCGCTGGGCTTTTTGTCCTTTTCCCGTTGCAGCACGCGCGAAATACCCATTCTTAGTGATGAACTGCAATTAAAAATGCAGTTACTGGTGCGCGAAAGTCTGATGGCTCTGATGCGTTTAAATGATGAAATAGTGATGACGCCAGAGATGAATTTCAGCAAGCGCGAAAAAGAAATTCTGAAATGGACGGCGGAAGGGAAGACATCAGCAGAGATAGCGATGATTTTGTCAATCTCTGAGAATACGGTCAATTTCCATCAGAAAAACATGCAGAAAAAAATCAATGCACCAAATAAGACCCAGGTGGCCTGTTACGCGGCCGCTACTGGCTTAATTTGATCGCTTTTCTTTCTGCGTGCCAGATGCAAAAACCGGCTGAAAGGCACGCTCTCAGCCGGTTTTATATTACTGACGGTAGGCTTGTTTAATTTGCTTAACCGTTTTGGAAAATACTGCAGCCTGGGTTTCGTCTTCGATCAGCGCAAGCTGTTTTTCCATCTTTAACATCACGCGGCCCGCGTCAGCTTGTCCCATCGCCTGCAGCATCAGCGTCAGCATCGCTTTCAGGCAGGAGACTTCATTTGCCAGTTCTTGATTATTCTCGGCAGTAGAAAAATCAGGCGTACTCATTTATTTTCCTCGTCATGTTGCAATGAAAATTTGCGGTGAAAAATGTTAAGGCGGCGGAGTATACCATAAGCTTTGCTAAAAATAGCAGTGGTTGTTTTTTGAGCGTGATATCGGCAGTGCTATAAAATACGTTAATATAATGACCAATAAATATTTTTATCATGAATGTTTTTTGCCCGTATTGTTCGGGTTAATTAATGTTACATATTCAGCGGGCTGATTTTCATTTTTGCTGAATAAAGTCAATTTTTGTCACATTTCATCGCAGGGCTTACAGTGAAACGATCCCGGAAGCCGTTGGTGACGGGCGTGACCATAACTGTGGACAATCGAATTTACAAAAACGAGAGAAAAATCGAATACCCACCATTTTTAACGTTTCAAAGTTGCAATAAAAACCGCTAATATACGAATGACTAACTATCAGTAGCGTTATCCCTATTTCTGGAGATATTCCTTTGATCAACGTTCTACTTGTTGATGACCACGAACTGGTGCGCGCAGGGATACGACGCATTCTGGAAGATATAAAGGGTATAAAAGTCGTCGGAGAGGCATCGTGCGGTGAAGACGCCGTTAAGTGGTGCCGGGCAAATGCCGTTGACGTGGTGCTAATGGACATGAGTATGCCGGGCATTGGCGGTCTTGAGGCGACGCGTAAAATCGCGCGTTCCACAGCTGATGTCAAAATCATCATGCTTACCGTCCATACAGAAAACCCTTTACCAGCGAAAGTCATGCAGGCCGGTGCTGCTGGCTACCTCAGCAAAGGCGCGGCTCCGCAGGAAGTCGTGAGTGCGATCCGTTCTGTCTATTCAGGGCAGCGTTACATTGCTTCTGACATCGCTCAACAAATGGCGTTAAGCCAGATCGAACCAGAAAAAACAGAAAGCCCATTTGCCAGTTTGTCTGAACGTGAATTGCAGATTATGCTGATGATCACCAAGGGCCAGAAGGTCAATGAGATCTCAGAACAGCTCAATCTCAGTCCGAAAACGGTGAACAGCTACCGCTATCGTATGTTCAGTAAACTAAACATTCATGGCGATGTTGAGCTGACTCACCTGGCAATTCGCCATGGTCTGTGTAATGCGGAGACATTATCAAGTCAGTGAGTGATCAGTTTGACGCAAAAGCGTTTTTAAAAACCGTAACCAGCCAGCCAGGCGTTTATCGCATGTACGATGCTGGTGGTACGGTTATCTATGTCGGCAAAGCGAAAGACCTGAAAAAACGGCTTTCCAGCTATTTCCGTAGCAACCTCGCTTCGCGCAAAACCGAAGCGCTGGTCGCCCAGATCCAGCAAATTGATGTAACGGTTACTCATACAGAAACCGAAGCGCTGTTGCTGGAACACAACTACATCAAACTCTATCAGCCGCGTTACAACGTTTTGCTACGCGATGATAAATCTTATCCCTTTATCTTCCTGAGTGGCGATACCCATCCGCGTCTGGCGATGCATCGTGGTGCGAAGCATGCTAAAGGTGAATATTTCGGCCCGTTCCCGAATGGCTATGCCGTACGTGAAACACTGGCGCTACTGCAAAAGATATTCCCCATTCGCCAGTGCGAAAATAGTGTTTATCGCAATCGCTCGCGTCCGTGTCTGCAATATCAGATAGGGCGCTGTCTGGGACCGTGCGTTGAAGGACTGGTGAGTGAAGAAGAATACGCTCAGCAGGTCGAGTATGTGCGCCTGTTTTTGTCTGGCAAAGATGATCAGGTGCTTACGCAACTCATTAGCCGTATGGAAACTGCCAGCCAGAATCTGGAGTTTGAAGAAGCGGCACGTATTCGCGACCAAATTCAGGCGGTGCGACGCGTCACCGAAAAACAGTTTGTGTCCAATACCGGCGACGACCTCGACGTTATTGGTGTGGCGTTCGATGCGGGAATGGCTTGTGTCCATGTATTGTTCATTCGTCAGGGCAAAGTGCTCGGCAGCCGCAGCTATTTCCCGAAAGTGCCTGGCGGTACGGAACTGAGCGAGGTGGTAGAAACCTTCGTAGGTCAGTTCTATTTACAAGGCAGCCAGATGCGCACCTTACCGGGTGAGATCCTGCTCGATTTTAATCTTAGCGATAAAACGCTGCTCGCCGATTCCCTTTCAGAACTGGCGGGACGCAAGATTAATGTTCAAACCAAACCTCGCGGCGATCGGGCGCGTTATCTGAAACTCGCGCGCACCAATGCGGCGACGGCCTTAACCAGCAAACTTTCGCAGCAATCTACCGTTCACCAGCGACTGACCGCGCTTGCCAGCGTGTTGAAATTGCCGGAAGTGAAGCGGATGGAGTGCTTTGACATCAGCCATACCATGGGTGAACAAACCGTCGCTTCCTGTGTGGTGTTTGATGCTAACGGCCCGCTGCGTGCGGAGTATCGGCGCTATAACATTACTGGCATCACGCCGGGCGATGATTATGCGGCGATGAATCAGGTGCTGCGTCGGCGTTATGGTAAAGCCATCGACGACAGTAAGATCCCGGATGTGATCCTTATTGACGGCGGCAAAGGCCAGCTTGCGCAGGCGAAAAATGTCTTCGCCGAACTGGATGTCTCATGGGATAAAAATCATCCGCTGCTTCTTGGCGTTGCCAAAGGAGCAGATCGTAAGGCTGGGCTGGAAACGCTGTTCTTTGAGCCGGAAGGTGAGGGATTTATTTTGCCGCCAGATTCTCCCGCGCTGCATGTTATCCAGCATATTCGCGATGAATCACACGATCACGCGATTGGCGGGCACCGTAAGAAACGGGCGAAGGTCAAAAATACCAGTTCCCTGGAAACCATTGAAGGCGTCGGGCCAAAACGTCGGCAAATGTTGTTGAAATATATGGGCGGTTTGCAAGGTTTACGTAACGCCAGCGTTGAGGAAATTGCAAAAGTGCCGGGTATTTCGCAAGGTCTGGCAGAAAAGATCTTCTGGTCGTTGAAACATTGATGTCTCTGTAGCAACATAGGGGTAATCTTACTGACAACAGATAGTTACCCGTCATTATGCAATTTAATATCCCTACGTTGCTTACACTGTTCCGTGTCATCCTTATCCCATTCTTTGTATTGGTCTTTTATCTGCCTGTCACCTGGTCGCCGTTTGCCGCCGCGCTCATTTTCTGCGTCGCGGCGGTGACTGACTGGTTCGATGGTTTTCTGGCACGCCGCTGGAACCAGAGTACCCGGTTTGGTGCTTTCCTTGACCCTGTGGCAGATAAAGTTCTCGTGGCTATCGCCATGGTGCTGGTAACCGAGCATTATCACAGCTGGTGGGTGACCTTACCGGCAGCAACGATGATCGCCCGTGAAATTATTATTTCTGCGCTACGTGAATGGATGGCGGAGTTGGGTAAACGCAGTAGCGTGGCTGTCTCCTGGATTGGGAAAGTGAAAACCACTGCCCAGATGGTGGCGTTGGCCTGGCTGCTGTGGCGTCCGAACATTTGGGTTGAGTACGCCGGTATTGCACTTTTCTTTGTGGCTGCGGTACTGACTCTGTGGTCAATGTTGCAATATTTGAGCGCTGCGCGTGCAGATTTGCTTGATCAGTGATCGTTTCGGCGCAATTTTCAGCAAACGATCAAAAGTGGTGAAAAATATCGTTGACTCATCGCGCCAGGTAAGTAGAATGCAACGCATCGAACGGCGGCACTGATTGCCAGACGATAATAAAATCAAGTGATTAACTGATTGCTTGATGAATGCGGGAATAGCTCAGTTGGTAGAGCACGACCTTGCCAAGGTCGGGGTCGCGAGTTCGAGTCTCGTTTCCCGCTCCAGTTTAAAAGACATCGGCGTCAAGCGGATGTCTGGCTGAAAGGCCTGAAGAATTTGGCGCGTTAACAAAGCGGTTATGTAGCGGATTGCAAATCCGTCTAGTCCGGTTCGACTCCGGAACGCGCCTCCACTTTCTTCCCGAGCCCGGATGGTGGAATCGGTAGACACAAGGGATTTAAAATCCCTCGGCGTTCGCGCTGTGCGGGTTCAAGTCCCGCTCCGGGTACCATGGGAAAGATAAGAATAAAATCAAAGCAATAAGCAGTGTCGTGAAACCACCTTCGGGTGGTTTTTTTGTGCCTGCAACTTGTCGTTACACCCTCCTTAATTTTTAATCACCGGCAAAGCCACTCAAAAAGTATCTCTGTTACGGACCGACATGTAAGATAGGTGCTGGCGAGTTGAGAACCACAAGGAAAAGCGTATGAAAACGGGACCGTTAAACGAAAGTGAGTTGGAATGGCTGGACGATATTCTGACCAAATACAACACTGACCACGCCATTCTTGATGTGGCGGAGCTGGACGGTTTATTGACGGCGGTGTTGAGTTCTCCGCAAGAGATTGAACCGGCACAGTGGCTGGTTGCCGTGTGGGGTGGGGCTGACTATGTGCCACGCTGGGCGTCAGAGAAAGAGATGACGCGCTTTATGAACCTGGCTTTTCAGCATATGGCTGATACCGCAGAGCGTCTGAACGAATTCCCGGAGCAGTTTGAGCCGTTATTCGGCTTGCGAGAAGTCGATGGCAGCGAGCTGACGATTGTTGAGGAGTGGTGCTTTGGCTATATGCGGGGCGTGGCACTTTCTGACTGGTCAACGTTACCCGATTCGTTAAAACCAGCGCTGGAGGCGATTGCGCTGCACGGTACTGAGGAAAACTTCGAGCGGGTAGAGAAGATGTCGCCAGAAGCGTTTGAAGAGAGCGTAGATGCCATTCGACTGGCGGCGCTTGATCTACATGCGTACTGGATGGCGCATCCGCAGGAAAAAGCTGTTCAGCAACCGATCAAAGCAGAAGAGAAACCGGGTCGTAACGATCCTTGTCCGTGCGGCAGTGGTAAGAAATTTAAGCAGTGCTGCCTGCATTAAGAGGTCAAATTGGGTGTCAGCGTTAATTCTGGCACCCAATAAGATCTAATCACCCCACTTCTGGTAACAAGCCTGCAGCAATCAAAAATTGCACCCCAATCACAGCAATACCACAGAGAAACACCACCACCAGCGCCGGACGACCACCTTTCACCCGGTAACCCGCCTGAGGATTGTGCTTTCTGCTTTGCCAGGTCAAAAGCGAAGGGATAATCAATGCCAGTACCGCCAGCGCCACACCGGCGTAACCCAGCGCCATCACAAATCCTCGTGGATAAAACAGTGCAAACGCTAACGGCGGCAGAAAGGTAATTGCACCAGTTTGCAATCGTCCACCAACGGTATTTGAACGCTGAAACAAATCTGCCAGATAATCAAATAAACCTAACGCTACGCCTAGGAATGACGTGGCGAGGGCTAAATCAGCAAATAAATGCACCGCCAGCTCAACATGCGGAGAGGCCACCATTTCGCGTAACGCCTGTAACAGTCCGTTTAATCCGGCATGATTAGCCAGCAATCCCATAAAGGTTGTTGAATCAATGCTGCCAAGCGTCGCCAGCTGCCAGAAAATATATGCCACCAGGGGGATCGCACTACCGGTTATAAACACCCAGCGTAGCTTACGAATATTGCCATCCATATAACTGACAATGCTCGGCACGCTACCGTGAAAACCAAACGACGTAAAAATCACCGGGATTGCAGACAGTGCCAGCCCCTGTTGCAACGGCAGGGTTAAAAGATTCACCTTATGAATATGCGGAAGTAGCAGTACCAGCATCACCACCAGAAAAATAATTTTGGCGCTGAACAGAAAACGGTTAAATAAATCGACCAGCGAAGTTCCGACACAAACCACGCCACCGGCAACAAAAGTGAACAACAGCACGCCAGCGGTTGCCGACATTGAAATACCTGTCCAGTCGCTGATGCTGGAAGCCAACAATTCACCAGCACCGCTGATGTATGCCGCAGTCAGAGCATACATTAAGAACATCATACTGAAGCCTGTCAGCCACTGACCGTAGCGTCCCAGATAGCGTTTTGCCAGCGTGCCCAGACCGGTATCTGCCGGGACATGCTGGTACACCTCCAGTAGTAATAGCGCCGTGTAGCACATCAACGCCCAAAGCCCAATCAACAAGATTAACGTGACGCTAAAACCAACACCTGCAGCAGCCAGCGGCATTGCCAGCATGCCTGCGCCAATTGTGGTTCCCGCCACGATAAAAACACTTCCCAGAGTTCTGTTTTTCACGCTTTCTTCTGTCCTGACGATCTTTATGAGTGATATCTGCGGCGCAGGTTAAGGCATAACGGCTGATTCGTCAAACCGGCGTTACATATGGTGTAAATATAAATGTACAATAAAAAAGCGTTCAGTTCTGCGCTGGCGCAAAGTCTTCATAAGCGGCAATCGCTACGCTAGGCTTTTTTTGAGGAGGAACGATGGACTCTATTCACGGTCATGAAGTGTTAAATATGATGATTGAATCAGGCGAGCAATATACGCATGCCAGTCTGGAAGCAGCAATTAAAGCGCGTTTTGGTGAACAGGCACGTTTTCACACCTGCTCGGCAGAAGGGATGACTGCGGGAGAGTTGGTGGCGTTTCTGGCAGCAAAAGGCAAATTTACTCCTTCTGAAGACGGTTTTTCGACCGATCAGAGTAAGATTTGCCGTCACTGATTTGAAACGGCGGCAGTAAACCTGCCGCCGGAGAACATTAGTTTTGTGTGTCGAGGGTGGAGAGTTCTTTGTCGATAAAATACAAACCTTCGCCGCTTTTGCCTGCCAGACTTAATTTATCAATAATCGATTTGAACAGTTTCTCTTCTTCATGCTGCTCAGAAACATACCATTGCAGGAAATTAAATGTTGGGTAGTCCTGATTGGTCATTGCAGCATGAGCCAGTTCGTTAATTTTCTGCGTGATTAATTGTTCGTGTTTATAGGTTTCCTGGAATAATTCATCAAGTGAGGAATATTCAGCAAACGGAGATTCAACGGTATTAATACGCGGTAAATTGCCGGTATCAGTCAGATAATCAAACAGACGCTGCATATGCATCATCTCTTCCTGGGCGTGACGGCGCAGGAACGCGGCAGCACCTTCGAAGGTATGATAGCTGCACCAGGCGCTCATTTGCTGATAAAGCAGTGAAGAGTACAGTTCCAGGTTCATCTGCTCATTAAGTTTTTCAATCATTTCTGGTTTCAGCATGATAGTGCTCCACAAAGGTTATATTTGTTGCTGTGGCGTCACTATAATTTGTTATTTTATTATTTGCAAAAGGTAAAATATAAACTTCATTTATTAAAAATACGAATGGGAATAAAACGCATTACCGCTATTTATTTAATCAGCGAAGATCCCCCTCGCTGATTAAAATATTTAGAGAAAGACAGGGACGGCGGAATGATGGCACTGATATGACAAAGTGAATTCCGTATTCAAACATAAGGAACCCGCAAAGAGGCTACAGTTGCCTACTGGCTGACCAAAGGGGATCGCGTGGGTATAGCCTTCCTGCTGGCATGCGCGATCGGCGATCCCGCGACTGACATAACGATCGGTATGGGCATGCTGCAAAAAAGCCTGATCATAAACCAACCGAACAATACCTGTTGCCGCGTCAACTTCGCCCACATGAGCCTGGCGAGTAACTGTGCACCCCGCCAGCGTTATTAATGAAAGAGTCAGAATCAGAAGTCTCATGGTCCAGCCAGAAGAGTAAAAGAAAGCACTATTTTACGCGTTACAGCGCTGCGACAATGGCCGGAAAAGACGCCTGGCAGGCGCTATTTCTTGCCATCTGTAGGTGTCAGAAAGGGGGGGGCTGCTTTTTGATTATCATTTTTATAACATTAAAGAGGTATTTGTGTGATTTACATCACATAAAGATTGATTTTTGTGATGGTTGTCATATTATAAGCGCAAAGATAATAACACCTGCATAACAAATAGTCGGAGTGCCGCGATGAAACTGCGCAAGATCCTGAAAAGTATGTTCAATAACTATTGCAAGACGTTCAAAGACGTACCGCCAGGCAATATGTTCCGATAACAAAAAACCTGCTCCGGCAGGTTTTTTTGTGTCCTGATGACGGTGGATGTGACTATCGCTGAAGATGTGAAGCCGCTACTATAACGGCTTTCAAAATGCTATCAGGAGTTTACGATGTCCCAGCCGCTGAATGCCGATCAGGAACTGGTTTCTGATGTGGTTGCTTGCCAGTTGGTTATCAAACAAATTCTGGATGTTCTCGATGTAATCGCGCCCGTTGAAGTTCGTGAAAAAATGTCCAGCCAGCTGAAGAATATCGACTTTACTAACCATCCCGCCGCCGCAGACCCGGTCACCATGCGGGCAATCCAAAAAGCCATCGCGCTGATTGAACTCAAGTTTACCCCACAGGGCGAATCCCATTAAAAAAACCGCTGCTTCAAAAAGATGAGGCAGCGGTTTCTCAAAAACTTCATCGGCGCAATTGCATTAGCGCCGATGATGATCAATGCAGCTGATGCGACACGACATTCAGAACATGTTGGTCGGTCTGCACAGGGCACATACCAGCAAGTTTCGCACTGCGCACTTCATCAAGAATGGTTTGCAGCAACAGGCCATCATGCTGCTGTTCTTTTTCCAGATCGCGCAGGAAATTGACGGTTGAATCATCATTCAGTTCTTTAGCTTCATCGGCTAACTGCGCCAGCGTGCTTGAACGTTGCTCGTATTCTTCCATCGTTTTTTGGAACAGTTCTTCCAGAGAGTTCAGTTTTTCACCGGGAACATCAATGGCTTTAACGATGGGGGTAGCGCCGACACTCTTCATAAAGTTAAACATGCGCATCATTTGGGTCACATTACTCTGTGCCTGGGCGCGAAGGAAAGTGGCGGTGCCGTTCAGACTCTGTTCAGAACACCAGTTACTCAGGTGAAGGTAGAGATTGGATGCGTAAAACTCGCGGTTCATTTGAGAGTTGAGTTTGAGAAGCATTCCAGCGGTTGCCATACCTAATATCCTTATATCCAGAAGTGGAGAGGTGCAAGATAAATCAAAACACCATAATTACTGTTTGCAGAATAATTCCTTTCTGCCGGTCCGAAATGTGATCGTGGAGTCAATTCTGACGATGATCTGAAATAAGAATAACGTCTGAATGGGTATAAGAAAATGCTTAAATCATCAAGTTTATATATTTTTACATTTCATTGATGAAATCAATGTAACTGCAATGAATTTTAATGATAGTGCTTTTTGTATCTTGTTGATATTAATCGGTGAATTTGAATTCATGATGAAGCAATGATTTTTTAAAACGTTTTTTCATTTTTGCGGTATGGCTCTCAGTATACGTGTTCTGTTAATTAATGAGCACGGTGATAATTAATGGCGAAATGAATGACGCGCTTTTTCCACATCTTTGAGTTGCGGTTATTACACCCTTTAAAAACTCAACGCCAGGTAATGTGGCCTATTGACTGGTTAAAAAAAAGACATCCCGCTGGGTACCAAAGACAACAAGGATTTCCAGGCTAATCTTATGGATTAATCTGCTGTGCACTAGACAATTTGTCAGACAAATTGGCTTTTCCTTATGTCTTTTCCCGCTAAATTTATGCACGTTCTCACTGTAATTCTGCGATGTGATATTGCTCTCCTATGGAGAATTAATTTCTCGCTAAAACTATGTCAACACAGTCACTTATCTTTTAGTTAAAAGGTAATGCTTTGTTTTCCGATTAATTTAACGAATGTCATTCGTTTTTGCCCTACACAAAACGACACTAAAGCTGGAGAGAACCATGCACAAATTTACTAAAGCCCTGGCAGCCATTGGTCTGGCAGCCGTTATGTCACAATCCGCTATGGCGGAGAACCTGAAGCTCGGTTTCCTGGTGAAGCAACCGGAAGAGCCGTGGTTCCAGACCGAATGGAAGTTTGCCGATAAAGCTGGGAAGGATTTAGGGTTTGAAGTTATTAAGATTGCCGTGCCGGATGGCGAAAAAACATTGAACGCGATCGACAGCCTGGCTGCCAGTGGCGCAAAAGGTTTCGTTATTTGTACTCCGGACCCGAAACTCGGCTCTGCCATCGTGGCGAAAGCGCGTGGCTACGATATGAAAGTCATTGCCGTGGATGACCAGTTTGTTAACGCCAAAGGCAAGCCAATGGATACCGTTCCGCTGGTGATGATGGCAGCGACCAAAATTGGCGAACGTCAGGGCCAGGAACTGTATAAAGAGATGCAGAAACGTGGCTGGGATGTCAAAGAAAGCGCGGTGATGGCGATTACCGCCAACGAACTGGATACGGCTCGTCGCCGTACTACGGGGTCTATGGATGCGCTGAAAGCTGCAGGATTCCCGGAAAAACAAATTTATCAGGTACCTACCAAATCTAACGACATCCCGGGGGCATTTGACGCTGCCAACTCAATGCTGGTTCAACATCCGGAAGTTAAACATTGGCTGATCGTCGGTATGAACGACAGCACCGTGCTGGGCGGCGTACGCGCGACGGAAGGTCAGGGCTTTAAAGCGGCCGATATCATCGGTATCGGTATTAACGGTGTGGATGCGGTGAGCGAACTGTCTAAGGCACAGGCAACCGGCTTCTACGGTTCCCTGCTGCCAAGCCCGGACGTACATGGCTATAAATCCAGCGAAATGCTTTACAACTGGGTAGCAAAAGACGTTGAACCGCCAAAATTTACCGAAGTTACCGACGTGGTATTGATCACGCGTGACAACTTTAAAGAAGAACTGGAGAAAAAAGGTTTAGGCGGTAAGTAATTTGCCGGAAAAATTCCCCTCTGCATGATGCAGAGGGGGTGTGAACGACCAGTGATTCACGGAGACGTTATGCAACAGTCTACCCCGTATCTCTCATTTCGCGGCATCGGTAAAACGTTTCCCGGCGTTAAGGCGCTGACGGATATTAGTTTTGATTGCTATGCCGGTCAGGTTCATGCGTTGATGGGTGAAAATGGCGCAGGAAAATCAACTCTCTTAAAAATCCTCAGCGGCAACTATGCGCCAACCACGGGTTCTGTAGTGATTAATGGGCAGGAAATGTCCTTTTCTGACACGACCGCAGCACTTAACGCGGGTGTGGCGATTATTTACCAGGAACTGCATCTCGTGCCGGAAATGACCGTCGCGGAAAACATCTATCTCGGCCAGCTGCCGCATAAAGGCGGCATTGTGAATCGCTCATTGCTGAATTATGAGGCGGGTTTACAACTTAAACATCTTGGTATGGATATTGACCCGGACACGCCGCTGAAATATCTCTCCATTGGTCAGTGGCAGATGGTTGAAATCGCCAAGGCGCTGGCGCGTAACGCTAAAATTATCGCCTTTGATGAGCCAACCAGCTCCCTTTCTGCCCGCGAAATCGACAATCTTTTCCGCGTTATTCGTGAACTGCGAAAAGAGGGGCGGGTGATCTTATACGTTTCTCACCGTATGGAAGAAATATTTGCCCTCAGCGATGCCATCACTGTCTTTAAAGATGGACGTTATGTCAAAACCTTTACCGATATGCAGCAGGTTGATCACGACGCGCTGGTGCAGGCGATGGTCGGGCGCGACATTGGCGATATCTACGGCTGGCAACCGCGTAGTTATGGCGAGGAGCGCCTGCGTCTTGATGCTGTGAAAGCACCAGGCGTGCGTACGCCAATAAGTCTGGCGGTTCGCAGTGGAGAAATTGTCGGTCTGTTTGGTCTGGTCGGGGCAGGGCGTAGCGAATTAATGAAAGGCATGTTTGGCGGTACGCAAATCACCGCCGGTCAGGTTTATATCGACCAACAGCCGATCGATATTCGTAAACCGAGCCACGCCATTGCCGCAGGCATGATGCTCTGCCCGGAAGATCGCAAAGCCGAAGGCATTATTCCTGTGCACTCCGTTCGCGACAATATCAACATCAGTGCCAGACGCAAACATGTGCTCGGCGGTTGTGTAATCAACAACGGTTGGGAAGAAAACAATGCCGATCACCACATTCGTTCGCTCAATATCAAAACGCCGGGCGCTGAGCAACTGATCATGAATCTCTCAGGCGGAAATCAGCAAAAAGCCATTCTGGGCCGCTGGTTATCGGAAGAGATGAAGGTCATTTTGCTGGATGAACCTACGCGCGGCATTGATGTTGGCGCTAAGCACGAAATATATAACGTAATTTATGCGCTGGCGGCGCAGGGTGTGGCGGTGCTGTTTGCCTCCAGCGACTTACCTGAAGTCCTCGGCGTTGCCGACCGGATTGTGGTGATGCGCGAAGGTGAAATCGCCGGTGAATTGTTACACGAGCAGGCAGATGAGCGTCAGGCACTGAGCCTTGCGATGCCTAAAGTCAGCCAGGCAGTTGCCTGAGTAAGGAGAGTATGATGTCTTCTGTTTCTACATCGGGTTCTGGCGCACCTAAGTCGTCATTCAGCTTCGGGCGTATCTGGGATCAGTACGGCATGCTGGTGGTGTTTGCGGTGCTCTTTATCGCCTGTGCCATTTTTGTCCCGAACTTTGCCACCTTCATTAATATGAAAGGGTTGGGCCTGGCAATTTCCATGTCGGGGATGGTGGCTTGTGGCATGTTGTTCTGCCTTGCTTCCGGTGACTTTGACCTTTCTGTCGCCTCCGTAATTGCCTGTGCGGGTGTCACCACGGCGGTGGTTATCAACCTGACTGAAAGCCTGTGGATTGGCGTGGCAGCGGGTTTGTTGCTGGGCGTTCTCTGTGGCCTGGTCAATGGCTTTGTTATCGCCAAACTGAAAATAAATGCTCTGATCACGACACTGGCAACGATGCAGATTGTTCGAGGTCTGGCGTACATCATTTCAGACGGTAAAGCGGTCGGTATCGAAGATGAAAGCTTCTTTGCCCTTGGTTACGCCAACTGGTTCGGTCTGCCTGCGCCAATCTGGCTCACCGTCGCGTGTCTGGTTATCTTTGGTTTGCTGCTGAATAAAACCACCTTTGGTCGTAATACCCTGGCGATTGGCGGGAACGAAGAGGCTGCGCGTCTGGCGGGTGTACCGGTTGTTCGCACCAAAATTATTATCTTTGTTCTCTCTGGCCTGGTATCAGCGATAGCCGGAATTATTCTGGCTTCACGTATGACCAGTGGGCAGCCAATGACGTCGATTGGCTATGAGCTGATTGTGATCTCCGCCTGCGTTTTAGGTGGCGTTTCTCTGAAAGGCGGCATCGGAAAAATCTCATATGTGGTGGCGGGTATCTTAATTTTAGGCACCGTGGAAAACGCCATGAACCTGCTTAATATTTCTCCTTTCGCACAGTACGTAGTTCGCGGCTTAATCCTGCTGGCAGCGGTGATTTTCGACCGTTACAAGCAAAAAGCGAAACGCACTGTCTGATGCTTTTTTCCACAACAATTTAGCGTTTTTTCCCACCACAGCCAGCCGCCACAACGGTTGGCTGTTCTTCGTTGCAAATGGCGACCCCCGTCACACTGTCTATACTTACATGTCTGTAAAGCGCGTTCTGCGCAACACAATAAGAAAAGAGAAGGAGGAGAACCGGGTGACAGAACCGTTAACCGAAACCCCTGAACTATCCGCGAAATATGCCTGGTTTTTTGATCTCGATGGAACGCTGGCGGAAATCAAACCGCATCCCGATCAGGTCGTCGTGCCTGACACTATTCTGCAAGGACTTCAGCTACTGGCAACCGCAAGTGATGGTGCATTGGCATTGATTTCAGGGCGCTCAATGGTGGAGCTTGACGCACTGGCAAAACCTTATCGCTTCCCGTTAGCGGGCGTGCATGGGGCGGAGCGCCGTGACATCAATGGTAAAACGCATATCGTTCATCTGCCGGATGCGATTGCGCGTGATATTAGCGTGCAACTGCATACGGTCATCGCCCAGTATCCCGGCGCGGAGCTGGAGGCGAAAGGGATGGCTTTTGCGCTGCATTATCGCCAGGCTCCGCAGCATGAAGACGCATTAATGACATTAGCGCAACGTATTACTCAGATCTGGCCACAAATGGCGTTACAGCAGGGAAAGTGTGTTGTCGAGATCAAACCGAAAGGTACCAGTAAAGGTGAGGCGATTGCTGCTTTTATGCAGGAAGCTCCCTTTATCGGGCGAACGCCCGTATTTCTGGGCGATGATCTAACCGATGAATCTGGCTTCGCAGTCGTTAACCGGCTGGGCGGAATGTCAGTAAAAATTGGCACAGGTGCAACTCAGGCATCATGGCGACTGGCGGGCGTGCCGGATGTCTGGAGCTGGCTTGAAATGATAACCACCGCATTACAACAAAAAAGAGAAAATAACAGGAGTGATGACTATGAGTCGTTTAGTCGTAGTATCTAACCGGATTGCACCACCAGACGAGCACGCCGCCAGTGCCGGTGGCCTTGCCGTTGGCATACTGGGGGCACTGAAAGCCGCAGGTGGACTGTGGTTTGGCTGGAGCGGTGAAACAGGGAATGAGGATCAGCCGCTAAAAAAGGTGAAAAAGGGTAACATTACGTGGGCCTCTTTTAACCTCAGCGAACAGGACCTTGACGAATACTACAACAAATTCTCCAATGCCGTTCTCTGGCCCGCTTTTCATTATCGGCTCGATCTGGTGCAATTTCAGCGTCCTGCCTGGGATGGCTATCTACGCGTAAATGCGTTGCTGGCAGATAAATTACTGCCGCTGTTGCAAGACGATGACATTATCTGGATCCACGATTATCACCTGTTGCCCTTTGCGCATGAATTACGCAAACGGGGCGTGAATAATCGCATTGGTTTCTTTCTGCATATTCCTTTCCCGACACCGGAAATCTTCAACGCGCTGCCGACATATGACACCTTGCTTGAACAGCTTTGTGATTATGATTTGCTGGGTTTCCAGACAGAAAACGATCGTCTGGCGTTCCTGGATTGCCTTTCTAACCTGACCCGCGTCACGACGCGTAGCGCAAAAAGCCATACGGCGTGGGGCAAAGCGTTTCGAACGGAAGTTTACCCGATCGGCATTGAGCCGAAAGAAATAGCCAAACAGGCTGCCGGGCCACTGCCGCCAAAACTGGCGCAACTCAAAGCGGAACTGAAAAACGTACAAAATATCTTTTCTGTCGAACGGCTGGATTATTCCAAAGGTTTGCCGGAGCGTTTTCTCGCCTATGAAGCGTTACTGGAAAAATATCCGCAACATCACGGTAAAATTCGTTATACCCAGATCGCGCCAACGTCGCGTGGTGATGTGCAAGCCTATCAGGATATTCGTCATCAGCTCGAAAATGAAGCCGGACGAATTAATGGTAAATATGGGCAATTAGGCTGGACGCCGCTTTATTATTTGAATCAGCATTTTGACCGTAAATTACTGATGAAAATATTCCGCTACTCTGACGTGGGCTTAGTGACGCCACTGCGTGACGGGATGAACCTGGTAGCAAAAGAGTATGTTGCCGCTCAGGACCCAGCCAACCCGGGCGTTCTTGTTCTTTCGCAATTTGCGGGAGCAGCAAACGAGTTAACGTCGGCGTTAATTGTTAATCCCTACGATCGTGACGAAGTTGCAGCTGCGCTGGATCGTGCCTTGACTATGTCGCTGGCGGAACGTATTTCCCGTCATGCAGAGATGCTGGACGTTATCGTGAAAAACGATATTAACCACTGGCAGGAGTGCTTCATTAGCGACCTAAAGCAGATAGTTCCGCGCAGCGCGGAAAGCCAGCAGCGCGATAAAGTTGCTACCTTTCCTAAGCTTGCGTAAGTGCGGTTAATCTCCCGTAAGTGGAACTAACAGCACATCGACCTCACTTGAGGCAATCACTCTTTTCGCCGAGCAGGATGCTCGCGAAAAGAAACTGTGATTGTGATTACCGCAAATCACCAAATCGAAATGATATTTGCGACAAACTTCCAGAATATGTTCGCTTAACTCACCGTAGGCAATAAACGTCTTGTCAACGGGATACCCCGCATCCTGAATTAACTTATCAAGAAAGCTTTGCGTTTCTTCCTGCATCACGCTGCGTAAATCTTCAAGCATCGGCGCAGCTAATTGATTGTACATTTCCGGGTCGGAAGCGAGAGTAATTAAACTGATGTGTCCCTTTACTGGCCTGGCGATAGATACCGCTTTTGCCAGCAGTTGCTGACTTTCCGGTGTAACCGCAACGGCGACAAGAATATTGCTATAGCTCATAACCTGTTCCTTATTCTGTGAACTTCAGGTGACATTAAAGCTTTACTCCTAATGGAGAAACGACGCAATCCCAACTCAGTCAAACAGGTAAATATTAGTCTGATTATTAGTAAAGACAATTAATCAATCACTCTCGGTGATCATATGATTTCAACTGTAATTATAAGAAAATAATGTACTGATTCTCCATATTAAACAAGTGGTTAATATATGTAAAACATTTTATTAACATTAAGTTGATTGTTGCCTTTCTTTGTATTTAATTAGTTTGTTGTGCGGTAAGTGTCTGTTTAAAAATAGCTTATCTGGTATTGCATTAAAGCAATTATTTATAGCAGATGATTATTTACGGTGAGTTATTTTAACTGTGCGCAACATCCCATTTCGATTATTCCTGTTTCATTTTTGCTTGCTAGCGTCGCGAAAAACTTTTTAACAGATTGAAATACACCCAAAACAAAAGTATGACTTATACATTTATGTTAAGTAATTGAGCGTTTTGTGTGATCTGCATCACACATTATTGAAAATCGCAGCCCCCCTCCGTTGTATGTGAGTGTAGTGACGAGTAAAGTTGCGTCGATTTAGGAAAAATCTTAGATAAGTGTAAAGAACCCCTTCTATTTGTAAGGACTTATTAAATCCCAAAAAGGGGCTCTGCCTGTTGCAGCTTATCGCAACTATTCTAATGCTAATTATTTTTTACCGGGGCTTCCCGGCGACATCACGGGGTGCGGTGAGACCGCATAAAAATAAAGTTGGTTATTCTGGGTGGGAATAATGCATACCTCCGAGTTGCTGAAACACATTTATGACATCAACTTGTCATATTTACTACTTGCACAGCGTCTGATTGTTCAGGACAAAGCGTCCGCAATGTTTCGTCTCGGCATAAATGAAGAAATGGCGACAACGTTAGCGGCACTGACTCTTCCGCAAATGGTTAAGCTGGCAGAAACCAATCAACTGGTTTGTCACTTTCGTTTTGACAGCCACCAGACGATTACTCAGTTGACGCAAGATTCCCGCGTTGACGATCTCCAGCAAATTCATACCGGCATCATGCTCTCAACACGCTTGCTGAATGATGTTAATCAGCCTGAAGAAGCGCTGCGCAAGAAAAGGGCCTGATCATGAGTGAAAAAAGCATTGTTCAGGAAGCGCGGGATATTCAGCTGGCAATGGAATTGATCACCCTTGGCGCTCGTTTGCAGATGCTGGAAAGCGAAACACAGTTAAGTCGCGGACGCCTGATAAAACTCTATAAAGAACTGCGCGGAAGCCCACCGCCGAAAGGCATGCTGCCATTCTCAACCGACTGGTTTATGACCTGGGAACAAAACGTTCATGCTTCGATGTTCTGTAACGCATGGCAGTTTTTACTGAAAACCGGTTTGTGTAATGGCGTCGATGCGGTGATCAAAGCCTACCGTTTATACCTTGAACAGTGCCCGCAAGCAGAAGACGGACCGCTGCTGGCATTAACCCGTGCCTGGACATTGGTGCGGTTTGTTGAAAGTGGATTACTGCAACTTTCCAGCTGCAACTGCTGCGGCGGCAATTTTATTACCCACGCTCACCAGCCTGTTGGCAGCTTTGCCTGCAGCTTATGTCAGCCGCCATCCCGGGCAGTAAAAAGACGTAAACTTTCCCAGAATCCTGCCGATATTATCCCACAACTGCTGGATGAACAGAGAGTACAGGCTGTTTAACTTATACGGTGTGGCGCAACATTCCAGCAGCGGTAACGACGTACCGCTGCTTTTTTTTGCCCCAATCGCGCGTTAACGCCTGACGACTGAACATCCTGTCATGGTCAACAGTGGAAGGATGATGTCGTGCTTATCTTATTAGGTTACCTGGTTGTTCTCGGTACAGTTTTCGGCGGTTATTTGATGACCGGTGGAAGCCTTGGAGCACTCTATCAACCCGCTGAACTGGTGATTATTGCCGGTGCAGGGATTGGGTCGTTTATCGTCGGCAATAATGGCAAAGCGATTAAAGGCACGCTGAAGGCGCTGCCGTTGCTGTTTCGTCGCTCCAAATACACCAAAGCAATGTATATGGATCTGCTGGCTCTGCTTTATCGGTTGATGGCGAAATCGCGGCAGATGGGGATGTTTTCGCTGGAACGTGATATTGAAAATCCCCGTGAGAGCGAGATCTTCGCCAGCTACCCACGCATCCTTGCGGATAGCGTCATGCTTGATTTTATCGTCGATTATCTGCGTCTGATTATCAGCGGTCACATGAACACCTTCGAAATCGAAGCCCTGATGGATGAAGAGATTGAGACGCACGAAAGCGAGGCAGAAGTCCCGGCGAACAGTCTGGCGCTGGTCGGGGACTCACTTCCGGCGTTTGGTATTGTCGCTGCTGTGATGGGGGTCGTTCACGCGTTAGGTTCAGCCGATCGTCCTGCCGCCGAGCTGGGGGCGCTTATCGCACATGCGATGGTGGGGACTTTCCTCGGTATTTTATTGGCTTACGGATTTATTTCCCCATTAGCGAGTGTTTTACGTCAGAAAAGCGCCGAAACCAGCAAAATGATGCAGTGCGTCAAAGTCACACTGCTTTCTAATCTGAACGGTTACGCACCGCCTATCGCCGTTGAGTTTGGTCGCAAAACGCTCTATTCCAGCGAACGTCCGTCGTTTATTGAACTGGAAGAGCATGTGCGTGCGGTGAAAAATCCGCAACAACAGACGACAACCGAGGAAGCATGAAGAATCAAGCGCATCCGATTATTGTCGTCAAACGACGCAAAGCCAAAGGCCACGGGGCAGCACATGGATCGTGGAAGATTGCTTATGCCGACTTTATGACCGCGATGATGGCTTTTTTTCTGGTGATGTGGCTGATCTCCATCTCCAGCCCAAAAGAGTTGATTCAGATTGCGGAGTACTTCCGGACTCCACTGGCGACTGCGGTTACGGGCGGCGATCGCATTTCTAATAGTGAAAGCCCAATTCCCGGTGGGGGTGATGATTACACCCAAAGCCAGGGGGAAGTGAATAAGCAGCCGAACATCGAAGAGCTGAAAAAACGCATGGAGCAAAGTCGATTGCGGAAATTGCGGGGTGATCTCGACCAGTTGATTGAATCCGATCCGAAACTGCGGGCGTTACGCCCACATCTCAAAATCGATCTGGTTCAGGAAGGTCTACGTATTCAGATCATCGATAGCCAGAATCGCCCGATGTTCAGAACCGGCAGTGCCGATGTGGAACCCTATATGCGCGACATTCTGCGCGCCATCGCGCCCGTTCTGAATGGTATTCCCAACCGTATTAGCCTTTCGGGTCATACCGATGATTTCCCTTACGCCAGTGGTGAGAAAGGATATAGCAACTGGGAGCTTTCTGCCGATCGGGCCAATGCATCCCGCCGCGAACTGATGGTTGGCGGGTTGAATGGCGGCAAAGTGTTACGTGTCGTCGGCATGGCGGCAACGATGCGCTTAAGCGATCGCGGTCCTGATGATGCTGTCAACCGTCGCATCAGCCTGCTGGTACTGAACAAACAAGCCGAACAGGCCATTTTGCATGAAAACGCCGAAAGCCAGAATGAGCCAGTAAGCGCCCTGGAAGAACCTGAGGTTGCACCACAGGTCAGTGTTCCCACAATGCCATCAGCCGAACCGAGGTGACAGCGTGAGCATGGATATAAGCGATTTTTATCAGACATTTTTTGATGAAGCGGACGAACTGTTGGCTGACATGGAGCAGCATCTGCTGGTTTTGCAGCCGGAAGCGCCAGATGCCGAACAATTGAATGCCATCTTTCGGGCTGCCCACTCGATCAAAGGAGGGGCAGGAACCTTTGGCTTCAGCGTTTTGCAGGAAACCACGCATCTGATGGAAAACCTGCTCGACGAAGCCAGACGAGGTGAGATGCAACTCAACACCGACATTATCAATCTGTTTTTGGAAACGAAGGACATCATGCAAGAACAGCTCGACGCTTATAAACAGTCGCAAGAGCCGGATGCTGCCAGCTTCGATTATATCTGCCAGGCCTTGCGTCAACTGGCATTAGAAGCGAAAGGCGAAACGCCATCCGCAGTGACCCGATTAAGTGTGGTTGCCAAAAGTGAACCGCAAGATGAGCAGAGCCGCAATCAGTTGCCGCGACGAATTATCCTTTCGCGCCTGAAGGCCGGGGAAGTCGACCTGCTGGAAGAAGAGCTGGGGCATCTGACAACGTTAACTGACGTGGTGAAAGGGACGGATTCTCTCTCGGCAATATTACCGGGCGACATCGCCGAAGATGACATCACAGCGGTACTCTGTTTTGTGATTGAAGCCGATCAGATTACCTTTGAAACAGTAGAAGTCTCGCCCAAAATATCCCCCCCACCAGTGCTTAAACTGGCAGCCGAACAAGCGCCAACCGGTCGCGTGGAGCGGGAAAAAACGACGCGCAGTAGTGAATCCACCAGCATCCGTGTAGCGGTAGAAAAGGTTGATCAATTAATTAACCTCGTCGGCGAGCTGGTCATCACCCAGTCCATGCTTGCCCAGCGCTCCAGTGAACTGGACCCGGTTAATCATGGTGATTTGATTACCAGCATGGGGCAGTTACAACGTAACGCTCGTGATTTGCAGGAATCAGTGATGTCGATTCGCATGATGCCGATGGAATATGTCTTTAGTCGCTATCCCCGGCTGGTGCGTGATCTGGCGGGAAAACTCGGCAAGCAGGTAGAACTGACGCTGGTGGGCAGTTCCACTGAACTCGACAAGAGCCTGATAGAACGCATTATCGACCCGCTGACCCACCTGGTACGCAATAGCCTCGATCACGGTATTGAACTGCCAGAAAAACGGCTCGCCGCAGGTAAAAATAGCGTCGGAAATTTAATTCTTTCTGCCGAACATCAGGGCGGCAACATTTGCATTGAAGTGACCGACGATGGCGCGGGGCTAAACCGTGAGCGAATTCTGGCAAAAGCGGCCTCGCAAGGTCTGACCGTCAGCGAAAACATGAGCGACGACGAAGTCGCAATGCTGATATTTGCACCTGGCTTCTCCACGGCAGAGCAGGTCACCGACGTCTCCGGGCGCGGCGTCGGCATGGACGTCGTTAAACGTAATATCCAGGAGATGGGCGGTCATGTCGAAATCCAGTCGAAGCAGGGTACTGGCACTACGATCCGCATTTTACTGCCGCTGACGCTGGCCATCCTCGACGGCATGTCCGTACGCGTTGCGGATGAAGTTTTCATTCTGCCGCTGAATGCTGTCATGGAATCACTGCAACCCTGTGAAGCCGATCTGCATCCACTGGCTGGCGGCGAGCGGGTGCTGGAAGTGCGGGGTGAATATCTGCCTATCGTCGAACTGTGGAAAGTGTTCAACGTCGCGGGCGCGAAAACCGAAGCCACCCAGGGAATTGTGGTGATCTTACAAAGTGGCGGTCGCCGCTACGCCTTGCTGGTGGATCAATTAATTGGTCAACACCAGGTTGTGGTTAAAAACCTGGAAAGTAACTATCGCAAAGTCCCCGGCATTTCTGCTGCGACCATTCTTGGCGACGGCAGCGTGGCACTGATTGTTGATGTCTCCGCCTTGCAGGCGATAAACCGCGAACAACGTATGGCGAACACCGCCGCCTGAATGAGTAAAAAGGTAACAATATGACCGGTATGACGAATGTAACAAAGCTGGCCAGCGAGCCGTCAGGCCAGGAATTTCTGGTATTTACCCTTGGTGATGAAGAGTACGGTATTGATATCCTGAAAGTGCAGGAGATCCGTGGCTATGATCAGGTAACACGGATTGCGAACACGCCAGCGTTTATCAAAGGCGTCACGAATCTGCGCGGTGTTATTGTGCCGATTGTGGACTTACGAATTAAGTTCAGCCAGGTGGATGTGGACTATAACGACAACACGGTAGTTATCGTCCTGAATCTCGGACAGCGGGTGGTCGGCATCGTGGTTGACGGCGTTTCAGACGTGCTTTCATTGACGGCGGAGCAAATTCGTCCGGCACCGGAATTTGCCGTGACGCTTTCAACAGAATATCTCACTGGACTGGGCGCACTGGGCGACCGGATGTTGATTCTGGTGAACATCGAAAAACTGCTGAACAGCGAAGAGATGGCGCTGTTAGATAGCGCGGCGTCAGAAGTGGCGTAATTCTCCCGATTTCCTCAATTGCAATGAACCCGATGACCTGCGCATCGGGTTTTTTATTTCAGTTTCGCGGCGGGTGGCATCAGCAATAAAGTTTCCCCCTTCCTTGCCGATAACGAGATCAACTTGTTTTCAGGAAGGTGCCTTATGATTAACCGTATCCGCGTAGTCACGCTGTTGGTAATGGTGCTGGGGGTATTCGCACTGTTACAGCTTATTTCCGGCAGTCTGTTTTTTTCTTCCCTTCACCATAGCCAGAAGAGCTTTGTGGTTTCCAATCAATTACGGGAACAGCAGGGCGAGCTGACGTCAACCTGGGATTTAATGCTGCAAACGCGCATTAACCTGAGTCGTTCAGCGGTGCGGATGATGATGGATTCCTCCAATCAACAAAGTAACGCCAAAGTTGAATTGCTCGATAGCGCCAGGAAAACATTGGCCCAGGCAGCGACGCATTATAAAAAATTCAAAAGCATGGCACCGTTACCTGAAATGGTCGCTACCAGTCGTAATATTGATGAAAAATATAAAAACTATCACACAGCGTTAACTGAACTGATTGATTATCTTGATTATGGCAATACTGGAGCTTATTTCGCTCAGCCAACCCAGGGAATGCAAAATGCAATGGGCGAAGCGTTTGCTCAGTACGCCCTCAGCAGTGAAAAAATGTATCGCGATATCATCACTGACAACGCAGATGATTACCGATTTGCCCAATGGCAACTGGCGGTTATTGCGCTGGTGGTGGTATTGATTCTGCTGGTGGCGTGGTACGGCATTCGCCGTATGTTGCTTACACCGCTGGCAAAAATTATTGCTCACATTCGCGAAATCGCCAGTGGTAACCTGGCGAATACCCTGACCATTGACGGGCGCAGTGAAATGGGCGACCTGGCGCAGAGCGTTTCACATATGCAACGCTCTTTGACTGACACCGTCACTCATGTGCGTGAAGGTTCAGATGCCATCTATGCCGGTACCCGTGAAATTGCGGCAGGCAACACCGATCTTTCCTCCCGTACTGAACAGCAGGCATCTGCGCTGGAAGAAACTGCCGCCAGCATGGAGCAGCTCACCGCGACAGTGAAGCAAAACGCCGATAACGCCCGCCAGGCCTCACAACTGGCGCAAAGTGCCTCTGACACTGCCCAGCACGGCGGCAAAGTAGTGGATGGCGTAGTGAAAACGATGCATGAGATCGCCGATAGTTCGAAGAAAATTGCCGACATTATCAGCGTTATCGATGGTATTGCCTTCCAGACTAATATCCTCGCGCTGAATGCCGCTGTTGAAGCAGCACGAGCGGGTGAACAAGGCCGTGGTTTTGCCGTGGTGGCGGGCGAAGTGCGTAATCTTGCCAGCCGCAGCGCCCAGGCGGCAAAAGAGATCAAAGCCCTCATTGAAGACTCCGTCTCGCGCGTTGATACCGGTTCGGTGCTGGTCGAAAGCGCCGGGGAAACAATGAACAATATCGTCAATGCTGTCACTCGCGTGACTGACATTATGGGCGAGATTGCATCGGCATCGGATGAACAGAGCCGTGGCATCGATCAAGTCGCATTGGCGGTTTCGGAAATGGATCGCGTCACGCAACAGAACGCATCGCTGGTGCAGGAATCAGCTGCCGCCGCAGCTGCGCTGGAAGAACAGGCCAGTCGTTTAACGCAAGCGGTTTCCGCGTTTCGTCTGGCAGCCAGCCCACTCACCAATAAACCGCAAACACCATCCCGTCCTGCCAGTGAGCAACCACCGGCACAGCCACGACTGCGAATTGCTGAACAAGATCCAAACTGGGAAACATTTTGACGAGTATTTACTAACGCGGTCATTGCCGCCTGATGGGGAGCGTTGATGTTTAATCGTATTCGAATTTCGACCACGCTGTTTTTAATTTTGATTCTCTGCGGGATCTTGCAGATTGGCAGTAACGGCATGTCTTTTTGGGCATTTCGCGACGATTTGCAACGACTGAATCAGGTCGAACAGAGCAATCAGCAACGTGCGGCTTTAGCGCAAACTCGGGCGGTAATGTTACAGGCCAGTACCGCGCTGAACAAAGCGGGCACTCTGACGGCGCTTAGCTATCCGGCGGATGACATTAAAACGTTGATGACGACGGCGCGCGCCAGTCTGACGCAATCCACCACGCTGTTTAAAAGTTTTATGGCGATGACTGCGGGCAACGAGCACGTCAGGGCGTTGCAAAAAGAGACGGAGAAAAGTTTTGCCCGCTGGCACAACGATCTCGAACATCAGGCGACCTGGCTTGAAAGTAATCAACTTTCGGATTTCCTCACTGCGCCGGTGCAGGAATCACAGAATGCGTTTGACGTTAACTTTGAGGCCTGGCAGCTGGAGATCAACCATGTGCTGGAAGCTGCCAGTGCGCAAAGCCAGCGTAACTATCACATTTCGGCGCTGGTGTTTATCAGCATGATTATTGTTGCAGCGCTCTACATCAGCAGTGCGCTGTGGTGGACGCGCAAGATGATTGTTCAACCACTGGCCATCATCGGTAGCCATTTTGACAGCATTGCTGCGGGTAATCTGGCGCGTCCGATTGCAGTGTATGGTCGCAATGAGATCACCGCCATTTTTGCCAGTCTGAAGACCATGCAGCAGGCTTTGCGTGGGACGGTAAGTGATGTGCGTAAGGGAAGCCAGGAGATGCACATTGGTATCGCGGAGATTGTCGCAGGCAATAACGATCTCTCAAGTCGTACCGAACAGCAGGCGGCATCGCTGGCACAAACGGCCGCCAGTATGGAGCAATTAACCGCCACGGTAGGGCAAAACGCCGATAACGCACGACAGGCGTCGGAACTGGCAAAAAATGCCGCGACAACGGCGCAGGCGGGCGGTGTTCAGGTCAGTACCATGACTCACACCATGCAGGAGATCGCCACCAGCTCGCAAAAAATTGGCGACATTATCAGCGTTATCGACGGCATTGCTTTCCAGACCAATATTCTGGCCCTGAATGCGGCAGTGGAAGCGGCTCGCGCCGGAGAGCAGGGTCGTGGTTTTGCGGTAGTGGCAGGTGAAGTGCGCAATCTTGCCAGCCGTAGCGCCCAGGCAGCAAAAGAGATCAAAGGGCTGATCGAAGAGTCAGTCAATCGTGTCCAGCAGGGTTCGAAACTGGTGAATAACGCCGCCGCGACCATGACTGATATTGTCAGTTCGGTGACCCGCGTGAACGACATTATGGGAGAAATTGCTTCGGCCTCGGAAGAACAACGGCGGGGGATTGAGCAGGTTGCGCAGGCTGTCAGCCAGATGGATCAGGTGACACAGCAGAACGCCTCGCTGGTAGAAGAAGCGGCGGCGGCAACGGAACAACTGGCGAACCAGGCTGACCATCTTTCGTCGCGTGTGGCGGTATTTACCCTTGAAGAACATGAAGTAGCACGACATGAGTCGGCGCAGTTACATATTGCGCCAGTGGTATCCTGAAGTGATTGAGAAGGCGCTATGACTTCATCTCTGCCCTGTGGGCAAACGTCTTTATTGTTACAGATGACCGAGCGCCTGGCGCTTTCCGACGCGCATTTTCGGCGGATAAGTCAATTGATCTATCAACGAGCCGGGATCGTCCTGGCCGACCATAAACGCGACATGGTTTACAACCGACTGGTTCGTCGTTTGCGTTCGCTGGGACTGACGGATTTCGGCCATTACCTGAACTTGCTGGAATCTAATCAGCACAGCGGTGAGTGGCAGGCGTTTATCAATTCGCTGACCACGAATCTGACGGCATTTTTCCGTGAGGCGCATCATTTTCCTCTGCTCGCGGATCACGCCCGGCGTCGTTCTGGCGAGTATCGCGTATGGAGCGCGGCGGCTTCGACCGGCGAAGAGCCGTACAGCATTGCGATGACACTGGCTGACACATTGGGCACCGCGCCCGGACGCTGGAAAGTGTTTGCCAGCGACATTGACACCGAAGTGCTGGAAAAAGCCAGAAGCGGTATTTATCGCCATGAAGAGTTGAAAAATCTGACGCCGCAGCAACTGCAGCGGTACTTCATGCGAGGGACGGGACCGCATCAAGGGCTGGTACGCGTGCGTCAGGAATTGGCGAATTATGTTGATTTTGCCCCGCTGAATTTACTGGCGAAACAGTACACCGTGCCGGGGCCGTTTGATGCGATCTTCTGTCGTAACGTCATGATCTACTTCGATCAAACTACCCAGCAGGAGATTTTGCGCCGCTTTGTTCCGCTCCTTAAACCCGACGGATTGCTGTTTGCGGGTCACTCTGAAAACTTTAGCCACCTTGAGCGCCGCTTCACGCTGCGTGGTCAGACGGTGTATGCGCTAAGTAAGGATTAACGATGAGCAAAATCAGGGTGTTATCTGTCGATGATTCGGCACTGATGCGCCAGATCATGACAGAAATCATCAACAGCCATAGCGACATGGAAATGGTGGCGACCGCCCCTGATCCGCTGGTTGCGCGTGATTTGATTAAGAAATTCAATCCCGATGTATTGACGCTGGATGTTGAAATGCCGCGGATGGACGGACTGGATTTCCTCGAAAAATTAATGCGTTTGCGTCCAATGCCCGTAGTGATGGTTTCTTCCCTGACCGGCAAAGGGTCAGAAGTCACGCTGCGCGCGCTGGAGCTGGGGGCGATAGATTTTGTCACCAAACCGCAACTGGGTATTCGCGAAGGAATGCTGGCGTATAGCGAAATGATTGCTGAAAAGGTGCGTACAGCAGCAAAGGCGAGCCTTGCAGCACATAAGCCATTGTCGGCACCGACAACGCTGAAGGCAGGGCCGTTGTTGAGTTCTGAAAAACTGATTGCGATTGGTGCTTCAACGGGTGGAACTGAGGCAATTCGTCACGTACTGCAACCGTTGCCGCTTTCCAGCCCGGCACTGTTAATTACCCAGCATATGCCGCCCGGTTTCACCCGCTCTTTTGCCGACAGACTTAATAAGCTTTGCCAGATCGGGGTTAAAGAAGCCGAAGACGGAGAACGTGTTTTGCCGGGGCATGCCTATATTGCGCCGGGCGATCGGCATATGGAGCTGGCGCGTAGTGGCGCAAATTATCAAATCAAAATTCACGACGGCCCGGCGGTTAACCGTCATCGGCCTTCGGTAGATGTGTTGTTCCATTCTGTCGCCAAACAGGCGGGGCGTAATGCGGTTGGGGTGATCCTGACCGGTATGGGCAACGACGGCGCGGCGGGAATGTTGGCGATGCGTCAGGCGGGGGCATGGACCCTTGCGCAAAACGAAGCAAGTTGCGTGGTGTTCGGCATGCCGCGCGAGGCCATCAATATGGGTGGTGTCTGCGAAGTGGTCGATCTTAGCCAGGTAAGCCAGCAAATGTTGGCAAAAATTAGTGCCGGACAGGCGATACGTATTTAAATCAGGAGTGTGAAATGGCGGATAAAGAACTTAAATTTTTGGTTGTGGATGACTTTTCCACCATGCGACGCATAGTGCGTAACCTGCTGAAAGAGCTAGGATTCAATAATGTTGAGGAAGCGGAAGATGGTGTCGACGCTCTCAATAAGTTGCAGGCAGGCGGTTATGGATTTGTTATCTCCGACTGGAACATGCCCAACATGGATGGCCTGGAATTGCTGAAAACGATTCGTGCGGATGGTGCGATGTCAGCATTGCCAGTGTTAATGGTGACTGCAGAAGCGAAGAAAGAGAACATTATTGCTGCGGCGCAAGCGGGGGCCAGTGGCTATGTGGTGAAGCCATTTACCGCCGCGACGCTGGAGGAAAAACTCAACAAAATCTTTGAGAAACTGGGCATGTGAGGATGCGACTATGATGCAACCATCAATCAAACCTGCTGACGAGCATTCAGCTGGCGATATCATTGCGCGCATCGGCAGCCTGACGCGTATGCTGCGCGACAGTTTGCGGGAGCTGGGGCTGGATCAGGCCATTGCCGAAGCGGCGGAAGCCATCCCCGATGCGCGCGATCGTTTGTACTATGTTGTGCAGATGACCGCCCAGGCTGCGGAGCGGGCGCTGAACAGTGTTGAGGCGTCACAACCGCATCAGGATCAAATGGAGAAATCAGCAAAAGCGTTAACCCAACGTTGGGATGACTGGTTTGCCGATCCGATTGACCTTGCCGACGCCCGAGAACTGGTAACAGATACGCGGCAATTTCTGGCAGATGTCCCCGCGCATACCAGCTTTACTAACGCGCAGCTGCTGGAAATCATGATGGCGCAGGATTTTCAGGATCTCACCGGACAGGTCATTAAGCGGATGATGGATGTCATTCAGGAGATCGAACGTCAGTTGCTGATGGTGCTGTTGGAAAACATCCCCGAACAGGAGTCGCGTCCAAAACGTGAAAACCAGAGTTTGCTTAATGGACCTCAGGTCGATACCAGCAAAGCCGGTGTGGTAGCCAGTCAGGATCAGGTGGACGATTTGTTGGATAGTCTTGGATTTTGATTTGTATTGCCTGATGTGGCGTGACTACGTCATATCAGGCGGTCGTATAACGCGATGACGCCGCATCCGACAAACGCATACTATGCTTGATGTGTGGCAGTAAAAGCCCTAAATCCCGCCTGTTTTGCCCCTTACTCAAACCATTGAACGCTTTGCGCTCTGGCATCATTTACGCTTAATACTCTTTCCAGGATTGGCGACGTGTCTGACGAGAGCGACGACAAAACAGAAGCCCCCACACCTCACCGACTAGAAAAAGCGCGGGAAGAGGGGCAAATCCCGCGTTCCCGTGAACTGACTTCACTGCTGATTTTGTTAGTGGGCGTTAGTGTTATCTGGTTTGGCGGTGTGTCGCTGGCCCGTCGATTGTCGGGCATGCTCTCCGCTGGGCTGCATTTTGATCACAGTATTATCAATGACCCGAATCTGATCCTCGGGCAAATTATTCTGCTGATCAGAGAAGCCATGCTGGCGCTGCTGCCGCTGATTAGCGGCGTGGTGCTGGTGGCGCTCATTTCTCCGGTCATGCTGGGAGGGCTGGTATTTAGCGGAAAATCCTTGCAGCCGAAGTTTTCCAAACTCAACCCGCTACCGGGCATTAAACGGATATTCTCGGCTCAGACTGGCGCGGAGTTGCTTAAGGCAATTTTGAAAACCATCCTGGTTGGCAGCGTGACGGGATTTTTTCTCTGGCATCACTGGCCGCAGATGATGCGCTTAATGGCCGAGTCTCCGATTACCGCCATGGGTAATGCGATGGATCTGGTAGGGCTATGCGCGCTGCTGGTGGTACTTGGTGTTATTCCGATGGTGGGATTTGACGTCTTTTTCCAAATCTTCAGCCACCTGAAAAAGCTGCGAATGTCGCGGCAGGATATTCGTGATGAGTTCAAACAAAGCGAAGGCGACCCCCAAGTTAAAGGGCGGATCCGTCAGATGCAGCGAGCGGCCGCACGGCGTCGGATGATGGCCGATGTGCCGAAAGCGGACGTTATCGTCAATAACCCAACTCACTACTCAGTGGCTTTGCAGTACGACGAAAACAAAATGAGTGCGCCAAAAGTCGTTGCCAAGGGCGCGGGGCTGGTGGCATTACGCATTCGTGAAATTGGCGCTGAAAATAACGTCCCTACGCTTGAAGCGCCGCCGCTGGCGCGAGCGCTGTATCGACATGCGGAGATCGGTCAACAAATCCCGGGTCAACTGTACGCCGCGGTGGCGGAAGTGCTGGCCTGGGTCTGGCAACTGAAACGCTGGCGTCTGGCTGGTGGACAGCGCCCTGTACAACCTACTCATCTTCCGGTGCCGGAAGCCCTGGATTTTATTAACGAGAAACCGACCCATGAGTAATCTGGCCGCGATGCTGCGCCTGCCTGCAAACCTGAAATCGACACAATGGCAGATCCTTGCCGGACCGATTTTGATCCTGTTGATCTTGTCGATGATGGTGCTGCCACTGCCCGCATTCATACTCGACCTGTTGTTTACCTTCAATATTGCCTTGTCGATCATGGTGTTGCTGGTGGCGATGTTTACCCAGCGCACGCTTGAGTTTGCTGCGTTTCCGACCATTCTATTGTTTACTACGTTGTTGCGTCTGGCACTTAACGTAGCTTCAACCCGCATCATTTTGATGGAAGGGCATACCGGCGCGGCGGCGGCTGGGAAGGTGGTCGAAGCGTTCGGTCACTTCCTCGTTGGTGGCAATTTCGCTATCGGTATCGTGGTGTTCGTCATTCTCGTGATCATCAACTTTATGGTCATTACCAAAGGTGCCGGGCGTATCGCAGAAGTGGGGGCGCGCTTTGTTCTCGATGGTATGCCGGGTAAGCAGATGGCGATTGACGCCGACCTTAACGCCGGATTGATTGGTGAAGATGAGGCGAAAAAACGCCGCTCCGAAGTGACTCAGGAAGCCGATTTTTACGGCTCAATGGACGGGGCAAGTAAGTTTGTTCGCGGCGATGCCATCGCCGGGATCCTCATCATGGTCATTAACGTTGTCGGCGGGTTGCTGGTCGGCGTGCTGCAACATGGCATGAGCATGGGACACGCCGCGGAAAGTTATACGCTATTGACCATTGGCGACGGTCTGGTGGCACAAATCCCGGCGCTGGTGATTTCTACCGCCGCGGGGGTCATCGTTACGCGTGTCAGCACCGATCAGGATGTTGGCGAGCAGATGGTGAATCAGCTTTTCAGTAACCCGAGCGTTATGTTGTTAAGCGCCGCCGTGCTCGGTTTACTCGGCCTGGTGCCTGGAATGCCGAACCTGGTATTTTTGCTGTTCACTGCCGGATTGCTTGGGCTGGCCTGGTGGATCCGCGGACGTGAACAAAAAGCGCCTGCCGAACCAAAACCGGTAAAAATGGCAGAGAATAATACCGTTGTCGAAGCGACGTGGAACGATGTACAACTGGAAGATTCCTTGGGAATGGAAGTGGGTTATCGACTGATCCCGATGGTTGATTTCCAACAAGATGGCGAGTTGCTGGGCCGTATTCGTAGTATTCGTAAGAAATTTGCTCAGGAGATGGGGTTTCTGCCGCCGGTGGTGCACATTCGCGACAATATGGATCTGCAACCTGCACGTTATCGCATTTTGATGAAAGGCGTAGAGATTGGCACTGGCGATGCCTATCCGGGGCGCTGGCTGGCAATTAACCCAGGTACCGCTGCCGGGACGTTACCTGGTGAGGCGACCGTCGATCCGGCATTTGGCCTGAATGCTATCTGGATTGAAAGTGCGCTTAAAGAACAGGCGCAGATTCAGGGGTACACCGTGGTTGAGGCCAGCACGGTGGTGGCAACGCATCTTAACCACCTCATTAGCCAGCATGCCGCAGAGCTGTTTGGTCGTCAGGAGGCGCAACAGCTGTTGGATCGCGTCGCCCAGGAGATGCCAAAGCTGACGGAAGATCTCGTTCCTGGCGTCGTCACGCTCACCACACTGCATAAAGTGCTGCAAAATCTGCTCGATGAAAAAGTGCCGATTCGCGATATGCGCACTATTCTCGAAACGCTGGCGGAACATGCGCCCATCCAAAGCGATCCACATGAATTAACCGCCGTCGTGCGCGTGGCGTTGGGACGGGCGATTACCCAGCAGTGGTTTCCTGGCAAAGATGAAGTTCATGTTATTGGCCTCGATACACCGCTGGAACGTTTGTTGCTACAGGCGTTGCAGGGCGGGGGCGGACTGGAGCCAGGGCTGGCGGATCGTTTACTGGCGCAAACTCAGGAAGCTCTATCCCGTCAGGAGATGTTGGGTGCGCCGCCAGTTTTATTGGTGAACCACGCGCTGCGACCATTATTGTCTCGCTTCCTGCGCCGCAGCTTGCCGCAGTTAGTGGTGCTGTCGAATCTGGAACTATCTGATAACCGACATATCCGCATGACGGCGACAATTGGCGGTAAATGATGAGAACCTTATTAGCAATATTATTGTTTCCGCTGCTGGTGCAAGCCGCCGGGGAGGGGATGTGGCAGGCGAGTAGTGTGGGCGTTACGCTGAATCACCGTGGTGAGTCGATGTCGTCAGCGCCTCTTTCTACTCGACAACCTGCTGCAGGATTGATGACGCTGGTGGCGTGGCGTTATCAGCTTATCGGCCCGACACCTGCAGGACTGCGGGTTCGCTTGTGTTCACAATCTCGTTGTGTCGAATTAGAAGGGCAGAGTGGAACCACCGTGGCCTTTTCCGGTATACCGGCGATAGAACCGTTGCGATTTATCTGGGAAGTGCCTGGCGGTGGGCGGTTAATTCCGCCGCTAAAGGTACAACGGAATGAAGTGATTGTGAATTATCGTTAATGATAAAAAAGCCGATGTCTGCCATGACATCGGCTTTTGCCGTATAACGCGATTACATACGCTCTACTGTCTCAATACCCAGCGTATCCAGACCCAGTTTCAGCGTCTTCGCCGTCAGTTGTGCCAGTTTCAGACGGCTGTTACGCACTTCTTCGTTTTCTGCGCTGAGGATCGGGCAGTGCTCGTAGAAGCCAGAGAACAGACCAGCCAGATCGTACAGGTAAGCACACATCACATGCGGCGTGCCTTCACGGGCAACCACGGTGAGGGTTTCTTCAAACTGCAGCAGGCGAGCTGCCAGTTGCGCTTCACGATCTTCACGGATGATAACCGGAGCTGCAGCCAGTTGCTCTTCGTCAATTTCTGCTTTACGGAACACGGACAATACACGCGTGTATGCATACTGCATGTATGGCGCGGTATTACCCTCAAACGCCAGCATGTTGTCCCAGTCGAAGATGTAGTCCGTGGTGCGGTTTTTGGAGAGATCCGCATATTTCACCGCACCAATACCAACTGCGTTAGCCAGTTTTTCCAGCTCGTCGGCTGGCATATCCGGGTTCTTTTCTGCCACCAGACGACGTGCACGCTCCAGGGCTTCATCCAGCAGATCCGCCAGTTTCACTGTACCACCCGCGCGGGTTTTGAACGGTTTGCCGTCTTTGCCCAGCATCATGCCGAACATGTGGTGTTCCAGCGGTACGGATTCCGGTACATAGCCTGCTTTACGGACGATAGCCCACGCCTGCATCAGGTGTTGATGCTGACGGGAGTCGATGTAATACAGCACGCGATCGGCATGCAGTGTTTCATAACGATATTTCGCACAGGCGATATCAGTGGTGGTGTAGAGATAGCCACCATCTTTCTTCTGAATGATCACGCCCATCGGTTCGCCTTCCTTGTTTTTGAACTCATCAAGGAATACGACGGTCGCGCCTTCACTTTCTACTGCCAGACCTTTGGCTTTCAGGTCCGCCACGATACCCGGCAGCATTGGGTTGTAGAGACTTTCACCCATGACGTCATCGCGGGTCAACGTCACGTTCAGACGATCGTAGGTGATCTGGTTCTGCGTCATGGTGATGTCGACCAGTTTGCGCCACATCTCGCGGAAATATTCGTCACCGCTTTGCAGTTTGACTACGTAGTTACGTGCACGCTCGGCAAACTCTTCATCTTCGTCGTAATGCTTTTTCGCATCGCGGTAGAAACCTTCAAGGTCAGCCAGCTCCATTTCACCGGCGTTTTCTTGCTGCTGCTTTTCCAACCACGCAATCAGCATACCGAACTGAGTACCCCAGTCGCCGACGTGGTTCGCGCGAATCACTTTGTGACCGAGGAACTCCAGAGTACGCACTGCCGCGTCACCAATAATGGTAGAGCGCAGGTGACCGACGTGCATCTCTTTCGCCACGTTCGGAGCGGAGTAGTCAACCACAATGGTCTGTTTTTCTGGCGTAGCAACACCGAGACGATCGGACGCCAGCGCCTGCTGAACATGATCAGCCAGGAAGGCTGGATCAAGAAAAATGTTGATAAAGCCTGGACCGGCGATCTCAACTTTGCTGGCGATACCGTTAAGATCCAGATGAGTCAGCACCTGCTCTGCTAATTGTCGCGGTGCCATACCCAGTTTTTTAGCAACTGCCATCATGCCGTTAGCCTGATAGTCGCCGAACTGAACTTTTGCTGACTGACGAACCTGCGGTTCGCAATCCGCAGGCGCGCCTGCCGCAATCATGGCCTGACGGACTTTTTCTGAGAGAAGAGCCTGAATATTCACCGGAATACCTTACATTGATGAAGCGAGCAAAAATTGCCCGCACCAGTTAAAGAAATTAGGGCGGGAGTATACTGCAAATGGCTGTTTTCGTCAGCAACGTGCGCGTGGCGTATTGCCGTTTTCACTATTGCATCAGAAGCGGCGTGAAATCAGCGGTTGGTTGGCGCAGGGCAACAGGGTAAATTAACGCTTTTACTGAAAGACGAAGAGTGATTATGGCGAACTGGCAATCTATCGACGAGCTGCAGGATATTGCATCGGATTTACCGCGATTTACCCACGCATTAGATGAACTTTCCCGCCGTTTGGGGTTGGATATCACTCCGCTGACTGCCGATCACATTTCTTTGCGTTGCCATCAAAACGCCACCGCTGAGCGCTGGCGTCGCGGGTTTGAACAGTGCGGCGAGCTTTTGTCAGAAAATATGATCAATGGCAGGCCGATTTGTCTGTTTAAATTGCATGAACCGGTACAGGTTGCGCACTGGCAGTTTTCCATTGTGGAGCTACCGTGGCCCGGGGAAAAACGTTACCCGCACGAAGGTTGGGAACATATTGAAATCGTTCTGCCGGGCGATCCAGAAACGCTGAATGCCCGTGCGCTGGCATTGCTTTCTGATGAAGGACTCAGCCTGCCGGGGATCTCAGTGAAAACCAGTTCGCCAAAAGGTGAGCATGAGCGATTACCGAATCCGACGCTGGCGGTCACCGATGGCAAAACAACTATTAAGTTTCATCCGTGGTCCATTGAAAAGATCGTTGCCAGCGAGCAGTCGGCGTAATTAAGGAGTAAAAATGGCATTACTGGAAATTTGCTGTTACAGCATGGAATGTGCACTAACGGCGCAGCAAAACGGCGCAGACAGAGTTGAATTATGCGCAGCCCCAAAAGAGGGGGGCTTAACGCCGTCGTTGGGGGTACTGAAATCCGTACGCCAGCGGGTGACGATCCCTGTGCATCCGATTATCCGCCCACGCGGTGGTGATTTTTGCTACAGCGACGGTGAATTTGCCGCCATTCTTGAGGATGTGCGCACAGTCCGCGAATTAGGTTTTCCTGGACTGGTGACGGGCGTTCTCGATGTTGACGGGAATGTCGATATGCCACGAATGGAAAAAATAATGGCTGCTGCCGGTCCGCTGGCAGTGACTTTTCATCGCGCCTTCGATATGTGCGCTAACCCTTTAAATACACTCAATAATCTTGCGGAATTGGGCGTTGCTCGGGTACTGACATCAGGGCAAAAATCAGACGCACTGCAAGGTTTATCAAAAATTATGGAACTTATTGCCCATGGTGATGCTCCAATCATTATGGCCGGAGCAGGAGTCCGTGCAGAAAACCTGCACCACTTCCTCGATGCCGGAGTGCTGGAAGTCCATAGCTCCGCGGGAGCGTGGCAAGCCTCACCAATGCGTTATCGTAATCAAGGATTGTCCATGTCATCAGATGCACACGCGGACGAGTATTCGCGTTATGTCGTAGACGGGGCGGCGGTTGCTGAAATGAAAGGAATCATTGAACGCCATCAGGCCAAATGATTTTTACCGTTGCATCATGTCGCCCAATATGATGCTTGCTCGTACCAGGCCCCTGCAATTTCAACAGGGGCCTTTTTTTATCCCTGAATAGTATAAAAAATGAACGATTACCGCGATCTGTTGAGCGGGTGACAGTGCACATAGCGTTGTGCTAAAAATTTTTATATATTCATATTAATTATGTAATTTAAATTACTAAAACTGACAAATATGTATTCTAAATAACAACTGGGTTATTCCTTAGCAATTAATGATTACATTGTAATAAATCATATTCTTTATCGATTATTTCAGGCAGTGTTGTGCCGAATTATGCAAGCGGTCAATTCGTTGTATATTTAATTATACAATGATTTCGGTGTTCTGGAATTAATTAGAGGAATCTATGCGAGGGAAAAAACGCATTGGGTTAATGTTTTTGCTGATAGCGGTTGTGGTTGGTGGCGGCGGGTTATTGCTGGCGCAAAAAGCCTTACATAAAACGTCGGATACAGCATTTTGCCTTTCCTGCCACTCGATGAGTAAACCTTTTGAGGAATATCAGGGAACTGTCCACTTTTCGAACCAGAAAGGGATACGTGCGGAATGTGCCGATTGCCATATTCCAAAGTCAGGGATGGATTATTTATTTGCTAAATTAAAAGCATCTAAAGATATTTATCATGAATTTGTTAGCGGCAAAATAGACAGTGACGATAAGTTCGAAGCGCATCGTCAGGAAATGGCCGAAACAGTATGGAAAGAATTAAAAGCCACTGACTCTGCAACGTGCCGTAGTTGCCATTCTTTTGATGCCATGGATATTGCCTCGCAAAGTGAATCTGCGCAGAAAATGCATAACAAAGCACAAAAGGGCGGCGAAACCTGTATCGATTGTCATAAAGGCATTGCTCATTTTCCGCCAGAAATAAAAATGGATGACAACGCGGCGCATGAGCTGGAAAGTCAGGCCGCTACTTCAGTGACTAATGGCGTACATATTTATCCTTTCAAAACTTCTCGCATAGGCGAGCTGGCTACCGTGAATCCTGGTACCGATCTCATCGTCGTTGATGCCAGTGGCAAACAGCCGATCGTTCTGTTGCAGGGTTATCAAATGCAGGGCAGTGAAAACACGCTCTACCTGGCGGCAGGTCAACGGCTGGCACTAGCCACATTAAGTGAAGAAGGTATCAAGGCGCTCACGGTAAACGGGGAATGGCAGGCTGACGAATACGGCAATCAATGGCGTCAGGCGTCTTTACAGGGTGCGCTTACCGATCCCGCATTAGCGGACCGTAAACCGCTATGGCAATACGCTGAAAAACTTGACGATACCTATTGCGCTGGTTGCCATGCCCCTATTGCCTCCGACCATTACACCGTCAATGCATGGCCGTCCATTGCCAAAGGAATGGGGGCGCGAACCAGCATGAGCGAAAACGAACTGGACATTTTGACGCGGTACTTCCAGTACAACGCCAAAGATATTACCGAGAAACAGTGATCCTCGTTGATCAGGGAGGAAGTTATGACATTAACAAGACGTGAATTTATTAAACACAGCGGTATTGCCGCTGGGGCGCTGGTGGTGACATCGGCTGCACCGCTACCCGCATGGGCAGAAGAGAAGGGTGGCAAAATCCTCACCGCGGGCCGTTGGGGAGCGATGAACGTAGAAGTGAAGGACGGCAAGATTGTTTCTTCAACAGGCGCGCTGGCGAAAACTATACCGAACTCCTTACAGTCTACGGCGGTGGATCAGGTACACACCACGGCGCGTATTCAGCATCCGATGGTGAGAAAAAGCTATCTCGATAATCCACTGCAACCGGCGAAAGGTCGTGGCGAAGATACCTATGTACAGGTGAGCTGGGAACAAGCATTAAAACTGATTCATGAGCAACACGATCGTATTCGTAAAGCTAACGGACCATCGGCCATTTTTGCCGGATCTTACGGCTGGCGATCTTCTGGCGTGTTGCATAAAGCGCAAACCTTACTGCAACGTTATATGAACCTTGCGGGCGGTTATTCCGGGCATAGCGGCGATTATTCAACCGGGGCAGCACAGGTGATCATGCCGCATGTGGTCGGTTCTGTAGAGGTGTATGAACAGCAGACCTCCTGGCCGCTGATTCTGGAAAACAGCCAGGTTGTGGTGCTGTGGGGGATGAACCCGCTGAATACCTTGAAAATTGCCTGGAGCAGTACCGATGAGCAAGGGCTGGAATACTTCCATCAGCTGAAAAAATCTGGCAAACCCGTGATTGCCATTGATCCTATTCGCTCCGAAACCATCGAATTCTTTGGCGATAATGCCACCTGGATCGCGCCGAATATGGGCACCGACGTGGCACTGATGTTAGGGATCGCGCATACCCTGATGACACAAGGCAAACACGATAAAGTGTTCCTTGAAAAATACACTACCGGATATCCGCAGTTTGAAGAGTATCTGGCAGGCAAGAGCGATAATACGCCGAAGAGCGCGGCCTGGGCGGCGGAAATTTCTGGCGTACCGGAAGCGCAGATAGTCAAACTCGCTGAACTGATGGCGGCAAATCGCACAATACTGATGGCAGGCTGGGGAATTCAGCGCCAGCAATATGGTGAACAGAAACACTGGATGCTGGTGACGCTGGCGGCGATGTTAGGGCAGATTGGTACACCGGGCGGCGGGTTTGGTTTCTCTTATCATTACTCCAATGGTGGCAACCCGACGCGTGTTGGCGGCGTGCTGCCGGAAATGTCTGCGGCGATTGCCGGACAGGCCAGCGAGGCCGCTGATGATGGCGGAATGACGGCGATTCCTGTTGCCCGTATCGTCGATGCGCTGGAAAATCCTGGCGGCAAATATCAGCATAACGGTAAAGAGCAAACGTACCCAAATATCAAAATGATCTGGTGGGCGGGTGGCGGTAACTTTACCCATCACCAGGATACTAATCGTCTGATTAAAGCATGGCAGAAACCGGAGATGATCGTCGTTTCTGAATGCTACTGGACCGCAGCTGCTAAACATGCAGATATCGTATTACCGATCACCACATCGTTTGAGCGCAATGACTTGACGATGACCGGTGATTACAGCAACCAGCATATTGTACCGATGAAGCAGGCTGTCGCTGCGCAATTTGAAGCGCGTAACGATTTTGACGTGTTTGCCGATCTTGCTGAATTACTCAAACCTGGCGGAAAAGAGATCTATACCGAAGGTAGAGATGAAATGGCGTGGCTGAAATTTTTCTATGATGCCGCTCAGAAAGGTGCGCGTGCGCAACGCGTGACTATGCCGATGTTTAATGCTTTCTGGCAGCAAAATAAACTGATCGAAATGCGCCGCAGCGAGAAGAACGAACAGTACGTTCGTTATGGTGATTTCCGCGCCGATCCGGTGAAAAATGCGCTGGGTACGCCAAGCGGCAAAATTGAGATTTACTCCAAAACGCTGGAAAAATTTGGCTATAAGGATTGCCCGGCACACCCAACCTGGCTTGCGCCTGATGAGTGGAAAGGTTCCGCCGACGAGAAGCAGTTGCAGCTTCTGACCGCACATCCGGCACACCGTTTACACAGTCAGCTTAACTATGCGGAACTGCGTAAAAAATATGCGGTTGCCGATCGTGAACCGATCACTATTCACACCGAAGATGCTGCTCGCTTTGGTATTGCGAATGGCGATCTGGTGCGTGTCTGGAACAGACGTGGTCAGATTCTGACAGGCGCGGTGGTGACTGACGGGATCAAAAAAGGCGTGGTATGCGTGCATGAAGGTGCATGGCCAGATCTGGAAAATGGCTTGTGTAAAAACGGCAGTGCGAACGTGTTAACGGCGGATATCCCCAGCTCTCAGCTGGCAAATGCCTGTGCCGGTAACTCTGCGCTGGTGTATATCGAAAAATATACGGGCAATGCACCGAAGTTAACGGCGTTTGATCAGCCAGCTGTTCAGGCATAAGACGTGAAAAGCGCCCGGAAACGGGCGCTAATCTTTACGGCTTGCGCGCAATCAGCACCGCGCGTTTAGGTGCCGGATAACCTTCAACTGTCTTACTCGGATCATGTGGGTCGAGGAAATCGGACAGAGACTCGGTAACCATCCATTCAGTGCGTCGCTGCTCTTCTGTAGTGGTAACGCTCACATCCGCAATGCGAATATCAACAAAACCACACTTCTTCAGCCAGTTTTTCAGCGCCAGCGCGGAAGGGATGAAATAGACATTACGCATTTGCGCGTAACGATCGCCCGGCACCAGCACCGTGTTCTCATCACCATCAATAACCAGCGTTTCAAGCACCAGTTCACCTTCATTGACCAGTTGATCTTTCAACTGCCAGAGATGCTCCAGCGGTGAACGACGATGATAAAGCACGCCCATCGAAAAGACGGTATCAAAGGCTTTCAGTGCCGGAAGCTGTTCAATGCCTAACGGTAACAAATGTGCGCGCTGATCGTTACCCAGTAGTTTACGCACCGCTTCAAACTGGCACAGAAACAGTTGCGTAGGGTCGATTCCCACCGCGAGGTGCGCGCCTGCGCCAATCATGCGCCACATGTGATAACCGCTGCCACAGCCGACATCAAGAATGGTGCGCCCGGTTAAATCAGAAAGATGGGGCAGAACGCGATCCCATTTCCAGTCGGAACGCCATTCGGTATCGATGTTGACGCCATACAGTGAGAACGGCCCTTTGCGCCACGGCATCAGGTTGCGCATCAGCGTTTCAATACGTTTAATTTGCCCGGCGCTCAGTGGCTCTTCGCTTTCTGCCGTCACGCTATGCAATAAATCCAGACGATACGGTTTAATTTCAGGCAGAAATTCCACCGCGTTGGACCACTGCTTAAACAGCCCGTGCTGCTGCTCGCGCTGCCAGTTAGCAATCTGCGCGGGCAGCGTTTCCAGCCAGTGTGAAAGATGATTTTTGGCAATCAGAGAATAAAAGTTACCAAAGTCGATCATGCAGCGTCCTCTGCTTTTAATGCCACCAGGGAACCAAAGTTAAAGCACTGGAACCACAGCTCGCTATGCTCAAAACCAGCTTGATGCAGGCGTGCTTTATGGGTTTCCACAGAATCGGTTAGCATCACGTTTTCCAGCATGCTGCGCTTCTGGCTGATCTCCAGTTCGCTGTAACCGTTGGCACGTTTAAAGTCGTGGTGCATGTTAAACAGCAATTCACCAACTTTGGCATCTTCGAAACTGAATTTTTCCGAAAGCACCAGCGCACCGCCCGGGTTCAGCCCTTGATAAATTTTATCCAGTAACGCCTGACGCTCGGAAGGTTCCAGGAATTGCAGGGTAAAATTCAGCACCACCATCGATGCGTTTTCAATGGCGATATCGCGAATATCACCTTCAATAACGTCTACTGGCGTAGGGGCTTTATAGGCGTCAATATGACGACGGCAGCGTTCAATCATCGCCGGAGAGTTGTCGATGGCAATAATTTTGCAATTATCATGATGAATGTTGCGACGCACCGAGAGCGTCGCCGCGCCCAGAGAACAACCCAGATCGTAAACCTGCGTACCAGGTTGAACGAAGCGCTCGGCTAACATACCAATCATGGAAATAATATTGGAATAGCCGGGAACGGAACGCTGGATCATATCCGGGAAGACTTCAGCTACCCGTTCATCAAAGGTCCAGTCGCCCAGTCTGGCGATAGGGGCAGAAAATAGCGTGTCGCGGTGAGACATAACGTAAAAATCCGGGAAAAAGAAAGTGGCGTATTGTGCGCTAACGCAGGGAGAAAACCAACTCCCAGGGCATATACCAAAGATTCGCCAGCACCATCAGCAACAGCGCACACCAGGTGGCGCTCATGCCGGAACGTCGCCAGCGGAACAGACGGTGATGAAAACCGTAATAATGCATCAGACGACCAGCAAGCAAAACGATGCCGCAAATATGCACCATCCAGGTTTCTGCGCCATTCATTTCCATAAACAGCATTAACACAATCGCGATGGGAATATATTCCACCGCGTTACCATGAATGCGAATAGCGCTTTGCAGTTCGCTAAAACCGCCGTCGCCATAGGCAACGCGGTACTGCATTCGCAGGCGAACGACATCAAAAGAGAACTTCATTAATAACAACGCACTTAAAACGGCATACAGCGCGCTTACCATACAAACTCCCTTTAAAATGGCCGATGGCACCTGTCTATGATAGGTGGCAAATTCAGAAAAGAGAAGATTGCTGTGGAATAGCCGGAACTGCTCCGATCTCTGGAAGCGTTTTACGTAAGTCTTCCCACAGGGTATGTACCAGTTCCGGGGCCTGGGCAATATCTGGCGTATGTAAAAAAAGATAAGGCGTAGTGGTCTGATGCCACTGCGCTAATTTTTGTAACCAGACCTGAAATAATTCCCGGTTTTGCGTCATATCATCACTACCGATAAAACGGATCAGCGGATTTGTCGCCGTCAGTACAGCATGTACCGGAACTTTAGGTTTTTTTCGTTGAGCGTCGCGAATAGCTTCACTGTGTGGACGTGCTGCATGAACCGGGCGGCTGTCTAAAATCATCAAGGTCTAAATACACTATGAGGATGATTAGGGGTTGGTAGATGATTCGGATGAAGCATCCTCATAACAAGACCAACTATAGAACATACCTGTTAATTACAGGACAATATCAGGTGAATGACTATGCAATTTAATAGTAGATTTCCAAGTATCTAAGCAGTTTTACACAGATTCTATGCAGTATCGGTATAGTCTCTTTTTATCCTAACTTATTGAAATATATAAAGAATCTGTGAAGTCTCTTTTCAGGGTAAACTGTATCGTGTTAGTCGTTCCTCTCTCGACTCCTAGAAAAGTGCTATATACAGGAGTATATAACGATATCTATGCAGTTGGTCACATGGTGTAACTATAAAACCCTTAACGATTTCCTGCGTGAAAGTCAGAAGTGATGGTTACAGTTACCCTCCTAAAATCTTCATAGTTGATTCGGTTAGTTGGGCTTGTTATGAGGATGCTTCATCCGAATCATCTACCAACCCCTAATCAACCTCATAGCTCCTTCATAACCAGTCTTAAAAGGACTTCCTTTTGAGACACTTTCAACGTAACGGTAGAATGCACCCTCAAGGAGTCTTAAAAGGTTGTTTTTGGATTATGAGACAGCTAAACTTATGAGACTAACTTTTGAGACTTCTAAGGGGGATGTATGGCGGTGATTGGTTATTGCAGGGTATCAACACAAGACCAGACTGTAGACAACCAGAAACTACAGATAGAGAAGGTTCACAAGGTCGATAAATGGTTTATTGATGAGGCTGTCTCAGGAGCTACAAAGGCCACCAGCAGAGATGGTTTTAGAGACATGATGAACTATGTAAGGTGTGACGATACGTTAGTTGTGGTAGCTATTGACCGTTTAGGGCGTAATACCGTTGATGTGCTCTCTAACGTTGAGTCACTACAGACTAAAGGTGTGAGAGTTGTTTCTTTACGTGAAGGTTTTGACCTGTCTACACCAATCGGTAAAGCAATGCTTACTATGATGGCTGGTTTAGCTGACCTTGAAAAAGACCTTATCAGTGAGCGTAGAAAAGCTGGTATTGAACGTGCTAAAGCTGAAGGGGTTCACATGGGAAGACCCGTAAAAGCTTCTTCAGAGACTGTAAAGACGCTTATTTCACAAGGTAAAACGAGGTTGCAGATTCAGGAAGAGCTAGGAATCTCTAGAGCAACTTATTACAGACTTGCTAAATAAGTTACTGAATAGTTACATGGATGTGACTGATATTTGGCTTTTTTGCAAAGGGGGTCACATAGCTGGTGTGACGGGTACTTAGCAGCTACAGACATCTGTCAGATATTTTTGAAAGATTTGGTTGAAGAGGCTTAGAAGAGGTCTGGTTATTTTTTATAAAAATTTTCAGAGTCTGAAAAGTTACTGTGCAGAATATATACAGATATCTTTAAAGTATCTGTAAAAACTTTTAAGATAAAAGATAGATATCCCAGAAAGGATATCCGTTTAGAAAACCTGTTAAGTATCTCTTAAAAGAGAGTAAACCTTGTCAATAGTGATTGCAATAAAAATTTTTATTTCTTATGTCAATTGAGCATATTTTAATCGGGAAACATCATGGGGGTTCTGATTGCTGGAGAACTCCATCTTTATTATTCAGGAACTTACACCGAGAATTTGGTTTTTCGATGGATGGTGCTGCAACTAAGCATGACACGCTGTTACCACGGTTCACCGATGATATAAGCCGTCAATCGTGGGTTAACGAACGGGTCTTCTGTAACCCACCATACAGCGACACTAAAACATTCCTCCTAAAAGCGTCTGAAGCAGATTTAGCGGTATTCCTGATACCGTACCGACCCCACACCACATACTGGCTTAAGCACCTCTTCACAAACCCGCTTTGCCATGAAATCCGTATTCTTCATCGTGCAGTTAAATACCTTCCACCAGCAGGGCATAACGGGCTTGCTATTAGGTCACCGTTTGCAAGTGCAATTGTCATCTTTAAATCTGAGTCACGAAAGGTTGAAATTACACAGATGGTTTGCTGTGCTGACACGCTATTACCGTTAACCATCATTAACAGAGGAGGCTTGAGAGGAAGACCCACCATTTACCCACCTGAGACGCTCGACAGCTTCATAAAACTATACAGGCAAGGAAAACCCATTAAGTACATTGCAGATGCCCTCAGAATGCCTCTGAGCACGTCATACAGGATTGCTCAAAGGTTGGGCTAAAATTCTAATAAATATGGTCATTTACAAGACAGGTGATTCAGATGTTAAGAAGTATCCCTGTGAACAATAAGTGACCAATCAGTAATTATTCTGTGAAATAATTGTTGCAATTTATAATCACACATGGTATAGTTTCATAGTGGGCTGATAAAAAAGTTCATGTCTTGAAGTGGTAACACTTGGGGAGGTGTCAGATGATTGACGTATATTAACCTCTCATTCAGGGTATACCTCAGCGTTTTAATCATCGTACTGTTTCAGGCATGGACTTCTTTATCAGTCCATCAATCCCCCAGATATTTTAATCACACAGGCTAATCGGTTTTATCCGGTTGGCCTTTTCACGTATGAGGTAATTTATGAATGTCTAAATATAACCCAAATCAGTTTTATAAATTTGATGTGCGAATCTCTCAACTTTCAGAAGAAATTAACGCAGCAGCAAGATTGATTTATATGGTCATGGTCCATAGCTGTGACTTCTATGAAGAGAAATACAAATCATATTCACCAAGTATTGACCATCTCGCTTATATGGCTGGCGTATCAAAGAGAACAGCAATCAGAGCCATTGAGACACTTGAGAAACACGGTTTAATTCAGGTACAAAAGAATCAAGGTCGTCAAAGTACTTATCGTGTATTCACACTGGATGATAAGCCGGAATTACTTGTAAGACCTACATCACAGGAAGTTGCAGCCTCAGTAAGACAAAATGACACCACTACCAGTGACAAAATGACACCACTACCAGTGACAAAATGTCATAGGGGTAGTGACAAAATGTCACCCGTGTTAGATAAATTATTAGATAAAACATTAGATAATAATGTTATAGATAAGAGGAAAGAGACTGGACTTAATGATGATATTAAAGAAGATAACTTTCTTTCTTTGGATGAATTAAATGATTTTCTCTCTATGAATGAATCTGACCTTGATAGTGAAGCTACTAAAGAGGCTTCTAAAACATCTGACTTAGATGACCTTGAAGTAAGCTCTAAAAAGACTTCTAAACAAGACAAAGAAATCTCTGATGTGAATATCGATAGTGACTATAAAAACACACAGTGCCCCGCCACTGATGATGAGATGGACCCCTTCGATGATTACCTTGATGACTTTGATGATAGTGACGATGATTTTACTTACAGACCCAAAAAGAAAACTCACACCGATTCAAAGAAAGAGAGGATTAAACCGAAGATGTATTTTGCTGGTGGAGGGATTAAGCAATGAGAGAATATCACGGTGAAAAGAGATACAAAGATTACCTGTTAAAGCGTTACAGCATTTCTCGTGAAGGCCACTTAATGAAGGATACTCACGGGGAAGTTTACCGGATTCGACCGAAGAAGGAAGGAAAGAATTATTTCTTTTTTGATGGTGTGACAGATTTAAAGATTGACGCTTTGAGGTTTGCAGTGATGTATCATTTTGATGTCTGGGATTCAGTCCACCAGCTACGACTAAGAGATGGTGACCCCGATAACTTAAAGGCCACCAATATCATCACAAAACGTTAGTTTGTTTTACCATCATCAATCGTAATTGTGATTTCATATTTGAAAAGCTTAATGCTGAAATTGAATCGTGTGCTTTTGGCGATAATCATTTTTAAAAGCTGATACACCAGAAGCACCAGAAACACAAAGCAACCTAAGCTTGCGAATCTGTGAGATTCAGCAATTGTTTCAAGAAAGCCCATTAATTCCCCTTATTTATCAAAGGGAATGACCTGTATCAGCCCCTATAACCATAGTATCATGTAAATGAGATGTTGACAATATGTTAAATAAATGTTAAGATTGTAGTATGAGTAAGAGATTTTTTAGGAGATTTGCAATGGCACACACAGTTACGCGCCTTTTGCCAGAGGCATTTGAACGACTGGCAGCAATCAAAGCCAAATATCCCGATATGAAGCACACAGCGCTTGTTGGGGAGATTTTAAAAGAGTCGGTAAACCTTAGCCCTTTCGATAACGTTAAGGGCGTTGCAGAGGGTTCTAAGGCCATCAGAATCACAACAGGCCAACTGGAACTACTCAAAGCACAGTCCGCAGTAGCAGGTTGCTCAATGATTCAGGTGTTAAGCGCAAAGGTTCATCAACTGGCGGATAAGCTGGGGGTTTAATGCTACCTAGATACAAATTTTATAAACTGGCATCACATCTAATCAGGCAAGATACCCGCTCAAAAGAATATGAAGATGTTACGCTTGACCGTAACAAGAAAAGACTAAAGCCACATCAAATTGAGCAGTTACGCTATGAATTAAAGTCACTGGATATCGAGCTTGATTATAGTGACCCGACTCAATTTAAACGGGCTTATGAACTCATTAAGAATTGGGGGAAAGAATGAAGAAAGTATTCACCCTCAAACTTAAAACAGACAAAGCCTTTAAATATTTTCGAAATCTAATTGATGTACATAGTGGATGGGGCGACATTGATAATGATGGCATCTATCTGATTATGCAATCCCCATCTTTCACACTAAAAACCTCAGTAACAAAAAGCTGGTTTAGTCAATTTCATAGTGAGATGGGGTTAATAGTCTCAGACTAAAGGCAAAAAACGGTTTTACCCACTCTCAGACGCTCTCAATCGCATTCTAACGCAAAAAACTATCTTATTTTAGGGTATGTGGTACACCCCTACAGGCTACCCCTGAAAAAGACTGTTTAGCTCGTTACAGAGCGATTGAGGAGGTCTGGTAAAAAGGAGATTTTAGGAAATGAACAATCACCCAATGCAAATTTTCGTTGATAACGACACCGCTATGATGATTCAGGCTTTCACTGATGTAGGTGTTAGCATTGACTTTGATAAGTTGTTAGAGTTAATGGCTGATAATGCGGAAAGCATCTCTGACTTTATTCACTCGGCGGAGTTTAACGAGCCTCGAATGATGCTACCAATTAAAGACAGCAACATGAAAAGATTGGTTATCGAGCAAACGAACAAATACAGCGTTAGCCCTGAAAAATATCTCAAGGCAGCTATAGCAATTTTGTACAGCGATAATATTCTGGTTACGGATTCGAAGGTGGTGCATTAATGGAATTGGTGATTCTCTGTTTTGTGTTGATTGGTATGATTGCAGGTGCATCTATTAAAGTATAAATGTTACCAATCTGTTAAAAAGCTGTTGACAAATAACCTTAAACATGACATAATTTTAATTATAGAGAGAATTGCTCTCTTATTTCTTTCAACAATTCCATCTACATCTAGGGATAGTTATTCTGAAAGGTGCAATGCTTTTCGCTACATGGCCTCTTATATAACTTGAGAGGTCATCTCGAAAAGTCTTTGTTCATTCGTTATTGAATCCTTCAGAAGTTTTAATTTCTTCACCTTAGCCCTTTATAGCGTTTTAGTTATTTAGGGCTTTTTCAGCTTTTAAAAAGCATACTTGGCAAACCGCCTTTTAAGTCTCTTCTAAGTTTAGATAGGCTGTCAGGTGTGCTTTTTAAAAACTGAAATACTTTAGCTTAGAAGAGGAAAAAACAATGACAAACGATTTATATATTAACGGTAAAAAGATTGATAGCTTCGGTGACTGGTCACCACAGACTGAACATCCAGCTATCGCTATTCAGCGTCAAGAGCATGACAAGCGTATTGAGCTTGAGCAATCGCTAAAGATGTCACCGAAGCAAATTACCTTTGTGTCTCCTGAGCCTCAAGAAATGCCTGATGTTTGCAAGGGTGAATCATTACTTGAGCTTGAAAAGAAATATTACCCACTGCTGAAAGAACAACGTATTAAACTTGATGACGCTTACAGCAAAGTTACCCTGATGCAATCAGCTATTGAGCCGTCAGAATTTGAGATTCAGGATGAATTGTCACAGAAGCCGTATGTTTACTTCACATACGAAGACAATGATGGTTTTGGTACTTTTCCTGAGAATATCCCAGACGTGATTAATAATCTTCCTGATGGATATCGAATTGTGAAAATGATTGGAGCTTCAAGAGGTGCTGGTCAGTTTATTTACATGACCAATAAGAGCGATGAAGAACTCCGTGAAATTGCCAGACAGAACATCTTAGCATCACGTAACAAGCAACTTGAAAATGTTAAGTTGTGTCTCTTAAGAGAGCTTCAGGCTATGAAAGACCTTATTTCTGCATATGAAACGCAGAAGAAGGTTGCTATGCAGGCTGATATTGAGCAGTTAGTGAAGATTTCTCAGAAATACAGCAAAGTACTTTGACTATGAATTAAAAAGGAGGTGGTGAATGATTGATTTAACAGAACGCTATGAACTTATCAAAGCAATTAGTGAACGATTGAAAGAACAACCCAACAAACCAAAACGAATCAAATCATTCACCTCTAAGCAAAATAACAGAATCAGAAGAATCGCTAAATGGTGTCTTGATAAATTACCAAGTGATTGTCAGATTGTCGGTGAAGATGGTAATTATTATCTGGTTAAATAACAAGAATTGGTTGGGTAAAAATCTACGGGAGAGATTATCGAGTGACATCGGTAACTCTCCTTTTTTGTATATGAGGATAGCCCTCTATCCGAAGTCTATGAGGTGAAATATGAACAATGGCACAATTTAAAGTTGATGATTTTTTGATTGAGCTAAGTTTTAGCTCTCAGAAAGTTTTAAAAGGTCTGGAAAAAGCCGAGAAACAAACGATGCAAATCGCATCAAGAATTGAGAAGCGATTGAATAAAGCTTTTAAAGTTAATCCTACGCCTTTAAATGATTCTCTCAAACTAATGGAAAAGAATGTTGATAAAACTGTTTCCAAGATTGAGCAGCGTCTTAAAAACACTAGAGCGTTTAAGATTAAAACGGAAATTGATGACACTTTAAAGCCACTTAGACAACCAAGACAGCCACGAATTAGCGGCAACAGAGCAATCACAGCGGCTTACTCAGCTAATATGTCTAAGCTAAAAGGCTTTGACCCTATTTTGCAGAAATACATCAAATCTCAGTTTTACGGGCTATCTGCTAAAGCTGGGTCAATGGATTCTTCAAAATTCAATGAGAAGCTGGCTCAGTTAAATTCTTCAGTCAGAGAAGCAATTGCTAAAGCTAAAGGTCATACATCCACCAGCATTAACAATACAAGCGACGCATTTAATAATCTTGCAAGCAATGCAATTAAGTTATCTGGTGCATTTTACTCTGTGATGGGTGCTCTTAACGCTTACAAGGCCATCATGAATGCAGGTCTTAAACGAGATTCCGCACAGAGAGCCGCTAAGTTTGTACTTGGTGATAAAGCATCTGAGGCTGAAACATTTATCAGGGGACTGGCTGACAAGACAGGTCTTAATATCTCTGAAGGGCTATCAAGCTACGCTAAGTTTGCAGCAGGTGCTCAGGGTTCTATGTCACAGGAACAGACACAGGAGCTATTTGGTAATGCAACGGCTATGAGTCGCTTAATGGGGCTTTCTAACGATGAGCTAAACGGCATTTTGAAAGCATTTGAGCAGATGGCTTCTAAGGGCAAGATTCAGGCTGAAGAGCTTCGTGGACAGTTGGGTGACCGTATGGCTGGTGCATTTAAGCTATTCGCTGAAGCATTGGGTATGACTGCTACAGAGCTTGATAAAGCGATGAAAGACGGGAAGATTTTAAGTAGTGATACTCTCCCTAAAGTCGCTAAACAGATGGGCTTGATGATTGATAAAGCGGGTGGCTGGGCTGAAGTCGCTAAGAGCACTCAGACAGCTTTAGGGAAACTGGCTAACAACTGGGATGATACGATGGTGAAAATCTTCTCAGGTTCACAGGATGAGCTAAACGGCTTCTTATCCAGCCTGAGTAACCTGCTTAGTGAAATGGGTATGAGTTCTTCTATCGCTGGTGATGCTATCGGTGGACTTATCGACATGCTTAAAGCTGGTGTAGATGACATTCGCGTATTCAATAACACCATTGAAGGCTGGATTTTACAGACTAAGAAGTTCTATTACAGCCTTGATGACACTAAACGAAAACTACTTGATGAAGTCGGTGATGGTTTTATCAATTTTGTCAAAGGTCTTGCTATAGCGTTATCTGCAAAGACACTATTCAGTGCTGCTACAGGGGTTATGAACCTGACAAGAGCAATCACAACGTTAGGTACAAGAGCTAATCAGGTGGCTGGTCAGGTAGCTACTGGTAAAAAACTGAAAGGTGTAGCTGGTGGTGTAGGTAGTGCTCTTGCAATTGGTTATGCTGATGACGGTTATGAAACAGCGTTAGCATTAGCTTCAATGATTCCACAAATCAGAGGCGTCACTCTTGGTTTATATGCATTGAAGAAAGCACTGGATTTTATGAATCAGGAAGTAGTCAAAAACGCTAATATGCATCCATCTGGGGTAGGTGTGGGTAGTGACTTTAATCCTGTGTATTCTGGTGACCCTAATAAACCGAATATGATTAACGAAGGATGGAGTAGAATTTTTAGTTCAATGGGTGAATTGTTTAACAATGCCACAATGAATATTGCAAGATTCAATCATCCAGAATTAATTACCATGAAACAAGATGCATCATTAACGAGTGCAGATATTCAGGGTCTGAGGGATGAAATCTCTGCTTTAAGTAAGCGTATTCAGGAGCCTGTGAAAGTTTCACTTGGTGGTGAAGTTGCCATTAAACCAGATGAAACCAGCTTTATGACCTTTAGCAGTAATATCTACGACCAATATGCAGAAGCTACGTTATTAAGTTCATCATTCCCAGAAGATGATTGATTTAACGGTGTTCTACGTGAATAAAGCAAAGTTAATACCCGCACTGAAAAATAGAATTTACGTAGCTCACGCTTAACAGAGAAAATACTTATATATCAAAGGCTTGGTTAAAAATGATTAAAATACACTAAGCCTTTGAAATCAAAGGAGAATTTAATGATTTTTAGCAATCAAATCCGCTACAGTGGCAAAGATGGCGTTTACTTCCACTTAAGAGATAATGTAGATGCTTTCTTAACCTTATCAGCAACTGAAAACATGGAATTTGATAGCCCTATGCAGGTGACTACACAGAACATGCAATCAGGGCAAACCGTCACAGATAATGTGCAAAGAGCACCCAGAACAATCACTATTAGTGGTGTCGTTGTAGTTGGCTATGAAGGAAGCTTATTATTAACTCGTCAGGGTCAATTAGTAGAAAACTTCATCGAAACCCTTGAAAACTGGCGTGACCAGAAGCAGATTATTTCGGTCATCTGTAAAGACGGTATCAAGATTGATGATTCCATTATCACAAGTTTTAAAGCCTCTAAAGATGTTGGAATTTCAAACGGATTAAGAATCCAACTAACTTTTCAGGAAATTAACTTCAGAGCTGTTGTGGGGCAGACTGATATCTCGGCTGCAACTGGAAAAGCCGCGACTACGAATGACGGTGGTGTGACCAGTAAGAAGAATGCAGGTAACGTGACCACTGAACGCAATAACGCGCCTATGCTATCGTGCAAAGAGCTAATGAGTATTAACGATGTATCCGGTTACGCTCCAGCTATCAGAAATGATATTCTCGATGCTCAGATTAAATGTAATAAGGCTTGGAAGCTGGACTATTCAGACTTAACAGAAGCTGAAAAAACCAACGTCACCAATGCTAATAGTAACGCTGGTCGGGTAGCTTCAAAGCTTAAAAAGTACTCAGTGAACCCTAACAAAAAATTCTAAATCTCTACTACATCAACATCTATTAAACCCCTCTCAGTGACTTCAGAAAGCGACTGTATAGCCTCTGTAACGTCCTCTGAGGGGTTTTCTGTTATTGGTAGGGTGATTGCTCTACCGTTGTGAAAAGTTACTTTACAGCGACGTTTAGCAGTATTTAAAACGACCTCTTTAACAGCACTTTTGATTATCAGTTGTGCTTCAATCCTTCCCGCCTTTGTAGTCAAGTCACAATCAGACAAACAACCAACATCAATAGATTTAAGGCGTTGTGTCTCCTTCTCGATATCCGCATCAACCTGTGATAGCTCACCTTTTAACTGCTTTAGTTTGATGGTAATAGCTGACAAATCTTCAATTTCAAGTGATAGTTGTACCAGCTTTTCAATATTGTTTGAGATGTGTTCACGGTGTAACCTCAACATATCTATGGTATTCGTCGTATTGCTATCAAATCGGTCAAGACGAGATAGCAGGGTAAGCAATGTACCATCGGTTTGCTTACGTGACAGCCCTTTAGCACTACAACGGTTTTCATTACGAAGAGGACAACGATAAATCCCGTTTCTTGTATCGCTAAAGCCTGTGATAATCAGAGCATGACCACATTCAGAACAACGGATAACACCTTTAAAGAGATTCACACTCAATGGTTTATCTGAAACAGACCTCTTTCCATAACGAGAATGTGATAGTTGTTGAACTTTGTAGAAATCAGTCTCAGGGATGATAGGGGGGAAATAACCAGATATCTCCTCACAGCCTTTAGGTGTGAAGTAACCAATTACAGAGCGATTTTTCAGAAGGTCTTGCACTGAGGTTTGACCAAACTTACCCGGCTTGTATTGGTTCATCGACCGGTGACCTTCAGCATTAAGAGTTCTGACAATCTCCCAGATAGACTTACCCTCTAACCGTAGCTGAAAGCACCTCTTCACAGTCTCCACTTTCTCAGGTATCACAGAGAAGCTTTTACGGTCATCATTAAGCTTAAGCCATGCAGGACAACGTTTAGAAACTTTGATACCAGCTTTAGCAGCTTCTTTCTTTGCATCCCATGCAGCTTGTATACGCTCAGATTTACGCAAACTCTCCTCATGCGCCCTTTGCATTATCAAAATGCTTTTAATCAGAGCTAACGGGTCTTTTAAACTTTCTCGTGTGTAATGTTCACCATCGGACAAGGTGACTACATCTACACCAGAGCGAAGAATGTTTCGTAATAGCTCACTTGCTCGGTCTACGTCCTGACGTGACAAACGGTCTAAACTCTCGATTAGTAGTGTATCACCAGCTTTAACAAGCCCTTTCTCGATAGCGGTTAAGAAGTCACCTAAGCCACCTTTCAAGTGCTTACCAGTGAATCCACTCACACCTAAATCACGGAAGGATAAATCTTGGTCAAGGTAGTACTCAGGATGAGCCTTAAGCCAGTCATTAACCATCTTAGACTGTCTGCGTAGTGAGTCGCCTTTGGCTTGTCGCTCAGAACTGAATCTGATGTAGCTAATTACACGTTTCATTGTTCACCTCACCTAATAACCCCTAGATTGTATCGCTTTAGGTGGTGTATTTAAACGTGTCTAATAAAAATCACCCGATTAACGCCGCGCTGATGTAAACCGCGATTAAGCGTTTGTTCCTCTTCCCCTTTGGCGAAAAACTGTGGATGGCGGACTTCCACACCATAATTAAATTCGCCGGGAAGGGAATCGAGAAAATGCCAAAGCGCAGGCAGATCCCGTGGGCCAAATGTGGCAGGCAGTTGCAGCCAGTATTGCCCAATGCGCGGCGCTAACGGTGACATGCGGGTCAAAAATTCAGTCACTAAATCATCGCAATGCCGTAATGCTGCCTGATGCGAAATGGTCGCCGGAAACTTAAAACAGAAGCGAAAATTATCTGTGGTCTGCTCACGCCAGCGCAGGACAACCTCGGATTTCGGCAGGGCGTAAAGCGTGGTGTTGCCCTCCACACAGTTAACATGACGGGTATTAAGGATTAACTTACTGATTTTAATAAGCCTCTGGTGTCACTTTGGTGACTATGGGGCATCATTGGGACATAATCTGTCAGCTTCTGATTCAGCATTGCGATCTGTTCTGCATTGCTGTCAGTCATCCATGCTCCGTATACATTGAATACCATCTGGGCACTTGCATGGCCCATCTGGCTGGCAATGAAGCTTGGGTTTGCTCCGGCAGATAATGACCAGCACGCATAAGTGTGTCGTGACTGGTATGCCTTTCGATGCCTGATCCCTGCACGCTTAATGGCTGTTTCCCATGAGTCACCTACAGAATCGACTTTGTAGACAAAACCTACCTGTTCGCTTTTTCTAACCACTTGAGGGTTAAACACGAAAGTACATTCATGGTTCACTGAACGTCCATATTCACGTAGTTGCACCTTGATGTTGTACTGCTTACCCAGTCTTGTCATTTCAGCCTGATTTTTCAGGACACTGATAGCGGGCTGGATAAGGTGCACAACCCTGTTTGTGCTTGCTTCAGTTTTCGGTAGAGTGAACTCACCAAGTTTCGTATAATTGCGCCTGATGGTAATTGTTCCTGCCTTCAGATCGATATCTTCCCAGGCCAGGGAGACCAGTTCACCGTGACGCATTCCTGTGTACACAGCCAATGACCACAGGTTTTTCGTCTGCTGATGTCGGCAAGCATCTATCAGGCGAATAAATTCGTCACGAGTTAGCGGATCTGGCTCTGCCCTGGCTCTTTTAAGAGGCTTAATTCCCTGGAAGGGATTTGCTTCTAAGTAACCGTGATCTGCAGCAAACTGAAACATTCCAGCGATTGTCGTCATGTAATAATTTACAGTAACGACGCTCCGTCCTTTTGCTGCTGCTTTGTTTTTCGTTGAATTCTGATACCCGGTAAGCAAATCTTTCCTGATATACAGCAATTCCTCTTTGGTTACCGATGACACCAGTCTACTGCCTCCAATTTTCGGAACCATCGTTCTTGCAACGGATTCATAGCGATTGAATGCATTTGCAGAGATTTCCATTCGTTTCAGATCCAGCCACTTTTCTTCAAGTTCCTTCACCGTAATTTCTTTTTTACTTACCCCAAAAGCCTGAAGGTTGGGGGAGTCAGGGAACTGTGCAGCATAATCAAAGCTTCCTGTGCGGATGGCAAAACATACTGATGTCCGCAGTTCCCCGGCGATCTTCCTGTTCTTGGCAGTGTCAGGGACACCAAGATTTTCCCTGACACGTTTACCTTTAAAATTAAACCAGATGCGTAATGTGCCCGCCGTGGTTTTCGACGCCTGTTGGATATTTGACTTTATCCATCGATACCTCCAGACGCCCAAGAGCGATACGAGCTTACATATTTCATGATATTAAATCACCTGGGTTGTTTGTTTTTCATTGAGGCGACCCAGGCATCTATTGCTTTTCTGTTATACATACATTCACTGGAAGGCTTTGGATTACCGTCTGGTGATACGTGAATATACTCTCTTCCAACCATCCAGCATTCTTTCCGGGCCCGAAGAATTGTGCCTGGTTTGAGCCCGGTAATTGCGATAAGAACGCTTTCACAAACCCATTCATTGGGAGCCAGTTGAATCACATTGCCCATGTATTACCTCACACAACACTCAGCCCACGGCAGTGGCAACACACTTCAAACATTCGCTTCACAACTTCACGACAGTAGAAGCCGTCAACATCTCGCGTCAGGTCATAGCGATTGCCGTAACGCTGGTGGACCCATCGTTCAAATGCTTTATTCATTCTTTACTTCCTTTTTATGGCTCGTAATTTTTTCAGGTGCTTTTCCTGCTCAGTGTCCGCGAGAATTTTGCGGTACTCCTGGTGGTCAATATGTTCGAACAGGCAGTTTAACTCACCAATGCGTACCCGCCCTGATCGTCCGTCCATCCGTCGAAAGAACACTGAGTGCTCAGTGATGCGAGTAATCACCACGGGGTATCCGGCTCTGTCCGTGTATATCTGACCGCGTTGAATCAAAGCGAACATGTGGTTATCCCCATCGACAAATCGAGAACACAACAAACGCTGCTGCGAAGACCACCCCCAGAGTTACGATTGCATCAGGCCAGCTCATTGATTCACCTCCTGCCTGTCGTCCGGCATTCGCTCACTACAGCTTATCCAACCATCCGGAGTTACCGGAGAGCTGGTTGACGCTTCCGGGATTTTCCGAAAATTATTGGTTGACGAATCTTTATTTTCCCGAAAGTTTCCGGACTGAAGCATGGCTTCGCGGCAATCGTTCCAGCCTGTAGCGTATGCAGCCGCTTTGCTGCTGCCTTCAACTGGCGCATCCTGCCAATACATTTCTTCCGGCACTATCGGCGCTGGAGGGGCGGCAAATAGATATCCGCCAAAGTCAGGAAGCTCTCTAATGGCCTGTACGAATTTTTGTTTGCCTACGTCAACTCCTAATGGGTAATGAGCTATAATCTTTGCCACCGGCTCTGCTGCCAGTGATGCCAGCGCAATCCGTGCCAGCTCTTCCGCTTCTTCTGCTGGAAGCACAACGTTGCTACCCGGTCCGTATGTTTCGCGCCACTGCTTGATTGTCAGCAGTCGCTCTTTGGTTATAGTGGTCATGTGTTACTCCTTAACCCGCAGTGCTTTCAACTGATGAGGGGAACAAAATCTTTTCATCAAACCCTGCATTCATATCATGGACAGCAACACACCAATCCATCGACGAACGATTATCAAGAGCCTCCATGATTTCATCCATGCGGCGTAGGTCATACAGGTAAATGGTTTTATCGCCAATGGTGTAAAAACCAATTTTTTTTGGTGATGGACAGCGATCAAGAACGTCCTGTAATTCATTCAACCATGCCCGTTCTTTTTTTGTTAAAGTGGCCATATCACTCTCCTTTGATACGAATGTCAGCGACGCGTAATGCGTGTTCTAGGTCAATCAGGTAAAGCCAACTGCCATTTTCTTTAGGTATCATGACTTGTCGCTCATCTGCATTTATCGGGTGTCCATATCGAAGGTCGTAGCGAGTCGGTAATTGAACTTCCCGCGCTTCCAGTTCAGCAATACGCTTGCACCCATCAGAGATAACTCCCTCGTAATACTCGCGCTGCTCGTTGAGTTTTGATTTTGCTGCTTCAAGCTCAACGCGCAGCTTCCCAACCGTAAGCGCAATATCCTCGTTCTCCTGGTCGCGGCGTTTGATGTATTGCTGGTTTCTTTCCCGTTCATCCAGTAGTGCCAGCACGGTTTCTGGTCCGGTCAGAAATTTGAAGGCATTGAGCGCATCAATATCCACACCGTAATCTTTAAGTTCCTGTTCACTTAACAAATCATCATCAGCTGGCAACATTAACAGGCGTTCCATTGCTGGAATTGCACGTTCCGCCACCTCACGCAGTGACTGGTAATTAATTTCGCTCACTGGTTGCCTCCTTTGCGAAGCTGGGCAGCAAAGTCAACTAACCACTCAGTCATTTCAACCTTCCCTACCAGGTCTGAACCAGGGTGCATACAGCAATCACTCTGCGCCGCTTTGAAATCCTTATACTCATATTCTTGGGCCACCAGATTTTTTGCAGCTTCTATAGCAGCATCCACCCCCTGCGCCCGGACTTCAGCCAGGAAAGCATCAGTGGTTGGCGTTTCAGGTATCTGTCTCCTCATCCGTTCTATTGCATGATTGAACCCGAAGTCTTCCGCGAGAGATACGTCATCCATATTGTCATTGTCATCCTCAATATCCCGTGATTCTGGAATTGCAGACTTTATTCCCGCATTCTCCGCTGTCAGCGCCGCGCACTTGGCCTCAAGAGCGGCAACCACTTCCTGATGGTCTTTGTACTTAACGTATGAGCCGGAGATGTCATCACCTTCGGTGTTTAGCCATGCGTCATTGCAATTCACTGCGTAGGTTCTGATGCTCATGTTGATGCTCTCCCGCCCCTGACAGACGCCAGGCCAGTCAATAAAGTATCCGCAATGCCTACCCTCAGACGTGCGCGCAGGATAAATGCCGTTATGACCCGGCAAAATATATGCTACCCATTCATCTTGCGTTGCCTGTTCCGCCGCCTCGCGCAGTGCCTGATAGTCAATCTTGCTCACTGGCAGCCTCCTTTGCCGGGATTTCTAACTTTTGAGTGGTTGTATCAAATTCAAACAACTTAACCACGTCATCAAACAGGACATAATCACCATCAGGATCTTCAGTCATATCTGCGCCACAATCCTGACCGCACGAGTCGCAACCATCCATATCAAGCTCGTATCGCTTCAGGTTTGCGATATTTGATAAATTCAGCGCCAGTACAGCCAGGTCATAAACCTCTTCGGCAGTGACATCGCTGTTCAGTCCCATTTCATGGCGATATATGATTTTTTCTACTCGTTGTTTTGTGATCGTCATTTTTCTCTTCACTCCGATATACAAGGATTACTACACCCCCTCTGCTGATTGCGCGAGCTGGATCCCCTGGTTCCATGCCGTCAATTCCGAAGGCTTCGGAAAACGCATTCATTGCCTTCTGGCGTTCATCCTGCTTACGGCGTTTATTCCATTTTTTCAGGAACAACAGCGACAGCCACCGTCCGCTGCAGAACACGATGTAAAAATAACCAAGGAGCGCCAGGCCGACATTCAGGGCCGTTTCTATGGTTAGTTGTGAGTCAGTTGCCATTTCTTACCTGTTTAAGTAACTGGTTGAACATAACACTTAGGGGATTGCTGTATCCAAACGGCAGATTGTTTACGCAGTACAGAATCGTTTTGTTTTTTTCTCCAGTTCGTACTATTAACCCATTCCACAATAACCGTGATAATTCATTACTGATAGAAGTTGCGCTTCTTCCAAGTGCGAGGGATATATCTTCTCTACTGCAATCTGGATTTTCCTGGATATACTCGATAACGGTCATGTGGTCCCTTTTACTTAATATCTGTTTCGGATTGCATGCCATGAGTATTCATTTCGTTAATAATTTCATCCAGAAGGATTTCAAGCCCTTCTCGACCCATATCTGAAAGAATGAAACCTTTATCAGGGGAAGTAGTGAGCATTTTCTGATAAAGAAACAGCGCTCTTCCCATTCCTTCAGCTTCGCCGTATTTTTGAATTAAATTCCATTCAATATACTGTTGTAAGGCAAATCGAATGGGGCCGGGATATATCGTCATAAACCCATACATCCCGTTATATACCACGGCGTGTTCAATTGTTCCGTGTTCATTCAGGATATCAATTGTGCCGTTCTTGTCTTCTTCTTCGTTGATGAATGTCGTCACATACAACCATCGCCACTGAGCAACCTTCATCTCAACCGGAAGTTTACCCAGTAATCCTGCTTCGTCGGCTTGCGCCAGACACTGAAGGATACGTAAACCTCGCACATTAGGAGTATCGAATTCTCCGGCATCCAGACGACGTATGGCGTCGTGATAATCAATCGTCATACTGCCAGTTCGTATACCATTGGCTGTTGCTTCAGCCTGGAATTCATCGTATTGCATGATATTTATTCCTCATCTTCATCTGCTGGTGCAATAACGTCATATCCTGCCCTTTCTGCAATAAACAGGAATGTTGAAAGAGTTCCTACAAGTTCATCGTCATGAACATGGCGAATGAATATTACTTTCCCGTTTTTGATGGTCAGCAATATTCTGGTTTGTTCGTGTTCTGCTGTTTTCTGATGCATTATTATCTCCCGTATGCTTTACGCAGAAATAAGCAGGCAATATGCATGTAATTTTCACCGTATTGTGCAATAAGGCAGGCGGTCTTGTGTGATGCCATATTCTTTATAAAAGTCACAATAAAGCCTCCTGTGGTTTAAGGTTGTAACAATCCCCGGCGATAAAACCGCAATAAACGTTCAGGGCATATTTGTTGTTATTGCGCTAATTCTTTTTCGGCAGCAGCTTTTGTATACTCACATGCAAAACTCAGAATTTCGCTGCCGAGTGTTTTCGTTTCGTGATTACTGGACATATGTAATACCTGTGTTGCATGCAATAAATGATAAACATTTACCGCAAATGAATCAGGCTCCAGGCAAATGCCTTCGTAATTATCTTGCTGTGAGGTTGTTTCTGTCATTGCTCCTGAAGTGCATACGAGCCTGTTTTTGACAATTCTCTTTTCTCTAATCACTATATCGGCAACATCTATTGCCTTTACAACCTCCGGGAGAAGTTCCGGGTTTGTATAATCAAAGTCATCAACATGGAGAACAGTTATGTTTTCGAACTTTTTCATGGTTTCCTCAGCTGACTTATATGTTCTGCTATATAGCGAGTCTCAGAAGTGTTTTCATATTGAGACTGTTTCCGCAATGATTGATAAAAATGTTCGCATGTACCTTGAGGGGCGAAGCGGCGATTATGTCACCATTGGTATTGGTTCTTCCGTAGAAGAGCTTCGCGAGATAAGGGGCAAACTTGTTGAGATGCGTCATGGTGTTGCTGCTCCTCACTTTTTGGTTGCTCCGGAGGAGTAACCTCACCAGTTAACAGCCACATCGGATCGCAGCCAAGAATATTTGCCAGTGGGATAAGCATACTGATAGTTGGTTCATACTCTCCGCTCTCCCACTGGATGATAATTTCTTCATCGAGATCGAGCAGCCTGGCGAGTTCGGCGGTTGTTAAGCCGCAGGCTTCGCGTTGGGTGCAAAGACGGTTGTTGATTGCAGAATTTTTGTTCTGTAAAAGCATTGCTGACGATAGCTTTCTGGATATGCTATTTGTCATATCCCATGCCAGTCCTGCGCATGACTCTATATCGCTAGAGAGCGTAGCATCAGGTGTTGCTTTTGCTATTAGTGTAATGAGGCTGCCGAGGTTTTTCAGTTCTTCGAGACAGTCAAGAGTTGTAGCTTTATTGATCATGAGATGATACCTCAGTTACGAACTTTGTTTTATGGTAACTAAGGTATCAAGGTGTGGCAAGTGATTTTTGATACTTTGGTTTCTTTTTGTGTTTTGTGTCTGGTCAGAAAATATCCCACCTGGCATCAACCACAACACCTACTATTTCGCAATCATTGTCCATTTCTATGATTGGATATTGTGGATTAAGGGGCTTTAGAAACGCCTTTCCCATGTCAGAAATATATTTTTTGAATGTTGCTTCATTGGTAGATTTTTTTCTGGCGATGACGTAACACCCTGAAAAAACTTCTTTATCTGGGTTGACAAGGATCGACATTCCTTCAGGAAATGTTATTCCTACGGGCGAAGTCATTGAGTCTCCGTGCACTTCCAGCCAGAACCCCCTCTCACCAGCGTATTTTACAGAATGCCTCCAATTATCCTGATCATACATGTTGTAGTCATCACCAGAAGTTGCGAATAATCCTGCCTGAACCCAGTTAATTACAGGGTAAGAGTGTGCTGTGTCTCTCTGTGGGCAGCTCTTAACATTATTTTCCCAATGCTTATCTTTTTCATCTCCGTTCTGAAGCCACTGCGGTGAACACCGCAGTGCAGCTGCAACTTTAAAAAGGGTGTCACCGTTGAAACTTTTTGTAAGGCCTTGCTCGGCTTTACTTATTGCAACTCTGGTGACCCCAGCTTTTTTAGCCAACGCATCTTGTGTTAACCCAGCTTTTTGCCGTGCGTTGATGAGACGTTCACCTAAAGACTTCATTTTTCTTCTCCTCTCATGGCTGTTGATACTAAAGTAACAGAATTTCTTGATACTTTGGGTTCCTGTGGTTAACATCGTTGGATAACAAAGTATCTGGCGTGAGACTAAAGAATGACCCTTTATGAAATATTAAAAATTCAATTTAAAACCAATGCCGCTATTGGTCGCAGGTTCCCAAAGAAAGGAAGGCCTCGTGGCAGTCAAGGTGTTGGAAAGTGGAAAACGCGAGGTGTTCCGGAGGATGTTGCCATTCTTTGTCATCTGGATCCGAGCATTCCATATACACACCCAAGTCTAGCGAATACAGAAGATGACAAGCCCACAGGAGACCAACAATGAACACCGCAATTTTTAACGGCAAAGCATCCATGACCAGCGTTGAGATCGCAGAGTTGGTGGGAAGCCGACCAGATAGTGTTAAGAGAACTATTGAAACACTGGCTAAAAAGGGAATCATCCAATTTCCACAGACTGTGGAAATTGAGAATAAACAATCACTTGGGCCTCGCCGATTTTCTAGCGCGTATGTATTCGAAGGTGAACGAGGTAAGCGCGACAGCATCATTGTCGTCGCACAGCTCTGTCCTGAATTCACAGCTTGCCTGGTAGATCGCTGGCGCGAACTGGAAGAACAGATCCGTAAGCCAATGAGCGAAATCGAAATGGTTGCCGCGATGGCTCTTGAAGCCGTTCGCCAACAGAAACGGATCACTCAGGTGGAAGAAAAAGTCAGCCACGTTGCTGAAACAGTCGAGCAAATTAAAAAGGGCACTATTCGTGAGGGCTATGCCGGATATCGCCAACTGAAAGCAAAAACCGGTTTGTCAGATGATAAATGCCGCAATCTGGTGAACGCCTATCAAATTCCTACAGACACACATGAGTTCATGACGCCGGACGGATTGTTGTCACGTCGCGCAATTGTTGCTGTGGAACCGTTTATGGCTGCTTTTTATCGGGTTATGGAGGAAGCAGAACCGCGAGGGACTCGCTGGTATCACCCGAAAATGGGGTTATTTCAGGTTATTGGTTGGCAGCGATGAAAAAAAGCCGGGAGTAACCCGGCTCACTCAACATCAATAACGGGGAGCTGTTTCGCATAAAACGGCTCCGAAACATCCAAGAACAGTTCTAAAGATATCAGCAGCTATATGATCATTTCAAGACCAAATATTGATTCTGCAATTCCGGGACGTTACACTGCTCAGGCACCTTATAAAGCGGGTGCCGGGCGTGGAAACCCGAAATTCAATATAGAGCACAACCGCGCTCATGCGGTTTTTTCGTGTCATGAGCATCGTTACGCCCAAATTATGGTGGGGCGTGCAGGGCCAACTTCGGTTGGGCCGGGTTCTATGTTGACCGGTATTTCCACCCCTGTACGTCTCACCACCTATATGGTCGTGGAAAGCCTTGGTGGTGAGTTCATTGAATTCAACATAGGGGCTGTCACCATGACTACTCTCCCAACCCAATCTCACCCTGAAATCACGATTATCAATGGTCGCGTTGTCACCACATCTCTTGCAGTAGCTAATTACTTTACTAAACGGCATGAGCGGGTTTTAGATAGAATTAGAAACCTCGAATGTTCCGCTGAATTTACTGAACACAATTTTGTGTTAAGTGAATACACCGACGCATCAGGCCGCAAACTACCTTGCTATCAAATCACCCGCGATGGCTTCGCGTTCCTTGCCATGGGCTTCACTGGTAAACGTGCTGCCCGGTTCAAAGAGGCATACATCAACGCCTTTAACCTGATGGAGAAGAGTTTATCAGGTGCCGATGCGTCTGATATGTCAGCTGTCGCACGAAACGCCAGAGGCGTATACCTGCATTTGCGTGAAATCCATCAAATCTGGACAAGCCAGCTTTATCCAATGCTTAAGGCCGTTGAATCTCCGCTGGCTAGCAAACTGTACGACCGTGTTGGTGATGCTGTTTTTGGCGCTGCACTTGTTGATTCCAGGCTGAATGGTTCTGACAAGGAGGTTCGCCCATGATTAGTTACGAAATCATCATCTCCACTACGGAATACAGAAACGATGTATCAGTTCGCACGGATGTATCTGTCTGGCACCGTCGCTATAAATCCAGAAAAACAGCGGAACTGAAAGCGGCAGAGATGTGTGAAACCATCTCAATGAAAGGTAGCCCGGTTAAATACGTAACTACGGTGGAGGTGCGTCCATGATCCGCCACATCGTTAATTCCCTGTATCACCGATACAACCGTTGCCCCCGTGTGGGGCAGTGGTTCGCCACCAGCAACGGTCACGTTCTGCGGGTTTGCCTAGTCAACGCTGAAAGCCAGAAAGTCGTGTGCGAACTACAGGGGCGTAGCTACACCATCAGTTACCCTCTGGCGGTATTTCTGTCTGGAAAAATGTTTAAGCGTCTGGGAGGTGTGGCGTGAACTGTTTTCAGTTTGTGTGCGGATGTGCTTTCGATAACCCGATTCAGCGCCTGATTATGTTGCGTGTTTTGATGTCGGGTTCTTCAGACGGTGAAGGCGAGAGAGTTATTGATCATCAGGTGCTTGCTGATTTCTGCTGTTGTTCTAAGCAAGCGATATTCAGGGAAACCCTGGCACTGGAAAGAGCTGGTTATCTTCATATCCGAAAAATTGCAACGCTTACTATTGATGCAAAAGCCAGACTACAACCTGCGCGTGGCTACACAATTCTCATGCCGCGGAAGGAGGTTGTATGAGCCGTTACGCCCCCACACCGGAAGTTATGGCTATTGGTCAAATTAATATTTCCGGCAATGTTACACCTGCGAACTGGTGGAAATATATTCGACTACCCAGTGGGCGTCCGGATGCGACGGCTATCGCTCTGCTTTCAGAGATCGTTTACTGGTACCGCCCGACAGAGGTCAGGGATGAGCACACCGGAGCGTTGCTGGGATATCGCAAGCGTTTTCAGGGCGACAAACTGCAAAGAAGCTACCAGGCGTTTGCTGAGCAGTTTGGTTTCGGGAAAAGGGAAACCGCAGATGCGCTGAAGCGTCTGCGCGATGCAGGGTTTATTACTCTGGATTTACGCACGGTGGAAATGCTCGATGGGGTGAAATGCAGCAATATTTTGTTTGTCGGGATCAACCCACAGGCAATTGCGGCCATCACCACACCTTCTTCTGTTTCGCCAGAAAGTAACAGCAATAATGCAATCAGCGATACAGCTATTACGTTAAAACGGAACACCCCCCGACGTCATAACGGAACAGGGGATACGCCGAATGTTGATACAAATACAGAGATTACTACAGAGATTACAACGGAGACTAAAAACACTATTGATGCATCCGCTGACGCGTCTGCGCCAGCGCGTTCTGCCCGACAGGAATATTCATCGGAATTTGAACAGGCCTGGCAGGAATATCCCAAACGTGCTGGTGGCAATTCCAAGTCAGCAGCCTTCAAAGCCTGGAAAGCCCGTATCAGGGAGGGAATAAAACCGGAGACCATGCTTGATGGCGTGAAGCGGTATGCCGCCTGGGTACGTGCTACAGGAAATACCGGCACACAGTTCGTGAAGCAGGCTGCGACGTTCTTTGGACCCGATCGTCACTTCGAAGATTACTGGCAACAGCCAGCCGCTCACGGAGGTGGGCGACAGCGACAGGTCGATGTCCTGGCTGGCCTGGGAGCCATGTCTGACAAATTCGGTAAATCCAGTAACAAATTGACATTCTGAGGTGACAGCGATGATGACGATTGACCAACGTGAGAAACAAACAAGACTACAGGCGCGAATGGATGAGTTACGGGCAGAAATGGATGAGTTACGGGCAGAGATTGCATTTGCTCAGAAGGGCGAAAAGCCATGGCCTTATCGTTCCTGCCTGATGCGTGAAGGTCGCGGATATTGCGAAAAACACGGTAAATATCGTACGCATATACTGGTGTGGATCGATCGTAATGGCGAGGACAGAGAAAAAATTTCATGCTGCCCTGACTGCTTGATCGCTGAGGCCAGTGATTTGACCATGGAACTGTCGTCCCTCAAGGCGGAAGAACTGACTGATAACGCCGGAATTGCTCTGCGTTTTCGGGACTGCGAGTTTGATAATTATCTGGAGGTTAATCCTGACGCAGCCAGAAATCTTGCGGCCTGTCGCCGCTATGCGGAGAACTGGCCAGATATGCTGGAGAACGGTACCAGTCTTGTTATGACCGGCAGTTGCGGTACCGGGAAAAATCATCTGGCGGTATCAATGGCAAAACACATCATCCGTAACTATCTGGCCAGTGTGGAGATCACCGACGTGATGCGCCTTACCCGGGCTGTGAAAAACTGCTGGCGGAATGACAGTGAAAAAACAGCGGATGACGTCATTGAGCATTATGCGTCACTGGATTTGCTGATTGTCGACGAAGTCGGCGTTCAGTTTGGCAGTGCGGCTGAAATGGCCATTTTGCAGGAAATTATCAATGCCCGGTATGAGGGTATTTTGCCAACTATCCTGATCAGCAACCTTTCACCGGAAGAATTGTGGGCGTTCATCAGTCCCCGGATTGCCGACAGGATCACCGATGGCGGGCGCAACTGGTTGTCGTTTAACTGGCCCAGCTACCGTTCTCGTATCGGAGGTGTTGCCGCATGACCAGCCAGAACACCCCGGCATGGCGTAACGATGACCTGGAAGGCGCTGTCATCGGTGCGTTTTTTCTGCGTGGGGCCGATCCGGAAGTGATGGATATTCTGGCCACACTTCCGGCGGATGTATTTTTTGTGCGTCAGTACCGGGATATTTACGCGGGGATTTGCAGACAGGCTCGCATATCCGGCGTCATTGACCCCGTACTGCTGTGCAATGAGATGCCGGAACTTGCCCCGGTGATTACCGACACCGGACGCAAAACCTGGGTGAAGTCTTCACTGGAGCACTATGTCGCAGCGTTGCGGCGCAATGCCGCACTGCGCGATGCAGAAAAAACACTGACTGAAGCATTACAGAATTTACGTGATGCGTATACCTGTGAAGCAGCCGAGGATGCCCTGAAGGATGTGCAGAACATGATGGCCTCACTGTCGACCGGAAAGGGCGTCATTCAGCCGGTTCACATTGATGATGTCCTTCCGGAAGTGGTCGACCGTGTTGAATGCCGCAATCAGGGACTGGAGAAATCCAGGGCGCTGATGACCGGTATTGATGAACTGGACGCAAAAACGGGCGGTATGGAGCCCGGTGACCTGGTATTCATTGCCGCCCGTCCTTCGATGGGGAAAACCGAACTTGCGCTGGACATCATCGACAAGGTGACTGAGCAGGGGCATGGCGTGCTTCTGTTCACCATGGAGATGGCGAACATCCAGATTGGTGAACGTATGGTGTCTGCTGCCGGTGGAATGCCGGTATCCCGTCTTAAGTCTGTTGCCCGTTTTGAAGATGAAGACTGGGCGCGTTTCTCGCAGGGCGTGGGACGAATGACGGGGCGTAATATCTGGATGGTGGATCAGGCAAACCTGACCATTGATGAGATATGTGCAACCACGAAGCACCACCGGATGAAACACCCGGAAACGGCGCTGGTGGTGGTCGATTACCTCGGTCTGATTAAAACCCGCAGCACGGGGCGTCACGACCTTGCTGTGGGGGAAATCTCAAAGGGACTTAAAAGCCTGGCAAAATCCGGCGGTTTCCCGCTGATTGCTCTGAGCCAGCTCTCCCGAGGCGTGGAATCCAGACCCAATAAACGTCCCATGAACTCAGACCTGAAAAACTCCGGGGAAATAGAGGCTGATGCCGACATCATTCTGATGCTTTACAGGGATGAGGTGTATAACCCGGATACACAGGCCAGAGGCATAGCAGAAATCAACATCACGAAACAGCGTAATGGCACACTCGGGACCATTTACCGGCGTTTTCATAACGGACATTTTCTGCCTGTGGACCAGGAGAGTGCCCGGGTTCTTTCCACACCCATGACGCCGGGCAATCCGCGCAGATACAGCAATAACCGCATGTCGGGCAGTAAAACGGAGCGTTTATTTTGAACAACAGAACAATCACTGTTTCACCGGAACAACTTCGTCGGCAGGCGCAGGAGATGCTTCGTTGTGCTGAACAGATGGAAAAAACGAGCGTGAAAAAAGATACGCTCCGCAAGCAGCTTACTCCGGCGCTTCGTGATCTGCTGCAGGCAAAACACCGCACACAAAAGGCGGTGGATGAGCTGGTGGATTGCGTGGCGGAACTGGAAGGACAGGTAAGCCAGTTTGAAACGCTGGTGAAGGAGTTTACTGCGTGATGGCTGAATTTTTTTCTCCTGCGTTCATGCAATACCGTTCGCTGAGGTGACCGTGAGAGCACTGCTGACCCCTGAAATTGCCCCGCGTATGGGGATCGTCTTGTTCAGACCCGGTTCAGAGCTGATGCCCCTGTTTATGCAGGGGCGTGTCCTGCTGGAGCCTGAGCCGGAACGTTATTCATCTTTTGCCAGTGGTGCCGTTCCGGCAGCATCACAACCGCTGGCGGATGATCCTGCCGTTCGGGCCGTGTTCCGCCATGAGGCGGTGATCCGTCGTGCTGGTGGCGTGGAATGCCTTGAGAGCTGGTTACTTCGTGAAAAAGGCTGCCAGTGGCCTCATTCCGGATGGCACAGCGAGAACATGACCACAATGCGACACGCGCCGGGCGCAATCCGTCTGTGCTGGCACTGCGATAACCTGCTTCGCGATCAGTTCACGGAACGTCTGGAATCAATGGCAACGGATAACTGTGCCCGCTGGGTGTTGTCCGTAGTCCGTCGTGATCTCGGTTTTGATGACAGCCACGTTGTGACAATGCCGGAACTGTGCTGGTGGCTGGTTCGTAATGACCTGGCGGATGCCTTACCGGAAAGTGCAGCCCGTAAGGCACTGAGATTACCGAAGCCTGTTGTGCCGTCTGTCACCCGGGAAAGTGACCTTGTGCCTTCGGTTCCTGCCACCAGCATCATCCGGGATAAGGCGAAAAAGGTGCTGGCGCTGAAAGTGGATCCGGAGTCGCCGGAGTCTTTTATGTTACGCCCCAAACGTCGTCGCTGGGTTAATGAAAAGTACACGCGCTGGGTTAAGACGCAGCCGTGTGCATGTTGTGGTAAGCCAGCCGACGATCCTCATCACCTGATTGGTCATGGTTAGGGTGGAATGGGTACAAAAGCGCATGACCTTTTTGTGTTGCCTTTGTGCAGAAAACACCATGACGGACTGCATGCGGATACCGTGGCATTTGAAGAGAAGTATGGTTCCCAACTGGAGCTGATATTTCGTTTTATCGATCGCGCGCTGGCGATTGGTGTGCTGTCCTGATTTTGTGGAGAAAGTTGATGCGTGATATTCAGATGGTTCTCGAACGCTGGGGAGCATGGGCGGCAAATAATCATGAGGATGTGACCTGGTCGTCCATTGCTGCCGGTTTTAAGGGATTAATTCCTTCAAAAGTAAAATCTCGCCCGCAATGTTGTGACGATGACGCGATGATCATTTGCGGGTGCATGGCCCGTCTGAAAAAGAACAACAGCGATTTACACGATTTATTAGTAGATTATTATGTATGTGGTATGACATTCATGTCACTGGCAAGTAAGCATTGCTGCTCGGATGGTTATATCGGGAAAAGGTTACAGAAGGCTGAGGGCATAATTGAAGGGATGTTAATGGCATTAGATATCCGGTTAGATATGGATATCGTTGCTAATAATTCTAATTGATATGCAATTGTTTACTAAAAGTTATTAAAAATGGGGCGTGGAAACGCCCCCAAATAAAGGGTAATATATAACAGAAGGTTTATATAGTAAGAAGCAAGGTAGTGCTTCTAAAGGAAGTGGCTTGAGGGCTCCACTTATATGTTGCGGAGGCAAAGCCTCCCGCAACATATCTTTTTCGTAAGTCAGATTAGAACTGATAAACCAGACCTACAGCGACGATGTCGTCGGTATCAATACCAGCTGTTTTGGTAAACTTACTATCGTCAATTAAGTTGATTTTGTAATCAACAAAAGTGGACATGTTTTTATTAAAGTAGTAAGTAGCACCGACATCGACATACTTGACTAAGTCTCGGTCACCATGAACACCAAGGTCTTTACCTTTTGACTGAAGGTAAGCAACAGATGGGCGCAGACCGAAGTCAAACTGATATTGTGCTACTGCTTCAAAGTTTTGTGCTTTGTTTGCAATATGGTTATTACCAAAAACGGTCATATTCTGAGTTTCAGAATATGTGGTAGCCAGATAGATATTGTTCGCATCATATTTCAGGCCTGCAGCCCATACTTCCGCATTTTTGCCGGAGGCATTGAATTTGCTCTTACCATAGGCGACCTGACCGTCAGTGCGATCTGATTTAGCATAGGTTGCACCCACGCCGAATCCTTCATACTCATAAGTAGTGGAGAAACCGAAACCATCACCATTGGCTTCAGCTACGTCAGTGCGGTCATTTTTACCCTGATACTGAGCAGCAAAGTTCAGGCCATCGACCAGACCAAAGAAGTCGTTGTTACGATAAGTTGCAACACCAGTTGCACGTTGAGTCATGAACACGTCGGTTTGAGTCCAAGTGTCACCACCGAATTCTGGCAGGACGTCAGTCCACGCACCGATGTCGTATGCTACACCGAAGTTACGGCCGTAATCGATTGAGCCGTAATCACCAAATTTCAGGCCTGCAAATGCAAGACGGGTTTTGTCTTTGGAAGAACCTTGAGATTCAGCACGGTTGCCTTTGAAGTCATATTCCCACTGACCGAACCCAGTCAGTTGATCGTTGATTTGGGTTTCACCTTTGAAGCCAAGACGGGCATAAGTAGTATCACCATCATCTGCATCATTAGAGGAGAAGTAGTGCTTGGCATTAACTTTCCCGTATAGATCCAGCTTGTTACTGTCTTTATTATAAATTTCAGCTGCCTGAGCAGACATCGCCATCAGTACTGATGCAGCTACAGCAGAAATTGCCACTGTTAATTTTTTCATTGTACGCCCTTTTTTTGAACTATTATAAAAAAATGATGTCACTGCGCGATAAATATTCATCTAATCAATGTGATTATTTCAAGATGTAAGTTTTAGTTTCTCATTTAATTTGTGAAGTAGATCTCTATTTTTATCTGAACCTTTTCTATCTAATCCTATTCATGGCTCTTGTTTGAACAAAAATAAATCTATTAGCTAATTTATATTAATGGCACTTATTTATAAGTAGTCTATAATTCTTTAGCTTAATTTAAACAAACTAAAAATAACATCCGAAATTATTTATTGGTTATTTGTTGAAGTTTTCTTATGTATTTGTGGTGGTGTTTTGAACACTCGGTGGCATTCTCACAAATATCATTTAGTAGTTTACGTACGTAAAAAATTGGTTATGCTGTTAAGAGTAGTTACTTCGTCACACAGCTTAAACCCGCCGATGAGCGGTTTTTTTTGTGCCTGAACGTTAAATGCGCTGGTGGTTGTGAATGCCGACTGCGGCGGTATTTTGGCGTGACGGCGCAGGTGCCGTATACCGATGTCTGGACGCATAAACCGGTGCAGTTCTATCCCGGGAAACATCCGTGCGAAAAACCGGCAGAAATGCTGCAGCAGATAATCAGCGCTAGCAGTCGTCCGGGTGACCTGATTGCAGATTTTTTCATGGGGTCGGGTTCGACAGTGAAAGCGGCACTGGCGCTCGGGCGTCGTGCAATTGGCGTTGAGCTGGAGACTGAACGTTTTGAGCAGACGGTTCGGGAAGTACAGGATTTAGTCAGCCAGAACGGATGATATTGAAGAATTAATTACGCGTCGTTATTATGCGGCTCCCGGCCCTTTAGCTCAGTGGTGAGAGCGAGCGACTCATAATCGCCAGGTCGCTGGTTCAAATCCAGCAAGGGCCACCATCACATACCGCCATTAGCTCATCAGGATAGAGCGCCAGCCTTCGAAGCTGGTTGCGCGGAGTTCGGGTCCCCGAAGGCGGTCCATTATCTGTATCCTGCGTTGTTAGCTCAGCCGGACAGAGCAATTGCCTTCTAAGCAATCGGTCACTGGTTCGAATCCAGTACAACGCGCCACACTTATTTTCCCTGGCTCGCTTTTGCGGGCTTTTTTTAAATGTCTCACAATTCAGGCGGTTGACTGTTGTCTGGTTTGCGGGGAGTTTGTTAAAAGAAACTGGCATGGTGAATCCCCCTGTGCGGAGGGGCAATCAGCGAGTAGGTATATGGGATAATCGCGGATTCAGGTGCTGGTACTGAATTCACCGGGAGGCACCCGGCACCATGCAATGGCACATAGCGCCACTCTCCAGCCCCTCTCCGGAGGGGCTTTTCTGTGCCGGATACATCACAGTTTCTGGAACCTTAGGTACTACAGTATCAGTCAGGGTGCTATATTTTCAGATGTGATGAAAGCCTGTCAGCAGGCAGGGCGTATCGGAAATGACCCAGTAGAGAAAACGTTGACTCAGATACCGGTGCTGAGTTACCGGGAAACCGGCATCACATGACCGCTATCCTTCCAGGCCCATCCGCTCCGGTGGGCCTTTTTACTGCAGAAAACAGGTTCCCCGTTAAATGCTATGTTGCTCACAATTCAGTAAGTTGACAGTTGCCTGTCAGACTGGGCATTTGTTAAAAAAATTTCGCATGGTGAATCCCCCTGAGCGGAGGGGCGACTGGTGACGGTATAATCTCTGATTATCAAAACGAGAATGACGCGGGTTTAGTGGCACCGGGCTGAACTCACCGGGAGGCACCCGGCACCATGTGCATGATGATACAGATACGCGGCTTTAGCCCCTCTCCGGAGGGGCTTTCTTATGGACAAAAAAAGCCCGCGCTGGGAGACGCGGGCGGCAAGGAATAAACAATAAAACGTGAAGTAATATTTCAGCTGGCGAATAATACCCCATAGTAATCACTCTGCGCAACTGCGCGGTCTTTTTCGAATTGCGGGCTGTAGTCTCCCTTCTGCCATTGTCCTGTAACTTCCGGACTTCAGCCTGCTCCTTATCTGACTCACAACATTATCCCGCCCGGGAGGATTCATGGCATTTAAACACTATGACGTGGTCAGGGCGGCATCGCCGTCAGACCTTGCGAAACGACTGACACAAAAACTGAAGGAGGGCTGGCAGCCGTTTGGTAGTCCGGTGGCCATAACCCCTTATACCCTGATGCAGGCGATTGCAGCAGAAGGTGATGTGGTCGTCAGTGGTGCAACTGAGCCGGAGTGGTACTACGTCATCGTACTGGCCGGGCAATCCAATGCCATGGCTTACGGTGAAGGGCTTCCGCTTCCGGATTCATACGATGCGCCCCATCCGCGCATTAAGCAACTGGCCCGTCGTAACACAGTGACTCCCGGTGGTGAAGTATGCGTATTTAACGACATCATTCCTGCTGACCATTGTCTGCATGATGTTCAGGATATGAGTACGATTAACCATCCCCGGGCTGACCTGAGCAAAGGGCAGTACGGCTGTGTCGGACAGGGCTTACATATTGCCAAAAAACTGCTTCCGTATATCCCTAATAATGCGGGGATCCTGCTGGTACCATGCTGTCGTGGTGGTTCGGCATTCACCCAGGGCACGGAGGGGACATTCAGCGAGTCCACGGGAGCCAGTCAGGATTCGGCTCGCTGGGGAGTGGGTAAGCCGTTATATCAGGATCTGCTTTTCCGCACGAAGGCAGCATTGCAGAAAAACCCGAAAAACGTTTTGCTGGCGATATGCTGGATGCAGGGGGAATTCGATATGACGAATGCCAGTTACGCCCAGCAGCCAGCAGCATTTCTTGCAATGGTACAGCAGTTCCGTGCTGACCTTGCCGGGCTGGCGGCGCAGTGTCACGGTGGAAGTCCGGCATCAGTCCCCTGGATTTGTGGCGACACGACATACGCGTGGAAACAAGAACACGGTACGCAATATGAAGTGGTATATGGTGCATATAAAGGTAAAGAATCCCAGCAGATTTATTTTGTTCCCTTTATGACCGATGGTAGCGGAGTTAATACACCGACAAACAACCCGTCAGAAGATCCTGATATTGCCGGGTCTGGTTATTACGGTTCGGCATCCCGAACGAACAAAAACTGGGTATCATCAAATCGCCCGACGCATTTCAGCTCATGGGCGCGTCGTGGCATTATTCCCGATCGTATGGCAACGGCTATTCTGAACGTAGCCGGTCGCACCTTAGCCTTCATTAGTGGTAAGGCACCGGAAATCAAAGCCTCGCCCGGCGGCGACACGCCATCGGGGCCGTCTGAAGATGCATCCATACGCACAATCTCCCTGTTGCCGACAGCCGGAGACGCTGCTGCGCAGGGCTGGAGCATTAAGAATGGCGGAATTCAGTTGTCAGATGGTGTATTTAAGATCACCAAGCAGAGCAATAAAGCCTGGTCCCTGACGCGCCCGGTGGATGACGCAGTCTCCCTGCTGACACGGGGTGGCAGACTGAGCTGTAAGTTTCGACTGTCAGGCGCACTGACCAACAACCAGTTCGGTCTGGGAATTTATCTGTATACCGATGTAGCGTTACCTGACGTCGTGGCGATGACCGGGACTGGTAACCCGTTCCTGATGTCGTTCTTCACCCAGACCACAGACGGCAAACTGAATCTGATGCATCACAAGAAAGCAGGAAACACAAAGTTGGGCGAGTTCGGGAATTACAGTAACGACTGGCAGACGCTGGAGCTGGTGTTCACCGCCGGCAGTGCCACGGTTACTCCGAAACTGAATGGAGTGGCTGGCCCGGCATTCCAGGTCATAAAAGACAGTCTGACACTGGGGCTGAATGCGCTGACGCTGACGGATATTACCAAAAATGCAGCGTATGGCGTTGAGATAGAAAGTCTGGTGCTGGAGATAAATGCACCGGCATCATCATAAAAAGTGAGCCAGCCAAATGGAAGGTATCGTTAAACTCACCGGTAGTGTCAGTGGGTCGTCTGAGATGCCTGCATGAGTTATCAGAGCCATCAGTACTTAACTGGTGGCTTTTTTTATTGTTGTCAGCTTCCGGATAACGGGAGACGGGGTATGTACCAGATGGAAAAAATCACAACAGGTGTGTCATACACCACGTCAGCGGTGGGAACGGGCTACTGGTTCCTGCAGTTGCTGGACAGGGTTTCCCCGTCTCAGTGGGCGGCAATAGGCGTGCTGGGGAGTCTGCTGTTTGGGCTGCTGACATATCTGACTAACCTGTATTTCAAAATCAGAGAGGACCGTCGTAAGGCTGCACGGGGAGAGTAATTCAATGACTCAAAACTATGAACTGATTGTGAAAGGGATCCGCAATTTTGAGAATAAAGTTACGGTAACTTTAGCGTTACGGGACAAAAAACGCTTTGACGGTGAAATTTTTGACCTGGACATCTCGCTGGACCGTGTTGAAGGTGCCGCGCTGGAGTTTTATGAGGCAGCAGCCAGAAGGAGCATCAGACAGGTCTTCCTGGATGTTGCTGCCGGGTTATGTGAAGGGGATGAGCAGTCGCCGGAAAAGCGCCCCGTAATTTTAGAGGCGCAGGATGTGTTGATAACCTACAGAGGAAAACTACCGGGAATAATTACGGGTTCTCTGAAGAGTCCGCCGAAATGGTAATTTTACCAGCATATTTTTCATCCAGTAATACAGCAAGCCGCCTGAAAGAGTCTTGTTGTTCCTGAGACCATTTGGGATTGCATGATTCAAACTGGATTGATGCCAGCGTTGATTGCATCTGTTCCCTTGGAATTGAGAATGCCAGATATGAGAAGGCGACGGTAAGGGTATTCACGTCTTCCCGAAGCCTGGAAATGCTGTCGAGCAACTCCTGTAGAGAAATGGTGTTATTGTCCATAAATAATCCTCATGATTGTATTGACCTGTTAGCAGCCTGAGGCAACAGGCTGGAACTGATAAACATATCCAGGGCTCAGAAACCGATAAATCCTGATAAATATCCATGAACGCAAAAATCAGATACGGCCTGTCGGCTGCCGTTCTGGCGCTGATTGCCGCTGGTGCGCCTGCGCCTGACATTCTCGACCAGTTTCTGGATGAAAAGGAAGGTAACCACACCACGGCATACCGTGATGGTGCGGGTATCTGGACCATCTGCCGCGGTGCCATCCTGGTGGATGGCAAACCTGTCGTTCCGGGCATGAAGTTGTCGAAGGAAAAATGCGACCGGGTTAACGCCATTGAGCGTGATAAGGCGCTGGCATGGGTGGAGAAAAACATCAGAGTGCCATTGAGTGAACCCCAGAAAGCGGGGATCGCGTCATTCTGTCCGTACAACATTGGTCCCGGTAAGTGTTTCCCGTCGACGTTTTATAAACGAATTAATGCAGGTGATCGCAGGGGAGCGTGTGAGGCGATTCGCTGGTGGATTAAGGACGGTGGCAGAGACTGCCGTATTCGTTCAAACAACTGCTACGGTCAGGTATCCCGTCGTGACCAGGAGAGCGCGCTGGCGTGCTGGGGAATCGACAGATAAGCAGAATATTTTGCTGAAAAATAAGGTATGGCCACGCGGGCGGATAACACGAAATCCTGCGAACTGGCGAAACGTAAGTGAATAAAAGTAAAAACCCCGTTTGTTGGCACCAAGCGGGGTTTTGTGTTTCCTGACTCCGGAAAAGTCAAAGGAGAAAGTGTGTTTGATTTTAGCAAACTGATTCGGGAGATTCGAGTGATGGCTGAAAAATTATCCACCTGGAAGTTCATTCTTATCTGGCTGGTGTTTGTGATTATGGCCTCCGGTTATTTCATCGGTCAGATACGCTGGTGGTGAAATGAACCGCGTACTGTGCGTGGTCATCATTGCCCTGCTGGTGGCCTGTGGTGCGCTTAGTCTGGGGCTGAATCATTACCGTGATAACGCCATTACCTACAAAGCCCAGCGCGACAAAAATGTCAGAGAACTGAAGCTGGCGAACGCGGCAATTACTGACATGCAGATGCGTCAGCGTGATGTTGCTGCGCTCGATGCAAAATACACGAAGGAGTTAGCTGATGCGAAAGCTGAAAATGAAACTCTTCGCGCTGACGTTGCCGCTGGTCGTAAGCGCCTGCGTATCAACGCCACCTGTCCAGGTCCCGTGCGTGAAGCCACCGGCACCGCCCGCGTGGATAATGCAACCGGCCCCCAACTGGCAGACACCGTTACACGGGATTATTTCACCCTCAGAGAGCGGCTGATGACGATGCAGAAGCAACTGGAAGGGGCGCAGGAATATATCCGTACTCAGTGCCTGAAATAAGTTTTGTTGATGCGCCGTATCGTCGCTGTATTCCCTCATTAACAGAGACCGCAGCCCGACAGGGAGACTCCTCTGCGCGAGTGTGCGGGGATAATCAAAAACGATACACACCGGGGTTTACCGCGTTAACGGAGCGCGGCGTTGTCCCCTCATAGTCGCCTGTCCGGTGCGATGGTGGAAGAAACCGGATGTTTATCACTATTAATTGATGACACAGAAATGGATTCATTGAATTTCAGCACGTTTTTGTATTCGTGTTATTGAACATCTGTTTATTTTACTTTTAACATATTGATAATAAAAAGAGCTGTAAATCTTTAGATGAGTCGATTTTGTCCGGGGAAGTTCAAGTGGATTTTATGCTGACGGTTTCTGGTGTGGTTATCCTGTCCATTGCTTATACTGCAGATAAATATGGCTGCCATTTGTTATCACGTATTGGCGCTTATTGTTCGTTGATGCTGATTTTCTCGTCGCTTTTTTTTGAGTAAGTTATATTAATTATAACAAATAATTTTCTGTGTTATTTTTTCAGGCTATCCCGTCAGAGGGGAAGCCTGTACTGCCGGGGAGCGAATGGAAAACTGATGTGTCCGGTAACTGCGTGTTCTGTGAACACCATGTTACTTAATTATGTAATTCATACCCGAACTCTCTGTTGACAGCCTTCTTCTGCAGGCTTCAATAACCCACGCTGAAAAGTTTCCTGAACCTTTCAGATCAAGAGCGATGTTAATTTGTTCAATCATCTGGTTTGGAAATCGGATGTTGCGGGTTGTTGTTCTGCGGGTTCTGTTCTTTGATGACATAATGTTTCCCCATATTCAGTGTTGCTGATTTGTATTATCTGAAGTTGCTTTTACGTTAATTTGATGCAGATCAATTAATACGATACCTGCGTCATAATTGATTGTTCGCTGCATAGCGGTCCGACCCCGTACTGCTCACGCAGCTTATCCAGCAGTGGCATCATTTTTTCCAGAGGCGGTCGAACTCCGCCTTCGCAAAATAAGCGGAAGCCTGGCGAAGGATATCGTTACTGCGGCGCAGTTCACGATTTTCACGTTCCAGCTCTTTCAGACGCTGACGTTCAGCGGTGGTGAGCCCTCCATCACCGCCCCCGGTATCCCGCTCATGCTGGCGAACCCAGACACGCAGAGTCTCCGGCGTACAGCCAATCTTTGGAGCAATGGAACAAATTGTCGCCCATTGTGAGTCATATTCGCTCTGACTTTCCAGAACCATACGGACTGCCCGTTGACGGACTTCGGGGGAAAAACGAGTATTTTTAGTCATCCTGTTTACCTCTTTCTCAGGAAGTTTAGTCTCCAGGATTCCCGGGGCGGTTCACACATGTTGTGATAAACCTTATATAGATGATAATCATTATCATTTTCGTGGGTCCTTTCCGGCGATCCGACCGGTTACGGGGCGGCGACCTCGCGGGTTTTCGCTATTTATGAAAATTTTCCGGGATCCATGTCCGGTTTCTCTTCAAGTTAACTATATGAAAAATAAAAAAAGAGGTCTTCTGTGAACCGGACATGCACAAAAAATAGACATGTAAGCCGGACATGACCGGTTTTGTTGTGATTGTGAAGTGAGAGTTTTTGCGAGGTGAGGAGTGGCTACGCAGACTGAAGTTGCCAGGCATTTAAGTCTGACCGATC